>WNGB01002999.1_pt1 | contig 26837 bp, 27 predicted proteins | sample 5400681 | NCBI WGS metagenome assembly WNGB01 (sample SAMN13153367, study PRJNA577476) | soil metagenome | isolation source: 115 cm soil or saprolite under grassland replicate 2 | place: USA:California | collected 2016-06-15
CGCGCAGGGCGACCGGCGCGTGCCGCCGCTTCTGGGCTTCCGTGCCGAAGGCGAAGAGGGTGGGCATGCACATGCCGAGGCCGATCTCGAAGTAGCCGCGCGCCACGAGGTAGCGCGTCTCTTCCTGGGCGTAGATCACCTGGTAGATCGCGGGGAGGGCACGGCCGCCCCACTCCACCGGCCAGTGCAGGGCCGCGAACCCCGCGTCGGCCTTCTTGGCCTGGAACTCCTTGGCGCGCTCGAGGCCTTCGTAGCCGTCGCGGCCCGGGTAGCGGCTCTGCCACGTCTCGAAGGCCCCGCTCTTCGGCTCGGCGTTGGCGGCCAGCCACTGCCGTACTTCCGTGCGAAACTCCGCTTCTTCCCGGGTGTCGTCGAAGTCCACGGCGATTCTCCTAGGCGGCGCCCGCTTCGAGCCGCGCGACGAGCAGGTCTTTCCAGCGCCGCGCGCTTCCCAGCATGAGACCGGTGAGCTTGGCGCGCCGGTAGTGGAGGTGGCAGTCGAACTCCCAGGTGAAGCCCATGCCGCCGTGCACCTGGATATTCTCCTTGGCCGCCTGATAGTAGGCCTCGGTGGCGGCTACCCGCGCGGTGGCGGCAGCCACGGGCAGCTCGGGGGCGTCCTTGGACAGGGCCCACGCGCCGTAGTAGGCGTTCGAGCGCGCGAGCTCCACGGCCACGTACATGTCGGCCAGCTTGTGCTTGATGGCCTGGAAGGACGCGATCTGCCGGCCGAAGGCGAAGCGGCCGATGGCGTACTCGCGCGCCATGTCGAGCGCGGCCTGCGCGCCGCCGAGCTGCTCGAAGGCGACGAGCACGGCCGCGCGATCCAGCAGGCGTTCCACGAGGGCCCATCCGGCACCGGGCGCGCCGAGCGGCTCCGCGGCCGCGCCATCGAAGACGAGGCGGGCGTGAGAGCGCGTCGGGTCGACAGTGGTCACCGGTGTGCGCGTGACGCCCGCGCTCTCGAGATCGACGAGGAGGAGGCTCGCGCGACCGGCTGACTCCGCGGCCGCGACCACGGCGAAGTCCGCCACGTCGCCGTCCATCACCGGGAGCTTGGTGCCGGTCACGCGTCCGCCGTCGGCGCGCGTGGTGAGGTTGCCGGCGGTCGCCACGTGGGCGCCCTCGGCGAGGGCGAAGCAGCCGATGGCGTTCCCCTGGGCGATACGAGGCAGCCAGCGCTTCTTCTGGGCCTCGCCGCCCGCGAGGAGCAGAGCCTCGGCGGCGAGATAGATCGTGGAGGAAAAAGGCGTGGGGGCGAGGCTACGGCCCAGCTCCTCGGCGATGACGCAGAGCTCCAGGTAGCCGAAGCCCGCGCCGCCGTGCGCTTCCGGGATGGCGGTGCCGATCCATCCCATCTCGCCCATGCCGCGCCATAGCTCGGCGTCATAGGGGGCGGCGCCCTCGAGAATGCGCCGCACTCGGGCGGAGGAGGCCTGCTCGGCGAGGAACTTCCGGGCCTGGTCCCGGAGCGATCGTTGATCCGGCGAGAAATCGAAGTTCACGGCGCAAGGATCATACGGCATCCACGAGCGCGGCGCCACCCGGACCCGGATTCAATTCTCGCGCCTGCCGGAGACGAAAGAAAAAGCGGCGGCCCGTGATGGGCCGCCGCTCGTATGCGAAAGGTCGAGATCAGGCCGCGCGGCGCCGCAGCGTGCCGGCCGTCACCAGGCCGAAGCCCAGCAGGAGAAGGGTAGCGGGTCCGGGAACCTTGCCTTCGTAGTCGAAGCTGGTCGTGCCGGCGCCGGTGTGGGTGATGTCGACTTCCAGAGCCACCGCGAAGGTGCCGTCGGCGCTGTAGGTATCGAGGTTGCTCTGCGAGAACGCTCCGGGGCCCTTGGGACCGTACAGGGTGCCGATCTGATCGCAGCAACCACCAGTAGCCGGATTGATGTTCGAATCGTTGAGGCCGGAGTGCCACGACACCGACCCGGCGGTTGTGCCGCCGATCGCCGATCCGAGAGGTACCTGGTGCGGCCCGGCGCCCAGGGTGAAATCAGTGTCGCCGAGCAGAATCTTGAGGGTGCCCGCGGCTGTGCTCAAATCGATGCTGTTCAGGTCGATGGATGGAAACGGCGAAGAGCTGATGCCCGTACTCACGTTGACGATCCACACGCCGATCGAGCCGATGAAGGTGACGCAGCCCGCGATCGGGCACTTGTCGTCGATGCTGCCGTCGGCGACCGTGACCACCGGATTGATGCCGTCATTCAGACTCAAGGTCGCCACGGCCGATGCAGGCATCGGACCTGTTACCAGGACCGCACTGCCCAGCATCGCCGCGAGACCAACTGCCATCACTGCCCTCGTCAGCTTCATAAACCCCCCTTGGCCAACTAGTTGTCGAATGAAACCACCGTGAGTTCTCACGCCGCTGTACGAGAGCACACATCGTGCCGAGGGTTGTCCTTCCTGAAGAATTCGCTAGATAGGACGGAGGGAGCGATCCCACCCCGCGAAAGCGTAAATGCGCTCGACGCAGTTGGGAGGATGACACCGACGAATATCACGGACTTGGCGACTTGTCGCCTGAGGCTACACACTCGAGACACTGAAAGCGGCATCCGGCTATACTTGCGGCCTATGGCTACCACCGACCGCTACGGATTAGAGATCACGACCACGTCGGCAAAGGCCGCGGAGCGCTTTCGGGACGGCATGGACCGGCTGCTCTCCTACAGTGCGGGGGCCGAGGAGTCCTTCGCGGCCGCCCTCGCAGCCGACGCGAATCTCGCGGTGGCGCACACCGGCCGAGCGCTGCTCGCGCTGGTCCGGGGCGACGCGGCGACGGCGCGCGCGGCTGCGGAGCGGGCGCGGGAGAGCGTGGCGGGGGCGACCCGGCGCGAGCGCCAGCACGTCGAGGCGTTGAGCGCGCTCATCGCGGGGGAGACCACGCGCGGGCTCGCCCTCATCGATGAGCACGTCCGCGAATTCCCGCGGGACGCCGTGGTGGCGAATCAGGCCGGCAATGCCATCGCCCTCGCCGGGGGGAGCGATCGCGAGGAGCATCGCGTGGCTTTCATGGAGCGGCTCGCCCCCGCCTACGGGGATGACTGGTGGTACCAGTCGGCGCTCGCGTTCACCTATCACGAGGTGGATCGCTTTGAGGAGTCACGCCGGCTCTCCGAGCGCTCGCTCCAGCAGTATCCGGCCAATGCCCACGCCGTGCACAACCTCGCGCACATCACCTTCGAGACGCTGGACACGGAGGCGGGGGCCGCCTTCCTCGAAGACTGGCTGGTCGGATACGATCGGCGGGCGTCGTTTCATTGCCATCTCGCCTGGCACATGGCGATGTTCGAGCTGCATCGAGGGCGCTACGCGCGCGCCCTCGAGATCTTCGAGCGCGACATCCTGGGCTCCGTCAATCCGCGCTCGGCCATGACCGACGGCACGGCGCTCCTGTGGAGATTCCGGCTCGACGGAAAGCCCGACGGGCCGTTGCCGTGGCGGTCGCTCGCCGATCTCGCCGAGCGTGTCTCCCGCCCCGGCTTTCTCTTCGGCGAAGTCCACGCCGCGCTCGCCTACGCGTCCTGCGACGACGAGGCAGCCTTGACGAGATTGATGGATGGCCTGCGCGCCCTCGACGCCAAGGGGCATCCGATCGCCGGCGCCGTCGCCCTGCCTCTCGTGCAGGGGACGGCGGCCTTCGCCGCGGGCGATCACGCGGGAGCGCTCGCCCACTTCGAGCCCGTGCACAGCGAGATGCATCGCATCGGGGGCAGTCACGCCCAGTGGGAGCTCTACGAGGAGACCATGGTCGCGAGCTATCTCGCTCTCGAGCGCTTCGACGAGGCCGCCCGCCTCGTGCGGCGCCGGCTCGAGCGCCGCGCCTCGCCCCGCGATCTCGCCTGGCTCGACCAGGCCCGCGCGGGGCTCGCCGCTCAGCAGAAGGCCACGGGGAGATCGTGATGGCCACCCACACCCCCGCCGTCAAGGAGATCGCCTCCGGCCTGCGTTTTCCCGAAGGGCCGGTGGCCATGCCGGACGGCTCCGTCATCCTCGTCGAGATCGAGCGGCGGACCTTGTCGCGGGTCACCCCCGGCGGGAAGGTCCACGTGATCGCCACCCTGGACGGCGGCCCGAACGGGGCGGCCATGGGCCCGGGCGGCAAGATCTTCGTGACCAACAATGGTGGCCTCAAGTTCGTGGAGCGGCCGGGCAAGCTCTTCCCCGTGCTCCAGGCCGACGACTACGTCGGCGGCAGCATTCAGGTCGTGGATCCCGAGACAGGCAAGTTCGAGACGCTCTACGATCGCTGCGAGGGCCAGAGCCTCCGCGGGCCGAACGATCTCGTCTTCGACGGCGCCGGCGGCTTCTGGTTCACGGACCTGGGGAAGACGCGGGAGCGCGACACGGACCGCGGCGTGGTGTACTACGCGAAGGCCGACGGCTCGATGATCCGCGAGGCCATCTTCCCCCTGGAGCGCCCGAACGGGATCGGGCTGTCGCCGGACGAGAAGACGCTCTACGTGGTCGAGACGCCGACGGCCCGCTGCTGGTCGTTCAATCTCTCCGCGCCCGGCGTGATCGAGTCCGCCAACGGGTCCTACCGGGGCGAGAAGGGTCGGGTAGTCACGGGCCTGGGCGGCTATCAGATGTTCGATTCGCTGGCCGTCGACGGGGAGGGTCACATCTGCGCGGCGACACTCATCACGGGCGCCGTCAGCGACATCTGGCCCGACGGCAGCCACGTCGACCAGTACATGCTGCCCGACATGATGGTGACCAACGTCTGCTTCGGCGGCCGGGACCTGCGCACCGCCTACGCCACGCTGTCGATGGGCGGCACTCTCCTGTCGTTCGAGTGGCCCCGCCCCGGCCTCCCGCTCCGCTACCTCAACAGATAGACATGGAGCTGGCCATGACGTGCTGTGGCCATGCCTTCGCTCGCCGTCAGCGGCGAAGGCTGGTCACCTCGGCCGCGGCGCTCTTTGCAGGGCTCGCTTCCGGGAGTCGTGGAGCGTCGGCCGTCAGTGCGCCGGCCGCAGAGCTGACGCCTGCGCAGAGGTTGCTCGCGGATAACATCTCCATCGACGTGCACACACACGGCGGGGCCACTGGCGTGATCTCAAAGGGCGCACCAAACGGTGATCTCGCCCGCGGCATGCAGGCGGGACGCGTGGCCATCGTCTGCCTCGCCGACGTGCCGGACCTTCCCGTCCTGAGACGCGACCAGAACAAGGTTCTGCGGGCGCTGCGCCAGCCCGCGCCCGGGCAACTCTACCAGTACCACCTCGATCGCCTCGGGTGGATGGACGAGCTTGTGGCCCACCACGGCATTCGCCGCGCGCTCACGGTCGCGGATCTGCACGCTGCGCACGTGGCGGGACAGCCCGCCATCATCGTCGACATCGAGGGGCTCGATTTCCTCGAGGGCAAGCTCGAGCGGCTCGAGGAATCGTACCGGCGAGGCGTGCGCACCATGCAGCTCGTGCACTACTCGCCGAACGACATCGGGGACTTCCAGACTGGCGCCGTCGTCCACAACGGCCTCACTCCCCTGGGCGCCGATGTCATCCGCGCCTGCAATCGGCTCGGGGTGGTCGTGGATGTGGCGCACGCGACCGAGGCGACCGTCAGGCAGGCGGCGCGAGTCGCCACCACGCCCCTGCTGCTCTCGCACACGGCGCTTCGCGGCTCGAAGGCGCAGGGGCCCACGCCCCTCGCGGAGCGCCAGATCACGCCGGACCACGCCCGTGTGATCGCGGAGACGGGCGGCTCCATCGGGATCTGGCATTTCTTCGCGAGCCCCGAAGGCTACGTCGACGGTCTCAAGGAGATGGTCGACGTGGTCGGCGTCGATCACGTCAGCATCGGCTCGGACCACCTGGGCGGCGGGGGCGTCTTCAAGGAGGGCTACGATGCCTTCACCCCCGTGGTGGACGCCATGCTGCGCGGCGGCTTCACGTCGGTGGAAGCCGCCAGGATCGTGGGCGGCAACTACCTCAGGATCTTCGCGGCGTCGATGAGCCGACGCTACGCACCGTAGGTCGGGACACCCTTGTTCGCGGCCGCTACCGCATCATGCCCTTGTCGGTCATCCACCTTTGGATGAGCTGGGCGACCTGGTCCGAGTTCTTGTCCATCATCATCATGTGGCCGTTGCCGGTGACGCCGAGCTTGGGCAGCTCCCACCAGTCCGCGACGCCGCCGTCGGCGCGCAAGGCCTCGGCATAGCGCTGCGAGGCGGGAACGAAGCGCTTCCAGAGATCGCTCTGGTCGATGAAGTCGCCCCACACGACCAGGTGCGGCACGCCCTTGAGCTTGCCGCCCGTCGCTTCCGGCTTGGGCGCGCCCGACGGTTCGACGGAGACGAGAGCCTTCACCTTGTCGGGCGCGGCGAGCGCGGCATTGAAGCCGAAGTTGCCCCCCTGACTGTGGGTGACGATCACGCACGGACAGACCTTCTGCACGAGCTGATTGTAGGCGGCCTGGATCTGGGCGTCGGTGCTCGACCAGCGCGGCACCGCCTGTTTCATGAACTGCTCGAAGGCGTCGATGGGGAAGAGCTGGCCGGGGAGGGCGACCCGGTCGGCGGGGTTGAGCTTGTAGCTGCCCACCGCCCCGATGCGGGAATCCTCCCACGCCTGCTTCTTGGTACGGAAGAGCGGTTCGGAGGTGAAGATCTCGGGATAACGCGCCCACGAGGCGCGGCCGCGCTCGACCGCGTCGGAGACGTAGACGTCGTGCCCCGCACGCAGGAAAAACATCTGCCAGCCGGGCTTGCCGTCGGGCTTGGTCTCCCACGTCACCCCCGTGAGACCGCCGCCGTGCCAGAGGAGCAGCGGGTAGCGCGCTTTGGGCCGGGCGAGCTTGGTGTAGCTCACGTACATCTGCTCGACTTCGAAGTCGCCGTTGGGATCGACCTTGATGGGCGCCGAGCCGGCGGTGAACACGACGTCGCGGGTCGGGAGACCCGTGAGCGACACGGACCGCCCGCCCACGTGGAAGCTGCCCACTTCGGCTACGGATAGAGGTTGAGCGGCGGCGATACTTACCCCGAGGGCCATCAGAACGCCAGCGTGAGCGCGGCGATGCGCATGTGTGTTTTCCTCCTAGGTGGCAATGGACACCGTGTCCCAGCGAACGACGTCGTAGATGCCGAAGAACGTCGAGGGATTCATCGATGGGCACGCCGGCCCGCTCAGCGCATCGGAGTCAGTGGCGCGACGCCCAGCTCGCCCGTGCACTCGGCGAACCACTGGAGCACCTCCTTGTGCAGGGGTATTCCCTTGGCGCGCCGCGACTCGAGCTCTTCCGCCTCCGACAGTCCCGGATAGAGGACGCGCTCCTGTCCCGGCGCGGGCGGGGCCGTCCGGAGCGTCTTGAGCATCTCGTCCATGGTGTCCTTGAACCGATCGACGTCGGTGAAGGCGGCGATGTCGTACGCGGCGAACTGATTCTTGGATCCGCTCCCGGGGGCGAGCATGGTGGGCAGCGCGCCGGACAGCGCGGTGGCCAGGACCTCGGCCATCAGGGCGAAGCCGTAGCCCTTGTGGGAACCCTGCTCCCGGGTGCCCCCGAGCGGCGCCTGGAAGAACTCGTCGCGATCGAAGACAGGCTTCTCCTCCATGATCGGGATGCCTTCCTTGTCGGTGACCCAGCCGGGGAGCAGCGGCGAGCCGACACGCATGGCCAATCGGATCTTGTTGCCCGCGATAGCGGAGGTCGCCGCGTCGAAGAGCATGGGCGCCTCGTGGCGCGCGGGGGCGGCGAGAGCGATCGGATTGGTGCCGAGAAGGGGCCTCGCCGCGAAGGTGGGCACCACGTGGAGCCCGGCCGCGGTGAAGCAGACGCCCACCATGTCCTGCTGGGCGGCGAGCATGGCGAAATGGCCGATGGCGCCGAAGTGCCCGCTGTTGTGCACGGTGACCACGCCCACCCCCACCGCCCGCGCCTTCTCGATGGCCAGCCGCATGGCCCGGGGTCCCACGATGATGCCGAGACGCCTTTCCGCGTCGATGACCGCGGTGGCGGGCGCCTCGCGCTCCAGTCGCCAGCCCGGTTGCGGGTTGAGCTTTCCCGCCTTGTAATCCCGCACATACGCCCGCAGCATGTTCGACACGCCGTGCGTCTCGACCCCGCGCAGGTCCGTCATGGTCAGAACGTCCGCCGCCTCCGCGGAATCTTCCTTGCTCACCCCCAGCTTCTCGAAAATCTCCGTCACGGTCCGGCGCAGGGCTGTCTCCGAGACGAAGACCTGGTCTTTGGCGGGAACCTTGAAGCGCTCGAGGATCATGGGTGGTTCCTCCCGCGGGGATGGTAGCCGATTTCGTTCCCGTCGGCGAAGGGTCATCACGCCACGACGCGACGTCTCGGTTGCTCCGCCGGGAGGCGCATTGTAATCTCCCTGGGAGGAGCAGAGAATCGACGGCGTGTTGCAGCAGGCGGTCGAGGCGAAGGAGGTCCCCGGCTTGGCCGCGGTGGCCGCCACCGACCGGGGCCTGCTCTACGAAGGCGCCTTCGGCACGCGCGCCCTCGCCAACGGGCCGGCCATGACGCTCGACAGCGTCTTTCGCATCGCCTCCATGACCAAGACCATCACCTCGGTGGCCGCCATGCAGCTCGTGGAGGAGGGCAAGCTCGCCCTCGAGGGGCCCGTGCCCGATATCGATCCGGCCATTGGCTCGCCCCAGTTGCTCGAGGGCTTCGACGCCGCCGGCGCCCCCAAAGCTACGTCCTACTACGCGCCTCGACGGATCGAGCCACCGGCCTGATCATGACGCAGATCCTGCCTTTCGGCGACGCGCGCGCGCCGAAGCTCTACGGACAGTTCGAAGGCGCCGTCCACCAGTCGCTGCAAGCGGTGTGACGTCCAAGCACTCCGCGCCCCCCATGGCGGTCCGCCGCAGCGGCCGCGGGCCCGACGTGGTGCTGTTCCACGGCGGCATGGGCTCGTGGAAGCACTGGACGCGTAACATCGCGCCCCTCGCCGGGCGGTTCACCGTGCACGCCCTCGATCATCCGGGGTACGGCGCCTCGGCCGCGGTGCCCCGCGAGATCTCCGGCGCCGCCTACCTGGACCTCGTGCACCGCCTGTTCGTCGAGATGTTCCCGGGCACCGCGCCGCTGCGCTTCGCCGGGTTCTCCTTCGGCGCGGCCATCGCCGCCAACCTCGCCCGTCGTCTCACCCCGCGCGTGACGCATCTCTGCCTCGTCTCGCCGGCCGGATTCCCTCCGCGGACCTTCGGGGAGCGGCCCACGAGGAGTTACCGGGAAGCGGGAGACGACGAGGCGCTCTTCCGGGAGATCTGCCGCCACAACCTGCTCATCAATATGCTGAGCGATCCCGCGAGCGTCACGGAGGACACCCTCGACATCCAGGCCGATTGCGTCCGGCGCACCCGCTTCAACAGCCGCAAGGTGAGCGCCGGCGGCACCCTGCTCGGCGACCTCGCGCAGCTCACCTGCAAGGTACGTCTCCTCTGGGGCGAGCGCGACGACTCGAAGTTCCGACCCGCCGACCTCTTGATCAGCGAGATCCGCGGGGCCGTCGGCACCCTCGACCTGCACCGCATTCCCCGGGCCGGCCACTGGTCCGCCTACGAGAACGCCCCCGAAGTGAATCGCCTCATGCTGGAGTTCTTCTCGAGCTGATCGCGACATCCTCAGTTCGTGGTTGACTCGGACCGTCGCTCACTGTGAAATGCGGGCAGCGATGACTACTTCCACGCTCCGGGCCGATCTCGTGCTACGGGGTGCCACCGTATTGACCATGGACTCGGCGGACACGCGCGCCCACGCCGTGGCCGTGCGGAACGGGATCATCGTGGGGGTGGGCGCCGATCACGACGTGGAGAGCCTCATCGGCCCCGGCACGCGGTTGATCGACGGGCGCGGCAAGACGGTGACCCCGGGCTTCATCGACTCGCACACCCACAATGTCTTCGTGGGGGAGTTCCGCTATCGTCTGGACCAGCTCAATCTGCCCGCGCAGCTCGCGCCGACGGTGGAGATGCTCCTCGCCCAGGTCAAGGAGCGCGCGGCGCGCACTCCGGCCGGCACATGGATCGGCGGCAAGAACGTGGAGCCAAACGGCATGCGGGAGCGCCGCTGGCCCAATCGCCACGAGCTGGACCGGGTGGCGCCGCACCATCCGGTGGTGCTCACGATCCGCGGCGGCCATGCCTGCGTGGCCAACACCCGCGCCCTGGATCTCTTCGGCATCGGGCCGGACACTCCGGATCCCGAGGGCGGCGTCATCGACCGGGAGCCCGCCACGGGCGATCTCACGGGCGTGCTGCGCGACGTCACCACCATACGGAGCGCTTTGCCCCAGGCCACGGTGGGCGAGCTCAAGGACGGCCTGGCCACCCTCGAGAAGTTGTTTCTCCGTCTCGGGGTCACCTCCACCCACGATTGCGGAGCAGGGGCCCGGCCCGAGCCCTATCGTGCCTATGGCGAGGCGATGGCCGAGCGCCGCTGGCGGATCCGCACCTCGTTCTTCGTCTATCACGACTTCCTCATGGCCAACGAGGAGCTGTTCCGCGAGGGATTCGACGACCAGCTCAGGCTTCGCGGGGTCAAGCTCTTCATGGACGGTTCCATACAGTGCTTCACCTGCGCCTTCCGCGAGCCGTACGTCACCAGGGACACGCGCGGCTGGGAAGGGCTCCGCTACGCGCAAGACAAGGTCGACGAGGCGGTGATGGAGGCCCACCGGCGAGGCTATCAGGTGGCCATTCACGCCCAGGGGGACCACGGCATCACCATGGCCGTGAACGCCATCGAGCGGGCCATGCAGGCGGCGCCGCGTCCCGATCCGCGCCACCGTATCGAGCACACCCTGTGCCCGACCCTCGACGATCTCCAGCGCATGCAGCGCCTGGGCATCACGCCGAACTTCTTCCTCTTTCATCCATGGTTCTGGGGCGACCAGCACATCAACGAGTTCATCGGCTCCGAGCGCGCGCGGCGCATGGTGCCGGCGCGCACGGCCATCGACCTGGGCATGCGCCCCTGCGCCCACTCGGATTGCCCGGTGTGCACGCCCGACGATCCGGTGTGGCCCTCCAATCCGCTCTGGGGCATGGCCTGCGCGGTGACACGGCGGACCCGGTCCGGAGTCGACATCGGCGCGGCCGAGCGGGTCACTCCCCTCGAAGCGCTTCGCATCTACACGGCCAACGGCGCCCGCGCCGCCTTCGAGGAAGGCGTGAAGGGCTCCATCGAAGTAGGCAAGCGGGCCGACCTGGTGATGCTCGCCGAGAATCCCCTCGAGGTGGACCCGTGGGCCATCAAGGACATCGCGGTGGAGCGGACCATACTCGGCGGCGAGATCGCGTACGATCGAGAACGTGACGGGTAAAAGGAGAGACACATGAGACGGTCACCATGGTCCTGGACCCTGCTCGCGCTGCTCGTCGCGCTGCCCCTTCTTGTCTTGCCCGCCGACGCGCAGGCGCCCAAGCGCGGGGGCACGCTCACCGTGGGCAATGACGAGGATGCGGTGGGCCTCGATCCCCACCTGTCCGTGGCCTTCGCCTCCTCCAACTACTTCGAGCATGTCTACAGCGGCCTCCTGCGATTCAACGCGAAGATGGAGCTGGAAGGCGATCTCGCGTCGGCCTGGGAGCTTCCGGACCCGCGCACCTATGTGTTCAAGCTCCGCAAGGGCGTCAAGTTCCACAACGGCCGCGAGATGACCGCGGAGGACGTCCGGTACTCGATCGAGCGCATCCGCGACCCCAAGAACGGCTCGGTGCTGCGCTCGGTGTACGCGAGCGTGGAGCGCGTGGAGACGCCCGACGCCTACACGGTGCGGCTCAAGCTCGGCAAGCCCGACGCCGCGCTCCTCGGCATGCTCGCCACCCGCGCCTCGTACGTGGTGCCCAAGGAGGAGGTGGAGAAGCACGGCACGCTCCAGAAGGTGGCGGTGGGCACCGGCCCCTTCAAGATGGCCGAGCACGTCACGGGCAGCCACATGCGCTTCGTCCGCAACGACCAGTACTTCGAGGCGGGGCTGCCCTACCTCGACGGCTTCACCATCCAGGTGATCAAGGACGAGTCCTCGCGGCTGGCCGCCCTGCGCAAGGGCACGGTCGACCTCACGTGGATCAAGGCCCCCGAGATCGAGGAGCTCGCCCGCAAGGAGAAGAGCATCGTCTCCGCGGACACGCCCGAGGCGCGCCACCTCTATGTGTGGCTCAATACACGGCAGGCGCCGTTCAACAACGTGAAGATTCGCCAGGCGGTGGCCGCCTCGCTGAATCGTCAGGAGATCATCGACACCGTGCTGCTGGGGCGGGGTAAGATCAGCACCGCCATTCCCCCCGCCACCGTGCCTTTCGTGCTCTCGCAGCAGGAGACGGCGGCCCTCCCCTTCTACACCCAGGACGTGGCGCTGGCGAAGAAGCTCTCGGCCGAGGGAGGCCAGCCGAACGGCTTCGAGTTCACCCTCAAGACCTCCGCCCACAGTCCAGACTACGTGGCCGCCGCCCAGGTGATGCAGCGCCAGCTCGCCAAGGCCGGCATCACCATGAAGATCGACCAGATGGAATGGGGCGCCCTGCTCAACCTGTCGCGCGCGGGCGGCGACTTCCATTCCATCGCTTTCGCGCGCATCTGGTACCCGGACCCCGAGGGCTACACCTACGACACCCTCCACAGCAAGGGCTCGTTCAACGTGGGCGGCTACGCGAGCCAGGACTCGGACCGCATGCTGGACGAGCAGCGCGCCACCATCGACCCCGCCAAGCGCACGGCGCAGTGGAAGGACCTCCAGCGCCTGTGGGCGCAGGACGTCCCCATCATCTGGCCCTATGCCATGCGCACCCGCTTCAATGCCTGGCGCCCCAGCGTGAAGGGCTTCCAGGCCATGGCCAATTCGTCGCGAATCTACCTGCGCGAGACCTGGGTCGAGCGCTAAGCCCGAGGCGGTGACGGCGCGGGGCACGAGGCCGGGCGCCGTCACCGCCGGGCGAGGTGGGCGCCGGTGCGTCGGTACATCGCGGTAAGGGTGGCCTCGCTCATCCCGATCCTGTTCGGGGTGTCGCTCCTCGTCTTCGCCATGCAGGCCCTGGTCCCCGGCGACATCGTCGACATCATGATGGGCGGCGACCAGGCCTTCGGCGACAAGAACGCCGAAGGGCGGCTGCGCCGCCAGCTCCACCTGGATCGCTCCGTGCCCGAGCGCTACGTCCTCTGGCTCGGGGGGATGCTGCGCGGCGATCTCGGCACGTCATTCGTCTCCGGCAAGCCCGTGCTCGGGGAGATCCTGCGCCGCCTGCCCGTGAACCTCGAGCTGGCCTTGCTCGCCATCGCCATGGCCCTCGGGCTCGGCATTCCCATCGGCACGCTGTCGGCCGTTCGCCGCGACAGCTGGACCGATGCCGGCATCCGTTTCGGCTCGGTCCTGGGGTACTCGGTGCCGAACTTCTGGGTGGCCACCCTCACCGTGCTCGCCGGCTCGCTCCTCTGGCCGGGCATGCCGATTCTCCAGTACGTCCCTTTCACCGAGAACCCCGCCCGGAACCTCACCCTGGTGCTCATCCCGTCCTTCGTGCTCTCGCTCACCGTGCTGCCCCTCATCGTGCGAATGACACGGGCTTCGGTGCTGGAGAACCTGCGCCTCGACTACGTGCGTACCGCGCGCTCCAAAGGCCTGGCAGAGCGGCGCGTGCTGTATCGGCACGTGCTCGCCAATTCCCTCATCGCCGTCCTCAACGTCACCGGGGTGCAGATCGGCGTGCTCATCGGTGGCCTCGTGCTGACCGAGGAGATCTTCATCCTGCCCGGCATCGGCCGGCTGCTCCTCGAGTCGATACAGAAGCGCGATTTCCCCGTCATCACCGGGGCCACCCTCTTTCTCGCCACCGTCTTCGTCACCATGAACCTCGTGGTGGATCTCCTCCATGCCGTCCTCGATCCCCGCGTCCGTCGCTGAGCCGGATGCCGCGGCCATCGTGGCCGGCGCCGCCGCGGCGCCCGCGCGCCCGTCGCGCCACCTCGGGCGCCAGCTCTGGCGGCGCAAGACCGCCGTGCTCGGGCTCGGCCTCGCCGCCGTGGTGCTGCTGGGCGCTCTGCTCGCGCCGTGGCTCGCTCCCGACGATCCGCTCGCCATGGGCGCGCGACGCTTCGCCGCGCCGTCCGCCACGGCCTGGCTCGGGACCGACCAATTCGGGCGCGATCTCCTGAGCCGGCTCCTCTATGGCGCCCGCGTGTCCATGGCGGTGGCCTTCGCGGCGGTCGGACTGGCGATGGTGATCGGCGGCACCATCGGGCTCTGCGCGGGTTACTTCGGAGGGCGTATCGATCTCGTCCTGATGCGCGGAGTGGACGTGCTCATGGCGTTTCCCACGCTGCTCCTCGCTCTCGCAGTGGTGGCGACCCTCGGCGGGAGCATCCGGAATCTCGTCCTCGCCGTCACCCTCGCCTACATTCCCATCTTCTCCCGGGTGATCCGCGGCAGCGCGCTCTCGGTGAAGCAGAACGACTTCGTGGAGGCCTCGCGGGCCCTCGGGGCGCGCGATTGGCGCATCATGCTGCACGCCGTCCTGCCCAATGTGCTCGCGCCCATCATCGTGCAGGCCACCTTCAACCTGTCCACCGCCATCATGATCGAGGCGGCGCTGTCGTTTCTGGGCTTGGGCGTGCAACCGCCCGCGCCCTCCTGGGGCAGCATGCTCAGTGAGGCTCGCAGCTTCATGGAGCTGGACCCCTGGCTGGCCCTGGCGCCGGGCGGCGCCATCACCCTCGCCGTGCTGGGTTTCAACCTCTTCGGCGACGGCCTGCGCGATATCCTCGACCCGCGCCTGGCCGGCGAGGGGTAGGCCTCAGGTTCTCCCGGCGTGCCGCTCCAGGGTCTTCTTCATGACGGCCATGCCTTGCTCGATCATCCCGCTGATGTAGCCCGCGAGCTCGTTGGGCAAGAGGTCGGCGATCCACACGACACGGCTGCGCCCTTCACCGTCGGCGAAGACCTGGAGCGAGGCATTGTGGTGGGTCATCCGACCGCCCACCACGGCCCACACGAGCCGCCGGGCCTCCTCGTCGACATCGACGATCAGCTCGCGCGCCACCACGCCGTTGCCAAAGGTGACGATCCGCGCGCCCTCTTCGATGCGCGTATCCGCCACGAAGCCCGGCGCCAGCCGTTCGTGCACCGCGCCCACGTCGCGAATCGCGTCCCAGACCTCGGCCGGCCCGGCATCGACAGACACTTCCCGGCGTATGGAAGCCATGTGTGTGTCCTCCTACCGCTGAGACCCCGATCCGGGCAGATTGTGAAATCCTCACCTTCGCCTTCGGGCCGTCGCTCGTGGGCGTGGCGCGCGATCTGACCGGCGGCTATCCGGCGGCGCTCGGTGTCTGCGCCGCGCTCCAGGCGCTGGCCGCGGTCATGATCCTGCTCGGGCCCGGTGCGCCGCGCCCGGCGCATACACCTCGGGATTCACCACGTTGAGTGGGCGTTGTCCGGTGAGCACGCGCGCCACTTCCTCGCCGCAGCCACATAGACATGCTGCATCCGGTCGGTCATGGGGTCTCCCGTCCTAACCGAGCCCGAAAATGCGGGCGGCATTGCCGTAGAGCCACTTGTCCTTGACGGTGTCCTTGAGGGGCAGGTCCAGGTACTCCTTGATCAGCGTCTCGTGCGACTGGCCGACGAGGCCCGCGGAGAGGCCGACGAGCACCTTGTCCTGGATCAAGGTGTTGCCGAACTGCAGCAGCATCTCCCAGCCCGAGCCGCGCTGGCCGAGATACCTGGCGCGATGGGCGGAGGTGTCGAGGTGAAGCTTGGGATGGCGGCGGACGAGGGCGACCATTTCGTTCACCCACGGCCAGCCGCCGAGGCCGCCGATGATGGTCAGCTCGGGAAAGTCGATGGCGACCTGGTCGAGATGCCGAGGGTGCCCGAGATCGTAGGGCCGGTCCGTCGCGTAGTTCATGGACGAATAGATGCGCACGGGGATGTCCAGCTCGACTGCCTTGGCGTAGAGCGGGTAGTAGCGCCGGTCGCTGGCGGGAATGCCGTCCACGAGGGCGGAGACGCCGAGAGCCTGGAATCCCTCCTCACGCACGCGGCCCTCCAGCTCGCGCACTCCCTTCATCCCAATGAGGCCGCTGATGCGCGCCAGGCCGATGAAGCGGCCGGGATAGTCGCGGAGGAGCGCCGACAGCTCGTCGTTGGTGGTGCCGAAGGGCACCGATCGCACGATGCCGATTCGCTCGAGCATCTCCACGAAGGCGGAGAGCTCGGTGGTGGGGCGCGCGTCCCCGCCGTCCTTCCGTGAGCGGAAGATGCGCCCGTAGTTGGCCATGCCGTAGCCGGCCGGTCGCTCCGCCCCGGCGGCGCCCGGTGCCCCCGGGGGCGGGGCGGGAGCGGGGGCGGCGCCGTTGGCGGGCTTGGGAACACTGCACTCCATGTCGATCACTCGCATCAGTCTCTCCTTCTCTCGAGGACACGGGGCGGCGTCACCTTGACCGATTCGCGCAACCGGGACGGCGCCACCTCGCGATAGGCCTGCGTGACCAGGCTCGTGACCAGCTTCCAGTCTGGGCCTCGGTCGATGCGCACTCCGACCCAGCCCCGCGGTCCCACATACGGTGGCCGGAAGAATCGCTGGGGATCCAGGAAGACCAGCGACTCCTGCTCGCCCAACGGCGCGGGCAACCAGACCGCGAGATGGTCGGCACCGTGGTGGTGATTGTCGAGCTGGGCGAAGAGCTTGCCTTTCACGCGCCACGTGGGCTCTCCCCACGCCATCTTCTCCGAGGTCTCGGGGAGGGCGAGACAGATCGCGCGGAGCCGCTCCACAGGCGTGCGGCTCCGCCTCGCCGGACGCTTCGATTGCCGTCGTGTGGCCACGAAGAGAGATTCTAGCCGAAGCCACCGACCTTCCGTGCTCCGTCAAACGGTGCTATCGTGGCCCACCATGAACGACGCGTTGACCACTCAGACCGTCGAGCTCCTCCAGCAGATGATCCGCAATCAGTGCGTGAACGACGGCACCATCGAATCCGGACAAGAGGTGCGCACCACCGATCTCCTCCGGACCTACCTCGAAGGGAGCGGCCTCGACCTCGAGGTCTACGAGCCCGACGGGGCACGGGGGCGCGCGAGCCTCGTGGCCCGTATCGAGGGGAGCGACCCCACCGCGCCCACCCTCTGCCTGATGGGTCATACCGACGTGGTGCCCGTGACGCCCGCGACGTGGACGCGCGATCCCTTCGGAGGCGAGCTCGTGAAGGGCGAGGTGTGGGGACGGGGCGCGGTGGACATGCTGAACCTCACCGCCTCGCAGGCGGTCGCCCTCAAGGCGCTGGCCAGGCGCGGCTGGCGGCCGCGGGGCACCCTCGTCTACCTCGCCTGCGCCGACGAGGAAGCGGGCGGCCTGCTCGGGGCCGGTCACATGTGCAAGCGTCACTGGGATTCGCTCCGCGCGGACTATCTCCTGACGGAGAACGGCGGCCTCGTGTCCTCGCACGGCGGCGAGCTGAACGTCAGCGTGCACGTCGGCGAGAAGGGCGTGGCCTGGCGTCGCCTGCGCGTCACGGGAACGCCGGGCCACGGCTCGATGCCCTATGGCGCGGACAATGCGCTGGTCAAGGCCGCCCACGTGGTCAGCCGGCTCGCGGACTATCGCCCCGCCCCGTACGTCGACGACCTCTGGCAGACCTTCGTGGGCTCGCTCGGCGTCGACCCCGCCCTGAAAGACGCTCTCCGCGATCCTTCTCGCGTCGACGACGCCATCGCCAGGCTTCCCGCGGGCGTGGCCAAGTTCGCCTGGTCGACCACGCACACCACGTTTTCGCCCAACATGTGCCGGGCCGGGGTGAAGACCAACGTGATTCCCGACGTCGTGGACATCGAGGTGGACATTCGCACCATACCCGGGGACAACGAGGACGAGGTGCGGCGCCACATCGACAAGGCCCTGGGCGACCTGTCCGAAGAGGTGCAGGTCGAGAAGCTCTTCTCCAAGCAGGCGTCCGCGTCACCCACGGGGACGCCGCTCTGGGACGTGCTGGGGCGGGTGGTGGACGGTCACTATCCCGGCGCGAAGCTCATGCCGCGCATGATCGCCGGGTTCACCGACGCGCCCTACTTCCGCGAGCACGGCGCCGTCGCCTACGGCTTCGGGCTCTTCTCGCGGGCCCTCACGGCCGAGGCCATGTCCGGCCGCTTCCACGGCAACGACGAGCGCGTCGACGTGGAATCGCTCGCCCTCACCACCCAGGCGTGGCTCGACACCTGCGAGCTGTTCCTCGGCTAAACTCCCTCGCCCCCGGAGGGGAGAGGGCAGGGTGAGGGGGCGGCGGTCTCCAGCGATCCGTCACAGCACCGCCTCGATCAGACAAGGGCCGGAGGCCGCGAGGCCGGCGGCGAGCTGCTTGTTGAACTCGTCGGCGGTGGTGGCGCGGCTCGCGGGCACGCCCATGCCGCGGGCCAGTGCCACCCAGTCGAGATCGGGGCGGCCGATGTCGAGCATGTCCGCCGCTCTGCGGCCGGGGGTACCCGCGCCGACATTAGCCAGCTCGTGATGGAGGATCGCGTACGTCCGGTTGGCGAAGACCACGGTGGTCACGTTGAGGCTTTCCCTCGCCTGGGTCCACAGCGCCTGCACCGTGTACATGCCGCTGCCGTCGCCCTCGAGGCAGACCACCTTGCGGTCGGGACAGGCCACCGCCGCGCCCGTGGCCAGCGGCATGCCGAGACCGATCGATCCGCCCATATTGTTCATCCAGTCGTGAGGGGGGGCGCCCGCCGTCTGCTTGAAGAATCCGCGCCCGGTGGTGACCGACTCGTCGGAGACGATGGCGCCGTCGGGCAGGAGCGCGCCGAGGGCGGCGGCCAGCGTCTCGGGCGTCAAGGCGCCGGTGGGCAGCGCGGGACGCCCGGGCTGCTGGACTACCTCGCCGTTCTTCTTCGCCCCGACCGCGTCGGCGAGCGCCTCGAGGGCGCCGATCGAGTCCTCGGCCATCGTCGCGAGCTGGTGAACCTGGCAGCCGTCAGGGGTCAGCACGCTGGGCTTGTCCGGATAGGCGAAGAACGCCACGGGGGCTTTGGCGCCGACGAGGACGAGGTGACGGATGTCCTTCAACACGGCCAGCGCCTCATCGACCGGGTAGGGTAGCCGCTCGATCGGGACGCGGCCCGCCCCGCGCTGGATGCGCGCGTTCGAGCCCTGGGCGATGATGCGCGCACCGGTGGCGGTGGCGATGCGTCCCGTCAGGGCCAGCCCGTACTCACGCACCGCCCGACCCGTCAGCATGATCATGGCCGGCTCGCCGGATCGCAGCGCTTTGGCACAGCGCTCGATAGCGTCCGCGGCCACCGGCGGGGGCGCGGCCACCGACGGGACGGCCGCCACGCCGTCGGCCTCGTTCCACGCGGTGTCGGCGGGGAGAATGAGCGTGGCGATCTGGCCGGGCGCGGTGCGCGCGGTGGCGATGGCGGCCGCTCCGTCGGCGGCCACGGTACGAGCGCTCGGCGAGGTGCGCACCCACGCCGAGACGGGGCGCGCGATGCCCTCGATATCGGAGGTCAACGGCGCGTCGTGCTTGATGTGATACGTGGCGTGCTCGCCGACGATGTTGACGATGCCCGAGCTGGCCTTGCGGGCATTGTGGAGATTGGCCAGCCCGTTGCCGAGGCCGGGACCCAGATGCAGCAGCGTAGCCGCCGGCTTGTCGGCCATGCGCCAGTAGCCATCGGCCGCGCCGGTGACCACGCCTTCGAAGAGACCGAGCACACAGCGGATACCGTCGACCTTGTCGAGGGCAGCCACGAAGTGCATTTCCGACGTGCCGGGATTGGTGAAGCACACGTTGATCCCGCCCGCCACCAGCGTTCGCACCAGGCTCTCCGCACCATTCATCGTGGCCTCCTCGGCTCGGTTGATGCGGCGCGCGGCGAATCCGGCAGAGCTCGCGCCACTTGTGACCCGGCGCCGTGGCGTCGGGCGAGGGACCGACGATAGAGCACACCTGCCTGTTTCGCAAGCCGACTGATCCGCGCATCTCGTAAAAAAGCACCTGCTATCGGGCCTCCCGATATCTCTTCCTGATCGAATCGATCAGGCTTTTATTGCATTCCTGTGAAATCAGTCGCGATGCATCCGGTCCGGGTGTGGACGGCGTCTCAATGGTGAGCAGAAAGCGAGAACGAGAAGCTGAAACGCCTCAGGAAGAGGCAAGGAGGAGAGAGATGAAAACGCTCGTGGCAGCAGCTCTTAGCGCACTGATTGCAGCATCGCTGACGCCTGCCTTGAGCTCGGCGCAGAGTGGCCAGGCTCTGCTGGACAACCAGGACGTGCAGGCGGCGCGGGACAACCAGGACGTGCAGGCTCCGCGCGGGAACCAGGACGTGCAGGCTCCGCGGGACAACCAGGACGTACAGGCTCCGCGCGGGAACCAGGACGTGCAGGCTCCACGTGTGGAGATGACGCCCAGTGGCGTTTCCTCCCACGCTCCGGTGGCCGCGGGTCCCGCAGGCAGCGTCTCGCGGTAACGGTAGTGTTCGGGAAGACCCCGGCCGGATCAGCCACCTGAGCGCGGTGCCGGCTCAGGCGGCCGATCTGCGTCGGTTGGCTACATAGCTGAGGGAGAGAGGTGTCATGAAGCAGATCGTGTTGGGGGTCGTGCTCTTGCTGGCGGTAGCGATGCTGATCACGGCACCTGTGCTCGCCCACTGGTCACAGCGGTGGCCCGATTGCACGGGCAAGGTCGTGACATTCACGAGCCCGCGCGGTGCGCCCGTCGAATGCGTGTGCTACTCGGGGACTCTCGCCACGTGCTTCGATCCGGGCCCGTAGAGCTCGGAGAGGCGAGACTCAGGTCTGAAGGTCACCCACCGCGCCAGCGAGAGCTTCGAGCTCGGCGCGCCACGAGGCCGGTGGGACCACGGGACGCACGACGAACTTGGAGAACCCGACGCTCATAAAGCGCTCGATGAGCCGACGCAGAGCGGGCAATCCCACCGGCGTGAGCTCGAGGGATCGCGGCCGGCGGGCGGCCATCACACGCGCGGTGGCCGGATCGATGGGCACACGGGCGTAGCCGATGCTCATCCCGAAGTGCTCGACGCTGATCGAGCGCCCGGCGCGGGCCGCCGCTTCGTCGATCACCGCCCGGCCTGCCGCCGCCTCTTCGGGCGTGCACAGTGACGGGAGCCACCCATCAGACAATCGGCCACAGCGTTCGAGCGCGGCGGGTACGGTACCGCCCAGCCAGACCTCGAGTGGTTGTTGCACGGGCAGGGGAGAGAGCTTGACCTCGCGGAGCATGCCGGCCACGCCGTCGTGGCTCACCGTCTCGCCGGCCCACAAGCGCCGCAAGAGCGGCAGCGCTTCGTCGATGAACGCCCCGCGCTGCTTGGGCTCGACGCCGATCGCTTCGCGCTCCGGCGGATAGGTGAGCCCGGGCACGAGCGTGACGAGTAGTCGGCCGCCGCACAGCACGTCCAGGCTCGCGAGCTGTTTGGCGAGTCGCAATACGTTGCGCCCCGGCAACAGCATGGTGGTTCCGAGCTTCACGCGCGGATTGCTGGCCGCCGCCCACGCGAGCCCCACCACGGGATCGATCACGGGGCCGGTCAGCACCTCGGAGAGCCAGAGCGAGTCGAACCCCAAATCGTCCAGGCCCGTCACGAGCTCAGCCAGCGCGTCCGGTGTGGACGAAGCGCCGGCCGCCCCCACTCCGATGCGGATCTTCATGAACCGATTCTAGCCCGTTTGGGCGCGCGGCGGTGTCGGTGTCCTAGCGCGTCACGCCCTGTCGGGCCCGGAGAAGCCAGATCAGGCCAATCTCCTGCTCCGTCCACCCATGCGTTCTGAGATGAGCGACCCAGGTCTTGACGGTTAGGGCGGGGATGATCTGATCCTCCGCGTCGACTTCGACCCGTCCGGCGCAGCGGAGGTCTTTCGGCGGGGCCTGGGGCAGGGGCGAGGGCATGACGGCCATGGTCGGTATCCTTTTCCTGAGGCGACGGCGTGAGAAGCGTGCGCTCACTCCAGAGGACAGCGGGGACGCGAAGTCTGCCGCTCTCTTCCACGAAGAGAGGTCTAGTATACGCGCCGGCGGCTCGGCGCGCCGGGCTATGATGGGGCGCGACCCGGGGGATCGACGATGACGGACAGGCGACACGGACTCGAGGATTCTCGCGAAAAGACCACGGCTCCCGAGCCACCGCCCGTGACGCGTGGCCCGTTGAGCGGGGTCACCGTGCTCGACCTGAGCGGCTACATCGCCGCACCCTATGGCTGCACCTTGCTGGGAGACCTCGGCGCCGCCGTCATCAAGATCGAGCCACCCGAAGGCGACAATCTGCGCAACTATCCGTCGACGCTTGCCCGGGAGAGCCGCGCCTTCCTCGGCGTGAATCGACGCAAGCGCGGAATCGTCCTCGACCTGAAGCAGCCCGACGGACTCGAGGTGTTGCGGCGGATGGTCGAAGGCGCGGACGTGCTCGTGCACAACTTCCGGCCCACCGTGCCCGTCAGACTGGGCATCGACTACGGGCGCATGAAGGCGATCAATCCGCGCCTGATCTACTGCGCGCTCACGGGCTACGGCGAGAAGGGCCCGCTCAAGGACCGGGCCGGGTACGACCAGGTCTTGCAGACCATGACGGGGATCTGCGTCGAGCAGGGAAAGCCGGGAGATCCGGCGATCGTGTATGGATCCGCCGTCGACTTCTACGCGGCCTCCATGCTGGCCTTCGCGGTGTCCTCGGCTTTGTTCGAGCGCACCCGCACCGGCGAAGGCCGCCAGGTGAGCGTGTCACTGCTCCGGAGCGCGCTCGCCATGCAATCCGCGCGTCTCGTCTGGGCGGAGAGCGAGGGCCGCGACGTCGCCCGTGACCTGCGCTCGGGCGGGATCACCGGCCTGCATCCGACGAAGAGCGGCAGCCTCTACATCTCCGCCAATACCCCGCATTTCTGGAAGGCCCTGTGCGAGCTCATCGGGCTCCCCGAGCTGGCTGCCGATCCGCGCTTCGACACCATGAAGAAGCGCGCCGCGCATGCGGACGAGATCGTGCCGAAGATCCGTGCCGCCCTCGCCGCTCGCACCGCCGTCGAATGGGAGACGCTCCTCGGCGAGCGCGTCCCCTGCGCCGCCGCCCGTGCCGTCGAGGACATGTTCGATCATCCACAGGTGGAAGCGGAAGGCATCCTCGCGACCTTCGAGCACCCGCGCATCGGACGGTACCGCGCCCTCGCGCACCCGATCGACGTCGGCGATGGCCCCCCTCCGGTCACCGCCCCGGCGCTCGGACAGCATTCACGGGAGGTTCTGGCCGGCCTCGGCTACGCCGACCACGAGATCGAACGACTCTGCCGCGCGGGAGCGGTGGGTGAGCCGTTGAGAGAGTTGAGAGAGGGCGGGGCCTGAGCGCGTGGCCTTCCTGATGCGGAGCAAGCTCTTCGTGCCCGCCTCGCGGCCCGAGCTGTTCGCGAAGGCGTTGGGCGGCGAGGCCGACGCCATTTCCTTCGACCTCGAAGACGCGGTCCAGGAAGGCCGGAAGGGGGAGGCGCGCCACACCCTGCAGGCGTTCCTGCGCGAGAGCCGTGGTCAGCTCCGCGACAAGACCATCATCGTGCGGGTAAACGGGTTGAGCACACCTCACTTCGGGGCCGACGTGGCCGCGGTGACGTGGCCCGGCGTGGACATGATCAACGTGCCCAAGCCCGAGTCCGCGGAAACCATTCGCGCCGCCGCGGCCGCCCTCGCCAAATGCGAGGCGGAGCGCGGGATCGCGCGGCCGATCGGGATTCTCGCGAACATCGAGTCGCCGCGAGGCCTCCGGCTCGCCGCGGAGATCGCCACGGCCCATGCGCGGGTGGTCGGGCTGCAGCTCGGTCTGGGCGATCTCTTCGAGCCGTCCGGCATCGATCGGAAGGATACCGATGCGGTCCATGGTGTCCAGTTCGCCGTGCGGATTGCCGCGGCCGAGGCCGGGCTCTGGGCATGCGACACGGTCTATGCGGCCGTCGACGATCCCGACGGATTTACCCGAGAAGCCGAAGCGGCACGCCGGCTGGGCTATATCGGGAAGTCCTGCATTCACCCCCGCCAGGTTCCTCTGGCGAATGCCGTGTTCCGGCCGAGCGACGCGGAGATCGCCGCCGCCAGCCGGGTGGTCGATGCCGCGCGGGGCGCCGAGGCCCGTGGCGTGGGGGCGTTCCTGGTGGACGGCCGGATGATCGATCTTCCCTTCATCGAGCGCGCCGAGGCCATCCTGGCCGCCGCTCGTCGACTGGGCCTGCTTCCCGCGTCCTGAGCGGCCCGCGGCTTCAGGGCGATTTGCGGGCGCGCACGAGCAGGAAGGTCGGTCGGCGGTCCTCATCCACGAAGTCGGGGCGCCGCCGGAGCGTCTCTTCGTCCGGAATCGGCTCGAGCACGCGCTCCACGGCGAGGCCTGCCTCGACCAGCCCGTTGATCAGGGTGGCGATCGTGCGGTGGTATTTCCGCACGCCGTCGACGAACCAGTGCTGGGCACGCCATCCCTCGTCGGCATAGCGGTCGAGCGCCCAGTGCATGCGTCTCCCCTCGCCATCGAGAGCCCACCCGGTCGCAGGATCGATCGCCGTGTAGATCGGGTGCTCGGTCGAATAGACGAGGAGGCCGCCGGGGGCCAGCCACCCCGCGATACGACGAACGAGCCCTGGATAGTCCTCCACGTAGTGGAAGGCCAGCGAGCTGACCACGAGGTCGAACCGATCGGACGGGAAAGCCACGCTTTCGATGGCGTGACGAAGATAGGTCACGCGCGGACGGGCGTGCTCGGCGCCGGCGAGGGCCAGCATCCGCTCCGAGATGTCCACTCCGATCACCTCGGCCGCGCCCGCGTCGGCCAGGTGCGCGGCGAGCTGGCCCACGCCGCAGCCGAGATCGAGCACGCGCTTTCCCTCGAGGCCGGGGAGCAGCCGCATGAAGTCGGCGTGCTCGACGGCTCGGGTCCACCCCGATCCGAACCGCTCCAGACGCGAGTAGCCGGCGAGGAACTCCGGGTCGTCGTAGATGTTTTGCGGCGCGCTCATCGGGGTCCACCGAAGAGGCGGGCGAGGCAGTCGCGCCACGACCGCCGCGGCGGGGCGAAGCAGATGCGCGCCGCGCCCGCGTATACCTCGAGGGCGAGCGGAGGCTTCGCCGGCCAGCGGATGGTCACGGTGGCCCGATTCCCATCTGCGCCCGTGCGATAGGTCGCGGCGACCTGCGCACCGGCCGAGGGCCGCTGGCCGTGCTGCCCGTCGCCGAAGCGCAGGCTGGCCGATCCGTCGTCGCGCCGGTCGGCGACGTAGACGTGATCGCCCGGCCCGGAGCTCTCGAGAGCTGCCACCTCGCGCCACGGCAAGGCATCGACGGTCACGGCGAGGCGCGATCGGGTCGCCAGGTAGGCTTCGTCGGCAAACCGGGACTGGTCGTCGGTCAGGCTGTCGCCGAGGAAGGCGAGGAGCTCGACCAGCGCGATGCCTGGATCCCGCTGGTTGCCCTCGTACCATGGGAGCTCCCGCCGCACGACTGCCTCGAGGTCTCGGACGAGCCGTCTCAGGCGATCATCATCCAGCACGGGCCTGGTCTCCCTCACGCTCATCCTCGAGCGACGGCGAGCGCACCGCGCGGAGCACGTCACCCGGATCGGGTCGCACCTGGAAGTTCCGGCTCACCGAGAACACAGAGGGCGCGACGACGCCAATGGCGACGAGGACGCTGAGCGTAGCGAGTCGGGCGGAGGGGCTCACGTGGTGATTCTGCCACGGGCGATCTCCGCGGGCCACTTGTCGCCCCCGGTCGCCCCCCGACCGTCCACGAGAAATATGAGCGCCCACGAGGAAGGGTTTGGTATCAAGGAGGGAGATGGCCACCGCCCTCGCCGCCAAGCCGGCCGCTGAACCGAAGGCCACCGTGTCCGCCGCCGAGATGGGCTCTCGCCAGCGGGAGATCTCGGTTTCCGAATTCTTCACCAAGAATCGTCATCTGCTCGGCTTCGACAATCCGAGAAAGGCGCTCCTCACCTGCGTGAAGGAAGCGGTGGACAACGCGCTCGACGCGGCCGAGGAGGCGGGCATCCTCCCCGACGTCGTGGTGACGCTGGAGGTCGCCTCGAGCGACGACGCGCCGGCAGCGCCCGCCAGCCAGGCCACGCGCTTCCGCGTCACCGTCACCGACAACGGCCCCGGCATCGTCCGCCAGCAGATACCGCCGATCTTCGCCAAGCTCCTCTACGGCTCGAAGTTCCACCGGCTGCGCATGAGCCGGGGGCAACAGGGGATCGGCATATCCGCGGCGGGCATGTACGCGCAGCTGACCACGGGCAAGCCGGTGCAGATCACCTCGCGCACCGGGGCGCGGGCGGCCGCCCACTACTTCGAAGTCCAGATCGACACCAAGAAGAACGAGCCCCGGATCTTCGAGAGCAAGAAGGTCGACTGGGAGCATCCGCGGGGGACCCAGGTGACCCTGGAGATCGAAGGGCGCTACCAGAAGGGCCGCGCGTCCGTGGACGAGTTTCTCGAGCAGGTGGCCATCGCCAACCCGCACGTGAAGCTCGTCTACAAGACACCCGACGGTGACACCCGGGAGTATCCGCGCACGATCGAGGAGCTGCCTCCGCAGCCTCGCGAGATCAAGCCCCATCCCTACGGCATCGAGTTCGGCATTCTCCTCAGAATGCTCCACGACACCAAGAGCCATTCGCTCGCGGGGTTCCTCGCGGGCGACTTCAGCCGCGTCTCTCCCGCCGTCGCCCAGGAGATCTGTCACACGGCCAGGCTGTCGGCGGAGACGCGGCCACGGAACGTCCACGGCACCGACGCCGAGGCGCTCTACAAGGCCATTCAGGCGACCAAGATCATGGCGCCGCCGTCGAACTGCATCTCCCCCATCGG
>WNGB01005948.1_pt1 | contig 26837 bp, 23 predicted proteins | sample 5400681 | NCBI WGS metagenome assembly WNGB01 (sample SAMN13153367, study PRJNA577476) | soil metagenome | isolation source: 115 cm soil or saprolite under grassland replicate 2 | place: USA:California | collected 2016-06-15
TCAACCCAGGCTACGCACTGTCAAAGCTGTCGTAGCCCGGGCTGAGCGAAGCGATGCCCGGGACGCCCGCCGATGAAAATCCCGGGCTTCGCGCTCCGCGCTCAACCCGGGCTACGCGGCTACGACCGGGCTACGCCGGGCCTACGTACGCCGGCGCCGGTTGCGTGAAGTACGCGTGCAGGATGTGATAGACCATCAGGTAATTCTTCTGCTGGAAGCTCGCGTGCGAGATGCCGGCCATCACGGAGAGCTGCTTGTCCGGGTGCGGAAGACGCTTGAAGAATTCGACCAGATCATCGAAGGCCGCGATGCCATCGTACTGCCCGCGCAGGATGAGTGTGGGCATCGTGATCCTGACCGGATCGACGACCGGAAGCTTGGAGCACATGTCGATGTAGGTGCCGTTGGGCATCGAGTCGTCGAGGGCGAGGATCGCATCGGCGAAAGCATCGACGACGCGCGGCTCCGCGGTGTCCGGATGATCGCGCTGGAAAATCGAATGCACGAACGCGCGGTCGATCGGCCTGCGCTTGGTGGCGAGAAACTCCGGCAGTTTCTTCCTGCGCTGCTCGAGCGTCGGCGCGCCTTTCCCGGTCCACACGAACGCGTCGAGCGCCAGGCGCGATACGCGGTCCGGATGGCGCTGCGCAAACAGCGCTGCGCGCAGCGCCCCCGACGAGATCCCGTAAACCATGAACGCGCGAATGCCGCGCGTGTGGATGATGTACTCGGTCGCTGCAGCGAGATCGTAGGCGCCGTCGGCGATGTCGCAATAGATATCGCGCTCTTTGCCGGACCGCCCATAGCCTTCCATGTCGACGGTCCAGCAGGCAAAGCCGCGCTGCGCGAACCAGTCCATCGCGGAGGAATCCGGCCGGCCGGGAACGACGAGATCGAAAGTCGGCTGCGAAGCCATCGACGAGCCGTGAACGAAAAGCACGGCCGGCTTGCCCTCCGGCGAGTCGACATACTTTTCCCACAGGAACAGCCGGACGTCGCCGTCGGGCGTTTGCTTCTGCGTCCAGTGCTCGACGCCGGTCACCCCCGCGCTCGTTGTCATCGTGTCTTCCTAAGAGGCAAATGCAGAACGTCGCGAGCAGGGCCGGATGCGAGGCGTCCCGCAGCGAGGCGGGAGACAGTACAGAAGAAGTACGGCGAGCGCCGAGCGAGGACACAACAAAGCAGACGGCCCGCGCAGCAGTTATGCATCTAGTCGATCTTCGCGCCGGTTTCGCGGATGACCTTCGCCCAAAGCTCCTTCTCCGAGCGGAAGAACGCCCCGAACTCGGCGGGCGTCGAACCGACGACCTCGATGCCGGCGCTCGCCATGTAGGTCTTCACCTCGGTGGCCGCAAGCACCTGCGTGAGCTCGCGAAAAAGCTTGTCGATGATCGGCGCCGGCGTTCCTTTCGGCGCGAGCAGACCCATCCAGACGTAGGCCTCGTAGCCCGGCACGCCCGACTCCATGACGGTGGGTACGTCAGCAAGTTGCGGCGAGCGTTTCGCTCCGGTCACCGCCAGTGCCCGGAGCTTGCCCGCCTTGATGTGGCCGACCATGCCGGCTGTTCCCGGGATCGACACTTGCACCTGTCCGCCGAGCAGATCGGCCGTCGCCTGGCCGCTGCCGCGATATGGCACGTGATTCATCTTCATCCCGGTCATCGACGCGAGCAGCGCGACGAAAAGATGCTGGCCGCTGCCGTTGCCCGACGATGCGTAGTCGATCCGGCCGGGCCGCTCCTTCACGTACGCAACGAACTCCTGGAACGTTTTGACCGGCAGTGACGGGTGGACGACGAGCACGCCGGGCTCGCGACCGATCAGCGAGATCGGCGCGAAGTCCTCGATCGGATCGTAGGGAAGCTTGGGATACAGCGTGGCGCTGATCGCATTGGTCTGCGAGGCGAGCAACAACGTGTACCCGTCTGCAGATGCCTTCGCGACGACATCGGTGCCGATGGTCGCGCCCGCGCCGGGCTTGTTGTCGACGATCACCTGCTGGCCAAGCCGCTTCGAGAGCTCCTGCGCAATCACGCGCATCGGCCCGTCGACCGCGCCGCCCGGAGAGAACGGCACGACGACCCGCACCGGCCGCGATGGATAGTCCTGCGCTCGCGCCGCGGACATCGCCAACGCGACGAACACCGTCGCGGCGAGCAGTAGCGCCGCGGACAAACGCTTCTTCGACCCGAACATCGCGAGATTATGCACCCGCGCGCTGGCGCAGCAGCTTCTTGATCGGCGCGGGCAACGCCGCGCCCGCGACTTCCGCGAGTGGCAGCCACAACAGGCCCGGCTCCTCGGCGCGGCGCGGCCAGGTATGCACCGCACAGGGCTGAGGGTGCAACGTCAAGCGGAAGTGCGTGAAGCCGTGCTCGATCGCCGGCAGCGGCGGCTCAAGTGCGACCTCCGCGGCAAAACGGGCCTGGCAATGCGCGACCACATCGGCACCGGGCGCAAGCTCGGGCAAGCTCCATAACCCGGCCCAGATGCCGATGGCCGGACGTTTTTCCAGCAGCACTTCGTTGTGACGCTCGAGCAGCAGCACCGAGACCGTGCGCAGCGGCAAGTCTCTCTTCGGCCGCGGTGCGGGCAGCTCATCGATGCGGCCGTCGCGCCGGGCGACGCAATCGCTTGCAACCGGGCACGCATCGCAGCGCGGCGATTGGCGCAAGCATACCGTCGCGCCGAGATCCATCAGCGCCTGCGTGTACGTCTCGATGTCCTTTGCCGGAAGCAACGATTCCGCGCACTGCCAGAGAGAGCGCTCGACCGCGGGATCGCCCGGGAAACCCGCGATGCCGGCATGCCGCGCGAGCACGCGCTTGACGTTGCCGTCGAGGATCGCGCCGCGTGTGCCGAACGCGAACGCCGCGATCGCCGCCGCGGTCGAGCGACCGATGCCCGGGAGCCCCGCGGCTGCCGCGACGTCGCGCGGGAACGCGCCGCCGTGCTCGTCGACGATCGCCTTGGCCGCGCGATGCGCGAGATGTGCGCGGCGATAGTAGCCAAGCCCGCTCCAGAGCTCGAGCACGCGCTCGAGCGGCGCGGCGGCGAGGCTGGCGACATCGGGAAACGCGCTGAGGAAGCGCCCATAGTATGGAATCACGGTCGCGACCTGCGTCTGCTGCAGCATGATCTCGGAGAGCCAGACGCGGTACGGATCGCGCGTATGCTGCCAGGGCAGGTCGCGCCGGCCGTGCTTTTTCTGCCACGCGACGAGTCGCGATGCGAATGATCGCGGCAAGGCTGGCCTGCTAGGGAACCTCTGAATAAGCCCCGCGTGGCCGCGACGGCGGCTTTCCGGGATGAGATGCGCGAAGCGACGCGAAACCCGTGGCAGGAACCACGGGCGAGCGGCGCGACAAAGCAGATCGCCCGGAAAGCCGCCCTCCCTTCGGGTTTCGGCGCAATGGCCTCATCTGCGTTGTTGCGCGGCTTGCGAATAGGCCGAGCTATTCGCTGCGCCGCGACGCCTAGCATCTGAAGCCATTGCGCCAGAAACGCGGCTCATGTGGGGCTTGTTCAGAGGTTCCCTAAGCGCTCTTACCGCCCGGAAAGGCGCTGCCGCGCCTTTCCGCCAGCTTCGGACCCGGGATATTTCGCGACGAGGTCCTCGAGCGTGCGCCGCGCGCCTGCAGCGTCGCCGAGCTCGGTGAGGCAGCTCGCGATGTTGAGCATCGCGTCGGGCACTTTCTGGCTGTCGGGATACATTGCCATCAGCTGGCGCTGCGTCGCGATCGCGGTGCGAAAGTCCTTGAGCGCGTATTGCGCGTTGCCTGCCCAGTACAGCGCCGAGGGCGCCAGCGGGCTGCGCGAATTCGCGCGTGCGAACGCCTGGAAGCTCGCCGCCGCGGCGGCATAGTTGCCGGTCTTGAACTGGTCGAGCGCGGCGTCGTACGCACGCTGCTCGGTGACGATGTCGGCTGCCGATGCAAGCGGACGCGCCGGCGTTACGGCGGGCGAGGCGCCGGTACTTGCCGGCGCACTGTCCGCGGCGGGCGGGCCGGTCGCCGCAGGCGCGGCGGCGCTTTCCAGCTTGCGCAGCCGCCCGTCGAGATCGAGATACAGATCGCGCTGGCGCTTTTGCGCCTGCTCGAGCTCGTAGGTCAGCACCTCGTACTGGCCGCGGAGCTTCGCGATGTCGGCCTTGATCTGCTCGACGTCGTGGAGAAGCTCGACCAGACCCTGACTCTTGACCGTCGTCTCGAGCGTGCCGAGGCGTGCATTGAGAGAGCTTTCGAGCTGATCGACGCGGCCCTTGAGCAAGTCGATGCGCTTGCGCGCCTCGTCGTCGTCGAACAGCGCCGCGTGCGCCGGCGCGATGGCAAGCTGCGCGGCGACGAGGAGCAACAGGACGATGGGCGCGACCGCGACGCCCAGACGACCGCCCAACACCCTCTACTCGCCCGCGTAGACGACGTCGTCGCGTCGGTTCTCGGCCCAAGCCGCTTCGCCGTGACCCGGATTCTTCGGCTTCTCCTTGCCGAAGCTCACGGTTTCGACCTGCGTGTCGGTCGCGCCGAAGAGCAGCATCATGCGCTTGACGGTATCGGCGCGTCGTTGGCCGAGCGCGATGTTGTACTCCCGGCTGCCGCGCTCGTCGGCGTTGCCCTGGATCGTCATCCGCGCACTGCGGTTGGTTTGCAGATACTTCGCGTGCGCTTCGATCAGCGGTTTGTATTCGTCCTTGACCGCGTAGCTGTCATATTCGAAGTAAACGCTGCGCTTGGAGAGCACATTGCGCGGATCGCGCAAGGGATTCCCAAGCGTGCCGGCCGCGCTTCCGGTGACAGCGCTGCCCGTCGTGCCTGCGGTCCCGGCGCCCGGCGCTGTCGCGCCGGTTGACGGCGTGCGCTCCTCGACGGGCGCCTTGTCAGTCGTCTGCGTCGTCTGACAGCCCGCCAGCAGCGCGGCAATCGCGATGCCCGCCCAGAGTGCGTGTCTGAAGGTTCGGTGGCTCAGTTGGTGCATGATCAATCTCCCATGGTCACTTGGGGAGCGGGCCCCACGCGGGCTCGCGCACATCGCTTGCCGCGGCAGTAAGCCGCTGCTTCACGCGACCGTCGCTGGAGACCGCGGCCAATATACCACGCCCTCCATTCCCGGACGCGTACAGGACCAGCTTGCCATTGGGCGCGACCGACGGCGATTCGTCGCTCGTTCCCTGCGTCAATACCTGCACCTGTCGCGTCGCGAAATCCTCGATCGCGACGTTGAAGCGGCCGCCGTCGCGGCGCACGAAAACAAATCCCTTGCCGTCGGGCAAATGCCTCGGCGACACGTTATAGCTGCCGTCGAAAGTCATCCGCTCGACCGCCCCGTTGCCGAGCGTCAGCCGGTAGATCTGCGGGCTGCCGCCGCGGTCCGACGTGAACAGGATGGACTTCCCATCGGGTGCAAAGTTCGCTTCGGTATCGATCGCGGCCGAGCTCATCAGCCGCTGCACGCCGCTGCCGTCCGCATTGATCAGGTAGAGCTGAGAGCCGCCATCGCGCGAGAGCGTGACGGCGAGCCGGCTGCCGTCGGGCGCCCACGCGGGCGCGCTGTTGCTGCCGCGGAAGTTCGCGAGTACCTGCCTTTGCCCGGTCGCGAGCGATTGCACGTAGACGATCGGCTTCTTGTTCTCCAGCGAGACGTACGCGATACGCGTGCCGTCGGGCGACCAGACCGGCGACAGGAGGGGCTCGTTGGAAGTGACGATGATTTGCGCGTTGTAGCCGTCTGCTTCGGCGACCAGAAGCTCGTAGCGCGGTCCCTGCTTGGCGACGTAGGCGATGCGCGTGCTGAAAACGCCGGCGTCGCCGGTCAGCTTCTCATAGATGATGTCGGCGATCTTGTGCGCAGTGGCGCGAAACTGCGACGGCGTGACGACGTAGGAGAAGCCCGCAAGCTGCGTCTGCTTCACCGCATCGAGCAGGAAGAAGCGCACCTCGACCCTGCCCTCCGACCGCGGCGTCACGCTGCCGACGACGACCGCGTCCGCGCCCCGCGCGGTCCACTCGCCGAAGCGGACGTCGTCCGCGCGCGCCGGCAGCGGGTTGACGCCGGCGGGATCGATCAGCTTGAACAGGCCGCTGCGGGCAAGGTCGGCGCCTACGATCCCGGTCAAAGGATAGGGATAGTTGGCTTCGCCGGCAAACGGCACGATCGCGATCGGCACCGTCGTCCCGCCCCCGCCGATGATCTCGATGGTGAGCTGGGCACGCGACGCCGTGCTCGCGAGGGCCAACGCAAGCGCCGCGACCCACACGAGGGTTGCAAAAAAGCGAGGCGGTCGGATCATCGGTAGCGAAGGGCGCTCGGTTCGGCGGTCGGCAGGCGACGGCGAGACGCGAACGTTATGGCATGTGGATTATAACGAAGAGACGAGCCGAATCGGGTCGATGCACCGTCAGTGCGGCCTGATCATACCGTCCAGCCCGAACGCATCGCGCAAGCGGTCGGCCGTGCGTTTCGCGTCATCGCGATTCGGATAAGGGCCAACGACGACGCGATAGAGTCCGCCCGTTTCGTGCACCTTGGCTTCGACGCCGAGCACTCCGGTTTGGTTCGCCACATGCGTGACAAACGCCTGCGCGTTGACGTTGTTGGCGAACGCCGCCAACTGGACGACGTAGCCGCCCGCTTCGCGTCCGACCGGGATCGGCGGGGGCGCCGCCGCTCCGGTCGCGGCGACCGGAGGCAGCGGCGCCGCGGCCACGGTCACGGGGGCATCGACAGGCAGCAGGCTCTCGACTTCGACCTCGCCGCTGCCTCGCTGCGCAATGCCGATGCGGTACGCCGCCGCGTACGACAGGTCGATGAGGCGGCCGGCATGAAACGGGCCGCGATCGTTGACCCGCACGACGACGCTCTTGCCGGTAGCGAGGCTCGTGACACGCGCGTACGAAGGCAATGGCAGCGTCGGGTGCGCAGCGGTCATGGCGTACATGTCGTAGATCTCGCCCGTGGAGGTTTTCTGGTTATGGAACTTGCGGCCGTACCACGAAGCGAGCCCGCGCTCCCGGTACGGCCGGAGGCTCGTTGCCGGCACGTAGTCGCGGCCGAAGACCGAGTAGGGACGGTTGGCAAAGCGGTTCAGCGCTTCGAGTCTCGGTATGGCATCGGGAAGCGCGTCGAGATTGGCGGGCGGACTCTCGCCCGGTCCGTCGTCCTTGTAGTAGCCGCCGGGTCGCGACGGTGCTGGCGAGACCGACGGCGGTGCTGCGGGTGCGGGCGGCTCGAGCTTCGGCGTCGCGGTGCATGCGACCAGCGCAAGCGCGATGGCGGCGATGAGCGCACGCGCTGCGAGATCGCTGCCGTTTTGACCGGCACGAGTCGGCGACATATAGTCGGCGATTATACGATCAGCGTTCTTCACCTCGCGCGCGGAGGTCGGGTGAGAAGAATTGCATTGCTCGCCGGCGCGGCGCTCGCGCTCGCGATCGTCGCATTCGTGCTCGGCTTGCGCGCTGCCGGGAAGGCGGATGCCGGCGGGTTTCTCGGCCCCGCGTCCCTGCTCTCGGACTTGAATCTCACGCTCGAGATTCTGCTCGTCCTGGGGCTGACGTTCGGCATGGCGCTCGCTCGCAGCGGTCGCATCGAAGCGCACCGCCTCAACCAGACATCATGGGTGCTGGTAAATGCCGCGCTGGTCCTCTGCGTCATGATTCCTTCGCTGCAGAATGCGAAACCCAAGAGCCTCGCCGATTTCGCGAAGCTTTCGACCGGACTGCCGTTGCTCCACGCGGCGCTAGGCGTGCTGACGCTAGCGGCCGGCCTCTGGCTCGTTTTGCAGATCAACGACGTGCTGCCGCCGCGCTGGCACACGGCTAAGTGGAAGACGCTGATGCGGCTCACGCTTACCGGTTACTGGCTGGTCGCACTGCTCGGCATCGGCATCTACTATGCATGGAATGTCGGCTGATCCCGGCGCAGCCTATCGCAAGACAAGCTCTCGAAACCTCCTAGCCGCACTGGAAGCCCGGCGTTGGTGTTGCGCGATGCCGTTGTGAAGCCGGAATCGTGCCTCCCCGATTTGCCTTCGGTCTCCTGTCTATCGGTACCGAGTAGCAACGTCGTCAAAAAATTTGTAATAGTTACAAACTGTACACAACAACTTGACAGATTACCTGCGCGGTCCTACGATAATTTCGCGCGCGTGCGCAACGGGCAACGTAAGTAACCGGCCAAGTCTTTCGTAACAGCGCAGTCCGAAAAACCAACTCTTCAGAGCGCAATTTGTTCACAGCGTAGCGGCCCAGCGTTTCGTTGACACATGCGGTTCCTTTAGTGGGTCGACGCGAGCCGGTGCCAGCGCTGTGAGGGCTGGCCTGAATTACTACGCCGTTCCTCGCGACACGTGGATCGTGCAGGGCTTCGCGTTGCGCCGGGGAAACGCTGGCGAAGCCGCCGATCGCTGGGTTCGTTCCAGGCCGCGACGTTCCGAAACCACGTAACGAGGAGATTCCCATGAGAGCCAAGCCGTACCTGTATGCGGGCGCGCTCGCCGCTGCGGTGGCCACCGCATTGGGCGCCTGGACCCTGAGCCAGGCCGACCCGAAGAAAGCGCCGAAGGTTCCGACCTACCAAGTCGATCCGTTCTGGCCGAAACTGCCGTTGCCAAGTTCCGACGATCCGCGGACCACCCCTGCGTTTCTCGGACAAAAAAGCACTGCCACCGGAGCGTTCAAGCCGTGGGTGACAGGCGAAGTCGCAGGAACCTGCGTCGACTCGCAGGATCACGTATTCATCGTCACGCGCGGCAACCTTGTCTCGCCGGAAACCGTTGAGGCGGTCCCGGCTCCGCCCGTGATTGAATTCGATACCAGCGGCAACGTGGTCAACGCGTGGGGCGACCGCAACGTCTTGCCGAACGGCATTCACGGCTGCTTCGTCGATTACCAGGACAACGTCTGGATCGCGGGCAACGGCGACGGCATCGTGCAGAAATATCCGCACGATGGCGCGACCACGCCCCTCCTCCAGATCGGAACGCGCGGAGTGTGCGACAACCCGCCGGCCAACACCTGCGGAAACTCGGGAAGTAACCCGCTGGCGAACCAAAGCCAGACGTTGCTTAACCAGCCTGCAGACATGTTCATCGATCCGAACCCGGATCCGGTCACGGGCGAACGCGGCAGCATCTACATCGCGGACGGCTACGGCAATCATCGGGTCGTCGTGTTCAGCGCAACGGGAACATACTTGCGGCAATGGGGCGGGGTAGCGGGTACGGTCAACTACCCGCTCACCGATTCACCCTACCTTTTCGCCGCGGGCGACGGCGGGCATCCGCACTGCGTCGTGCTCGGCAACGACGGTTACGTGTATACCTGCGATCGTGCCGACGACCGCATCGAGGTATTCACCAAGACCGGCCAGCCGGTCCGTATCATCGCTGTCGTTCCCGGCACGGGCGTGACGCTGGGAATAGGAGGCGCGCCGGGACTCGGCACCGCGGGCTCGGCGTGGGACCTCGACTTCTCGAACGACGCCTTGCAGACTTTCATGTTTGAGGTCGACGGTGGCAACGAGCAGATGCACATCATGGATCGTGTCGTGGGCTCGATCCTCGATTCCTGGGGTCAACCGGGACACCAAGCCGGCAAACAGTTCACCTTCCTGCACACGGTTGCGAAGGACTCGAAGGGTAACCTCTATACGGGCGAGACGATCAACGGCCGCCGCGTGCAGAAGTTTACGCACCTCGAGTGCAACGCGGGCATTGGCCAGGGCAGCGGCCAAGGCAACTGCAGCTGACGTGCGAAGATTGCGGCCGGGGACGCCATGTTCCCGGCCGCAGTTTCGGGCCGTCGGAGCCGCGTATCCCGCTGTGCCCGGGAAGTCCGCGGCCCAAGCACGAATCGCTTCGCGGCATGGTCCATCAACGTACGCGGAGGCCTGACATGAGTCATCACCGGTCGTTGCTTGCTTGCGTATTTGTCGCCGCGTGTTTTGCGCTGTTGGCCGCCACGGCGCGCGCGCACGAGTTCAAGCTCGATGCGGTGATGAATGCGTTCGTCAAGATCGAAGCCGAAGAGGCCCATCTGGCCATCCGCGCTCCGCTTTATCTATTCAAATCGGCCAAATTTCCGGTGAAGAATGCCGAGATCGATGTCGCCAACTCAGCGCCCGCGATAGCGCGCGCTCTTGCCGGATTGCAGCACGACGTGATCGTTTTCGAGGATGGACGGCCTTTGAGCGCTTCGAAGGCAAGCGCGCGCTTGTCTCTCCCCTCGGACAAGTCCTTCGAGGCCTACGAACAGGCTGTGCGCCACGTGGCCGAGCCGATCGCCTCGGATACGGCGATCTACATCGATCAAGGCTACGTCGACGCGCATCTCACATACCCGATCGGCTCGCCGAAATCGGTCTTCAGCGTCAGAACGACCGCGGCGCCCGAGCTCGGAAGCTACCTCAAGCTGGCGCTCCGTTATCTGCCGCTCGGCGAGGAAACGCGAGCAATGGTCCTCACCAGCGTCTCGGGAACGGTACACCTAAATCCGCCGTGGTACGGCGCCGCCACGGGCTTCATCAAGCTCGGCATCGCGCACATCCTGGCCGGCACCGACCATCTGCTCTTTCTGCTTTGCCTGATCATTCCGTTGCGCGGCTGGCGGCAGATCCTGGCGATCATCACGACGTTCACCGTGGCGCATTCATTCACGCTGCTCGGTTCGGCGTTCGGCCTGGCCCCGGCAGGCACCTGGTTTCCGCCCTTCGTCGAAACAGCCATCGCCGCGTCGATCGTGTACATGGCGCTGGAGAATATCATCGGCGTCGACGTCGGCCGCCGCGTTCTGATCACCGGCCTCTTCGGGCTCGTTCACGGTTTCGGTTTTTCCTATGGCCTGCAGGAGACCCTGCAGTTCGCCGGCACGCATTTGCTGGTGTCGCTCTTGGCATTCAATGTCGGCATCGAAATCGGCCAGATCCTGGTCCTTGCGGTCATGCTGCCGGTCCTAGCGGTGATCCGTCGCTACCTGCTCCCCGGACGCGTGGGCATGATCATCCTCTCGGCGATCGTCGCGCACATCGGCTGGCACTGGATGTCCGATCGATGGGAGGTACTGTCGAAAGTGAGCTGGCCGCAACCGAGCGCTGCCGGCGTGGCAACGCTTGCGCTTTGGATCACTGGCATCCTCCTTGCGGCGGGCGCCGTCAGCGTGATCGCCAAGCGGCTGCGGTTCGCAGCGGGCAACAACCTCGCGTCGCGACTAAGAGGCGTGGCGGACTAACGCCCGCCTGCCCGAGGATTTCGTAGGGCCGAATTCATTCGGCCCTCACGTCTTGACGAGCTTGCGGTTCGCCTGCACGTTCATCAGGATTCCCAACCCGATGAACAAACTGACGAGCGCCGTGCCGCCGTAGGAAACGAGCGGTAACGGTACGCCGACAATGGGAAGGAGACCACTCACCATCGCCATATTGACGAACGCATAGGTGAAGAACATCAGCGTGATCGCACCGGCGAGAAGACGCGTGAAGAGCGTCGACGCATTGGCGGTGATCATCAGCGCGCGGCCGATGAGCAGCAGATAGAGCACGAGCAGCACCGTATTGCCGATCAGCCCGAACTCTTCCCCGAACACCGCGAAGATGAAGTCGGTGTGTCGCTCGGGCAGGAAATCGAGATGCGTCTGCGTGCCATTGAGCCAGCCCTTGCCGATGACGCCGCCGGAGCCGAGCGCGATCGACGCCTGCGCGCTATGGTAGCCCGCGCCCAGCGGGTCGCGCGCCGGATCGATAAAGGTAAGAATGCGTTCCTGCTGGTAATCGTGGAGATGCGGCCAGACGAGCGGAGCGGCAGCGCCGGCCACCGCGGCGAGACCGAGCATGATCTTCCATGATAATCCGGCGAGATAGAGCACGTAGAATCCAGAGGCGCCGATCATGAGCGCGGTACCGAGGTCGGGCTCCCGTTTGATCAGCCAGACCGGCAACGCGATCAAGACGGCGGCGACGATGAAGTCGCCGAAAGCGAGCTTCGCTTCACGTTTCTGGAAGTACCAGGCGAGCATCAAAGGCAGCGCAATCTTCATAAGCTCGGAAGGCTGAAAGCGCCCGATCCCGAGGTTCAACCAGCGGCGCGAGCCGTTGACCATGGTGCCGCCGAGCGCGACGGCGACGAGCAGCAGCACCGAGAGGGCATACAGGGGCACTGCGGCGCGAACGAGCTGCTGCGGCGCGACGTTGGCGACGATCCACATCAACACCAGCGCAAAGCCGAGCGAGGCCGCCTGGCTGGTTACGCGCGCCATATTCTGATCGGACGCGGAAAACAGCGTCACCAGCCCGACGCCGACGATCGCGAGCGCAGAGGCCATCAGAAAGTTGTCCACGCGGCGCGCCAGGATCTCCCAGATCCTGCCGAGAAGCCCGAGAAAATTCCGCACGTTGACCTCTTTTCGCTCTCAGTCGCTCTCGTCGTCGGCCGGGCGCGGAGCTTCGCCCGATGCCGCGGCGGGCGGGCGACCGAGCAGATAGTAGTCGAACACCGCGCGGGCGATCGGCGCGGCGGCCTGCGCGCCGAAGCCGCCGTTCTCGACCAGCACCGCGAGAGCGATGCGCGGACGATCGGCCGGTGCGTACGCGAGGTACCAGGCGTGGTCGCGCAGGCGTTCGTCGATGTGGCCGGCCGAATACTTCTCGCCCTTGAGGGAGAACAGCTGCGACGTGCCGGTCTTGCCCGCCGACACGTATTGCGTGCCCATAAAGGCGCGCGCGCCCGTCCCTTCCTTCGCCACGCCGATCAACGCGTTCTTGACCACGGCGAGATGCTCTGGCTTGACGGCGACGGTGTGGCTTAACTCCGGCGCGATATCCCGCACCGCGCCGGTCTTGACGTTTTCAATGCTGCGCACGAGATGCGGGCGGAACGCGCGCCCGTCATTGGCGATGGTCGCGATCGCCTCGGCCTGCTGGACCGGCGTGAATGCGTTGTAGCCCTGGCCGATGCCCGCAGAGACCGAGTCGCCGAGATACCATTTGCGATGCTCCTCGCGATAATTCTTGCCGGAGAAGCGCTCGCGCTTCCACGCGCGCGACGGCAGCACGCCGGGCAGCTCGCCTTCGATGTCGATGCCGGTCTTGCGTCCGAAGCCGAACTGCGCCAGGAAGTCGTGCGTGACGTCGATGTCGCTGTCGGCTCCGAGCATGTAATAGTACGTGTCGCAGGAGACGATGATCGACTTGGTCATGTCGACGTACCCGTGCCCGCCCTTCTTGTCGTCGTTGAACCGGTGCGCGCTGCCTGCGATCTGGAAGAAGCCCGGATCGAAGATTGCTTGCGTCGCGGTGCGTTTGCCCGATGTAAGCGCGGAGAGCGCGAGGAAGGGCTTGATCGTCGAGCCCGGCGGATACGCGCCGCGCAGCGGCCGATTCAACAACGGCTTGTCGGGGGAATCGTTGAGCGCGTCCCAGCTCGCGGGATCGATGCCCTCGACGAACAGATTCGGATCGAACCCGGGCTTGGACACAAAGGCCAGCACCTCGCCATTGGCCGGATCGATCGCGACGAGCGCACCGCGGCGGTTGCCGAAGGCGGCTTCGATCGCCTGCTGCAGCTTGATGTCGAGCGAGAGCCGGAGATTATTGCCCGACGTCGGCGCGGTGCGCGATAGCGTGCGCACCGCGCGGCCGCCCGCGTCGACCTCGACTTCCTCCACCCCGGTCGTGCCGTGCAGCTCGCGCTCGTAAGACAGCTCGAGCCCGACCTTGCCGATGTAATCCGAACCCTTGTAGTTCGCGGTCTCGTCCCATTCGTCGATGCGCTCGACGTCGCGGTCATTGATCCGACCGATGTAGCCGATGACGTGCGACGCAATCTCGCCAAACGGGTACTGGCGGAACAGTCGCGCCTTGATCTCCACACCCGGAAAACGATAGCGGTTGACGGCGAAGCGCGCCACCTCCTCGTTGGAAAGGCGCGTGCGCAAGGGCAGGCTCTCGAAGTTCTTCGTCTCCTCCAGCAGGCGGCGGAATCGCTTGCGATCGCGCTGCTGGATGTCGACAAGCTTCCCGAGCTCGTCGATCGTCTCGTCGAGGTTTTTTACGCGGGAGGGCGTGACTTCGAGCGTGTACGCCGAGTAGCTCTGGGCGAGGACGACTCCATTGCGGTCGGTAATGACACCGCGGTTGGGAACGATCGGCACGATGGCGATGCGATTGCTTTCGGCGAGCGTCTGGTAATGTTGATGCTGGAACAACTGCAGATAGACGAAGCGGCCGACGAGCCCCGCAAAGCCCAAGACGATTAGCGCGGCCGCGGCGATCAGGCGGCGGCGGAAATGCGAGAGCTCGCGCTCGGGATTCTTGAGCTCGGGCGGCTCGAGGGCCGAGAACGGCCGGCCGCGCTTGACGAATAGTCGTCGCATGGGCGTTCAGACCTCGGCCTGCGAGCGCCGCGGCCGCTGCGGCCATTGCAACAAGATAGTCACCACGGGCCAGAGCAGCGCCCCGACCAGGGGGCCGACGGCGTAGGTCCAGCGCGGGATCGGGGCCCCGCCGACGACGCGCACCAGCAGCACCAGCGCGGCGCAAAACAGCAGCAGAACCGCGACCTGCGCCGCCTGCTGCCACAGCGGAAAGCGAAGCACGCGGCGGCGGAAATACTCGGCGGCATAGGCGAGCACAGCGTACGCGAGCGCGTGCTGGCCGAACACCGTTGCGTCGGCCACGTCCATGAGCAGGCCCAGGCACCAGGCCATACCGACGCTGATCAGACGCGGCTCCTGGATACACCAGTACAGCAGCACCAGCGCAAGAAAGTCCGGCTGCAACCTCAGCGTAACGCCGCTCACCGGAACCAGGTTTCCGATCAGACCGAGGATCAGGGTGAGCATGACGAACCACGGCTTGACCGGGAGCAGTATCTCCTCGGGTCGCGCAAACGAAGGCAGGTGCGGCATGTGGAAGGGGTGCTAGCCGCGATGCCGGCCGCGGCCCTTGCGCGGCGTGTCGGACTCAGCGGGCTCTTCCGGTCGCAGCGGCGTCGCCGCGGCGCGGCCGAGGATTAACACGTGCGGGCTCTTCTCTACGCCGGCGAGCGGCATGCAAGTGACGCGGGCGAACATCTGGCCCGTCTCGCGCTCGACCGACACGACTTGCGCCACCGCAAGGCCCGAGGGATACGTGCCGTCGATGCCGGACGTCAACAGCTTGTCACCGGCCTGGATCTCCACGTTGGGGGAAAGAAAGCGCAATTCCGGCAACCGTCCGCTGCCTGCCCCGTACATCACACTGCGCACGCCGCTCCTCTCGACCTTTACCGGCACGGCGTGATCCTTGTCGGTGACCAGCGTCACTTCGGCCATGTAGGGGAACACGCGCGTTACCTGACCGACGACGCCGACTTCGTCGATCACCGCCTGGCCAGCCTGCACGCCGGCGGATTCGCCCTTGTCGACAAAGAGCTTTTGTGTGAACGGATCGCGCCCCGAATAGAGCACCTCGGCCGCGGTCGTCGCGCCTTGAAAGCGTTTCTCGACGTTGAGCAGTGCCCGCAGCCGCGCGTTCTCCTGCTGCAACAGCTGGTAGCCCTGCACGGCAGGCGCCTCGGAGAGCAGCTGCTGCCTGAGCGCGGCGTTGTCTCCGGCGAGCGCGCTCTGTGAGGAAAAGTAGCTTGTGACCTGGACGAGCATTTCGCCGGGAAGTTGCACGGCGCGCTGCAGCGGGTAGAGCACCACCGCCACTGCGTGCCTCACACTCTCGAGATAACGGTAGCGCGTGTCGGCAAACAAAAGGGCGAGAGAGAGCAATCCGAAGAAGGCGAGCCGCGCGAGAGGCGAGGGTCCGCGATGGAAGAATGGTGGCGGCTCGACCGGGATGTGACGCATCGCGACGCTAACGGTTGGCGCTATGCGTAGCGCGCCCGCTCACCCCAGCCCTCTCTCCGCGCGCGGGGAGACGGAGGGTCCGCGCGCAGCGCGCGCCGGGTGAGGGGTGACCGCTGCATGCGCTAGCCCACTCAGCACCCTTAGTCGGAGGTAAAGATGGTGGACAGCTTTTCCATGTTCTCGAGCGCCTTGCCGCAGCCGAGCACGACGCAGGTCAGCGGATCTTCGGCGACCACGACCGGCAACCCCGTCTCTTCCATCAGCAGGCGATCGACGTCGCGCAAGAGCGCGCCGCCGCCGGTCAGCACCATGCCACGCTCCGCGATATCGGCGCCGAGCTCCGGCGGCGTGCGCTCCAGCGCGCTTTTCACCGCGGAGACGATGCTGTTCAATGGATCGGTCAGCGCCTCCAGGATTTCGTTCGACGATACGGTAAAGCTGCGCGGGATGCCCTCGGCGAGATTGCGGCCCTTGACTTCCATCTCCTTGACCTCGGAGCCGGGAAACGCGGAGCCGATCGTCTTCTTGATCGTCTCGGCCGTAGTTTCCCCGATCAGCATGCCGTAGTTGCGGCGGATGTAGTTGACGATGGCTTCGTCGAACTTGTCGCCGCCCACGCGCACGCTGCCCGAGTACACCATCCCGCCCAGCGAGATGACGCCGACTTCGGTCGTGCCGCCGCCGATGTCGACGACCATCGAGCCGGTCGCTTCCGAGATCGGCAGATCGGCGCCGATCGCGGCCGCCATCGGCTCTTCGATGAGATAGACCTTCGACGCGCCCGCGCCCAGCGCGGATTCGCGGATCGCGCGGCGCTCGACCTGAGTCGAGCCGCAGGGCACGCAGATGATGATGCGCGGGGACGGGCTGAAGAGCTTGGAATCGAGCACTTTCTTGATGAACTGCTTCAACATCTGCTCGGTTACCGTGAAGTCGGCGATCACGCCGTCCCTCATCGGCCGGATGGCGGTGATGTTGTGCGGCGTGCGACCGAGCATCTGCTTGGCGGCGAGGCCCACCTCCTGGATGACGCGCTTGCCGTTGGGGCCGCCTTCCTGGCGGATCGAAACGACCGACGGCTCGTTCAATACGATGCCCTTGCCGCGCACGTAAATCAGAGTATTGGCCGTCCCCAGGTCGATGGCGAGATCGCTGGAGAAATAACCCTTGAACGATTCGAACATGAAAGCCTTGATCGCGGCGCAAGAAAGCAACCCGGCGGCTGCCCGGACAATCCGAATATGATAACCTAATATGCTTCATCTCTACACCGCTTCTGACGCCAAAAACGCGTAAAGGCCTCGAAAATGGCACTTTCCTCCGAGGACGTCCAGCGCATCGCGCACCTGGCCAGGATCGAAATCACGCCCGCCGAGGGCGTCGATGTCCGCGCCAAGCTCGACAGCATTTTCGATCTGATCGGGCGCATGCGCGCCGTCGACACCACCGGCATCGACCCGATGTCGCATGCACAGGACGTGACGCTGCCGCTGCGCGAAGACGTGGTCACCGAAACCGATCGGCACGAGCTCTACCAGAGCGTGGCGCCTGCAGTACAGAACGGGTTGTATCTCGTACCCAAGGTCATCGAATAAAACGCGTGTTCACCGCTCCCATTGCCGAGCTTGCGCGAGCGCTCGCGTCGAAGCGCCTGTCGAGCGTCGAGCTGACGAGCGCGCTCTTCGACCGCATCGACGCGCTCAATCCTCGCCTGAACGCGTTTCTCGCCCGCGACCGCAAGCGCGCGCTCGGCGCAGCCAAGGCCGCCGACGCGCGCCTTGCCGCCGGCAACGCGACGCCGCTGACAGGCATTCCCCTTGCGCACAAAGACGTGCTGATGACGGCGGGCTGGAAGACGACCTGCGGCTCGCGCACGCTGGAGAATTTCGTCGCACCGTACAATGCTTTCGTCGTCGAGCGCCTCGCCGATGCCGGCATGGTGCTGGTCGGCAAGACCAACATGGACGAGTTCGCGATGGGCTCGTCGAGCGAAACATCGTATTTCGGTCCGGTCAAAAATCCCTGGAACGTCGATTACGTCCCCGGCGGCAGCTCGGGCGGCTCGTCCGTCGCAGTCGCGGCGCGGCTCGTCCCAGCCGCGACCGGCACCGACACCGGCGGCTCGATTCGCCAACCGGCCGCGCTGTCGGGGGTCTGCGGCCTCAAGCCGACCTATGGCGTGTGCTCGCGCTACGGGCTGATCGCCTTTGCGTCGAGCCTCGATACGCCGGGCCCGTTCGCACAGACTGCCGAGGACTGCGCGCTGCTGCTCAATGCCATGGCCGGGCCCCGCGGCCGGGGCAAAGCCGCTGGCCGGCTTGCACATCGGCCTGCCGAAGGAATATTTCGGCGAAGGCATCGATGCCGACGTCGCCGCCGCGGTCGATGCAGCGCTCGGCGAATTCCGCAAGCTCGGCGCGACGACGGTCGACGTGACGCTGCCCGACGTGGAGCTGTCGGTGCCGGTCTATTACGTCATCGCGCCAGCGGAGGCATCGTCAAATCTCGCGCGTTTCGACGGCGTGCGCTACGGTCATCGCACGGCGAAGCATGACGACCTCACCGACATGTATAAGAAGACCCGCGCCGAAGGCTTCGGCGCCGAGGTCAAGCGTCGGATTCTGGTCGGCACCTATGTCCTTTCGCACGGGTATTACGACGCGTACTACCTGAAGGCGCAGCAGGTGCGGCGGCTGATCGCGGAGGGCTTCCAGCGCGCGTACCGGCAGTGCGATTTGATCCTGGGCCCGACCGCGCCGACAGCAGCGTTCAAGCTCGGTGCCAAGACGGCCGACCCGGTGCAGATGTATTTAAACGACATCTTCACCGTTGCGGGCAACCTGACCGGCGCACCGGCGATTTCGATTCCCTGCGGCTTCGACCGCAACGGTCTTCCGATCGGGTTGCAGCTCCAGGGCAACCATTTCACCGAAAGCGTGATCCTCAATGCCGCGCACCGGTTCCAGCAGGCGACGGACTGGCACCGGCGCGAGCCCGCCGACATCGCGCTGGAGACCGCGCGATGAGCTGGGAAGTCGTCATCGGACTGGAGACCCATACGCAGCTCTCGACCCGGTCGAAGATCTTTTCCGGTGCGTCGACGAAGTTCGGCGCGCCACCGAACACGCAGGCCTCTGGCGTCGATATCGCGCTTCCCGGCGTATTACCGGTGTTGAACAAGGGAGCCGTGGAACGCGCGATCCGCTTCGGCCTTGCCGTCGGCGGAACGATCAACAAGCGCAGCGTGTTCGCGCGCAAGAATTACTTCTATCCCGACCTGCCCAAGGGCTATCAGATCAGCCAGTACGAAATCCCGGTCGTGCAGGGCGGGGCGGTCACGATCACCACCAAGGACGGCGTGAAAACCGTGCGCCTCACCCGCGCGCATCTCGAGGAAGATGCCGGCAAGTCGTTGCACGAGGGCTTGAGTCAGGCGGCCTCCGGCATGACCGGCATCGACTTGAATCGCGCCGGCACGCCGCTGCTCGAGATCGTTTCCGAGCCCGACATGCGCAGCGCGGAGGAGGCGATCGCCTACGCGAAGACGCTGCACACCCTCGTACGCTGGATCGGCATCTGCGACGGCAACATGCAGGAAGGCAGCTTCCGCTGCGATGCGAACGTCTCCGTGCGCAAGGCGGGCGAAGCGAAGCTCGGCACGCGCTGCGAGATCAAGAACGTGAACAGCTTTCGCTTTCTGCAGCACGCGATCGAATTCGAGGTCCGCCGCCAGATCCAGCTGATCGAAGACGGCGGCGCCGTCGAGCAGGAAACGCGGCTCTACGATCCCGACCGTGACGAGACGCGCTCCATGCGCACCAAGGAAGACGCGCAGGATTACCGCTACTTCCCCGACCCGGACCTGCCGCCGCTTGTGATCGACAATGCCTGGATCGAGCGGATTCGTGCCGAGATGCCGGAGCTGCCGGAAGCCAAGCGACAGCGCTTTGTCATCGACGACAGGCTCCCACCCGATGACGCCGCGAGCCTGACGGCGCATCCGGCGCTGGCGCAGGTGTACGAAGCAGCGGTCCAGGGCGGCGTGGACGCTAAGCTCGCCGCAAACTGGGTTCTGGGGGACTTCTCGGCGGCTATCAACAGAGCCGACATCGACGCATCGGCGGCCCCCGTAACAGGAACGCAGCTCGGCATTATGCTGAGGCGCGTTCAGGATGAAACGATATCCGGCAAGATCGCCAAGGAAGTCTTCGAGGCGATGTGGGCCGGCGAAAGCGGCGGCGACGCCGATGCAATCATCGTCGCCCGGGGCCTGAGGCAGATCTCCGACGTCGGCGCGATCGGCAAGATCGTCGATGACGTTATCGCAGCGAACGCATCGATCGTCGCCGAGTACAAGGCCGGCAAGGAAAAGGCGTTCAACTCGCTCATCGGCAAGGTGATGGCGGCGACCAAAGGCAAGGCCAATCCGGCGCAGGTCAATACGATCCTGAGACAGAAGCTGTCGAGGTTGTAACCCGGGTTGAACGAAGCGAAGCCCGGGGCGGCGTACCGATGACCTCCCGGATTCTCTGCCGCTCACTCTAGGCTACGTATCAGTGTAGCCCGGGCTGAGCGAAGCGATGCCCGGGGCGGCGTACCGATGAACTCCCGGGCATCGCGCTGCGCGCTCAGCCCAGGCTACGTGCTCGTCGGGAATGACGTCCCGTAGAAATGCGGGCGGACCGAGCTAGTGAAGCCCGGGGCGGCGTAGCAATGACCTCCCGGGCATCGCTACGCTCAGCCCGGGCTACGCATCGAACGTCGGTCAACGTCCTTTAGTGCATCAGCGGCTTGTATCGCGGCCGGTGCGGGCGTGCGCCTTCCTCGCCGAGCCGCCTTCTCTTGTCGGCCTCGTAGTCGTGGTAGTTGCCTTCGAAGAACATCCACTTCGAATCGTCCTCGGCGGCGAGGATGTGCGTCGCAATGCGATCGAGGAACCAGCGATCGTGCGACACGACGAGCGCGCTGCCCGCGAATTCGTTCATCGCGTCCTCGAGCGCGCGCAGCGTTTCGACATCGAGGTCGTTGGACGGCTCGTCGAGGAGCAGCACGTTGCCGCCCTTGAGCAGCGTCGCGGCGAGATGCAGCCGGCCGCGCTCGCCGCCCGAAAGCGCGCCGACGTTCTTCTGCTGGTCGGCGCCCTTGAAATTGAAGCGGCCCAGATACGCACGCGACGGCATCTCGAACTTGCCGACGCTCAAAATGTCCTGTCCACCCGAGATCGCTTCCCACGCGGTCTTGTCGTCGGGAAGCGACTCGCGCGTCTGATCGACGACCGCGAGCTTCACGGTCGAGCCGACGACGATCTCGCCGCGGTCGGGCTTCTCCTTGCCCGTAATCATACGGAACAGCGTCGTCTTGCCAGCGCCGTTCGGGCCGATGACCCCGACGATCGCGCCCGCCGGAACGATGAAGCTCAAATCGTCGATGAGCAGCCGGTCGCCGTAACCCTTGCTGACGCGCTTGAATTCGATGACGGCATCGCCCAGGCGCTCGGCGACCGGGATGAAGATCTCCTGCGTTTCGTTGCGCTTCTGGTGCTCGTAGGACGAAAGCTCCTCGAAGCGGGCGATCCGCGCCTTGTTCTTCGCCTGCCGCGCCCTGGCATTCGTGCGGACCCACTCGAGCTCCTTGTGCATCGCCTTGATGCGCGCGTCTTCCTGCTTGGCCTCGGTCGCGAGACGCTGTTCCTTCTGCTCCAGCCACGAGCTGTAGTTGCCCTTCCACGGAATGCCGTAACCGCGGTCGAGCTCGAGAATCCACTCCGCCGCGTTGTCGAGAAAGTAGCGGTCGTGCGTCACAGCGATCACCGTGCCGGGAAACTTCTGCAGGAATTGCTCGAGCCACTCGACGCTCTCGGCATCGAGATGATTGGTCGGCTCGTCCAGGAGCAGCATGTCCGGCTTCGACAGCAGCAGGCGGCAGAGCGCGACGCGGCGCTTTTCGCCGCCCGAGAGCTTCTCGATTTTCGCGTCCCAAGGAGGGAGGCGCAACGCGTCGGCCGCGATCTCCATCTGCACGTCGGAATCCGATCCGGACGCGGCTATGATCGCCTCATATTTCGCCTGCTCCGCGGCGAGCGCCTCGAAATCGGCGTCGGGCTCCGCGTACGCGGCGTAGATCTCCTCGAGCTTCGCCTTGGCGGCGAGCACCTCGCGCATCCCTTCTTCGACCGTCTCGCGCACGGTCTTGGTGGAATCGAGCCTGGGCTCCTGCGGCAGAAATCCGATGCGCAAATTCGGCATCGGCGTGGCTTCGCCGTCGTATTCGTGGTCGACGCCGGCCATGATCCTGAGCAAGCTCGACTTGCCCGAGCCGTTCAACCCCAGCACGCCGATCTTGGCGCCGGGAAAAAAGGAGAGCGAGATATCCTTGAGGATGACTCGCTTGGGGGGCACGAGCTTGCCCACCCGGTTCATGGTGTAGACGTATTGCGCCATCGGGGAAATGCGATGCGAGAAACCGAAGGCTGCGATTATCGCAGGTCTGGCCGCGCCCTCACCATTCGCATGGACGCGTAGCCCGGGCTGAGCGAAGCGATGCCCGGGGGCTCGCCGAGCCGCGCCTATTTGTTCGTCGTCGTCGATGCCGGGCGCGCAGTCGTCACCGGCTTGGCCGCACCAGGCTTGGCCGACGCCGGGGGCGGGTTCTGAGCCTTGGCCGCCTCCGCCGCGGCTGCGGCAGCCGCGGCGCGTTGCTGATCGGCCAGGATCTCGCGCCAGCGCTCCTTGATCGTATCGTACTTGGCGGTGACCAGCGTCAGTTCTTCCTGCTTCTGCCGGATCAGAATCGTCTGGCGCGAGAGCTCATTGTCGACCGCCGTGGACTCGCGCTCGAGCTCGATCGGGATCGGTTTACTCCCATAACTCGCCTTCTGCTTGGCAATGCTCTTCTGCCGGCGGGTGAGGTCGGCGCTGAAGGCTTCCGCCGACTTTATCTGCGACTCGAGGGTCGATATCGCGCGGTTTCTGGCGATGTCGATTTCGCTTTCGCTGGTGTAGGACTGCATCAGCGCCCGATCCTTGCGCGCCTGTTCGTCCTTCGCCTTCGCGAGCGCGCGCGCTCGCTCTTCCTCGTCAGCCTTGGCCTTGATCTGCTCAGGCGTCAGCGGGGGATCGATCTTCTTTACCGGCCGGCCCTGCTTATCGAGCACAGTCGCGCCCTTGGCGGGGGTTTCGGCAGGGGCTTTGTCGCTGTAATGCACGACGCCCTGTTCGTCGGTCCATTTGTAGGTGCCCGCCGCCGTGGCGGCGCCGGCGAAGACCGCCGCCGTAAACGCCGCGACCGCGCACAGGGCAAGACGCGCACGCGGCCACCGCTCTACTGGGTTTGCCTGCTCGATTCCGATCATTTCCGCCCTTTTTTGGTCCGGTGCGCGCCGTGGCCTTTGCTCACGCCGCCGCCCCGTATTGTTCCCGGTATGCACGCACTTCAGCGGCCTGCGCCTTGAGCTCCGGTCGCCCGGCGAGGAACGCCAGCAAATCGTCGAGCGTCGCGATCGCGATGACCGGCAGCCCGAACTCGCGCGTGAGTTCCTGCACCGCCGAGCGCTCGCCGCGTCCGCGCTCCATCCGATCGAACGCGATCAGCACGCCTGCGGGGTTGGCACCGTTCGCCCGGATCAACTCGATCGCTTCGCGCTTCGCGCCGCCGTCGGTAATTACGTCGTCCACGATCAGTACCTGCCCCCGCAGCGGCGCGCCGACGATCACGCCACCTTCGCCATGGTCCTTGGCTTCCTTGCGATTGAAACTGTACCTCAGATTGTGCCCTTTTTCGGCCAAAGCAATCGCTGTCGCGGCGGCCAGGCTGATGCCCTTGTAGGCCGGCCCGAACAGCTGATCGCACGCGATCCCGGAGGCGAGATACGCCTCGGCATAGAACCCTCCGAGGCGGCGCAGGCTGTCGCCGTCGTTGAACAGCCCGGCGTTGAAAAAATATGGTGTTTTGCGCCCCGCCTTGGTCACAAACTGACCGAATCTAAGCACTTCGCATGCCAGGGCAAAAGCGAGAAAATCGTGGCGAAACGGGCTCATCGGCTTAAGGTAAAAAACGGAGCGTATTTTACCCGTAAACTCCGCGCTCCTCGCGGCACCCGACTCGCCTCATGCGCATCATCACGCTCAACGTCAACGGCATCCGCTCGGCCCAGCACAAGGGCCTCTCGCGGTGGCTCGCGCGCGTCGAGCCCTGGGACGTGGTATGCCTGCAGGAGATCAAGGCCGGCGCGGACCAGGTCCCGCGCCCATTGCTGGCGCCGCGCAAGGCGCACGGCTTCTTCCTGTCCGCCTCTCGCAAGGGATACGCGGGTGTTGCGCTCTATGCCAAGCCGAAGCCCAAGATAACCACCGGTTTCGGCTCCACCGAATTCGACGGTGAAGGCCGCTATCTCGAAGCCGATTTCGGCACGCTCGCCATCGCCAGCGTCTACCTGCCGTCGGGATCCGCGGGTCCACATCGGCAGGCGTCGAAGTTTCGTTTTCTGGAGACGTTCCTGCCGCATCTGCTCGAGCTGCGCCGGCAGAAGCGCGAAATCATTCTTTGCGGCGACTGGAACATCGCACATCAGGCGATCGATCTTAAGAACTGGCGCAGCAACCAGAAGAACTCCGGCTTCCTGCCCGAGGAGCGCGCCTGGCTGACGCGAGTCTTCGACGAGCTGGGCTTCGTCGATGTTTTTCGCCGCATCAACCAGGAGCCCGGGCACTACACCTGGTGGTCGAATCGCGGCCGGGCTTGGGCAAAGAACGTGGGCTGGCGCCTCGACTACCAAATCGCGACACCAGGGATCGCGGTCACGGCTCATGCGGTGTCGATTTACAAGAACCGGCGCTTTTCCGATCATGCGCCCTTGATCATCGACTACGACTTCGAGTTGCGTTGACGGTGTAAAGCTGCTGCGGGGCCGATCTGCGTCGTTACTCGCCCGCTCGGGATCCTCATGTACTAACCGTGTACACTCCGGTCCCTCTCGGGCTCGCGCCTTGCATCTCGGCCTCCTCGCGACGCTTTCCACTCGTCAACAGCCTTGATCCGAATTAGCAACCTTACATTGGCCCGCGGCAACAAACGCCTGCTCGAAGACGCGGCGCTGACCGTGCACCCCGGACACAGGGTGGGGCTGATCGGCCCCAACGGCAGCGGCAAGTCATCGCTGTTCGCGCTGCTGCGCGGCGAGATCGATGCCGACGCGGGCGAGGTGTCTGTGCCGCCATCGTGGGTGATCGCCCACGTTGCGCAGGAGATGCCGCCCGTGATTGCTGCCGCGATCGAATTCGTGCTCGACGGCGACGTGGAGCTGCGCGCCGTGGAGCGCGCGCTGGTTGACGCCGAAGCCCATCCCGGCACGGCCGGAGAACACTTGGCGGAGCTGCACCATCGTTACGATGCGATCGACGGCTATAGCGCACGCGCTCGCGCGGCGAGCCTGCTCTCGGGCCTCGGATTCGCCGTAGCCCGCCACGGCGATCCGGTCGCAAGCTTCTCCGGCGGCTGGCGCATGCGGCTCAACCTGGCGCAAGCGCTGATGACGCGCTCCGACCTGCTCCTGCTCGACGAGCCGACGAACCATCTCGATCTCGATGCCGTGCTCTGGCTCGAGGAGTGGCTGCAGCGCTACGCCGGAACGCTGCTCCTGATCACGCACGACCGCGATCTTCTCGATTCGGTTGTCGCGTCGATCGTCCATCTCGACGGGTGCAAGCTGCGGCTCTACGCCGGCAACTACTCGCAGTTCGAGCGCGAGCACGCGCACGAGCTGGCGCAGCAGCAGGCCGCCTACGCCAAGCAGCAGCGGCAGATAGCACATCTGCGTTCGTACATCGACCGTTTTCGCGCCAAGGCGACCAAGGCCAAGCAGGCGCAGAGCCGGATCAAGACGCTCGAGCGCATGGAGCTGATCGCCGCGGCGCACGTCGACAGCCCGTTTTCGTTCGCGTTTCCCGCGACCGAGATCCACGCGCGACAGCTCGTCAAGCTCGACCACGCAACGCTCGGCTACGCGCGCGAGAGCGTCGTGAGCGGAGTCGACTGGGCGATTCTCCCCGGCGAGCGCATCGGGCTGCTCGGTCCCAACGGCGCGGGTAAATCGACGCTCCTCTCCGCGATCGCTGGCGAGCTTCCGCCGCTGGCCGGGCAGCGGCTGACCGCACAGGGCTTGCGCATCGGCTATTTCGCGCAGCATCAACTCGAGCAGTTGCGCCTGGAAGAGAGCGCGCTGTGGCACCTGCGGCGGCTCGAGCCGGCGACGCGCGAGCAGGAGTTGCGCGACTTCCTCGGCGGGTTCGACTTCCGCGGCGAGCGCGTGTCGGCGCCGGTCGCGGAATTCTCGGGCGGGGAGAAGGCACGGCTCACCCTCGCGCTGCTGGTGCGACAGCGGCCGAATCTCCTCCTGCTCGATGAGCCGACCAATCATCTCGACATCGAGATGCGCGAAGCATTGACCGAGGCCTTGCAGGACTACGCAGGCGCGCTAATCGTCGTCGCCCATGACCGGCATCTGTTGCGCGCCACCGCCGACGAGCTGTGGCTGGTGGCCGACGGCGCTCTCGCGCCGTTCGACGGCGATCTCGACGACTATCGCGACTGGGTCCGGGCAAGGCGCGGGCGCGATGTCGCCGCTCGACGCGAGAAGGCGACGAACGGATCGGCGCCCGACCGCCGGGCGCAGAAACGCTCCGAGGCGGCCGAGCGCCAGCGGCTCGCCGAGCTGCGGAAGCCCCTGCAGCGCGAGCTCGCCGACGTCGAAGCCGAGTTGCAGGCTCTCGAGGCGGAAAAACGCGAGCTCGAAACGTTGCTCGCGTCCGCCGACGCCTACGCCGAGGGCAACAAGGAGAGCTTGATCGCCATGCTCGAGCGCCAGGGCGATCTCACTTGGCAGCTCGCGCGTGCGGAAGCGCAGTGGCTCGAACTGCAGGGCAAGCTCGAAGAGATAGGCTGACGCTGTTGTCGTAGCCCGGGCTGAGCGAAGCGATGCCCGGATCGTATCCAAGCGAAACGTCGCCCCCGGGCATCGCT
>WNGB01008510.1_pt1 | contig 26827 bp, 26 predicted proteins | sample 5400681 | NCBI WGS metagenome assembly WNGB01 (sample SAMN13153367, study PRJNA577476) | soil metagenome | isolation source: 115 cm soil or saprolite under grassland replicate 2 | place: USA:California | collected 2016-06-15
TCGATACTCCGGCCCAGATCGAGCGCCAGGTTCAGCTGATCACCATGCTCGGCGAGCAGGTTATGCGGCCGATCGCGCGCTACTACGATGATCACGAAAGCGAGCGCCCGTGGGATTATATCAATATGATCTGGCAGACGGTTCGGGCGCAGGGCGGGCGCACGCTGGCAGCGCCCAGCATCGAAGAGAAGCCCGGTGGCAATGGCGAAAAGAAGCCGCGCTTCCATAACCTGCTGCTGATGCACACGGTCGAGGCACTGTCGTGGGGCGACGCCGGCCTGTACCTCTCGACACCGGGCGGCGCGCTGGGCGGCGCGGCGGTCGAGGCCACCGGCACGCCCGAGCAGAAAGAGCGCTTCCTCAAGCGATTCACCGAGGGCGAGCCGAAGTGGGCAGCTATGGCTATGACCGAGCCGCACGCCGGATCCGATACCGCGGCGATCCGCACCACCGCGCGCCTGTCCGACGACGGCAAAGAGTGGATCATCAACGGCGAGAAGATCTTCGTCACCGGTGGCCTGATGTCGGCCAAGGAGTCGCGCGGCTTTGTGGTCGTCTGGGCCACTATCGACGCATCAGCCGGCCGCGCCGCCATGAAGCCGTTCGTGGTCGAATCCGGCACGCCCGGCATGACTGTGGCCAAGCTAGAGCACAAGCACGGCATCCGCGCATCCGACACCGCCGCGCTGGTGTTCCAGGATTGCCACATCCCGGTCGACAACCTGCTTGGCAGCGCCGAGGTGGCGCGCCCAAACGAGGGACACACAGGAGGCAAGGGCTTCCGTGGCGCGATGAAGACCTTCGACGCGACCCGCCCGGCTGTCGCCGCCGGTGCGCTCGGCATCACGCGTGCGACGCTTCAGTTCACCGCCGCCTACCTGAAGGAGCGCGGCGTCAAAGTGCGCTACGGTATCCCGCTGCACCAGCAGACCGCGATCGAGCGCGACCTGCTCCAGATGGAGGCCCAGCACCGCGCGGCCTGGCTGCTGGTGCTCAAGGCTGCCGCGCTCATGGACGCCGGCCAGGAAAATACGCTCGAAGCCTCCATGTGCAAAGTCAAGGCCGGTGCGGTGGCCAACTTCGTGGCGCAAAAGGCAGTCGAGCTACTCGGGCCGGACGGCTACTCATGCAAGCTGCTTGTGGAAAAATGGATGCGCGACGCGCGCATCAACGATATCTACGAAGGCACCGGCCAGATCAACCGCCTGGTCGTCGCGCGGCGCCTGCTTGGGTATAGCAGCCGGGAGCTTCGGTAAGGGTTAAGGGTTAGGGGTTAGATGCAAGGATCTCATTGATCTCATCGATCTTAACCCCTAACCCCTAACCCCTACCGCGGTGGTAAAATGGGCGCATGCGAACGATCAAAATACTGGTGACCGGCGGCGGCAGCAGCGGGCATATCAGCCCGGCCCTGGCGATCATCAAAACGATTGGCGACATGGCCGCAGGCGCGGATTGGCGCCCGAAGTTCCGCTATATTGGCGGCACGCGCGGCATCGAGCGGCAGCAAATCACGGCGGCGGGAATCGACTTTGTCGGCGTTGCGACCGGCAAGCTGCGGCGCTACTTCAGCCTGGAGAACCTGACCGACCTGTTCCGCATCCCGGTCGGCGTAGCGCAGTCGCTACGCGAGGTGGCGCGCTTCCGGCCGAATGTGGTGCTCAGCACCGGCGGCTATGTCGGCGTGCCGGCGGTGCTGGCGGCCCGGCTGCTGCGCGTGCCGATCCTGACCCACGAGCAGACCGTGCAGGTTGGCCTGGCGAACCGGATCACCGCCCGCTTTGCTACAACTATCGCGCTGACCTTCGAGAGCGCGCGGCAGGAGCTGCCGGCCGCGCTGCGCGGGAAGGCGATCGTGACCGGCAACCCCGTGCGGCCGCTGATCTTCGGAGGCCACGGCGCTGCGGCGGCACGCTGGGCCGGCTTCGCGCATGCAGACGACGAGCTGCCGACGATCTATGTCACTGGCGGCAGCCAGGGCGCGCGAATCATCAACCGCGCGGTCGAGGCGGCGCTACCCGAACTGCTGGCATTCTGTCGCGTGATCCACCAGTGCGGGCAGCAGCCGGATGGCGAGCAGCAGGATTACGAGCGGCTGGAGCAGGCCGCCGCCCAGCTGCCGCCCGAACTGCGCCGGCGCTACTATTTCACGCGCTTCGTTGGCGTGGAGATCAAGGATGTGTTCGCGCTGGCCGATCTGGTAGTCGGCCGCGCTGGCGCCGGGACGATCGCCGAGATCTGCGTGCTTGGCAAGCCGGCGCTGTATATCCCATTGGTGCCAACCGGCGGCGATGAGCAGACCCGCAACGCCCAGGCCTGCGCGGCGGCCGGCGCGGCGACGATCATCGCACAGGCCGAGCTGAGCGGGGCGCGCCTACTTGCCGAGCTCCAGCCGCTGCTGGCCGACCAAGCGCGGCTAGCCGCGATGGGCCAGGCAGCACTCCTACTCGGCCGGCCCGACGCGGCGCGCGCGGTGGCCGAGGCGCTGCTGGCGCTGGCGGGGGTTGACCGGGTGGCAGTCGTGACCAGAGACCAAGGACGAACGACCAACGACTAATGTAACGAACCTTTCGTCTTTCGTCTTCCGTCCTTCGTCCTAAGGAGAGCTGATGACCGATTCCCCCAAACAAGGCATCTACAAAAAGTGGACGTTGACAGACGCCGAGCTGGCCGAGATCCAGCTGCTGGCGCGGACATGCCAGGAGCACGAGTCGCTCGAGCTACGGCTCAACTGGGATGTGCTGGCGCGGCGCAGCGGCGATAAAGCCAACGAGCAACTGTACTACCACGATGATATCCTGATCGGGTTTTTCAGCATGGATGGGCTGGGCTTCGACGAGGCCGAGGGCACCGGCATGGTTCATCCAAGCTATCGCCGGCAGGGTGTGTTTCGGGCGCTGGTGGGGGCGGCGCGCGAGGAGTGCCGGCAGAACAAGACTGAGTCGCTGATCCTGCTGTTCGACCATCGTTCGGACTCGGCGATCGCGTTTGTCAATGCTATCGGCGCGCAGCACGATTTCTCCGAGCACAGCATGCGCCTGGATCATACCAACAGCCTGCCCCAGATTAAACAGCGGCTCGACTTCCGCAAAGCCACGCAGGAGGATGCGCCGGCGATCGGCGCGATTTTGGCCCAAGATTTCAATGGAGATGCCGAGCAAGTGCGGCAGAGGGTCGCCCACAATATGCAGTCATCAACCTATCAGTACTACATTGCCACGCTCGATCGCGAGCCGATCGGCACGCTCAACGTGCAGAATCTAGGTGGAGATGCCTATATCTACGGCTTCGTCGTGCGCCCCGAGCAGCGCGGCCGCGGCTATGGCAAGGAGATCCTGGCGCGCGCAATCGCCGATATCGTCGCCGAGCGCCCACAGCCAATCTTCCTGGAGGTAGAGATCGAGAACGACCCGGCGTTTGGTCTGTATCGCTCGTTTGGGTTCGAGGTGACCACGACGTATGATTATTATCGGCTGGCGGCGTAGCCGCCTGCGCGGCGGGCGGACGATCATCGACTATTGTGACAGGGCGTCGCCTACTCGGCAGGCGGTCAGGGGCCGGCCGCGGCCCCCGACACCCCCGGCCGGGGCATCGCCCCTGGACCCCAAAATAGTGCTGCCTTATTGTGAAATGATAGCAGCACATGCCTACAGCATAGAAAAAGGCTTATTTTTTGAATGACACTTATAGATTGCCCGGAGGCATGAGCGGACACATTACTAACCGAGACGACATCAATTGCCGGAGGGGTTTTAGGGGAACCGGCAGGGTTCCCCTAATCGGGGGCGCGGGGGCGAAGCGCCCCGCTGATCAACCAGAAGCCAAGCTCTGATCGGGGGCGCGGGGACGAAGCGCCCCGCAAGATCAACTAGAGTCAAGTCCTAATCGGGGGCACGGGGGCGAAGCGCCGCAAAAGAACCCGTGTGTTATCGAAGGAGATACCATGACTGAAAGAATCAGAAAAGTCGCCGTGATCGGCGCGGGCACCATGGGCGGCGGGATCGCCGCGCACTGCGCCAACGCCGGAATGCAGGTGGTGCTGCTGGACATGGCGCCGACTGAGCTGACGCCCGAGGAGCAGTCCAAGGGACTCACGCTGGAGTCGAAGGCGGTGCGCAATCGTATCGTCAGCACGCTGTTCGACCGCGTCAAGAAGTCTCGGCCGGCCGCGCTGTTCACACCCGAGCGCGCCGAGCAGATCACGATCGGCAACCTGACCGACGACCTGGGCCTGATCGCCGACGCAGACTGGATCGTCGAGGTGATCGTCGAGTTGCTGGAGCCGAAGCGCGCCCTAATGGAGCGGATCGAGCAGGTTCGCAAGCCCGGCAGCATTGTCTCATCCAACACCAGCGGCATCCCGATCGCCGCGATCGCCGCGGGTCGCTCGGATGCGTTCCGCCAGCACTTCCTCGGCACACACTTCTTCAACCCGCCGCGCTACCTGTACCTGCTGGAGGTCATCCCGACCCCCGACACGCTGCCTGAGGTTGTTCAGACGATCAGCGAGTTTGCCGACCACCAGCTGGGCAAGGGCGTGGTGCTGGCAAAAGATCGGCCGAACTTCATCGGCAACCGCATCTTCAGCTACACCACCCAGGCGCGCATCCTGTACGCGTTGGAGCACGGCTACAGCGTCGAGGAGGTCGACAGCCTGACGGGAGAGCTGATCGGCAGCCCGAAGACCGCCACGTTCCGGCTGCTCGATCTGGTTGGGCTGGACGTGGCCAATCACGTGACCGCCAACCTGTACCAGGCGGTGCCGGATGACGAGGAGCGTGAGATCTTCCAGATCCCCGAGTCGCTCAAGCTCATGGCCGCGCAGGGCTGGCTGGGCAACAAGTCCGGCGTCGGCTTCTACAAGCAGGAAAAAGGCGCCGCCGGCAAAGAGTTCTGGCCGCTGAATATCCAGACAATGCAGCACGAGGCGCCCACGAAGCCGCGCTTCGAGCTGGTGGGCAAAGCGCGCAAGATCGAGGATCTGCGTGAGCGGCTGCGCTTTATAATCGATAACGCCGACATGGATCGCGCCGGCCAGTTTCTGCGCGAAACGACCCTGCGCACGCTGGCCTACACCGCGCGCCGCATCCCCGAGATCAGCGATCGGATCGCCGATGTCGATAACGCGATGCGCTGGGGCTTCAGCCAGCAGCTCGGCCCGTTCGAGACCTGGGACGCGCTGGGCGTGCGCAAGACTGCCACGTTGATGAAAGAGCGCGACATCGCCGTGGCGCCGTGGGTCGAGCAGATGCTTGCAAGCGGCGTCGAGTCGTTCTACCGCAGCGAGAAGAACCTTATCACCGGCGTGTACGACCTGCGGCGCGGCGACTACACATCGTATGGTCAGCCCGACGGCATCATTGTGCTGGATGATCTGCGCGCACAGGGCCACGAGCTCGCGCGCAACGACAGCGCCAGCATCCTGGATCTGGGCGACGGCGTGCTGTGCCTGGAGTTCCATTCCAAGGTCAACGCGTTCGACCCGCTGATCATGCAGGTCGGCCAGCAGGCGCTGGAGCTGCTGAAAGACGACAAATGGGTCGGCATGGTGATCGGCAACCAGGCCAACGACTTCTGCGCCGGCGTGAACCTCGCCGTCGTGGTGATGGCCGTGATGAGCAAGCAGTTCGACCAGGCAACCCAGTTTATGAAAGGCACGCAGCAGCTATTCATGGACTTCCGCCTGAGCCCCAAGCCGATCGTGGCCGCGCCGTATGGGCGGGTGCTGGGTGGCGGCGCCGAGGTTACCATGGCGGCGGCGCGGCGCGTGGCAGCCGCCGAAACCTATATCGGCCTGGTCGAGCTGAGCGTTGGGCTGGTGCCCGGATGGGGCGGATGTAAAGAGTTTCTGCGCCGCGGCGTTTCGCCGCACATGACCGTGCCGGGGGCCGACGCACTGCCCTACCTCCAAAAGGCGTTCGAGACGATTGCACTGGCAAAGGTGTCCGAGAGCGCCGAGCAGGCCCGCCAGCTGGGCTTCTTCGACCACCACGATAAGATCGTGCTGAACAAGCGCCGGCTGATCGGCGAGGCCAAGCAGGCTGTGCTAGAATTAGTGGACGACGGCTACACGCCCCCGCCGGCCGGCGGCGAGCCGATCTACGCGATCGGCAGGCGCGGCATCGGCGCAATCTATTCCGCCGTCCACGCCATGAAGGTCGGCGGCTACATCAGCGAGTATGATCAAAAGCTGGCCCAGGCGCTGGGGCGCGTGCTGTGCGGCGGCGACCTGACCAGCCCGCAGTGGGTGACCGAGCAGTACATCCTGGATCTTGAGTTCGAGGAGGAATCTACGCTGGCGCTGGAGCCGAAGACCCAGGAACGAATCATGGCGATCTTGCAGACGGGCAAGCCGCTGCGGAATTGACAAGATGACAAGATGACAAGATGACACTGTAGCTGCAATGTCATCTTGTCACCCCTCATCTTGTCATCTTGTCACGGAGAGGTAGTGCGATGTCCCAGACAACCACAGCTACGACCGAGGTGGCCCCAGTCGACGACCCGTTTTACTACGGCTGGCGCTATGTTTCGCGCATGCATCGTGAGTTTGGCGAGGAGTGGGAAGAGATTGTGCAGGTGCCGCTGACCTACAACGACATGCTGCACCCTGAGGAGGGGGACATCGTGCCTCACACCCCGCTGCACCATCGCATTTGCGCTTACCTGGTCGCCGTGATCGAGGCGTGGGCGCGGAGCCAGCCCGGCGTGGTCGTGCTGCCGGATGTGCGGATCGAGTGGGATATTCCCGACTTGCAAGCGCACGGGCCGGATGTGGCGGTGATCTTCGGCGTGCGCGAGCGTCTAAACTGGGGCACATTTTCCGTAGCCAAGGAAGGCGTGCGCCCATCGCTGATCATCGAAGTCACCTCGCCGAAAACGCGCAAGGGCGATATGGTCGATAAAGTCGATGAGTACGCGCTGGCCGGCGTTCCGCTGTATGTGATTGTGGACTTCATGCAGCGGCGTGACAAATCGGTGGCGCGCTTGCTGGGCTATCAATTGGTGAATGATGTGTACCAGAGCCTGGCGCTGAATGAGCAAGGCCGGCTGTGGCTAGGGCCAGTGCAGCGTTGGATCGGGATCGAAGGCGACCAGATCGTGTGCTACGACGAAGCTGGCCAGGCGCTGCCCGACTATAGCGATCTGGCCGAAGCCCGTAGTGCCGCCGAGGCGCGCGCTGCCGAGGCCGAGGCTGTGGCGCACACCGAAGCGATCGCCCGCGCCGAGGCCGAGGCCCGGCTGCGCGAGCTGGAAGCCGAGCTGCGCCGGTTGCGCGGTGAACCGTGACAAGATGACAAGATGACAAGGTGACAAGGTGAAATTGTCATCTTGTCATCTTGTCACCTTGTCATCTTGTCAAATGCTGAAAGGATTTCAAAAAATGCGAGAAGCAGTCATCGTTTCCGCCGCCCGCACCGCCATCGGCAAGGCGCCGCGTGGGGCGCTGCGGAATGTGCATACGGCCGACCTGGCCGCCACGGCGATCAAGGCGGCGCTCGAGCGTGCGCCAGGGCTCGACCCGAAAGAGATCGACGATGTCATTCTGGGCTGCGCGCTGCCCGAGGCCGAGCAGGGCCTGAACATGGCCCGCGTGGCGACGCTGCGGGCTGGCCTGCCGGTCGATGTGCCGGGGCAAACAGTCAACCGCTTCTGTGCCTCCGGCCTCCAGACGATCGCGCTGGCGGCCCAGCAGATCATGGCCGGCATGGGCGACGCGATCGTAGCCGGCGGGGCCGAGAGCATGAGCCTGGTCCCCATGACTGGCCACCACTTCGCGCCCAACCCGACTATGGCCGAGATCAACCCCGACTTGTACCTGGGCATGGGCCTGACCGCCGAGAACGTGGCGAACAAATATGGTGTCAGCCGCGCCGACCAGGATGCCTTTGCGCTGCGGTCGCACCAGCGCGCGGTGGCGGCGATCGAGTCGGGCAGGTTCAAGGATCAGATCGTGCCCGTCGAGATTGAGAACGTCTGGTTCGAGGGCGGCCAGAAGCGCCGAGCGACCGCCACATTCGATACCGACGAGGGGCCGCGGCGCGACACGAACGCCGCCGCGCTGGCCAAGCTCAAGCCGGTCTTCGCCGCGAAAGGCAGCGTGACCGCCGGCAACTCTTCGCAGACCAGCGACGGCGCGGCGGCGGTGGTGGTGATGAGCCGCGAGAAGGCCGACGCGCTAGGGCTGACGCCGATCGCGCGCTTCGTCTCGTTCGCCGTCGGCGGGGTGCCGCCCGAGCTGATGGGCATCGGCCCGGTGGTGGCGGTGCCCAAGGCGCTCAAGTTGGCCGGCCTGACCATGGAAGATATCGACCTGATCGAGCTGAACGAGGCCTTCGCAGCGCAGGCGATCGCGGTGATCCGTGCGCTGGAGATGGACGAGGAGAAGGTCAACGTCAACGGCGGCGCGGTCGCGCTGGGGCACCCGCTGGGCTGCTCGGGCGCGAAGCTGACCGTGCAGATCCTGCACGAGCTAAAGCGGCGCGGCGGGCGCTACGGCCTGGTGACCATGTGCGTCGGCGGCGGTCAGGGCGCGGCCGGGGTGATCGAGCGGCTGGGGTAGGAGTATAGCGGTTGGCGTTGCGCCTTGCACGGATGTTACTACTACTGCCTGGCTGAAGTATGCCGAGGGTTTTGACTGAGGACGAAGGACGGAAGACGAATCGGCTGCCGTCCTCCGTCCTCCATCGGGAAAATAAAGCTGTCAAACTCTCGGCGCTGGCTGCTCGCCGCGGAAGATCGCGGCATTCCGCATGGCAAACTCGTCGAAGCGGGTCGCTCGCCGCCCGAAAATCGTCTCCATGATCGGTGAAACCTGCGCCTCCTTGCCCTTCCGCCGCTCGGCAAACAGCTCGGCCAGCGCATCGGCGATGAATGGGGGCATACCGGCCGCAAGTTGGGCGCGCTTTGCGTCTTCGGGAGCGACGTTGACGTACTGGATCTGCTTTCCGGTGGCGGCCGAGAGCTTCTCGGCAACCTCGGCCATGCTGAGCGCCTCGGGACCGGTGAGCGGGTAGATTTTCCCCGCGTGCCCGGAGCCAGTGAGGACCGTGGCGGCGACCTCGGCGATGTCGCCGACGTCGATCATCGCGATCTTCGCATCCTCCATGGGCAGGAACAACGCCCCCCTCGCGACGATCGACGGCACCTGCCGAAAGTACGCAGGCATGAACTCGCCGGCGCGCAGATGCGTGAATGCCATCCCCGAGGCCTCCAGCCTGCGCTCAATCTCGCCATGCATGCGTGCGAAGCGAAAGGGGGAGTCGAGCTCGGCTATGATTCCGGAAAGTTTGACGACGTGCTCGACGCCCGCCTTCCTGGCGGCTTCGATGAAGTTCGATTGCACATCCAGCATCGCCGGATCCGAGGACGAGATAAGCATGGCGCGATCCACACCACGCAGCACCTCGGTGAGCGTCTCAGGGCGCGCCATGTCGCCCTCCACGATCTCCACCTTCGGCAGAGAAGAAAACTCCTCGGCCTTGGCGGCGCTGCGTACCAGCGCGCGCACAGGCACACCCTTTGCCGATAGGAGGCGTACCAACGCGCGGCCGTTCAATCCCGTGGCGCCAGTTACAAGAATCATCCCTTGATCCCCTACGACAACTGCCGCATCATGCCGGCCAAGTCGACGAGCCCCCAATGTTCGGCGATCAGTCCCTCGGCATTGAAGCGACAGATATCGATATTGCGGACTTTGAACCGTTTGCCTGAAGCCGCCATCCCCAGGAAATCGCCGGTGTGCGTTCCTTCCACCGTGCCATACGCGACGACCTTCTCCCCTTCGGCAACCATGAATTCAATGTCGAACTTCTGATCTGGGAAGGCCGCGCGAAACATGCGGAAGAACAGTTTGAAGCCCTCGCGATCGCGGGTCATCTCGGGGGGCAGATTCGGATCGTTGTCGGGACGATCCGGCGTGATATACAGGTTCGCACGCTCGAGATCACCCGTATTGATCACTTCAGTGTACAGCCGCTGGAATTGATCCTTATTGCGTTCCTGTGTATTCATCGATTGCCCCCTTTCTTGCATGAACCACACGTCAAATGCGTCGCCTGACTCTGTTGTTATGATACGCGCCTATGCACAGCTTGGCAAGTAGGGACAAAAATGATACTATGGATCAGGAAAGCCATTGACCATGTTATTGCCCACTACAACCGGGGCGCCGGAAGGAAAAATGAGATGCATAGTGCACAAGCGAAGACTCCAGGGCGGCAGCGATTTGAGTGTCCCGTCGACGGGTTTCAGCAGATGATCAATGGAAAATATAAGCTCCGGATCATCTGGGCGCTTCAGCAAGGACCCCGCCGCTATGGGGAGATTAAGAAAGGCCTCTTACGCGACAGCAGCAGCAGCCAGGTCATTGCGCCGCGCGTACTTAGTCGCGAACTGAAGACCTTGGCGGCCTTTGGTTTGATCGAGCGAACCGACTATCAGGTCGTGCCGCCCAAAGTGGAGTACACCCTGACGCCGGTCGGCCAGCGTCTGCTGCCGATCATTGCGCAGATGATGGAGTTTGGCTGGCAATATTTGGTCGGTGATGCAGATCTTCTAGCGAATGAGGCGTAACAGTTAAACTACGAATTCATTGAGTGGGTATCGATGTCAGGGGCCGGGTACCAGGAATCAGAAGGCATGTGATAGGTGCCGCTGCGGGCGCCCGACCACTGCGCGCTCCTGAAGTACTGGCTCGGCCACCTGCCAGACGGTCACCACTATCATTGTCCACGCATCCGCTGGACGAACGACGAAGGACGAAGGACGAACGCGCCATCCTTCGTCGTTCGTCCTTCGTCATTCGTCCCAGACTGTTTACAAGGCAAATGGGGGAGCTGATTACGCGCCGGGTGGCGCGGCCAGGCCATGCGCGACGGCGTAGGCGGCGGCCTGAGTGCGCGAGGTGACGCCGAGCTTGCCCAGGATGGTGCGGACGTGGATCGCGGCGGTGCGCTCGGCGATCACCAGCGCCTCGGCGATGACGCGATTGCTGGCGCCCTGGGCGAGCAGCGCCAACACCTGCCGCTCGCGCGGCGTTAGCGTGCCGGCGAGGTCACCCGCGAGCCTCGTCACTGGTGCTGCTGGCGGCGGTCACGGCTGGCGATCAGCCGCGGGAGCCTCAGCTTCCCGCAGCGCCTGTTGCGCCTCCGCGATCGCTTGCTGCATCGACAGCGCGCGCCCTTCCGCCCATGCCGTCCCCCATGCGAGCTCGTCAAGCGGGGCGCGCGCCGCCGCCAGCGCGGCGGCACAGGCCGCCGGCGCGGTGATAAACGCGGCCTGGAAGGCATCGCCGATGACCTTATAGACCACGCCGGCCTCGGCGACAATCGCCTGGCGCATGATCGCGTCGTGGCGGGCCAGCGCGCCGGCCATCGCCTGCGGGTGCTGCTCCCACAGGCGGGTGCTGCCTGCGATATCGGTGAACAAGAAGGTGACGGTCCCGGTCGGTAGGTCAGCCATGGCACAGCTCCGCACGATACATGCTCAGGCGCACCTCCATGATAGCACAGGACACAAAGGATCACTCCGTCGAGCACTGTGCATCGCCTGCGGGTTTGGCCTGCTGAGCAGGCGCGCGTTGCACAGCTCCTCGATCAGCCGCACGCGCTGGGCCGAACTCTGCTGGATGGTCTCGTAGGTGCGGCGGCGGCGCACATCGCGGCGCGCGTCGTCGTCGAGCGCCACATTCACCAGGTCGAGAAAGATCCGCATGATCGTGGCGCGATCGGCCTCGGAGCGCGGCTGCTGTTTCTGGGATGCGTAATCGACATAGCGATACACGTCATCGGCCCGCTGGCCCACAGGCTTTCGAGCGTCACCTGGAGCAGCGGGAGATATGAGGCTTCCTTGGCCGCCTCGCCGGCGAGCTTATCGAGCAGCGCGTCTTCAAATCGTTTGTCCCCAAGCGGGTACTGCTGCTCAAGCGGATGCAGAATAGCACGCCGCAGATCGTCCACCTCCATCGCGTAGAGATCAATTCCCTGCTTGGCGATATCGTACAATGCCTTCCACGCGAACAACTCGGGCAAGAAATCCGAGCGCATGGTCACATGGCTGAGGTCATCCGGCTGCCTGAGCATGTGCTATTTGGCATGCTCGCGTTCGGCGTGGGGCACACACTGTATATAGGCGCATTCCTGCGCGGGGCAGGTCAAGCGGCATCGCCGGCACAAGCGCACGCCACCGCAATCGGCGCAGGCTGGACGCTGGCGCTGGCCGGCTGGTGGGCGCTGGTGCGCAACCCGAAGATCAGCCCGGCGCTCAACTACGGCGCGCTGACCTACGCGCTGCTGCTCAGCTCGATGAGCGGGCTGGCGGCCGCGCTCGCGGCGCAGGATCGGCTACACGCCTGTGGCGATCGGCGGGGCGCTGTTCCTGGCCTCGGACATGCTGCTGGCCAGCCGGCTGTTTCGCGGCACACACTTCCCGCAGATCGGCGACGTGCTCTGGCTGACCTACATCGGCGGGCAGGCGCTGATCGTGGGTGGCATGGTCATGGCTGACGACTAGAACCAAGAACCAAGAACCGAGAACCAACGAGCAGTCGATTGGTTCTCGGTTCTCGGTTCTTGGTTCTGGCCCTATCTGAACACGCTCAGCGCCAGGTAGAACGACACGCACCAGTTCCCCGCGTCGACGATCTGGCTGATCCGCAGGTCGCCGGCCTCGCTGCATAGGATATAAGCATCCTCGCGGCTCAGCGCCTTCTCACGAACCAGCCAATCGATCATATCGCGCACAGCGTTTTGGGAGTTGGTCATCAGATCCGTCCCGATCGCGGTGGTCACGAAATAGCCCTTTGCGTCGAACTTGGGCTGGATCGGCCCGGGCGTGGTGTAGAACTGGTAGCTCCACGGGCGCAGGCTGCGGCCTTTGATCACGTTGAAGCGCAGGCTAAACTCCAGCGGGCACTCGATCCCAGTGACGCAGACCTCACCATCGCCCTGGGCGGCGTGGCAATCGCCGGCCGAGAACAGCGCCCCCGGCACAAACACGGGCAGATGGAGCTTTGCGCCCACGTTCAGGTGGCGCGTGTCAATATTGCCGCCGCCCTTGGTGGTCGGCAGCACGTTGTGCGCGCCCGGCTCATCGAGCGCCACGCCCATGGTGCCGCAGAACGGCTGGATCGGGATGTGGATATCGTCGCGCAGCGGCGCAGTCTCGCCGTTGGTCAGATCGAAGTAGCGGATGTACGGTGCGGTGAAATCCTGCGCCAGCAGCCCCAGCCCTGGAATAATGCCGGCCCAACCCCAATCGAGCGTCTGCAAGCGCAGAATCTCCACCTCTAGAATATCGCCCGGCGCCGCGCCCTTGACATAGATCGGCCCGGCCAGCGGGTAGAGCCGGTCGAAATCGAGGTTGCCCAGAATTGCGGCGTCCATTCCCGGCTTGATCTGCCCATCCGAGACCTCCTCGGTCTCACAATGCACGGTATCGCCCGACTCGATCTCAATCGCCGGCGGCAGGCTGTTGTCCCACTTGTAGTGGATCTTGCTCCGGTCCAACGTGTGCTCACGGCCAGCCATAGTGTGCCTCCTTTATAATTGCAGATTGCAGAACGTGATGCTTGATGTGTGATACGTGAATTCAAGCATCAAGCGTCAAGCATCAACCCCAGCCCCCAGACCCCAATCTCCAATCTCTAATCGCCATACCGAATTCGCGGGTCCACAAACGCATACACCAGATCGGTGGCGATATTGCTCAGCACAACGATCAGCGCGGTAAACAGCACCGTGCCCAGGATCAGCGGCACATCGACATTGCGCACGGCATCGACCGCCAGCTTGCCCATGCCCGGCCATGCGAACACCGCCTCGATCAGCACCACGCCGCTCAGAAACCAGGGGATATCCAGCCCCACCAGCGTGATGATCGGCAAAATCGCGTTGCGCATCACATGGCGCAGCACCACGCCGCGCTCGCTCAGGCCTTTGGCGCGCGCCGTGCGCACGTAGTCGGCGCGAATGACATCGAGCGAGGAGGAGCGCATCAGCCGCGCGTACCAGGCCGCGCCGCCCATGCCAGCCGCCAAGGCCGGCAGCACCAGATGCCAGAGCGTGCCGGTGCCGCCGATCGGGAACAGGCCAAGCTTGAACGCGGCGAAGTATAGCAGCATCAGGCCCAGCCAGAACGGCGGCGCGGCGACGGCGAAGAACACGAACAGCATCGACGCGCGGGCCAGCCAGGTGTGCGGCCGCAGCGCCGAGATCAAGCCGATCGGCAGGCCCAGCAGCAGTTCGAAGAAGATGCCGGCGGCAGTCAGCTGCATGGTGTACGGGAAGCGCGACAGAATCGCATCGCCCACCGGCATCTGGAGCTTGTATGAGAAGCCCAGATCGCCGCTGAGCACGCGCCCGATGTAGATGAGGTACTGCTGGTAGAATGGCCGATCCAGCCCAAGCTGATGACGAATGCTGTTGACCGTCTCGATCGAGGCGTTCGGGCCGGCGTACATGCGCGCCGGGTCGGCCGGCAGCAGGTAGGTCAGCAGAAAGGTGATCAGCGAGACGCCAAACAGCACCGGGATGGCGTGGAGCAGCCGTTGGGCAATATAGGCAATATATCGAATCATAACTTCTCAAAATCTGTTAAGGGAACAGGCGACAGGAAACAGGCAACAGCCCGCAGCACACTGCTGCGCTTCTGTACCTTGTTCCCTGTTCTCTGTCGCCTAATATCGCTGATACGGATCGAGCGCATCGCGCAGCCCATCGCCAAGCATATTGAAGCCCAGTACCGTCAGCATGATCGCGATGCCAGGGAATAGGATCAGCCAGGGCGCGCTGCGATAGTAGGTCTGGCCCTCGGAGATCATGCGGCCCCAGCTTGGCGTGGGCGGCTGCACCCCGATGCCCAGGTAGCTCAGCGAGGCCTCCAGCATCACGTTGGTGGCGATGCCAAGCGTGCCCCACACAATTGCGGTGCCGACCAGATGCGGCAGAATGTGGCGGAACAGAATGCGGCCGGCCGGCACGCCGGTACACTTCGCCGCAGTCACGAAATCCTGCTCGCGCAGCCGCAGCACCTGCGCATGCACCACTCGCGCCAGCCCGGTCCAGTAGACCACGCCGATCACCACGATGATGATCGTCAGGCTGGGCTTCAGCACCGCCACCAGCGCCGTCGCCAGCAGCAGCGTTGGGAAGGCCAGCATCACATCGGTGAAGCGCATCAGCAGCATGCCCAGCCAGCCGCGCGAGTAGCCGCTAACCGCGCCTATGAGCACGCCGATCGCCACCACCAGCGCGTTCGCCAGCACACCCACCGTCAGCGAGACCCGCGCGCCGTAGATGATCCGGCTGAGCAGATCGCGCCCGCTTGGGTCGCTGCCCAGCACGAAGCGCGCGCTCGCAGGCAGTGTGCTGGGCACCGGCAGGCCCTGGAGCGTCAGGCCATCGTCGAAGACCTGATCGGGATCGTACGGCGCCAGCAGCGGCGCCAGCAGCGCCATGAGCAGTAGCAAGCCCACGATCACGGCGCCCGCGATCGCGCCGGGGTCGCGCCAAAACTGCCGCCACGCCTGCGCCGATGGGCTGCGGTAGACTGTACCGATCGCCGCTGTCGGTTCATCGACAACGGCCGTTGGAAGCGAAATTTGCTGACTCATAATGCCAAGAACCGAGAACCGAGAACCGAGAACCGGCATTGCGATAGGTTCTTGGTTCTTGGTTCTTGGTTCTCCCTACTTCCCTTTCCACAGCCGCTCGTACATAAACGTATGCACCGGGTGCAGAAAATCGGACTGATCGCCGTGCAGTGCGTCGGAGTGGCCGATGTACTGCTCCAGATGATAGACTGGCACCCAGACCGCGTCGTCCATCAGCTTCTGGAAGATCTGCTGGTAGGCTTTCAGGCGCGCGTCCTTGTCCTGCATGCCCAGCGCCTTATTGGCCTGATCATCCAGATCCTTGTTGCAGTACCACGACCAGTTCCAGCCGCCGGGCTGGGCCGAGGAGCAGGACAGAATCGGGCCATAGAAATCGGCCGGGTCGGGGTAATCCTGCGTCCAGGCCAGCTGGCCCGACCATGTCAGCGGCGTCTTCTCGGGCGTGCTGGCGTCGGCGATCACAGTGCTGTTCGCCAGCGACCGAATCTCCAGCTCGACGCCGATCTTCTTCAGGTCGGTCTGGAACGACTCGCAGACCTTCGGCTCGGGATCGACCGAGATGCAGGTGATACTGGTCTTGAAACCATTCGGGAAGCCAGCCTCGGATAGCAGTGCCTTGGCCTTATCGACGCTGTAGTCGTAGCCCTTGATGTTCGGATCGTAGCCCGGCATCAGCGGCGGCAGAATGCCCTTGGCCACCTGCGCGCGGCCATTCATCAGCTTGACGATCTGGTTCTTGTCGATCGCCATGTTGATCGCCTGGCGCACCTTGAGGTTGTCGAACGGCTTGACCGCCGTGTTGATCGCGATATACGAGGTGTTCACCCAGGTCTGGTGGACGATCCGATTCTGCCAGGCCGGGTCCTGGCTCACGCGCACGAACTCGGCCGGCGGCAGCGTGTCGCCCAGCAGGTCCAGCTCGCCCTTCTCCAGCTTGAGCACATTCACCTCGGGCGTCGCGCCGATCTGCACCTCAACGCCATCGAGGTAGGGCAGCCCTTGCTTGAAGTAGCTCGGGTTCTTCTTAAAGGTGATCTTCTGGCCTGATGTCCAGGTATCGAAGGTAAACGGGCCAGTGCCGACCGGGTGGTGCCCAAAGTCGTCCTTGTATTTGTCGACCTCCTCCTTCGGCACGATAAAGGCGAAGTTCAGCGCCATCACGTTCAGGAAGGTCACATCGGGCTGGGCCAGCGTGAACTCGACCGTTAAGGGGTCGAGCTTCTTGATGCCCTCGACGCTGGTAGCCTTGCCATCGGCAAGCTCCTGGGCGCCCTTGATAGTGAGGAAGAAGCCCTGGCCGGGACTTTTGGTGGCCGGGTCGATCACGCGTGTGATGGTGTAGACAACATCGTCGGCGTTCAGCTCGCGGCCATTGTGGAACTTGACGCCTGGGCGCAGCTTGAAGGTGTAGACCGTGGCATCGGCATTGATCTTGGGCATCTCGGCCGCCAGCTGCGGGACGAGCGTAGTGCCTTTGTCATAGTCCATCAGCGCATCGAAGACCATCTTTTCCATGGGCCAGTTGTTCCAGTCGTAGCCGATAGCCGGGTCGAGCGTGGCGATGTCGTTCTGGTACGCTACCGACATGGTGCCGCCGGGCTGTGGCGCGCCGGCCGGGGCGCCAGTGCCGGCTGCGGGCGTGGCCGCGCCGGTGGCAGGCGCGGCCGGGGCGCCGCCGCAGGCCGCCAGCAGCGCGAGCAGCATGCCCGCCACCGCCACACGCGGCAGCGCGCCCCACAGAGCGAAGAATCTGAACCGACCTCCAAACATGGTGGCCTCCTCTAGTTGTGGGAATCTGAACAGACCGAGGGATGCGTTAGATCAGCGCTGAGGGAGACAGATTAGCACTAAAATCCGGGGAATGCAACTTGAGACTAACCCACAGTGGTGTAGCACGCGATTCCCAGGCCGCCCTCGCCATGATCAAAATGATTGGTACGGAGATCAGGTGTATTTGCGGCGTCCAAGCTAATTCGATACCGCACCACCCCGAGATATGCTATAGTAGTGCGGGTCGTACCAGCGCCCCTGTGTCGGAGGATAGATGCGCATGCGGCAACGCTTCTACACGGGCTTTCAGCGGCTGGCGGTGCTGGTGGCGGCGGCAGTGCTGCTATGGATGCAGGCCCGCGCCGTGCTCATGTTCGTCCAACATGACTGGATTGCGGTCAGGTTCCCCTACCCCCTCGACTACGGCGAAGGGCCGTTGCTGGATCAAACCGTGCGCCTGGGGCACTTCGAGAACATCTACCGCGTCGACCTGACGGTTCCGCCCTACACGGTCGCGAACTATCCGCCGCTCTTCCTGCTGGCGCAGGTGCCGTGGCTCTGGGCGTTCGGCCCGGCCTTCTGGTATGGGCGAGCGATCTCGACCCTGAGCATCTTGGCGGCGGCTCTGTTCATCGGCCTGACGCTGCATGCCCTGACTCGCGATTGGCTTGCAGCGGCGATGGGCGGCCTGACGCTGCTGGCGTTCCCCTATATTCTGCATTGGTCGGCGTTCAATCGCGTCGACTCGCTGGCGCTCGGGCTGAGCTGCGCCGGGCTGTTGGTGATCGCGCGCTGGCCGGATCGGCGCGGAGGGCTGGTAGGGTCGGCCCTGCTGCTGACAGCCGCGATCTACACTCGCCAGTCCATGGGGCTTGCGGCGCCGCTCGCCGCGTTTGTGTGGCTGCTGCGCACCCAGCCGCCCCGGCGCGCGTTCGCGTTCGCCGCGCTGGTCGGCGGCGCAAGCCTGCTGCTGCTGCTCGCGCTGAACGCGCTCACTCGCGGGGGATTCTTCTTCAACATTGTCACCGCGAATGTGAACCCGTTCGAGTGGGATGAGGTCACGCGCCGCAAGGACGAGATCGTCGAACATATGCTGTACCTGCTGATCGGGAGCGGGCTGTTCCTGGCAGGCGCGGTCTGGGCGCGGGTCGGGTCCTGGTGGCTGATCGCGCCCTACCTGGCCGGCGCGGCGGCCGCGGCCCTGACGATCGGAAAAGCTGGCTCGAATGTGAACTACTTACTCGAGCTGATGGCTGCCTTCAGCCTGGTAGCCGGCGCGCTGATCGCATGGACGGCGAAGTGGCGCTGGCTGCGGGCACTGGTGCTGCTTCTGCTGGCCGCGCAGCTCGCTACGCTGACAGCCTGGTCGCGGGAAGAGTATTATCCGCGCGTCCTAGGGAAGGTGGCGCAGAAGACTGGGCTTGCGCGACTGGCACAACTCGTTCAGGCGGCCGATGGGCCAGTGCTGGCCGATGAGTACATGGGCCTGGTCCCGCTGGCGGGGCGGCGGCTGTATTTCCAGCCGTTCGAGTACAAGCAGTTGGCGGAGGCTGGTCTCTGGGATGATAACCGTTTAGCCCAGGCGATCGACCGCCAGGAGTTTCCCCTGCTCCTGCTGTACGAGCCGCCCGACTGGGACTCGTTTGACTCGCGCTGGAGCGGTCCGCTACGGAGGGCGATCAATCGCCGTTACACGCGGGGGGAGGTATGGGCGTACACGGTCGTGTACCGGCCGAAACCCTAGCCACGCAGGAGCTGCGCGACCAGATGTTCACTCTGCGGCTCAACTTTGCAAAACTCCCGTGGCAAGATACGGACGTAGTGGTGTGTCTGGTATCCTCTATGGCACCCAGGTGCAAGATGCAAGACATGATATACCCGATGATGAAGCGCGTATGATCGTGCGCAACGACGATCGTCAGTCGGGTGCATCATGAAGGCCCGCACCGCTGCCACGCTGATCCTGCCCGCGCTCGCGGCGCTCGCCGTCGCGGCGCTGACGCTGTATGCCTACCGCGAGCTGCCCGCGCGCCCGTTCGCCGCCGACGACTATCAGTGGCTGCTGAATGTGCGCGGCCTGAGCTTTGGCGATGTCGCGCGCAAGGCCTTCGACCCCGGCGCGCAGAGCCACTTCTACCGGCCGCTGGTCTGGCTGCTGTTCTGGGCGCAGGCGCGCGCGTTCGGGCTCGACCCACGCGGCTTCCACGCGATCTCGCTGGCGCTACACCTGCTGAACGCCGGGCTGGTGGGTGGGCTGGCCTACCGGCTGACCAAGGACGAAGGACGAAGGACGAATGAGGAGCGAACAACTTCTTCGTCGTCCGTCTTTCGTCTTTCGCCCGCGCTCGCGGCAGCCGCGATCGTCGCCCTCCACCCCGCACCATTCGAGGCGGTCGTCTGGGTCTCTTCCCAGAGCGAACTGCTGGCTGCGGCGCTGCTGTTGGCGGCGCTACACCTGTGGCTCTGCCGACAAACGACGAAAGACGAAGGACGACCCTTCGACGCTGCTCAGGGCAGGCGGACGAAGGAGGAGTCCGATGCTAACCGTTGGTCGTTGGTCGTTGGTCGTTCGTCGGTTTTGGCTACCCTCGCGCTGGGCCTGGCGCTGCTGGCGAAGGAGAGCGCGGTGATCGGGCTGCCGCTGCTGGTGTTGCTGGGCCGAGCCGACGACCGACGACCGACGACCAACGACCAACGACCGACGACCGACAGGCAACACGCAATACCCATCACGCATCACGCATCGCGTATCACGTTTCACGTATCACGTTTCACGCCCTATGTCCTCCCGATGCTCCTAACCCTAGCCTATGTCGCGCTGCAGGTGGCGATCGAGCGGCGCAACTACCTGCTCGCTCAGGGCGGCTATGGGGTCGGCCCACAGCTGGTGCTGAACCCGCTGCGCAGCCTGGCGCTGATCATCGCGCCGCTGCCGGGCACCGAGCACGCCGACGCCGCGTGGCTGGTGCCACTGGGCGCGCTGGTGGCGCTTGGCCTGCTCGGGTTTTGGATCTTGGATTTTGGATTTTGGATGCGGGCGCGCCGAGAACAATCCAAAATCCTCAGTCCACAATCCAAAATAATGCTGGCGCTGGGGCTAACGCTGCTGCCAGCTGCGCCGTTCATCTCGCCGCCGGACTCGCGCTACCTGTATTTGCCGGTGATGGCGGCGGCGCTCCTGGTAGGATTTACGATTTTAGATTTTGGATTTTGGATCGCGATCAGGCAAACTAAAATCCAAAATCCAATTCCTAAAATGGGCTGCTTCGTCCTTGTCGCTGGGTTCTTTGCGCTCGTCCTGGCGTGGGCGGCCTCTGGCGAGCTGCACGCGCGCGAGGGGCGCTTTGCGGCGGCGAGCGGGCCGGGCGGCAGCCTGTGGCGCGTGGCTAAGGCGGTATGCGCCGAGGGTCGCCCCGACCGCATGGTGATCGTCGACCCGCCGCTGGCGCCGCCGCACGCCGAGGCGATCGTCGGTCTGGCCTGCGGCGATGCTACACGCGCCAAGATCGTTGGGCGCGATCAGGTCGCCAAAGCGATCAAGGGCCACACTGTGGTGATCGCGTTCCCCAATGGCAGCGCCGAAATCGAGCAGCGGACGTGATGGTATTACTTGCGTTGCTCATTATTGTGCTTCGTTTTTCGTTCGTAGAGCGAAAAACGAAGCACCTTAAGAAACTAGTAGATGATTAGGCGGAGCCGGACGCAAGGCGCGCCGACCGTCGACCATCGATCAGCAGCAGAACGATCAGTGCGATCTCCACGACTTTAGTGAATATGCCGAGCGGGTTCGAGTGAAATCCGGAGATCGCGAAATACATGAAGATCGTCACCGCGGCAAAGGCAATCAGCACCCAGCGCACAATCGGCTGAAATCGATGCAGCTGTGGCAGATACAGCGCGGTCACTAGTGTCAAGTATCCGATCCCGTTGAGCAGAAACAGAAATGGCAGTGGAATCGGGAGCACCCGCATGATATTGAAGCCGCCCTGACCGCCACCAGGCCCACCGCCGGGCGGCGGCCCAGCTTGCCCGCCACCAGGCCGGCCGCCAGGTGGACCGCCAGCAAGCATACCGGTGGCGCGTTGCAGGTGGACCAGTGCAGTGATCACCACCAGTACAATGATCACGATCTGCAATGTGCCGATGGTTCTGACTAAACGCCGTGTAGTTGCCTGACTCATGCGATGAACCTCCATTTCGATCTGCTACACATTAGTCATGGTTCTTACGAACCTTACACTTCCGGGTGGGGGTCTGGGGGACGGCACCCAAAGGGTACCCGGCCGCCCCCAGACCGCCACCCTTGGGGAGGCGTGGCGGGGCTTTGGCCCCGCCACGCCTCCCCAAACGGTAAAGACGATCGCTACCAGGCGAAACCGTCTCTTGATCGAATAATACATAACAAATGTATAGAAAATGTTCAGATCGGATTGGAAAACGATGAGTATTACGGCGCCTGCGCGCCGAGCGCCTCGACATACACGGCGTACAACGACTGGCTGGCGGTCATGAACAGACGATTCTTCTTGACCCCGCCGAAGCACAGGTTGGAGCAGGCTTCCGGCAGATGAATCTTGCCAATCAGGGCGCCATCGGACGCGAAGCAATGGACGCCGTCGAAGCCCGCGCCACCCCAGCCAGCCGCCGACCACAGGTTGCCGTCAAGATCGGTGCGGATGCCGTCGGAGCTGCCCGGACTCATGGTCACGAATACGCGGCTGTTCGCTAATTGCTCGCCTTCCACGTCGAAGACCCGAATATGACCGGGCTTGCCGGTATCGACAATATAGAGCAGCCGCTCGTCGAGCGAGAAGCACAGGCCGTTGGGCCGGTCGAAGTCGTCGGCCACCACAGTCGCCGCGCCGCTATTCGGATCGAGCCGATAGACATTGCGGGGCAGCTCGAATGGCGCTTTGTAGCCCTCATAGTTCACCAGAATGCCATAGCCAGGGTCGGTGAACCAGATCGAGCCATCGGAGTGAACCACGAGATCGTTGGGCGCGTTGAGGCGCTTGCCCTCAAAGCTATCCATCAGCACCGTGATGCGCCCATCGTGCTCGGTGCGCGTCACGCGCCGCGCGCCGTGCTCGCAGCTTACCAGCCGGCCCTGGCGATCGCGCGTGTGGCCATTGCTGTTGTTGGCCGGCGCGCGGAAGACTGTGACCAGGCCGGTCTCCTCACTCCAGCGCAGGATGCGATCGTTCGGAATATCCGAGAACAGCAGAAAGCGACTATCGCCGAACCAGACCGGCCCCTCGGTCCAGCGCCCGCCGCTCCACAGCCGCTCGACCGCTGCGCCGCCAAGGCGATATTGCTCGAAACGCGGGTCGACCGTCTCGACCGCCGGGTCGGGGTAGCGCACGATGCTGCGATCCTGGCTCCACGCCAGCGCGCCAGGGCTGAGGTTTGTCATAGGGATGCTCCTTATAAGATGCTTTCAAGTATCGATGTGCCTGCGCTTCAGCATCTCATCCATCACCCACGATGTCCGGGCGGCGCTTTCGCCGGTGCTCGGGCAGGCGCCAACACCATTCAGCGCATCCACAACTGCCTGGATCAGCGGCTGCTGAATGTGCGCCGGGTAATCGTATGCGAACTCGGTTCGGCCTTTGGAATTGGTCAGGATCACCGGCTGGGCGTCGAAGGTCGAAAACGTTAGCTTGCCCGCGCTGCCGACAATTTCGGTGCGATCCCAGCGGTCGAAGCCGGTAAAGCACCAGGTTCCCACCCCGTGTACACCCGACTCGAACATAAACGTACCGGTGACCATGTCCTCGGCCGGGTAGAGTTGGGCTTGATTGGAGGCAAAGCCCTGGATGGCGCGGATCGGGCCAAGCAGGTAATCCAGGAAGTCCAACATATGCGAAGCAAGATCCACAAAACGCCCACCGCCGGCCAGCTCTGGAATGACCCGCCATGGCAGCGTCTGCGGCGTGAGCTCATCCTGGGCGATCGGCTGGTAGAGCGTGATGTTCACAAAGCGCGGCTCGCCGATCGCCTGCGTATCGAGCAGCTGCTTGATGTTGAGAAAGCGCGCTAGCGCCCGCCGGTAGTACGCGACGAACAGGGGCACGCCGGCGGCCTGGCACGCCTGAATCATCTGCCGGCATTCTTGGAAGTTCAGCGCCATCGGTTTTTCGACATACACGGGTTTCCCGGCTTGCGCGCTGAGCAGGGTATACTCTTTGTGAAAGGCCGGCGGCGTGGCAATGTACACCGCGTCGACATCGGGATCGCCGATCAAGTCCTCGGCCGAATCGTACCAGCGCGGCACGCCATGTCGGTGCGCGTAATCCCTGGCCAAGTCGCCGTTGCGCCGCATCACCGCCACCAGACGCGAGTGGCTAGCCTTCTGAAACCCAGGGCCGCTCTTGACTTCGGTGACATCGCCGCAGCCGATAATGCCCCACCGAATTGTTCGCATTGAACACTCCTGCATGCTGCTTGCTCTAGCGATGCCAGAGCGTAGAACGAGTATGCGATTTTGTCAAACGGATTTTCCCCTTTGAAGGTTATTTTCGCCCGGCGGGGCGAAAATAACCTTCAAAAGAAGGAACGTACCAGGCTGCCGCAGGCTACAATCGCGTTTGCGTAGGTCCTAGCTTATTGGAAAATTCTCACTCAATCTGTATACTATCGCCAGCACTCGCTCTCGACACAGAGGGTAAAAACGATGCTTGAGAAACCAGATCTGCCCGACGAGCAGCTGATCGCCTGTTTGCAGCGCGACTACGGATTGCGTGTCGCCCAGGTCGATTTCCTGCCGCTGGGAAACGATCTGAATACGGCGGTCTATCGGGTTGTGGCCGACGATGCAAGGCCATACTTTTTGAAGCTGCGCAGTGGCACCTTCGACGAAATCACTGTAGCTATCCCGCGGCTGCTCAGCGACCAGGGCATGGCCCAGATCATCGCGCCGATAGCAACCAGCGCAGGCCAGCTCTGGACGCGCCTGGACGCCTTCGCGGTTATTCTCTCCCCGTTTGTTGCGGGCCAGAACGGCTTCGCGGTCGACGTATCCGATCGCCAGCGCGTCGAGATTGGGGCGGCCCTCAAACGCATTCACACGGCGGCCTTGCCGCCAGCGCTCAGGCAGCGCATCCCGCACGAGGCCTACGCTCCATACTGGCGCGATCTGGTCAGGGCGTTCCAGGCGCGCGCCGAGGAGACCGCCTTTGCCGAGCCGGTTGCGGCCCAATTAGCGGCGCTTTTGCGAGCGAAGCGCGATATCATCGACGATCTCATCCTACGCGCCGAACAGCTCGGCAAGGCACTTCAGACCCGCTCGCTGGAATATGTCTTATGTCATGCCGACATCCACGCCGCCAATCTCTTGATCGATGGCGACACGCTGTACATCGTGGATTGGGATACGCTGATCCTGGCGCCCAAAGAGCGCGACCTGATGTTTGTCGGCGCCGGCCTCGACGATGTCTGGCGCAGCGCGCGCGAACAAGCCTTGTTCTATCAGGGCTACGGTGCTACCGAGATCGATCCGATCGCCCTGGCGTACTATCGCTATGAGCGAATTGTCGAAGATATCGCGGCCTACTGCCAGCAGCTCTTGCTGACCGATCAAGGCGGACAAGACCGTGAGGAAGGGCTGCGACAGCTGGTCAGCCAGTTTCAGCCCGGCAATGTGATAGAGGTGGCCTATGCGTCGGATACGCTGCCGCCGCCGATCGCGGAGCGGTGAATACGCAGCACATAGCGCTCGCCGGCCGCCATGTTGACAGCGTGCTGCGTGGCCCTCTTGCTGATGAGGCAGCTCTCCATGGAGTGCTCATCAAAGTACGTGATCTGGCTTTGCCCCTGCTCGCACTGAAACGCGAGGACCTGGACATTTCGAGTCAGCCGTGAAGAATCCTACCCGCTTACCGAAGCAATCTCGAAAGGAGCACATATCCGACACCCTCTAAGAAGCGAGTCATACCACATCCGCCCAGAGAGTGTAGAGTGAATCGGCTGTTCATTTCTCGTGAAGATCTCCTTCCGAGTCGTTTTCACGCATTGGCTGAAACTGCGCGGTATAGACTCTCGCCCACTGGACCAGTTCCGATAGCGGTGCTTGCAGCATCTCACCCAGCGATGTGAGCGCGTATTCCACCGTTGGAGGCGAGGTCGGATAGACGGTGCGGTTGATCAGTCCCTCCTTCTCCAGCTTCCGCAGCGTCTGTGTCACCATCTTCTGAGTGCTGCCGCCCACTTGGCGTTTAAGCTGCATATAGCGCAGGGGGCCGTTTTGCAGCAAAAAGAGCACCTTCATGCTCCATTTATCCTTCACGATGTCCAAGGCTTGGAGAGATTGACACATCCCCTCCGAAGCATCAATCTGATCTGCAGTGACTCTATTCGTTTCCATTCGAGTAGTTTCCATAAAGTACCTATCCTACTTGAAAGTGCCTTCTTGTGAAGCGCGGCTTCTTCTTCTACACTCTATTATGACACATCTGTAAATGAGAAGAGGTATCTTCTCTTATCGAAAGGAACATTTCGCTATGTCGAACCAACCCATCGTCTCGAAAGATCAGACCCTGCAGGGCCGGGTCGCGCTGATTACGGGAGCGAGCCGTGGCATTGGGGCCGCGACCGCCAGACTCTTTGCCGCTCATGGTGCGCACATTGGCGTCAATTATCATCGGAGTGAGCAAGCGGCATTCCAGATTGTAAAAGAGATCGAAGCGGGAGGCGGCAAGGCACTCGCCGTTCAGGCGTCGGTGGACGATCCGCAGCAGGTCGCGGCTATGGTCAAGCAAGTAGAAGAGGAATTGGGACCAATTGAGACGCTGGTCATGAATGCCGCTCCCACGAAACGCTTTGTTTTTGCCCCTTTTCTGGACTTTGACTGGGGCATCTTTCAAGATATGGTGCTAGGGGAGCTGGCGGGCATCTACTTCCCCGCTCAGGCTGTGGCGCCGTTGATGATCGAGCGGAAACAGGGCAATCTGATTGCCGTGAGCTCTCCCCTTTCACGCATGGGCTGGCCTGGCACGCTGGCGCACGCGGCTGGGAAAGCCGGGGTTGACTCGATCGTCAGGACGCTTGCCGTGGAGTTAGGTCCACATGGTATTCGCGTGAACACGATCGCTCCTGGAGCTGTTTCGACAGATTCAAATCCGATGAGCGAGGAAGCGAAGCAGATGAGCGTGCGCATGACGCCTTTGCGTCGCGTCGCCCAAGCGGAGGACATCGCGGGCGCGATCTATCTCCTGGCGCTCGATGAGGCTCAGTTTATCACCGGAAGCTACACGTCTGCGAGTGGTGGTCTGCAAATACCGTAGTGGTGAGGTCAAATCCGTATCGTCATCGCGCCCCCACTCGTGCTGGCCGTGATTGACCGTCGCGTGTGGCAAGTCCAGCCCGTGGTAACTGCGATACTCATCCGAATAGACCATCATCGCGTCGTGTGGGCCGGCTTCGGCCAGAATGCCCTGACAGGTCGCC
>WNGB01004581.1_pt1 | contig 26823 bp, 15 predicted proteins | sample 5400681 | NCBI WGS metagenome assembly WNGB01 (sample SAMN13153367, study PRJNA577476) | soil metagenome | isolation source: 115 cm soil or saprolite under grassland replicate 2 | place: USA:California | collected 2016-06-15
GCCAGCGCACGTTACCCGTCTTGCGTGAAAAGCTGCGACGTTCCCGCCCGCATCGCCGGACTCACGTATGCCGATCTGACCGAAGCGCGCGACACCGAAGCTGAGTTCGGCAAGCTCCTTGACGCGCTGCGCGGTAGCCGGCGATTGCCTCAGACCGCGCCCGTAGCTGTGGGTAGCGACACCCGAGACAGGACTCGCATACGGGCCAGCGAGGATAGCGAGCAACTCGGAAAAGGCCTGAATGCGCTTAGCTCGCTCATCTGGGCACCGCAAGTGCGCACGGCCGTGGCGGAGTTTCGCCGGGATTTTCGGATCGCTTGCGAGCAGATCGACGTGCTCGGCGACTACAAAGACCTGCACGACGTGCTGCATGACGTGCAGGACCGCTGCTACAAGCCACTCCTGCCTAAAGTGCGTGTGTCAACACCCCAAGATCTGGATTGGGACGAGTTGGCCAGCTATGAGCTCGAGCTCACGCGCGACATCAGTCGAATGCAGATCATCTCGGCGCGGCCGTCGATCGACGCTAGCCTTCGATCACCGCTCGACCTTGTGCGCGGCGAACGAGCACTCCAGGAAGCCGTCGAAAGCTTGGACTTGAGCCAGCTTCACAAGGCTGTTTGGTTTATGAAATCGGCCATAGCCACTCAGCCGTCCCGCATCAACACGCTCCTGAACACGGCCGCGCGAACATTGCGTCTGCCCTCGCTCGTCGCGGCGATGAGCTGCATTAAGGAGAACATGACGCGCGCCGAACTCGACCGCGATCGGGTGACGGATTTTCAGGTCGGACTCGAGTCACTCACGCGGCTCAACGAAACGCTCAACGCCCTGGTGTATAGCCACGATCGGTGGCAGGAGATGGATGACAAGCTCCGGCTGCTCGAAGACACGCTGGACAAGGACGTGGATGAGCTCAAGTGGTCGTGGCCGTATGTCAAGCTTGGTCTCGAACAGTTGTGCTTGGACAGCGGCGATGAGTGGGGTCCGCCGCTGCTTGGTGACTGCGCCAAGCTCGACGACGCACTCGCGGCGAAAGATCCGATGAAGATCAAGCAGTTCTTCAGGCGAGTGCGGAGCCGCGAGTCCCAGCGCTTCTACCTCGTCGATCTCCAACTGAAGGAGCTGTGCGGCGAGCTGCGCAAGATCGGACAGCCGCTCGCGGCAATCCTCGAGAAAGCCGAATGACAGCGACGCTAACGAGCACCTCCGCAACAGACGAAAGCCAGATCCGGTTCCCCTCGCTTGAAGCGCTGCGGGCCGCGCATGGTCAGCTTCTCAAGCAGACGAACGAAGGCTACACGCCTGCGCTTCTGGACGCGATTGCAGACCTAGTACGACGTGGTTGTGCCACTGGTGCAGTGCTCGATGCTGACGCGGACCGCTGGACCGCGCAGAGCTTGTTGGACTACTGGACGACTACGCTGTTTCGCGCCGATCAGCTGACGCAGGATGCGACGCTCGCGGAATTCGATCCCAACCTCGCTCCTGAGTTGGACGACAGCCTGTGCCCGTACGTGGGATTGGAGGCGTTTCGGGAAAGCACGCAAGGGATGTTCTTCGGCCGCGGGCGCGTGGTCGAAGACTGCTTAAAACGCGTTGCGGAGCAGCGCCTAATCATTGTCGTCGGCTCCTCCGGCAGCGGAAAATCGTCGCTCGTGCTGGCCGGCCTCCTCCCGCGTCTCAAGAATGCGGGTCTGCCTGGCAGCGAGAGATGGCGATACTACCCGCGCATGGTGCCGGGCTCGGATCCGCTCGGTCGATTGGCGCGGCTGGTCCAGCCGCCTGACGCCGATAGGTCTGATTGGCTGGCCGATGCGGTCGACTACTTTCGGACCAATCCACGTCACCTGACCGACGTGGTCGCGCAGGCGGGGCCGACGCCGGCAGTGCTGGTCGTGGACCAACTCGAAGAGGTCCTCGCCCTGACTGACGATCGCGTCGCGGCCAACGCCTTTATCGCGAACGTGATTGGCCTGACCGACGCGGTGGGTCCACGCCACACGGTTATTATGACGTTTCGAACCGACTTCGAGGACCGCATCGGGCGGTTGCCCGCGCTGCAGGCCGTTTTTGGGCAGGCGCAGGTGCGCGTGCCATCGCTCAACGCCGCGGAACTGCGCGAAGTTATCGAAGAACCCGCCAACCGTATTGGCCTGAAATTTGAGGACGGGATCGTCCAGGAGCTGATTCGACAAATCCTTGGTGAGCCGACCGGACTGCCTCTCCTCCAGTTCACTCTGTTGAAGCTGTGGGAGACTCGCGAGCGTAATCGGGTAGTGTGGTCGGCGTATCGGCGCCTTGGTGGTGCTTCGGAGGCGCTCGCGCGCAGTGCCGACGCTTTCTTCGGCGGGCTTCTTCCCGAAGAGAAACGTACGGCGAAGCACATTCTGCTCCGCATGGTCCGTCCAAGCGAGGGCCTGGAGGTAACCAGCAGCCACGTCAGACGCCAAGCGCTCTACGGCGCGGGTGAAGCTGCCGACCGCGTCGATCGTGTTTTGGACAAACTCATCCAGGCGCGCTTGGTCCGCCTGAGCCCGGGTGAGAGCGCGTCCGATGCCCAGGCGGAGGTTGTGCACGAGGCGCTCGTACGCAACTGGCCACGCCTCGCAGACTGGCTCGAGGAGGAACGCGTCGCGATCAACGTTCGCCGACGACTCGAAACGCGGGCGGCCGAGTGGCAACGTATGAATCGAAGTGGCGGCTTGCTCGACGAGCTCGAGCTGCAGGAAGCCGAGCGCTGGCTCGCCAGCTCTGAAGCCACGTACTTGGGGTATGACCAGTCCGTCTCGGAGCTTGTAACGGCAAGTCGCGCCGGGCTCGAGCAAGCCGCCCTGGAAAAAGAACGGGCACGCCAGCGCGAGCTGGAACAGGCACAGGCGCTCGCCGCGGAACAGCGCCAGCGCGCTGAGGAGAACACGCGCGGCGCTGACCGCCTGCGTTCCAGGCTGTACTTCGCTGTCGTGCTTGCCGTGCTGCTCGCGGGCGTGGCCGTCTACGCAGGCTTTGCATCGTGGGAAGCCCTACGCCTCCAATCCGAACTCGCCCAGCAACTGGACCAATCGCGCGCTCAAACCTACGCGGCCCTGCAAGCCAACGCGGCGGCTGAAGCGCGCTTGCAGCGGCTAAGATCGCCCAGGCTGCTCAAATCCAGGCACAGGCCGAGGCTCAAAGTCAGCCACAGGCGCGCTACCCAGTGACAGTCGGGGACACACGCCACAGCGGTAGGGTTTTGTTGGCGGGTTTCCCACCGGACGAAGTTGCTGAGATCACCGGGGCGCCTGTTACGAACGTTTCAGCGAACTTGCCTTTGATCGAGCAAGCCTTTGCCCAACAGGGTATCAGCAGCAGGCCAATGATAATCGCGGCCATTGGGACGATTGCCATCGAGACTGCGTCGATGTTCCAGCCTATTCGAGAGGCATTTTGGCTATCCGAGGAATCGCGACAGGCGAACCTGCGGTATTGGCCTTATTATATGGCCGGGGGTTCATCCAGCTCACGTGGGAATCGAACTACCGTACTTATGGACAGCTGCTGGGCATTCCGCTGCGGGACAACCCGGAGCTTGCATTGCAGCCAGATGTGGCGGCTCGTGTCCTCGCTCTGTTCTTGTTGCGTGATCAAAACATCGTAACCGCTGCGGAAGCCGGCAACTGGAGCGAGGTTCTTCGGAGAGTCAACGGCGGATCCGCCGGCTTGGAGAGATTCGGGCAAGTAGTTCGTGGTCTCGAAAGCAGCGCAGTCAAAAACCACCTGGCGGAGGCGGATATCTACGAATGGGACAACCGGCCGGCAGTACAGGCCGACGGACGATGGGATTCCGCCGCGGCCGCGACCGCCTGGGTCCTGCAGACGTTGGGCGCGACTGCCCAGTCATCCGATGTTGTGGCCTGGTTGGGAACGGAAATCTCACCAGGCTCCGGACTGATTCACCCGGACGGAAGCGGTCTTGTCCAGCGGCTGCGCGACAACGGACTCGACGCACGACTGTGCCAGACGCTCACGTTCGACGACGTGCTGAGCACCGCCGGTGTGAAGCCGCTGATCATGGGCGGGAGAGCGCTCGACGCCTGGGTGGCCGTGCGCGGCCGACGCGGAGATACCCTCATTCTGGCCAATCCATTGCAAACATTAAGTGGGACTGACTCGATGAGTCGCTCAGATTTTGACCTGCAGGGGCCTTTCACGGGAATCCTGCTCGAGGTCCAGGATTCAGCTCCACCCGCTGGCAGCCCACGCGGGCCGGCTGCAACTGAGCCGCCGTGCGGGTAGGCGATCGGCGGCACATCGTCCACAACCTCGCGGATGCGGTGGCCGGCCCTCCTGGATCAGTTCCGGACGCGTCCCGCGGAGTGGTGTAGATCGACGTGGCCAATCCAGGTGCTGCTGCCACTTTATGCCAGGATGCTGATCGTCGGCATCCTGTGCAACGACCTGGTTTTGACGAACTGGGATTCGCTCCGCTCGATGAAACCGGGTGCCAAGGCTGTTTCGATTCGCGGGCACCGGTACGAACGCCGCAGCCTGGGCGTCGGAAGCCATTGGCCAATCAAGCAGCGGGGCACTATCTACCGGTCCAAACAACTGAGGCATGGCCGGAGGAGCTTCAGAACCCAGTGCTACCGTGCGAAGTATTCGCCAGCTGTCCTGCCCAACTCGGCAGTTTGGGATCGCCGGCCTCGCGGAATAGGAAGGCAGCCACGCGTCAAAAGTAGTACATAGGTTCTAGTTGGATTCGATTGCAGCTGCTCGATGCCGCATTGGCTCGGCGAGCGATCGGGGCGCCGACGTAGCACTGTGGCGGGTTGACGCAACCAGCGACCGCCATCAAGATTTCCCGCCCGAATCTGACAGACGAGCTCTGCTGGCACACGGCGCCAGGGTGGAACGGCGTCGTGCTGCCAGCCTGACGGGATTGCACCGGATTTCTCCCGTGACCTCCCAGGGAGCCGAACGTCACTGACGATGGACCGGCCCAGCCACAGTTGCCAATAAGCACCGGCCATCAGCCAACTCCATCGGTCGGCGGCCTCCGGATCGCGTGGGCGCCCGTGGTCCAACCGAGGGTGTCTTTGACAAAGCGAAAGGCGTGCTCCACGGTGAAGCGACGAATGGGCGGCATGTCTTTCTTTCTGTGCTTGTGGCACGAGCGCAGCTTCGTTGGTTATCAGGACGACGTCGGCTGGCATGGCAGCGACCTCCAGGTGCCGGTCTCGCCAGCCACGGACGCTCCAGCGCTCGCTTCCCCTGCCGCTGCCGCTCGCCGGCTGAGACCCATGGGCGCCCGCCGGTCAGTGGACTCCGCACCCGCGTCCCGGTTCGTGCACACGGACGTCATCACGGCATATTCCACCCGGTGCAGCCCCAGCAGTCCGGACGACTACGTGCGCGCCCTGGCGCGTCAGTATCCGACTGGTCCCGACTGGTCCCGTCAACCGGTCCGGTCCATGCCGCGCCCGGGGCATGACTGGCTCGTCACTATTGTGGGAAGATGCTGCACGACAAGCTCGTTCCACGACGTCCGGGTTACCGAGCAGTTCGTTGGCGGGACTCAGCACATGGAAGTGCCGCTGGTATGCGCGGAAGACCACCGGGTCGACTCTGGTCGCGGGGACCACCACGTTGTTGATGAATGCATGTGCATCCTCCACTGTTGGCTGCTCGCCGTGCCATGCGCGCAGCCGCGCCTGATCCGCTGCCACTGAAAACTCGAAGGTCTGGGTTTCGCCGGCCATCGCGCGGTCGAGCTAAAGTGCCCGTCGCATTGGATCGTGCGGCACCGCATCCAGGGCGTCCGCGACGGCCACTGCGTGAGCGAACGCGAGCGACGCGCCCTTGGCGTGTGACGGGTTCGTATGACAGACCGCGTCACCGACAACATGCAGCCCGAGAGCAACCGGAGCCCCGTTGACAACGAAGCGCCGCCACGTGTTGCGCAGCTGGCCCATCGCAGTGAAGCTCACGATGAACGTGCGATTGTCGGTGGGCCGCAAGGTACAGCGGAGGTAGCCGAGGTTCACCCGCGCCGGGCCTGGGGCTGCAACAAGCGCCTCCGGGGCGCCGGTCCGTACGGCGAAATGCCGCCCGTAGTAGACGACGCCGATCGGGGTCGACTCCTCCCACGGCGCATGCGCGCCGATCGTGGCTTGCCACCACCCGATCGTGGCTTGCCACCACCCCGGCACATTCGAGCGTCGGCCGCTGGCATCGACCAACGCGTCCGCCTCCAGCTCGGAACCGTCGGCGAGGCGCACGCCCCGGACGAGCGGCACCTCGGGATGGGGGGACTGGACGGCGCCGGACTCATCGGCCACCGCGCCAGCCCCCGACTCCACCCTACTTGAGCTGCTTGATCCGTCGGGACACGTGCGACTGTGTGCTGCAACAGACGCCTGAACCTGCGTGCGACATGCAGATCACCGATGCGCGCGTCGCCGCGGTACCGCTAGACTGACACGCGGGCCGGGGAGTCGCGCCGAGTCGAACATCCGTTCTGGGGGAAAAGCTAAATGTCGGACCACGGTCCACGAGCCCCGCGGGCAGCGCGAAAACGTACTCGCGCCAGCAAGTCCGGCGTGTCCGAAAGTGGTCATGGGTTCGATGTATTTCTCTCCTACAACGGCCGCGATCGGGCGGCCGCCACGGCTATTGCCGAGAAGTTGAAACGAGAGGACCTCCGACCGTGGATTGATGTCTGGGAGAGCACGCCAGGCGTTCTTTTCCACACCGAGTTGCTCGCTGGCCTGGATGCGTCGAGCGCGTGCGCGGTGTTGGTCGGGCCGGACCAGCTCGGCGATTGGGGACGCGAAGAGTTGGGGGTGGCCCTGAATCGGGCGGCGAAAGAACCGAGCTTTCACCTATTTGCCGTATTACTGCCAGGGCTTACGCCCGAGTTCGATCCCTCGGAGTTACCCGCCTTCCTTGCCACCCGCGGGTGCATCGATCTTCGATCTGGCATCGCGAGCCAACCAGGTTGGCGTGCGTTCGTTCGGGCCATCCACGGTAAGCCGCCGGGCCCGCCAACAGGTCAACCAAGGGCATCGCATGTGCCCGATTCGACGCTACTCCTGGAGCGGCTGCCGGTCACACGACACTTCGTCCGTCGCACGGCGCAACTGGCCGCCTGCGCAAATCGCCTCGAGCGCGAGTCATGGTTGTTGATTGGCGGCACGCCCGGCATTGGCAAGACGGCTCTGGGCGTGCAACTGGCCCGCGAACGCGCGCGTTCGGAGCAAGACATCTTCTGGTTCACCTTCGATCCGGTCGAGAAGAACACGCTGGACGCTCTGGTGCACGCGCTCGCCGTGTTCATGGCGGGTCGTGGGGACCGCAAGTTGTGGACGTACCTGGCCTCGGAGTTGACACCAATGGAGTCGACGGCAGCTCAGCCACTATCGCTAACAGTCAAGGGCAATTTGATCGCAACTTCGCTGGTCGGTCATCCGTTCGTGCTGTGTTTCGACGACCTGCACATCGCGATGAATGCTCCAGACATACCCCAGCTCTTTCGCACGATCCACCAACAGGTCGCCGGCCGCTCCGGAGATCTCGTGCCGACGGTACTGCTTATTGGCCGCGAGTTTCCGCCAGCACTGTCCACTATTCCTCGTGTTACGTTGGAAGGTTTGGAATATGTCGAAACCGAGTCTCTGGCCGCGTCCTCGGGTACATTTGTACCTGAACACATCCTTCACAAAGTCTGGGAGGTTACGCAAGGAAATCCCCAACTTCTCGAGCTAAGTCTGGCCGCGGTGGCGGACAAGGCGGGGGATTTCGTAGCAATCGACGCGTTCGTCAACGACTTTGCCAAGCAGCCGGTTGTGCGCGACTATTTGATGGCCAACCTGTACGCTGCGATGCCCAACGACGAACGGCGTACGTTGGACACGTTATCGGTCTTTCCCTCCTATGTCCCGACGTCCATTGTGGAGTCGATCCTGGTTGCGCAGGGCGTTGCCGCGACGCCACGCCTTCAGGCACTGGTCGATAAGAATGTAGTCGGCGAGGACGCCGCGGGGCGGGTCCATTGCCACAGCCTCATTGGTGAGTACAGCTACCGCGCTTTGGGACGCAGTGAACGCAGGCGGGCTCATCGCTATGCGGCCAGGGAGTTCCGCCGCGAACACAGGTATCTAGAGGCCGCATATCACAATCGACAGGCAGGACAGATAAATCGCGCGGTGCGGCTGCTAACCGCCAACGCGCGGTCTCTGATCGCCGACGGCCAGTCCGGCAGTCTGCTGGCGCAATTGTCGCGCTTCGACTTGGAGACCGTGCCGCAGTGGCAGCGCAGCGCCGTGCACCGCGCCAGAGGTGACGCATACCGAATGCGCGGCAACTACCAGGCCGCGCTGGAGGCATATGAAGCTGCGCTGTTGGAGGTGCCGGACGACCGCACCCGCGCCGCCGTTCTGGCTGAGCTTGGATTGGTGGATTACCGTCGCTGGGCGTTGTCCTCCGCTATCGAACGACTGTCCGAGAGCAAGGTAATCGCGAATCGCGCCGGTGACGGCCGCACGTCCGCGAATGCCAGTACCTATCTGGGCTGGTCTCTCTATCGGCAGGCCCTCGTCTACGCGGGGCAGGAGCAGGGCGGTCGCCCCTTGCGCGAGCTCGGACCGGCGCGCGCGGAATTTACCATTGCGCTCGAAGCCGGCTTGCGCCTCCGCGATCGCGAACTGGCCGCGAAGGCGATGTTTGGTCTAGGGACGATTGAGACGGAAGCGGGTCATCTCGACGCCGCCCGCGAACTCCTCGAGGATAGTCGCGGGTTATTCGAGCGGACTGGCGAGCGCGAGCTGGCGGCACGCGTGCTGACAGACCTAGCGCGCGTGCACGGTCTCCTGGGCGACCGCGCTACACAACGCGATCTCCTCGAGGCGAGTGTCGCGCAACACGAAGCGATTGGCAACGTGGACGGGTTGCGGGCTGCCTACAACAACCTGGGCAACCTGCACCTGCGCTATCTCGACGAGCCCGGACCGGCGCTCACGTGGTATGAAAGACTTGCCGCCTTGTGTCGTGACACGGAACACTGGCCGCTGCTGATCATCGCCTGTGTTGGATTAGCCGACACCTGCCTCGCGCTTGATGCAGCTAGCCAGGCCCAGGTCCACGCCGACGAGGCGAGACGGCTTGCCGCGGGACTCTCGCGCGACTACGACACGCAGTACCTGGGGGCGAGTCTGCGCGTCAGCGGCGACGTGCTGCTGGCCCTGGGTAAGCGCGACGAGGCGGAAGCCGCCCTGGCCGAAAGCGTCGAGATCTTGTCCACTGGGAGCGAAATCGCACGAGACGAGCTTGCGTTGGCGCAGCGCAGTCTGGCTCGTGCACGGGAGGATCCACATGTCTATGGAACCAGGCCCTGATTTGTCGCTACGCAATCCAGACCGGTTTGTGTCGGAGTATCGCGATGATGCAGGCAAGCTGGTGCTGCGGGTGCGCGTGCCGCAACAGGAAGAAGGACCCGTCGACTTCAGGTGGCTGCCTTCGCAACCATACCTGGCAAATGGCGCTTTCACCGTGGTACGCCGACTCGGCAACTTCGAAATGTATCGCCAGGGAACTGAAGAACTCGTAAACGAGTTCTTCCCGCCGCTCGTGCTCGAAGCACCGTACGAGCGAGCCGACTTTTCCGGAGTTCCCGAGGGAAGGGAACTCACGCTCGCGTACTTCAACAATCGGAGTGGCTTCCAGGGCGAGTGGGTTCCGTTCAGCCGGCAGAGTATGGGTGGTGTGGCGTTTCAACGGCTCGGCGACAACCGAGGAGGATTGCTTATCGCGCTCCTGTATGAGTGGAACGGCTGCGAGATTGCCTGCGGCGGCTAGTCAGGTGCCCGCCAAGTATTGACCGGATTCAAAGCCGCCGTGTCATCCTGAGCTTGCGCTGTCATCCCGAGCGCCAGGTCATGTGCGGCGACATCAGGATGCGATCGCGGAGGCCGGGTCCGCAGCGGCTCTTGCGCGATCAGCCAGCCGCCCGGGCGAAGTAGCTGCGCAATCCGACGCAGGGTTCGCACGAGGTCCGGCTGGTGCATCAAGAACAGCCGCGTCCAGGCGAGGTCGAACGGGCCACCCAGCGTTGCTGGATCCAGGTCGTTGAGGTCCGCCGCGACCACGTGGACGTTGGTCAGACCGAGGGCTGACGCGACCGTGGGCGCTTGCTGCACCGCTGGCTCGCTGAAGTCGAACGACCGGCCGACTGGCCCCACCATCTCCGTCATGATGGCGAGCCCCCCGACGGGAGCTTGCGACGTTGTGAGGTGCTGGTAGCGTCTGCGCGCATGCCGACCTGCCCGCACTGCCAACAGATCGTCGTCACCCGTGATGGCCATGACCGCCATGGTCGCCAGCGCTTCACGTGCGCAGACTGCGGCCGAGACTTCACAATTCGGTCCGGCTCAGCGTTTTCGGGCTACCGCTGGCCAGCAGACGTGATCCTGATGGCCGTACGCTGGTATCTGCGCCACCCACTCTCCGCTACGAGCGTCATGGAGCTGCTCGCCGAGCGAGGCATCGACGTGTCCAACCGGACCGTGCTGCGCTGGGTTCAAGCATTTGGGCCGCAGTTGGCGGCTGAAGCTCGCAAACACCGTCGGCCGCTCGGTCGCTACTGGTACGTCGACGAGATGTTCTTCTTTCGCGGCGACGACAAGTGGTACCTGTACCGCGCCGTCGACGAGCACGGCCAAGTCGTCGACGTGCTGCTGAGCGAGCACCGCGATACTGCATCCGCCGAAGCGTTCTTTGAGCAGGCGCTTGGCCGCTGGGGCCAAACGCCGAGCGCGATCATCACGGACCACCATCAGCCCTACGTCAAGGCGATTCAGCGGGCCGTGCCGTCAGCTGTGCACATGCGGAGCGGGTCGCACCGCGCGACTGGGGAGACGACCAAGCCCATCGAGCGCAGTCATGTGCCGACGCGGGATCGCCTGCGCCTCGCACACGTCGGCGGTAGGGTCCCTGCCTGGCGTTGCTGCCGGCCCGACGATTCAGCTACCTGTCCCATCCCCTGTCTTTCGCAGCACCACACAATGTCGCAAACTCGCCCAGCAGCACCCGCTGCCGCACGAGCTGCCGATGCCGTCATTCGATCAACTTGCCAGCGCTTTCCCGATCGAGCGGCCCGAGTCGCCATCGATTGCCTGACCATCGACTCAGGGCGAGTACGGGCACGTCGGGACGTGTTGGATCTGCGGGCTGACAAACTGCTCTTGCTCAGCCGGCGTCAGGTTTCGATGCGCGACGCCGCACGCGCGGTCATGCCACGAGCTGGGGTCGAGGTCCCAAAAGACCAGGTTCGTCCTGGCGCCTCCACCACCTACCGCGAGGACCTTGCCATCGGGTTGGAAGGCGAGGGTTTGGACATCGCCGACCTGCCCTGAAAACGATGAGCCGAGCGGCCGCGGATGGGCCGGGTCCGACAGGTCCCAGAGTCTGATTGTTTCGTCCTGACTTCCGGAGGCGAGCAGCGTGCCAGTCCGGCTGAAGGTTGCCCGAACCAGTCCGGTGTGGCCAGCGACTGTCACCGGTTGCTGAGGATTGTCGAGATTCCACAGGATGATTCGCTGATCATCGCCGCCTGACACCAGCAGCTTGCTATCAGCGCTGAAGGCCAAGCTCCGCACCGCTGTAGTGCGGCCAGCCTGCGGCACGGCGGGCAGCAGTTTCTGGGTGGCGACGTCCCACAGCACGATGCTGCCATCCAGTCCGCCCCAGGCTAATAGTGCGGCATTCGGGCTGAACGCCAACGTGAACACCGCTCCGCTGTGCGGTAGAACGGCCATCGGCTGGCGAGTGGTGACGTCCCATAGTCGCACGGTCGCGTCGCTGCTTGCCGACGCCAGCGTGCGGCTATCCGGACTGAACGCCACGCTCTCGACCACTGCCGAATGGCCGATCAGCGGACCGCCGGCTAGCCTTGAGTTCGTCGGGTCCGAAACGTTCCAGAGCCGTATTTTACTGTCCACCCCGGCGGACGCCAGCAGCCGACCGTTTGGGCTGAACGCGATGCTACGCAGTTGATCGGTGTCGTCTGTCAAGGGCGACCCTAGCTGCTGATGGCTGGCGGTGTCCCAGAGAATGACGCTTTCATCATCGCTGCCCGACGCCATGACCTTGCCGTCCGACCTGAAGGCGACGCTTCGCACCTTCGGCGCGTGTCCCACCAGCGACGAACTGAGCCGCGCGAGTTTGGGAGCAACAGCCGCGCCCTCGACGTCCCACAGAATCGCCGTCCGGTCTCCGCTTGCCGAGGCCAGCCTCTTACCGTCGGCGCTGAAAGCTATTCCCCAGACCTGTGCGCCATGGCCCGTCAATGGTGCTCCGACCGCCCGAATGGATTGCACATCCGAGATATCCCACAGCTTGATCATCCAGTCGGCGCCGCTCGAGGCGAGCAGCTTGCGGTCTGGACTGAAGACCAGAGCTCGCACCAGCTGGTGGCCGGACGGAAGCGGGTCGATCGCCCCCGGAGTAGCCGGATTTGAGACGTTCCAGAGCCGGATGTTGTTATCCAGTCCACCGGCGGCCAACAACTCCCCGTCAAGGCTGAACGCCACGCACCGCAATTGGTCGATCTGGCTCTCAAAGGGCGCACCCACCGGCCGCGGGTCATTCATGTTTGAGACGTCCCAGAGCATGATCGTGCCGTTATCGCTGGCTGACGCGAGCAGCTTCCCGTCGCGGCGGAAAGCGACGCTTCGCACTGCTTTATCCGAATGAGTGAGTGGCTCTCCGATCTGCCGCTGGTTGGCTGGATCCCACAGCCGGATGGTGCCGTCTCCACCTGCCGACGCCAGGTTCTCACCGTCGGCGCTGAAGGCCACGCTCCACACCCCACCGCGGTGGCCCGTCAGGGAGCCAACGAGCCGTGGGTTGGACGGGTCAGCTACCTCCCACAACCTGATCGTCTGGTCATCGCTAGCCGACGCGAGGATGCGTCCGTTGGGGCTGAACGCCAGGCTCTCCACCACCGCTTGATGGCCGGTCAATGGGTTACCAATCGGCCGCGGGTCGCTTGTGCCCGAGACATCCCACAGGATGATGGAGCTGTCCTCGCCGCTCGTCGCGAGCACTGGAGCGATTGGGCTAAAGGCTACGCTCCGCACGCCACTCGTGTGTTTGTGCAGGTACGTCATCAGTCGCGGGCTGCGCTGAAGACCGTCGAACAGACTGCCTTGGGCGGCCGGCGTCGGGCGCACCAGCACCGCCTCTAGGCTCAAGAGCAGGCTCAAGTCAAGCTGGCTGTCTAGGAACGGCCGTGCCAGCGCAGCGAGTTGGCCCGAGACGGCGTCCTTCCTCAGCTCAGCCTCGGCCCGCTGTGCGTTTCTGGCCCCGGCTTCCGCGGTCGAGCTGACGGTAGCCGCTGTTTCGGCCGTAGCACGCGCCTTCGTGGCACCGTCGCGGTCAATGATCGCGCCGGCCTCCGCGGTCGCGCTGACAGTAGCCGCAGTTTCGGCTGTAGCGCGCGCTTTCGTGGCAGCGTCGCGGTCGATGATCGCTCCGTCGCGCTGAACCCTGGCTTCCCCAGCTTGAACGAGGCCATAGACCGCCAATCCGCTAATCACGATCAGGGCCACGACGAGGCCACCGATGCCAATTTGCTGGCGTCGCCTGGCTGCCCGAGCTTCACGCGCGCGTACCGCGGCACTGCTATCGACAAAGGCTTGCTCGATCTTGTTCAAGTGCTCGTGGCTCAGCGCTTCGTCGAGCTGCGACCCTCGCCACAGCAGATCAGGATCTCTGTCAGCCGCGCTCCACAGGTCAGCGGCAGCCGTCAGGCGCAGGCGTCGACGCATGGTGATCCGCTCTTCGTCCAACCAGTCGCGGAGGCGTTCCCAGTTGCGGACAAGTGCTTCATGAGCGAGTTCCACCTGGTCGTCGCCCGCTGCTCTGCCGTGACTCAGGCGCACTAGACGGGTAGCAATCAACCGGTTGAGGACGCGCTCAACGCGGTCGCGGGCCTCGCTCGCAAGGAACAGCTCGTCTCGTTGGATCGGGTTGCTCATCGTCTCGGAGCCTTCGCCAGGACGGGCGAGTCGCAGCAGTACGCGCCGCGCCGAGACCTGCTCCTCAGGGATAAGGCTCTCGTAGAGCTCGTCGGCGCAGATCCCGAGCGCACGCCTCGCCCCGCCCAGCTCCCGGTACTTTTCCCAGGTGACGCGATTACGCTGCCGACGCTCCCACAGTTTGAGTAACGTGAACTGCAGCAGTGGCAGACCGGCCGGCTCGCCGAGGAGCTCCTTCACGAGCTCGTCGACGATGCCCTGCTCGAACTTAAGGCCGACCAACTCAGCCGGTTTGTCTATCGCTTCCCGCAGCTCGGTGGCATTCATGGCCGTTACCCGGACAGCCGCGTGCTCAAAGAGTCCGTGCAGTTCAGGCATTTCCGCCACGCGAGCCTCGAAGTCGGTGCGCATCGTCAGGACAATCAGGTTGCGGGCGGGCAGCCGTTCAGCTGGACGAACCATGTCGAGCAAGTTGGCCACGAATGCGCGGCGCGCGTCCAGGTCCTGGCACAACGTAAAGACCTGCTCGAACTGGTCGATGACCAGCACGGTTGGAACAGCGTTGGTAGCGCCAGCAAGCTGGGCGAGATATCCGTCGTCGCTGCGCAACCGAGCGCAATGGTCCTTCAGAGTCGCAACGTCGTCGGCGCCGGGGTCCCGCGCGGCTCGGACAAGGCTCATCAGTGGATCGGAGCCGGGCGTCAGGACGCGATAGCGCCAGTGTTGGCTGCCCGGCAGCACACCCGCGCGGAGTCGCGGCACCAGCCCGCCCAGGACCAGCGAAGATTTGCCACTTCCGGAGGAGCCAAGCACCGCCAGCAACGATTCCGTCCGCAGCAGAGCCAACCAATCATCAATGAGCCGCGAGCGACCGAAAAACAAGTCGTGCTGGTTTTCCTGGAAGGCATCGAGGCCGACATACGGACACAGACTGTCATCGAGCTCGGGCGCCGCGAGCGGGTCGAAGTCGGCCAGCGTGGCATCCGGCGGCTCGATCCTACCGCGATAGAGCTGCGTGGCCCAGTAATCCAGCAGGCTCTGCGCACTCACTCGCTCCTGCTCGCTGTCGAGCACCAGTCCGGTCGCGCACGCACGTTCGGCAAATATCCGAACCGCGTCGAGCAGGTCCGCGGTCAGCTCCTCGGCGCGTTGACGCTTGAGGAGCTCGCTATGGGCCAGCCGCAACGCGGAGAATGACGGAAAGTGACTCGTGGCCCCGCGCGCTGCCGATGCGGTGGTGGTCGTCACTGGATCATCCGCAGGACGGCGCCCAGCGGCTCGCCAATATCGCGGAGCCGATCGCATAGATCCTTCAGATCCTGATCGACCTGGTGAAAGCGTCGACCGGCGCCACTCCGGAACACCGGAAATATGCGCCGTACCTGGGCTGGATTGTCTGACGCTAGCACCAGGTCCAGCTTGTTCATACTCTCTCCGAGAGCCACCGACCACTTTTCCATACTGGCGCTGCACAGCGCCATCGTCTGTTTCTTAACCCCTGACCAGCTCCACTGGAGCTCGGAGATGTCGGTGAGCGTCTCGAACATGACCTCAATCTTGCGTAGCTCTTCCTCCAGCGTTTGCCACTGATCGTGCGCGGCGGTGAGTGGGCCGAGCGTAGCGTCGAGCCGTTTGAGGATCGATACCGTCTCATCGACAAGTGCGACCCTGGTAGGTTCGATTGAGTGGCGCATCAAGTAATCCCGCAACCACTCCACGGCCTTGATCAGCGCCGACAATCGCAGTCCGCGCGCGGCTTCGTTCAGACGCATGTTGATTCGGAACGGTTGGCGGCCGAGGATCTCCTTCAAATCCCGACTGACCGCCCTCAATTCTGAGCTGTTTTCAGTCTCGACCGCGTGCCGAAACAGCTCGCCGATCTCGGCCAGAGTCTCGATCCACGTCAACTCCTGTTCGGCGACGAGTCCATGGCTGACAACCGCGCGCATCTGTTCGACGAGGTCCGGGATCGCCCCCACGTAATTTCCGAGGTAGGCATACAGGGCCTCGTCCGGAGGCAGTCGCAGTTGCGCGGCCACGGGTTGATAGAACTCAAACTGGAGTTGGTGCAGCAGGTCGTGCAGGTCCTTGTAGTCGCCGAGCACCCCGATCTGGGTACATGCCGCCGCGAAGCTGGTGCGGTATTCGGCGATTGCGGTTTGCACCTCCGGTTCGCGCATCAATTCGGCCAGCGCTTCGAGCCCCTGGCCCGCGCGCAGAGACGAGGCCGGTCCGACGGGCGTGGCCCGCGGGCTTTCGCCGAGGGTGGTGGTTGGCGCTCCGCCGCCCAGACGGAGGATTCCGCGGACCGCGTCAATCACCTTGCTGAGCTCAGCCTCGGGGTCGGCGGTACCGGTAAAGTCAGCGCCGCTCAGGCCCGCGATACTGGTCGGCAGCGCGCATCGCTTGTACAGCAGCGGCAGCGTGCGCCGGGTACGGACGTCGTAGCTGAGGATTGCTTCGAGCTCACCCCAGCTACTGTCCACCCAGGCGGGCGTACACACCAGGAGCGTGTGTCGGCTCGCGGCGACGGCGCGCTCCATGTTGCGGATCGAGGGGACGCCGACGTCGAACGACTCTCGATCGATGCAGACCGATAAACCTGCCTGACGCAGGCGCGGAATGAGCCAAGTCCGCACCCAGCCTGAGTCGAGATGGCTATAGCTCACGAACACGTCGAACTTGCCTTCGACCTGCCCGGAGACGCTAGTCGTCGACAGCGTGGTTTCTGATTGCATCGGCTGCCCCGGCTCTCGAGCGAAACAAGATGTTCAAAGACCCCCCGCTGACTCGCCCCTTCCGAGTGGTGGCAGCATGATAGCCTGTTTCACTCGGCGAAAGCCGCTTGTTCTGTGCAGTGTCGTTGAGGCGCTCCTCCGTCTGGCGCGAGCCGAGGTACTCTTGCATCTGCGTGGGGTTGTCGATTCGGGGGGCGCTCCGACCGGCTGCGCACGCCCATCGGGGTCGAATCTGAACTCGGAGCGACGAGTCAGGCGAGGCGCGGGCCCCCTCAAAACGTCCTCAATGATCCGCCCCACTCCGATGCAAGAGTACCCTCTCGACCCAGCTTGTCGCTCCCACCAGCATCGGAGTACGATTCTCCGGCTCGTGAGTGAAGTACACTACTTCACCTCGGTCGCCCCATCTCACATTGGGTATTCTTGATCAGGAGGCGACCACACTCTTTCCAAACAGGGTTGTGTGCTCGGTCTGTCTGCATTTCCAGATCAAGGCCGTATTTGTCAATCACGTCTTGCCTTCTTTCCGGATCTAGTGATTCCAATTCGTCAGGTGTATAGCCGTATTCTTCTGGATCAAAGATACTAGCGTTCCAAAGCTTCTCAAACGTGAATTGACTCAGCAGGTATGCAATGACGGCGTCAATCGCGCTGAATGACCCGCCTTAAGAAACGGGTCCGACCAAGGTGGTCCGAAAACCATATAAAGGATCGAACTGTGGCGGTCTATGGCGACGGTGAAATGAGCGCCGAGCAGGAACACTCGGAATGTGCGCTCGCCGCCTACGGACAGTCGTCAGCTCGGAGTCTGACCAACCTGTTGCCGATATCAGCCAGGCAGGACAGGGCGCCCACCGTGAGGTGGGGTCCGAAGGGTTTGCGGTCGACCACCGGGCCGTAGCCGAACAAGGCGAACCGGTCGGCCAAAATCCAGGTGAAAACCGAGCCGGCACGATGGCGGCGAAGGAAATACTTGGAGCACCTGGGTGCATCAAGGTGTGTGCGGGCGGCACGGTGGCACAGGAACATGCGTTACCCCGGGAGGTCTCGTACGGTCCCACTCCGATGGGGATGGGTACCTGGGCGTATAAGCCGGACGGTGAAGTCGCCGGGGATGCAGTGCGAGAAGTCGGAGTGACCCGAGGTACTCAAGAACCGAGGAACAACACAAGCCTCGGGACGAGCAGCCGTACGATTCCCGTCTGCAAGCGTGCGGTCGCGCTCGGGATCGCTGACAGTGGCTCGAGCATCGGACTAGCGCTCTTTGTCCCTCTCCTGCAGCAGCTGATTCCGCTGCTCGGCTGGCGGGCAGCCTACGGTGTCCTCGCGGGACTCGTCCTGATTCTTCTTCCGCTACGCGTGGTCTTCCAACGCCCGCCACCAAATACACCAGGGCGGCCGAATCCGCAGACGCCGACACCGCCTGCCTCGGCAGCGCTGATGAGCTCCACCTTCGCACTGCTGTTCCTCGGATGGTTCGCCGCCTGGTTTTCGACACAGTCGTTCGTGCTCCATCACGTGGCTTACATGACCGACAAAGGGTCACGACCGACACAGTCGCAGCAGTTCTGACGACATTGGGCCTGTCCGGTTTCATCGGTCGGACCGGATGCGGCTGGCTTGCAGACAGGATTGGAATACGACTTTCCTACTCGCTGCTCGTTGCGCTACTGATACTCGGGTTTGTCAGCCTGATTTTCGGTGGCGAGCAGAGGCTCCATCCACCGCTGTTCGTCACCGCCGTATGTATCGGGCTCGGATTGGGAGTTCCGACGGTGCTTTTTTCGCGTGAGCTAGCGGAACGGTTCGACGGGTCGACTTCGGCCGTCGGCTTGGATTGGCCTACCTCGGTGCGAGCCTCGGCGGCGCAGCCGGCGCAGCAACCCCCGGCGCCTTGTTCGAATCGGCAGGGTCGTATCTCCCTGGCTTCGCTGGATCAGCAGCCAGCGCGGTGCTCTCGCTGGCGAGCATCTGGCTTGTCTCGCGCCCGCCGCGCTCAACCGTCGGGCGGGCTACTTGATCTCTTCTTAGTTGAGCGGACTTTTGAGAACCACTGTCATGTGGGTCTAGGTCCCAGCCACTTCAGGAACAACCTGCTCCGCGAAGAGACGGAGCGCTTTTGCGTCGGCAAGCCCGACGATTATGAAGTAGCGCACACCAGCGTCAACGAGTGCACGGTAATGCGCCACTGCACCCTTCGGGTCGCCCTGAAGAACGAGGTACTGACCAAACGCGGTGCTAAAGGGCTCCTCGCGGGTGTGCACACCTTGCCCGAACTTGAGAACTCCGCCGAAGTAGGTCCGCAGCACCGAATCGTACGGCCGACCCATGGCCTCGCAGTGCCCCCGCAGCGCGACGTACTTGCGCCTGACGTCATCGAGTGTCCACGCGCTACCGATGGTGTTGCCGGCGCCGAAGTTCGAAGCGTCGGCGTATTGGGCCACTTGACGCAGCGTGACTTTTTCGCCGCCGCCGCCACCAGGATCGGAACACGCGGTTCCTGGCACGGGCCGGGGCGGATCACAGCACTGTCGACGCGGAAGTGGGCACCGCGCAGCGTCACCTCCTCGCCGTGGAGCAGCCTGGGTAGGACTTTCAGCGCCTCTTCCAAGGCGGCTTGCCGCTCGCGCACGGGCGGGTACGCCAGCCCGAGTTGGGCGAACTCTCCTTCGACATCGCCGATGCCCAGCCCGAGCACGATCCGTCCACTGCTAATCAAGTCGACGTCGGCGACGATGCGTGCCAGCAGAGCGGGCGCCCGATAGTAGACGCAGCTTACGAGCGACCCGAGCCGAATCCGGCGCGTCCCCGTTGCCAAGGCGGCCAGATATGTCCAGCAGTCGCGTCCATGCGCGACCGGGTGGTCGGCGAGCCAGAAGGAATCGAAGCCCAGCTCCTCGGCAAGCTGCACCCACTCCAGGCTGCGCGGCCAGTCCGGCGTCAGCCCGCCGTAAAGGCCGAAGCGCACCTGCCGTGCCCCTTCGGCGACCCACGGGTGCGTCACGTACGTCGGGTTCACTCGCGACGCATCCAAGCGTCGGGGAAGGCTACCAAACTGCTAATGGTCGGGAATGCCTGTGCGCTCGCCAATCTATGGGAGTCCGTCCCCATCTTGATAAATGCAGCTTGCGCCAGCGCGTCGTTGCAGGCACTGGATTTCAGCCCCTACGCTAATAGCCGACTAGGGTCGCGATGAGGGCGACCACTCAGGCGCGACACGGGCATGGGGACATGCCGTGAACGTCCGGATAATCGGGCTCCCCTGTCGGCGATCCGGACGAAACAGCGTTGAAGAAAGCGCGCCCTGGCCGCGCTGGCAACACCCCATTGACAACGCCGAGCACACCTGATAACGTTCTCAGTACTCGTCTGATAACGTTCTCAGAATGGATGTCGGCCCGGTCGAAAGGAGCTCGCGCCTTGGTTTTCTCGCTCACTTCACTTCGTCGCTCGCGACGCACTACCCCACGCCGTCTCACAGGTGGGGCCCTGGCGCTCGGCCTCGGACTGACCGCCCTCGTCGGCTGTGGCCAGCCCGCCACGACATCGCCCGCGGCCAGTACCCCTGCCGCGGCAGGCGCGACCTCTCAAGCCGGCGCCACCACCGGCCAGCAGGCCGCCAACCAGCAGGCCCTAATTAAGGTGGGGCTGCTGGGCGAGCCGTCCTCGCTCGAGCCGTCGCAGAACACAGGCAGCTTCCAGCGCACGGTCAAGCTGCTCGTCTACCGCGGTCTCTACAACTACGGCACCAATGGCCAGCCCGCGCCTGCTCTCGCAGACTCCTACCAGGTCTCCGAAGACAAAAAGACCTACACCTTCAAGCTGCGCAACGCCAGCTTCCAGAACGGCGATCCGGTGACGGCCGACGACGTCAAGTTCACCTTCGATCGCATCCTCGATCCGAAGACGGGCGCCACGTTCCGCTCGCAGCTGTCGGTGATCCAGTCGATCGAGGCGGTCGATCCGACCACCGTTCGGTTCGTGCTCAAAGAGCCTGTCGCGCCCTTCCTGCACTACCTGGCGCTGCCGGAGTCGGTGATCGTCTCGAAGAAGTACACCGAGGACAAGGGTGATCTCGCCGCCACTGCCATGGGCGCTGGCCCGTACACGTTCAAGGAGTGGAAGAAGGGCCAGTCGATCACGCTCGACAAGTTCGACAAGTACTACGCCTCAGGGCTGCCAAAGACGGCCAGCATCCGTTTCTCGTTCCTCGCCGATGACAGCGCGCGGGTGAACGCGCTCAAGGCTGGCGACGTCGACGTCATCGAGAGTCTGCCCTGGAACGTGACCGCGAGCGTCGAGTCCGACCCCAACCTGCAGGCCCTCAAGCAGCCCGGTCCATTCATGGGACTGATCTTCAACAACACCTCGAAGGTGTTCTCGGACCCGCGCGTGCGTCAGGCGGTTGCCTACGCCATCGATCGCCAGGCAGTCATCGACACGGCCTTCAATGGCCGCGGGTATCCGATCTGGGGCATGGCCATGCCCCAGCAATCGATTGCCTACGATCCGAAATTCGATAATTACTTCAAGCTGGACGTCGAGAAGGCCAAGGCGCTGCTGACCGAGGCGGGCTATCCGAACGGCTTCAAGGCACGCCTGCTGTCCACGTCTCAGTTCGCCTTCCACCAGCAGACCGCGGTCGTGGTCAAGGCCGAGCTGGCCAAGATTGGCATCGATCTGGAGCTGGATCTGCCCGACTGGGCGACGCGGCTGCAGAAGAACGGCAAGGGTGACTACGACCTGCTCGTAGTCGGTACGGCCGGCGACATCAACGATCCCGACTCCATCAGCGACTACTACCAGAGCGGGGACATCCGCCTGAACAACTCGCCGGGCTGGGTCGACGCCCGCGTGGATGAACTGCTGAAGCAGGGCCGCGCCGAGCTCGACGAGACCAAGCGCAAGGCGATCTACGGCGAGATCCAGCAGAGAGTGCTCGATCAGTCGCCGCTCGTGTTCCTGATGTGGCGCGAGCAGAGCCTGGGCGCGAGCAAGAAAGCCACGGGCTTCTCCAACCTGCCCTACGGTCTCACCTTCCAGTGGGGTCTCACGCTCGAAAACGCGACGCTCACCAAGTAAGCACCGAAGGAGCACGGGAGCAAGAGAACCGATGAAACTACGGGTAGGGGTCGATACCGGCGGGACATTCACCGATGTCTGCCTGTTCGACGTGGACAGCAACGCGGTGCAGGTGACAAAGGTGTCCAGCACCCCGGACGATCCCGGCACGGCCGTTGTCCGCGGCGTGCGCGAGATTCTTGAGCAGGCGGGCGCGCTGCCCGCCGATGCCATTGGCTACTTCGCTCATGGCACCACGGTTGCCACAAACGCCCTGCTCACGGGCCGTGGCGTGAAAACAGGCTTACTGACAACCCGCGGTTTCCGCGACCTGCTGGAGCTCGGGCGCGGCCGTCGTCCCAAGCTGTACGACCTGCAGCAGGACAAACCCGAACCGGTGGTCCCGCGCGACCTCCGGTTGGAGGTCGGCGAGCGCGTTCGGTACGACGGCAGCATCGAGATGCCACTCGATGAAACCGAAGTCCGAGCGCAGGTCCGCAGGCTCCGGGACGAGGGTGTCAAAGCAATCGCCGTGTGTCTCTTGTTCAGTTATCTGTACCCCGACCACGAGCGGGCGATCACCCGCATCATCTCCGAGGAGATTCCGGACGCGTACGTCTCGATCTCTTCGGATGTGCTGCCGGAGTTCCGTGAGTTCGAGCGGCTCTCGACCGTGGTCACCAACGCGTATATCGGTCCGACTGTCGCGGAATACCTGGCGCGCCTGCGCGGCAACCTCGCCGAGCTCGGCCTCCAGGTGGTGCCGCACGTCACGCAGAGCAACGGCGGCATCATGCCGTTCCCGACCGCCGAAGCGTTGCCGGTGCGTACAGTCCTCTCGGGACCGAGCACGGGGGTTGTGGGCGCCGCGTACCTCGCGACAGCGGCTGGGTTCCCGAACATAATCACCTTCGACATGGGCGGCACCTCCACCGACGTCTCGCTGGTGCAGGACGGACGGCCCAAGACGGCGAGCGGCATGGAGCTCGAAGGGCGGCCGATCCGTTCGCCGATGATCGACATCCATACCGTCGGAGCGGGTGGTGGCTCGCTCGCATGGATTGATAGTGGCGGTCACTTGAAAGTCGGACCCGCCAGCGCGGGGGCCGCTCCGGGGCCGGTGTGCTATGGCAAAGGCAACACCCAACCAACCGTAACCGACGCCAATGTCGTGCTCGGCGTCCTGCATCCAGAGTTTTTCCTCGGGGGCAAGCTGTCGATCGATGCGGCAGCGTCGCGCGAGGCAATGCGCGAGCTTGGGCGTGGCGCCGGTCTCGATATGCTAGAAACCGCGGAAGGAATCATCCGCGTCGTCGTCGCCAACATGGCGCGCGCGATCCGCGTGATCTCGGTCCAGCGCGGCTACAACCCGCGCGACTATGTCCTGGTGCCGTTCGGCGGAGCCGGACCTTTGCATGCTTCACAGCTAGCGGCAGAACTCGGAATCCGCACGATCCTGGTGCCCGAAACGCCAGGCGCGTTGTCGGCGCATGGTCTGTTGATGACCGACCTGCGCACCGACTTCTCGCGCACGCATCTGGTCGCCGCGGTTCCGGACAATGCGTCGCGCTTCGAGGAACTCTTCGGGGAGCTCACGCACGCCGCCGATGAGTGGTTCGAGGCCGAAGGCATTCCGGCGCAGCGACGGGAGCTGCATCGCATTCTCGAGATGCGCTATGCGGGCCAGAACTACGAGCTACCGGTGGCGCTGCCGGAGGGTCCAATCGACGCGGCGATGCTGGCTGAGCTGCAGCGGCGCTTCGCGACCGAGCACGAGCGCATGTACGGCTACAGCGAACCTGGTGAGCCAGTCCAGGGTGTGACCTTCCGCGTCGAAGCGCTTGGTCGCGTCGACCGTCCTCCGCTCAACGCGCGGCCACTCGGCGGCAGTGACACGCGCGCGGCGCAGATCGACTCTCGCGGTGTCTACGTTGCCGAACACCGAGACTTCGTTGAAAGGCCCGTGTACGCGCGGGAAAAGCTGCGTCCGGGCAACGAACTTCGGGGTCCGTGCATCGTCGAGCAGATGGACACCACCACTTTGCTATTGCCAGGCGACACTGCCCAGGTCGACGCATACGGCAATCTCGTCGTCACGGTCGGCAGCTGAGCGCGCATGCCATCAAACACTTCCGGAGTTTTTCAAACGTGACACTCACCCCAACGGCATCTGCAGCCAGCAGCGCGACCGATCCAGTCCTGGTGGAGGTCATTGGCTCGGCGCTGTCGTCCATCGTCGACGAGATGACTGAAGCACTCGTGCGCGCCGCATACTCGAGCAACATTAAGGAACGCCGCGATTGCACCTCCAGCCTCTTCGACGCTGGTGGGCAGCTGATCGCGGACGCCTCGCCAATGCCGATCCACCTTGGCTCGCTGATGGGCATCGTGCAGGAGATCATGCGGCGGCATCCGCTCGAGGAGCTGCGCGAAGGCGATACCTTCATCGGCAACGATCCGTTCAGCGGCGGCGGCTCACACCTGCCCGACATCGTGCTTGCTAGCCCCGTCTTCGTCGACGGTCAGCTCACCGCGTGGGTCGCCAACATCGCGCACCATGCGGATTTCGGCGATCGCGGCCACGCGCACATCTACCAGGAAGGCCTGCGCATCCCACCGGTGCGTCTCGCCCGCGCGTGGGAGATCCAGCAAGATGTCCTGGACCTGATCCTGCTGAACTGCCAGGTGCCGGACGAGCGCCGCGCTGATTTTCGAGCGCAGCTGGCCGCCAATCGACTGGGCGCCCAGCACTTCACAGCGCTGTGCGAGCGCTATGGGCGCGCGACGTTGCTCGACGCGGCCAACGAATTGCTGGATTACACCGAGCGAATGACGCGTGCGGGCATCGCCGAGATCCCCGACGGTACGTACACATTCACCGACGTCTTCGACTGCCCGGAGCTCGACGAGGATCTCGAGCTGCGCGTGAAAGTTGATGTTCGCGGCGATGAAATCTGGTTCGACTTTGCTGGCAATCCCGCGCAGGTTCGCGCCAGCGTGAACATGGTCTGGACGGCGCTGTACGCCAGCGTGTTCTACGTGGTGAAGGCGCTCGTTGGCCCGGATATCCCGTCGAATGCCGGCGCGCACCGCCCAATCCATATTGACGCTCCGCTGGGCTCTGTCATCAACGCCCAGCCACCGGCCGCTGTGAATGGTCGCGTGGAGACTGCCCAGCGCGTCATCGACGTCATGTTTGGCGCGCTCGCCGAAGCACTGCCGGAGCGCGCCACGGGTGCCCACAACGGCGCCATCACGGGTGTGCACTTCTCTGGCGTCAATCCCCGCACGGGAAAGTACTACGTCTACCTCGAGACCTTCGGCGGCGGTTTTGGCGCGCGCGCGTTGAAAGACGGGCTAGACGGTGTGCAGGTCCACGCTGGTAATACCAGCAATCTGCCAGTTGAGGCCGTCGAAAGCGAATATCCCCTCATGGTCGAGGCATACGAGCTGGTCGAGAACTCCGGTGGCGCCGGTCGGACGCGCGGTGGTCTCGGGTTGCACCGTCGCCTGCGCGTGCTGGAGGGCGACGCTGAGTTCTGGCTCGACGGCAGCCGCCTGCGATCGGGTCCGTGGGGTATCTTTGGCGGGCAACCCGGTGGGCGTCTCGACGTGCAGGTGAGCGAGGGCGTGCCATCGATCGACCACGGCCGGACCACCCTGCGCGCGGGCCAGGCGGTCTCGATTCGCACCGCGGGCGCAGGTGGCTACGGCGATCCGCGCGAGCGGGACCCGGAGCTCGTCCGCCGCGACCTGCGCGAGGGCAAGGTGTCAGCGTCCGTAGCCCGCGAAGTTTACGGAGCCGACGTCTCGGCGCTGCCAGCAGGGGAATCGTCCAGCTCGAACGCGGGCTGAATCAGCCCGGAGGCGCGAAGGCGACCCGCTGACATGCCGACCGTGGCTTACCGCGCGCGGCGCGCGCGCCTAAGCCGACTCGGCGGAGGGGCGGTGGACGCGCGCTCGATAAGCCGTGTGTTGAGCAGCACTGCCCGCGGTTCGGACTCATCGCCACCGATACGCGCCAGCAGGCGCTGCGCCGCGATCGTTCCGAGCTCGTACACCGGTTGCGCGACCACGCTCAGCGGTGGCTGGACGACGGTCGCCCAGTCGAGATCGTCGAACGCCAGAATGGAGATGTCCTCGGGGGCGCGCAGCTCGCTGTTTCGAATCGCGGTCATAACGCCCAGCGTCATGTCGTTGTCGGCGGCGAAGATCGCAGTGGCGCGCTCGGGACCATCCAGCACGGCCAGCGTTTGCGTGGCCGCCCATTCAGCACGGTACGGACCGGAGCGCACGCGGCTCGGAATCGTCGTGGTGCGGACCAGGCGCGGTCGCACTGGCTGGTTCGCGGCAATGAGCGCGCGATAGTAGCCCAGCACACGTGCAACTCCGGGTCTGACAAGACCATCCACCGGCGCGCTCGTCCAGTCGGCAAGGCGTCTCTCAATCTCCTGCTGCGACTCCGGCCGCTGTGAAGCGATGATCGCGATCCGCTCGTGGCCGAGGTTGATCAGATACTCCACCGCGGCCTCGGCGGCCTTGAGGTTGTCGGTCATCACCAGGTCGGCGGCCAGGCCGCGGACGGGTCTGTCTACCAGCACAATGGGCGTCCCCTCGTCCATGGCGCTCTGGAAGTGCTCCGTTGCGGCGATGTCGGCTGGCGCAACGATGATGCCGTCGACGCGCTTCTCGAGCAGCGTTTGCACGGCAGCACGCTCGCGCTCCACGTCCTCGTCGCTGTTGGTCAGAATGACGCCGACTTGCTGCGCGCGGGCCGTGTCAGAAATGCCGCGCAGCATGCGCGCGAAGAAGGGGTTCTCGATGTCGCTGGCGACGAAGCCGATGGTGTGCGAGCGGCCGGTGATCATGCTGCGCGCGAGGGCGTTCGGTCGGTAGCCGAGTTCGGCCGCGGCGGCGTTGACGCGGCTGCGGACCTCTTCCGAGACGTAGCCGTAGCCGCCGAGGGCGCGGCCGGTCGCGGCCACGGAGACGCCGGCCTGGCGGGCGACGTC
>WNGB01004474.1_pt1 | contig 26820 bp, 28 predicted proteins | sample 5400681 | NCBI WGS metagenome assembly WNGB01 (sample SAMN13153367, study PRJNA577476) | soil metagenome | isolation source: 115 cm soil or saprolite under grassland replicate 2 | place: USA:California | collected 2016-06-15
CCCGCGCCCCAGAACGTGAGCGCGATGCGGTTCTCAGACCAACCCTCGTGGTGGAACGTGTAGTGGATCGGGGTCATCGTGAAGACGCGTCGTCCGCCGGTGGCTTTGAAGTAAGCCACCTGAATGATGACAGACAGGGTCTCGAGTACGAACACGAGACCGACGATCGGCAGGAGCAGGAGCATGCCCTGCTGGACGGCCATCGCCGCAAGTGCGAAACCGATGGCGAGAGCGCCGGTGTCGCCCATGAAGACGCGCGCCGGATAGCGGTTGAAGACGAGGAAAGCGGCCAGCGCGCCGCAGAGAGCCATGCCGACCGCTTTCTCACCGGCGGGCGCGCCGGGCAGGAAAAGCACCGTTGCGCCGACGGCGATGATCGAGAGTCCCGCAGCCAGGCCGTCCATCCCGTCGGTGATGTTCACCGCGTTGGCGGTCCCGACGATCGCGAGCACAGCGAGCGGATAGACCACCCACGGCGTCAGCGGCAGAAGATGCTGCTGCTGTCCGTACACGGTGGCCAGCCACGCGACCGGGATCGCCAGCAGCAGCTGGATCGGAAACTTGAGCCGCGCCGGGATGCCGCGCGTGCCGACGCGAAGCTTGCTGCGGTCGTCGGCGAGGCCGAGCAATCCGCCAGCGATCAATCCCGTAACGGATGGCAGCGCGCCGAGATGGCCGGCGAACGTGGCCAGCCCGCCGCCCAGAATCGCGACCGCCACGAACAGGATGCCGCCGCCGGTCGGGGTGCCCGCCTTCCTTTGATGTGTGTCGGGCAGCTCTTCCTGGATCACCTGGCCCGACTTCCAGCGCCTCAGGAGGCGGATGAACGGCGTGTAGACGGCGAGCGCGACCGCAAAGGCGATCACGAACGTGATGAGGTTGAGGACCTTCGCCGAGGGAGGCTCGCCCAGCGGCCCCATCAGGAAGATCAAGCCGCTGTCAGGTCCTTGACCAGCTCGTCCAGGCGCACGCCGTGCGACCCCTTGACCAGCACGCGATCGCCCTCCGTGGCGTTGCGCCGCACCCATCCGGCGGCGCCCTCGCGGTCGGGCACGAGCTCCGCGCCGGCGGCCTGCGCCATGATCCGGGCCCGCTCGCCGTGGCGGCGCGCTGGCCGATTCGTCGGTGGGACTCCTCGGAGAGCGTGCCCAGCTCGCGCATCTCGCCGAGCACCGCCAGCAGCCGGCCGCGGCGCGGAACCCGCGCAGCGGCCTCGGCCACCGCGTCGAAGGCGGCCAGCATCGACTCGGGGCTCGCGTTGTAAGCGTCGTCGATGACCGTGAAGCCCGCGGCCGCCTGCACCTCCTGCAGCCGGTGCTCGACGACGACGTCGGCGAGAGCCTCGGCGCCGGCCTCCACGGGGACGCCGGCGAAGTCGCACGCGGCGAGCGCCGCGGCCGCGTTCAGCGCCTGGTGGCGGCCGTCCATTCGCAGCCGGACCTCGACACCTCGCACCGTGAACCTGCTGCCGCCGTCGCTGAGGGTCTCGTACCCCTCGACTCGAAAGTCGCCCGCCTCGATGCCGAAGCCGGCGACGCGCGCGGAGGTCATCTGCACGAGCATGGGATAGAACTCGTTGTCGGCGTTGAGCACGGCAAGTCCCGCCTCGGGCAGCGCGGCCACGAGCTCGCCTTTGGCTCGCGCCAGCTCTTCGCGCGAGTTGAAGAACTCGATGTGGACGATGCCCACGTTGGTGACGATTCCGATCACCGGCCTGGCGAGCGCGGCCAGGCGCCCGATGTCGCCGGGACGCTGCATGCCCATCTCGAGGACGAGCGCGGAATGGTGAGGCTCGAGGCCCAGGATGGTCAGGGGCACCCCTGTCTCCGTGTTCAGGTTGCCCTGCGTGCTGAGAACGTTGAAGTGCCGGGACAGGATCGCGGCGACCATCTCCTTGGTGGAGGTTTTGCCGTTGCTCCCGGTGACCGCGATCACCAGGGGCTGCACGCGGCGGAGGGCGTGCGAGGCGAGCGCGTACAGGGCTGTCCACGTGTCGGGCACGACGACCTCGACGACGCCCGCCGCGACGTCCGTGCGCCGCTCCACCACCACGGCGGCGGCGCCGCGCGCGACGGCGTCGCCGATGAACCCGCTGCCGTCCATCTCCTGACCGCGCAGGGCGAAGAAGACGCCGCCCTGCTGGACCTCGCGCGAGTCGGTGTGGAACGTCGAGAACGTCTCGCCGACCTGCGTGCCGCCGACCTCGCCGCCTCCGGTCGCCTCGAGGATCTCGAGGAGACTAAGCCTCATGAGATAAGTAGAACTGTTAGCCCCGGTTCGGCGTTATGTGCCAGTTGACGACCATGGTCTGGGCGATCTGCTTCCAGATGGGCTCGGCCGTCATGTAGCCGTCGTTCAGGGTCCAGTCCTGATCGCTGCCGGGGTAGTGCGGCTTGCGGATGACCACCATCATCGTGAACCGGGGGTTCTTGGCCGGGAGGAACCCTACGAACGAAGCCCAGACGTCCAGGGTGTATTTGCCGTTGACCGGGATCTGCGAGGTGCCCGTCTTGCCCGCCTGGTCGAGCTCGAAGCCCCGGATCCGGGACGTCCAGCCGGACCCGTGCTGCACGACCTGCTGCATCATCGCGGTCATCTTGGCGGCTGTCGCCGGGCTGATCACCTGGCGCTGTGGCTTCAGCAGCAGAGGGTTGATATGCGTGCCCATGCGTTCGACGACGTGAGGAGGGGCGAACTTGCCGCCGTTGGCCACCACGTTGATGGCCGCCAGCATCTGGACCATGTTCACGTCGTAGCCCTGACCAAAGGACGTGGTCGCGTACTGCGAGCTCTGCATCTTCGACGCGGACGGCGGCGCAACGAAGCTTTCGCCGGCCACGTCGACACCACTGGGCTGGGTCATCCCGAACGCCTGCAGGTTCTGATAGAAGGCGGCGTGGCCCTCGGCCAGCATCGCCTTCATGGCGCCCACGTTCAGTGAGTGGGCCAGCACGTACGTGTAGTTGATGTTGCCGTGGTTGCGCCGGTCCCAGTCGTAGATCCAGTAGCCGCCGACCTTGACGTAGCCGGGGTCGTAGATGACCGTGTTGGGCGCGATCGCGCCGGCGTTGATCGCGCCGGACAGGGTGACCACCTTCATCACCGAGCCCGGCTCGTAGACGTAGCTCAGCACGTTGTCCTTGAAGAGGGCGGCGTTCGTGTGGGTGAAGTTGTTGGCGTTGTAGGCCGGGTAGTCCGCCCACGCGACGATGCCGCCCGTCTTGGGATCCATGATCAGCACGCTTCCGCTCTCGGCGTGGTCGCGCTTGACGCCCGCGGCCAGCGCCTGCTCGGCCGCGTACTGGACGTTGGCGTCCAGGGACAGGACGAGGTCGGAGCCGTTAGCCGGGTCCTGGTGGGTGTGGGAGCCCAGGACGATCTCCCGGTTGGCCAGGTCGCGGTAGCTGGAGATGTAGCCGGGCGTCCCGGCTAGGGCCTTCTGGTAGTACTCCTCGACGCCGTACTTGCCGTCGCCGTTCCAGTCGACGAATCCCAGCAGGTTGGCGGCCAGCGTGGAGCCGGCGGTGATCCCGGGCAGGTAGGAGCGCTGGGTCTCCTCCTGCAGGCCGACCCCCGGCAGCTTCAGCGACCGGAGCTGGTCCGCCTTGGCTTTGGCGAAGCGACGCGCCACATAGGCGAACTTGCGGTTCGACTCGAGAGTCGTCATCAGCTTCGCGCGGTCGACGCCGAGCACCGTGGAGAGCGCTGTCGCGACGGTGTCTCGCTGCCCGTGGCTGATCTGGTCGGGGGAGACGAACGCGGTGTAGACCGTCGTGTTGATGACGAGTTGCGTCAGGTGGCGGTCGAAGATCGCCCCGCGCATGGCCGGGAGCTCCACGTACTCGCGATACTGCGCCTGCGCCTGCATCGCGAGCTGACCGTGCTGCGCAACCTGCCAGTAGGCAAGGCGCGACCACACCATCGCTGCCAGGACCAGTGCAAGGACCAGCATCGAGGCGATGCGGAGGCGGGCCGAGCCAACGCGTTCGACGCGTGCCCTCCCCATTCTTGGGGAGGGTGGCCCCAAAGTCCGGCTGCCCACCTAGTGCTTGGTCGCCGCCATGACGTCGCGGGTCTGGCCCACGGTGTTGAGGACCAGGGCCATCGCCTGCATCCAGAGCGGCGTCGTGTCGGCCGGCGACGCGCCCACGGGTGCGGTGAGGTCGATCGCCACCTGCTGGCCGGCGACGTAGCGCGACGGCAGGACTCGCGTCATGCCGCTCTGGGCGGCGTGCTTCTGGACCTGCGCCGGCGCGTGGGCCGTCGCCTCCTGGTAGCGGAGCTGGTCCTGCTCCGCGATCAGCTGGCGCTGCTGGTCCTGCAGTCGCGCGATGTCGTATGAGGCCTGCGTGATCTGAGCGGCGATCGCCAGGTAGAAGAGGAGCACGATCACGCCCGCCAGGACGACCACGTAGGCGTGGCCGAACAGGTTCAGCCGCAGCCGCTCCGCTGCGGCGGAGCCGACGACCTGCGCCCATGGGCGCGTGCGCCGGCGCCGCCGGGGCGGGGCGGTGACGTGCGGCGCGGCGCCGGTCGTGCCCAGGCGCCGTCGGGCCAATATGCGGGTCGATGTCAAGACGTGAACTTCATCCTTTGGTGGTTCTGGCTGACTGGTCGCCCCCATCCGGCCGGTCGCCTCGCGACGAGCCACCTTCCCCGCGAGCGGGGAAGGGAAGTGGCGCCTGGTGGCCGGAGGGGTTAGACCGGCCACCAGGACTTGTGAAATCGAGATCAGATCTTTTCCGCGACCCGGAGGCGGGCGGACCGGGCGCGGGGGTTGGCGGCCACTTCCTGTTCGCCGGGCCGCACGGGATGACGGGTGACGATGCGGAGGGTGGCCCGGTGGCCGCAGGTGCAGACTGGCTGCTGGGGTGGGCAGATGCAGTCTTTGGACTCGACGTTGAAGAATGACTTGACCAAGCGGTCTTCCAGGGAGTGGAAGCTGATCGTCGCCATACGACCACCGGGTTTGAGTGTCGGGAGAGCTGCTCTGAGTCCTGCTTCGATCTCTCCGAGCTCGTCGTTGACCGCGATCCGGATGCCCTGAAACGTGCGCGTCGCGACATGGATGTCGCGCGGCCAGGCTCTCCGGGGTATCGCGGCCTCGACTGACTGGGCCAGATCGCGCGTGGTGCGGAGCGGGCGCCGCGCCACGATGAACTGGGCGATCCGGCGGGCCCATCTTTCCTCGCCGTAGTCGCGGAGGATGCGCTCAATCTCGGCGGCGTCGTACTCGTTGACGATCCGCGCTGCCGTGAGCGTCGAGCCAGGGTCCATGCGCATGTCGAGCGGGCCGTCGGCGCGGAAGCTGAAGCCGCGCTCGGGGTCGTCGACCTGGTTGCTCGAGAGACCGAAGTCGAAGAGGATCAGGTCCGCCGGGCTGAAACCGCTGCCCGCGGCAATCGCCGCAAGCTCGGAGAACTGTCCGTGGACGACCGTTACTGAGTCGCCAAACGAACCCAGCGTCTCCCGGGCAGCCTGCACCGCGTTGGGATCGCGGTCGATCCCGAGCAGCCGGCCGCCGGGGGTGATCCTCTCCAGGATCTGGCGGGCGTGGCCCGCCTGCCCGAGGGTGCAGTCGATCGCGACCGCCCCCGCTCGGGGCTGGAGCAGCTCTATTACCTCTTGTGAAAGTGCTGGAACGTGCGGACTAATGTCCGGAGATCACCCTGTCAGCGAATTCTGTGAAACGTCCTTGCGCGTCGGCGCTGTAGCTGTCCCATCGGGCCTCGGGCCAGGATCCGTCCCTGGCCGTCGGGCTCGAACGGGTCCGAGAGTGGGTAGAGAGTCCGCGAGAGCGCGCGCTGGTCCGGGCCCGGAAGCGGGCTCCGAAGCTCTTCGCCCAGCGCGTTCCACAGGTCCGGAGGGTAGATCGCGAGCACCTGGTCCTGTCCCACCGAGACGAAGCTTCCCTCTCGAAGCTGCTTCCGAAACGAGGCCGGGATGGCCAGCCGTCCTTTGTCGTCCACTCTCACCCGATGCGCTCCAGTGAACACTCATCGGGCCTCCCAGAACTTCATGAGGCGGCGCTCGCGCCGGGCGCACAGGCTGCAGCCGCAGCCGTGGAGCTCGAGTGGCAGGCGGTTGCCCTTCTTGTCGAAACGGTGGTTGCCGTCCAACCCATCAAGCACATCGCGGCTGCGGGGAGAAGTGGCGTAGAGGAGGTGTATGGCGTGCTTTACCTGGACGTAGGGTGCGACGTATGGTTCCATGTCTGCCGGGTTCACCACTTCTCCCCACTGATCACCGCGATTCGCCGCAGACCGTATCAGCGACGCTTAAGCCTGTCAATACCTTTACCACAAGATCTAGAGAAGCCAAACGGCCAGGATCCGGCTCAGAACATAGATATTGTGCCTGGGCTCTCGCGTAGGCCCAACATGTAGGGCTGGAACTTGATAGTCACGAACATTAGTTTGGTGACCGCGATCTCGGCGACGGGGAATTGCTTACTTCTGTTTACCCGCTCCGCTTGAGCAGGCCGAGCCGCTTGGCGCGCCTTTCCGCCCAGCTGAAAACCCCAAAGCCGAGCGGGATCAGGGCCGCGCCCATCACGAGCAGGACTCCCACGGTGGACAGCTGGTCCCCCACCGTGGCCCCGTCGAGCAGGCTGTTGCGCATGCCCGCGAGCGAGTAGGTCAGAGGGCTGACCAGGCCCGCCGCCTGGAGCGGCCAGGGCAGCACGCTCAGCGGGTAGTACACGCCCGAGACCAGCAACATGAAGCCCTGGAAGGCAAACGACATCTGCTCTCCCTTCTGCGGCGACAGCAGGGGGAGCACCGAGGTCAGGATGGCGAGCCCGACCAGCGGCGCCATGGATGCGGCCAGGACCACCAGCGCGCCCGCGATATCGGCCCTGGAGAAATCGATGTTGAAGATCGCCATCGCCACCAGCAGGACGATGAAAGTACGGACGAGGCCGTAGACGATCGCGAACAGGCAGATGCCCATCAGGTGGGTCATCCGCCGCACCGGCGCCATGAACGTGTACTCGATGGTCCCCTCCCAGCGCTCCCAGGCGATCGCGTACGCGGCTTCCATGAAGACCAGCGAGAGGTAGCCCCACAGAAGGGCGCCGATCAGCAGGTACAGCTGAGCCCGGCGCAAATCGAACGCCCCGCCCTCCGCCACTCCCAGCGATCCGAGGCCCGAGGCCAGGAAGCCGATCGACAGCACGCTGACGATGCTGTAGAAGAGCCAGACGACCTCCCAGACCCAGTAGCGCCGGTAGACGTAGAGCTGCCGCTCGGCGAAGCCGAGCAACGCGCCCATCTCCGAGCTCCTCACGCCGATCACGCCTCGACCTCCTCCATCTCTGTTTCCAGGGTCTTGCCGGTCAGCTGCATGAACACGTCCTCGAGGGTGCGGGCATCGAATCGCCTGCACAGCGCGTCCGGAGCGCCGTCGGCGAGCACGCGACCGCCGTCCAGCATCAGCACCCGCTCGCACAGCTCCGCGGCCTCGTCCATGTCGTGGGTGCAGAGGAGGACTGTGATCGCGTGCTCCGCCCGCAGTGTCTCGAGCACCGCCTGTACCTCTTTCTTGGAGCGCGGGTCGAGGCCTGTGGTCGGCTCGTCCATCAAGAGGAGCGAAGGCGACGTGAGGAAGCTGCGCGCGATGGCAACCTTCTGCTGCTGCCCGCGCGACAGCTGCTTCATCGGCTGGTCGATCACGTCCCTGGGAAGACCGAGCTTCTCGAGGACGTCGACCACCCGCCGGCGCGTGCCCTTCGAGGTGGTGCCGTAGAGCCGCGATGCGTAGACCATGTTCTCCCAGGGGCTCAGCTCCTTGAAGAAGGCCGCTTCGACCGAGACCCGGTTGATGTGGCGCCGTACCTCGAGGCCCGCGGTCACGACATCCCAGCCGAACACCCTGGCCGTGCCGGCGTCCGGCGTGAGCAGCGTGCCGAGGATGCGGATCAGCGTCGATTTGCCGCTCCCGTTCGGGCCCAGGATGCCGGTGACACCGCCCGGCTCGACTGTCAGGTCGAGCTCGTGCAGCGCGGCCTTGTCCTTCCACTCGCGCCTCCACCAGGGCGCGCTCGCATCGCGCTCGCGACGCCGAAACGCTTTGCGGACTCCCCGGATCTCGATCGCCGGAACGCTCATCACTGACTCCTGGAACCTGAGGTGGACAAAAGAAAAGGACCGTGGCGGTGCCCAACAACCGCACGGTCCCTGGTTGACTGTCTGGCTTCTAGGTTTTGGCTACGAGACCAGAATCAACGGTGCCCGGCGGCAGGCATGCTTCGCCCCTTCTCGGCGAAGACGACCAGTCCAATGCCTGCCATAGAACGCACCTCAGAGAGTGGGCACACCCGGAGGGGTGTGCAGTTCCACATAGGCTAACCGGGCTCAGTCCCGGGCGTCAAGCCCAAGTTGGGAGACGACAAAGGCCATCACGAAAGCCTCCTCGCGCCACGAGTCGTAGCGACCAGAAGGGCCCATGTGCCCCGACCCCATCTGCGTCTTGAGGATCACCGGATGGTCGCCACGGTCAGCCGTGCGCAGACGGGCGACCCATTTCGCGGGCTCCCAGTAAGAGACGCGGGGATCGTTCAGGCCGGCCGTGACCAGCAGCGCGGGGTACTCGGCCTCCCGCACGTTGTCGTAAGGCGAGTAGCTCTTGATGTAGCGGTAGTAGTCGAGCTCATTCGGGTTTCCCCACTCGTCGTACTCGTTCACCGTCAGGGGCAGCTTGTCGTCGAGCATGGTCGTCAGGGCGTCGACGAACGGGACCTGGGCGACGGCGCACTCGAACAGTTCGGGCCGCATGTTCAGCACCGCCCCCACCAGGAGGCCGCCCGCGCTCCGACCGCGGATGGCAAGCAATCTCGGCGTGGTGTAGCCCTCCGCGACGAGGTGCTCAGCGCACGCGATGAAGTCATCGAAGGTGTTCCGCTTGTGGAGGAGCCTTCCGTCTTCGTACCACCTCCTCCCCATCTCGCCGCCTCCGCGCACGTGCGCGATGGCGAAGACGAAGCCACGGTCGAGGAGGCTGAGGCGAGCGGAGTCGAACATCGGGTCATTCGAGTGCTCGTACGCGCCGTAGGCGGAGAGGAGCAGCGGTGCGCGGCGGCCTCCGAGGTCTCGCCGGTAGACGAGCGAGATGGGCACGCGGACACCGTCAGGCGCTTTCGCCCATGTCCGTTCTGTCACGTAGTCGTCGCGCCGGTATCCGCCACGCACGGGCTGTTCCTTGACGACGGTTCGCTCGCGCGTCTCCATGTCGTAGTCGACGGCCGACCACGGCGCGTTGAGGGAGGTGTAGAAGAAGCGCATCACGCGGCTCGCGTAGTCCGGGTTGGATCCGGGGTATGCGGTGTACGACGCGTCGGGCTGGGCGACGACGTGAAGCGCGCCACTCGCCACGTCCAGAACCTCCAGGCCCTGGAGGCCGTCCGAGTGCTCGCCAATGACGACGTGGCGCTGGTGGACGTCGATGAAGTTCATCCGTACGTCGGGTCGCTCCGGGACGACCTCCGTCCACGACGCGCGCCCCGGGCTCGAAATCGGAGCCGCCATCAGCCTGAAATTCGTCGCGCCGTCATTGGTCAGGATCAGGAAGCGATCTCCCTGGTGATCGACCGAGTACTCGATGTCCGCGCGACGCGGCTCGATCAGCGTGGGTGCTGAGTCCGGCGATTCGCTGGGCAGGAAGTAGGACTCGCTCGAGACCTGGCTTGCGCTCGTGATGAAGATGAAGCGCTCGCTCTTGGAGAGCTCGACGCTCACCTCGAAGCGCTCGTCGTCCTCCTCGAAGACGAGCACGTCTTCGCCGGGCGCGGTTCCCAGCCGGTGCCGCCATACCTGATAGGGGCGCATCGCGCCGTCCGGCCTGACGTAGAGGAAGGTCTTGCTGTCAGCCGACCAGGCGGCGCCGTAATACACGGCGGAAACCACGTCTGGCAGTTCTCTTCCGCTCACCGGCTCGCGGAAGCGCAGCTCGTGCAGCTCTGACCCGTTGGTGTCGACCGCGTACGCAAGCAGGTTCTCGTCAGGACTGCGTTCCACGTAGCCCAGCTCGAAGTAGTCGTGGCCTCTGGCCAGCTCGTTGGCGTCGAGGATGACCTCTTCCGGGGCGTCCATCGAGCCTCGGCGCCGGCAGTAGATCTCGTAATCGAGGCCCTCGACGGTGCGGGTGTAGGTCCACCAGCCCTTGTAGAAGGTGGCGGCCGAGCTGTCCGTCTCCTGGACCCGGCCCACGACCTCGTGGTAGAGGCGATCCTGGAGGCCGGCCGCCTCGGCCATGACCGAGTCGGCGTAGGAGTTCTCCGCTTCGAGGTAGGCGATGACCTCGGGGCTCTGCCGGTCCCGGAGCCAGTAGTAAGGATCGACACGACGCTCCCCGTGCGCTTCGAGTTGGCTCGGCCGGACCGCCGCGGCCGGGGGCCGGGCCGGGGTGACTTTCACCCCGTCCACGATAGAGAAGGGCCTAGGCTGCCCCGCCGCCCAGCTTGAACGCCTTCTGGAGGAGCCGCTTGACCTGCGCCGAAGAGGCATCGGCCGGTGTGCGCAGGGTCACGAACCGGGAGTCCTTGCCGCTGCCCTGCAGGAGGCCCTTGCCATCGTCCAGCTCGCGACCCCGGTAGAAGAACATCGTCGAGTGCTTCGGGAAGGTCCCGATGCCGACCACGTTCGCGCCGTCCACGGAATAGCGGACGAGCTTCCACATCATGCGGCTGGAGCGGGGCTGCTCCATCGCGTAAGGGATCTCGGTCGCACCCGGCGCGACCTCCTTGACCGACTTGATCGCGGCTCTCACGATCGGCCGCACCTCAGGGGGAATCCGGTTCAACTGTGCCGGCATTTCAGCCATATAGTCTCAAAGAGGTGGCCACGCGCAGAGCGCCCGCGATTCGGCTTGGCGCACAGACTAACGCGGCCCTGCTCGCGCTGCTCGCGATCGCATTTCTAACCGGCTGGCTCGCCTTCGCGTTCGGCACCGCTCCAGCGCGACTCTCGTTGGTCGTCCACGCCACGGGCGGCGTGGCGATCCTGGTCCTCCTGCCCTGGAAGTCGATGATCGCGCGCCGGGGAATCCGCCGGACGCGCCCGGGGCGGTGGGCATCTACCGCGCTGGGGACGCTCGTTCTCATCTCGCTCGCGGCCGGCCTGGGCCACTCAACTGGGCTGGTGTTGAGCTGGGGGCCCTTCACGTCGATGGAGATTCACGTGGGGGCGGCGCTGGTCGCCGTCCCGCTCGCCATCTGGCACATCGCGGCGCGGCGCATCCGGGTCCGCGCCACGGACGTCTCGCGACGCGCTTTCCTCAAGGGGTCGGCGGCACTGGGCATCGCCGCGGTGACCTATTCGGGCAGCGAGCTCGTGACACGCGCGGTGTCGCTGCCTGGCGCCGGACGACGCTTCACCGGCTCATACGAAGCGGGCTCCTTCCAACCGGCGGCGATGCCCGTCAGCTCGTGGATGTTCGACGCGATCCCCCGCCTCGATGCCGGCAGGTGGACCCTGCGCACGCCAGGTGGGAGCTGGAGCTACGACGATCTGCTCGTGTTCGATGATCGGGTCACCGCGACCCTGGACTGCACCGGCGGTTTTTACTCGACGCAGGAGTGGAGCGGCGTCCGCCTCGACCGCCTGGTTGCCCATGGAATCGAGGGCAGCGTGCACGTCATCTCGAGCAGCGGCTATGCGCGAAGGTTCCCGGCGGCTGAGGCGGGCTCACTTCTGCTGGCGACCCGCGTCGGAGGAGTACATCTGGATGCGGGCCACGGCTTTCCGGCCCGCCTGGTCGCACCTGACCGGCGGGGCTTCTGGTGGGTGAAGTGGGTGGTCGCGATCGAAGTCGACGACCTGCCCGACTGGTGGCAGTCACCCTTCCCCTTGCAGTAGCTGAGAGGCGTGGTCGCTCGGACGACTCGGGAGTGCTGGCGAGCCCTTAGGCCCAGGCCCAGGTCACCTGACGGCCGTCCGCCGGCGACGACGCAGCCGCGAGGGCGCCGTCTGCGGCGAGGCAACCTGGGTCCGAGAAGCGACATGGACCTGGACCTGCTCGTGCAGGTACGACCATCCGCCGTCGCGTGCGAGAGCCGCCGCGTCCAGCGTCCGCAGCGCCGGCGCACCCTGGCGGCGCAGCTTTGACCACTTCTCGTGATCTGTCGCCGTGATGAAGGTCAGCGCCCGGCCCGCCTTTCCGTTGCGTGCGGTGCGTCCAACGCGGTGGGTCATGGCGTCGGCAGACTCCGGCAGCTCGTAGTTCACGACCAGGCCGACGTGGGTCAGGTCGAGCCCTCGCGCAGCGACGTTGGTCGCCACCAGCACGTCAGCCCTGCGATTGCGAAAAGACTCCATCACGCGATCGCGGGCGACCTGCGCCATGTTGCCCTGCAGCTCGACCGATCGATGCCCCATCCGCTGCAGCTCACGGTTCAGCTTGCGGACGCCGTGCTTGGTGCGGCCGAACACGATCGCGCTGTGGTGCTTCTTGAGAATCTCGCTCAGCAGCCGGAGCTTGGCGCCCGATTCGGTGTGGATCAAACCGTGCTCCAGCATTGATTCCCCTTCCGCGATCACCGTCACCTGGAGCGGCTCCTGGAGGTGCTTGTCGATCATCCGCGAGACCCAGTCCGGCATCGTGGCCGAGGCCAGCACGGTCTGTGGTGAGTAGGTCAGGCCGATGATCCGCTCGACGTCGTGCGCAAAGCCGGCGTCAAACATCTGATCCGCCTCGTCCAGGACCATGTACTCGACGCGGCTGAGCGAAAAGGCCTTTCGCTGGAACATGTCGAGGATGCGTCCCGGCGTGCCGATGACGACGTCGGCGGCGCCGCCACGCAAGGCTTGAGTCTGCGTGTGGTATCCCACGCCGCCATACAGCAGCGCTGTGCGCAAGCCCGAATCAAGGCTCCTGAACACGGAGTCGACCTGGATCGCGAGCTCCCGGGTCGGCGTGACGACCAGGCCGCGCGGCCCGGGGCGCCCAGGCTCGAGGCGCTCGATCAGGGGAACGAGGAAGGCGAGCGTCTTGCCGCTGCCTGTCGGCGACTGAATCACCACGTCGCGGCCGGCGACGAGGGCAGGTATCGATTCCGACTGGACCTGGTTAAGCGAAGTGATCTTCTGCCGGGTCAGCGACGCGAGAACGCGCGCGTTGACACCGGCTTCGGCGAATGTTTGCAACGAAGCTCCAAGGTGCCTCTCTTTTCTTCTTTATTTGCCGCGATCTACAGGCTCTGTGCTGTGACAGGAAGAGAGGACCCGAGCGGGCGACGCACGTATGCGTCGAAGGAATGGTACCCGATATGGGCAATCGACAAACCGACAAGGCGATGTTCGGGACCTCCTGATCGCGCTTACAGGAGGCTGTAGGGTGATCCTGTGCTTGCCCGGCTGGAGACCCTGCCGCGGGTCGAGCTGGCGACCGCGCCGACGCCGCTCCAGGAGATGCCTCGACTGGCCGCCGCCATCGGGCTGGATCGCCTCCTGGTCAAGCGCGACGACCTGACCGGCCTGGCGATGGGCGGCAACAAGGCGCGCAAGCTCGAGTACCTCGTGGCGGCGGCCATCCATGAAGGCGCCGACGTCCTGGTCACCACCGGGGCGCCGCAGTCGAACCACTGCCGGATCACCGCGGCGGCCGCCCGGGTCTGCGGCATGGACACCCACCTCGTCTTCCGCGGGCGGGAGATCACCGAGGTCCAGGGCAACATGCTTCTTGACCAGCTGTTCGGCGCGGCCTGGTCGTTCGCGGGCGACAGGACGCCCGCGCAGTGCATGGAAGAGGTCGCCGGCCGGCTTCGCCGCGAGGGCAGGCGGCCCTACGTCATCCCCGCCGGAGGCAGCAACGGCATCGGAGCGCTCGGCTACGTGCGATGCGCGTTCGAGCTGGTGGAGCAGCTTGAGGGGCGCGGCGAGCGACCTCGCTACGTCGTTTGCGCCGGTGGCTCGTGCGGCACCCTGTCGGGCCTGACTCTCGGGCTCGCGCTCGCCCACAGCGAGACCAGGCTCGCGGCGATCAGCATCTCGCGCTCCGTGCCGGACCGCGTGGCCAAGGCGCGAGAGGTGATGTCGGAGTCGTGCGCACTGCTCGAAGTCGAGCAGCCGGACACCGTGCCTTTGATCTGGGACGGCTACGTCGGCCCCGGCTACGGCATGGCGACGAACCTGTCGCGACGCGCGCTCGAGGTCGCCGCGCGATCAGAGGGGCTTGTCCTCGACCCTGTTTACACGGCCAAGGCGTTCGGAGGGCTCATCGGTGAGATCGAGACCGGCCGGGTGAGGCGCGACGACCTTGTGGTCTTCGTTCACACCGGCGGCACCCCTGCCCTGTTCGCGGATCCGGGCCTCTACTGGCATCCTGACTGACCTATTCGCTCAGCGCCGCGAACTCTGCGTCGCTCAACTCCAGTTCGAGGGCGCCGAGGTTCTGCTGCAGGTGATCGATCGAGAGCGTGCCGGGAATCGGCAGCATCGCAGGTGAGCGGCGGAGCAGCCAGGCGAGCATGACCTGCTGCGGCGTCGCTCGCTGGCGGCCGGCGATCTCGCGAAGCACCGGCCGCACCTCGGCACCCAGCGGGTAGAACGGGACGAACACGATGCCCTCTTGGGCGCAGTAGTCGACGACCGGGTCGTGCATCCGCTCGGAGAGGTTGTAGTGGTTCTGGACCGCTGCGATCGGCAAGACCTTCCGCGCGCGCTCGATCTGCTCGATCGTGACCTGAGAGATGCCGGCCAGGCGAATCTTGCCGCCGTCTCGATACTCCTTGATCACCCCGAGGCTCTCCTCGAGCGACGTCTGAGGATCGACACGGTGCAGGTAGTAGAGGGCGATGCTGCCGGTCCGGAGGTGGCGAAGGCTTTCCTCGATCTCCGCGCGCAGGACGTCTGGCCCGGCACCACCGAAGCCGCCCTTGGTGGCGACCACGCTGCCTTCGGGGACGGGCGAGAGAGCCTCACCGATCGTCTGCTCGCTCTGGCCTCCGGTGTAGAGATGCGCGGTGTCGATCATCTGGACACCGGCCGCGACCGCTGCCTTGATGAAGGCCACGTTCTCGCGGGTGCGCGTGAGCCGATTCGTCCCGAGACCGACACGCGTCAGCTCGGTGGTTCCGAGCTTCAGCTTCTGCGTCATCAATATGGACTGTGAGCCTCATCGATCCCACCTCCGTGATCCCAAGATGGAAGGCCTACGACGAGGATATGAGTGACCCCGCTGCGAGCGATTGGGAGGTGGTAAAACAGCAGCTTGATTCCTGAGTAGCCCTGGCTTTGCTTCAGACTCGATGTGTTCGATTTTCGAGCGGGTGCCTCACGGTCCCGAATCACGCGGCAATCTGTCCAGCTATGAGTGTTTCGAGCGATTTCAGTTCAAACATCGACGCCGGACGCCACGGCCGTCCAGTCCTAAGCCGTTCTTCCGCTGGATTACTACAGAAATGCTGCAGTGAGACCGATCCGAACCCTCCCGTCGCGAGCCTTGACCAGCCAGGTCGCCGACGAGCTGTTCAGTAGGCGTCTATCACCAAGCGCTAACGTTTTTCAAGGTTGCCACATGCAGATTGGTCACCACATGGCGCGCTGCGTGCGGCGTTGAGCCTCTACGCGAAGCCAGCGACGATCTTGAAGTCATCGCGCCGCCAGCGCTACCTGTTAAACCTGAAGGTCGAAAGCATGTGGTCGGCCTCGGCGCGGAACTTGTCCCTCGTCTCAGGGCTGATCGTGAGGAGCGAGAACCTGTAACACCAGTTGGCGTGCGCGACCGTCACGCCAATGCCATTGAGATAGAACCACTCCGTTGTTTGCACCCCATCGAGTACGATCGGGGTAGAGGTAACTCGCGGGTCGTTCTTGGGGCCGCTAACCGAGCAGACTAGATCTTCTGGATCAACCGTAAGCGCAACGAGGACTCCATCCGAGCCGAGCCCCTCGTAACTCTCGGTGTCCTGATTCGAGAAGGCTTTGGTAGTCGCCGATTCGGAACTCGGTTGCACGGGAAAGCTGTACCACGAAGCAGGATATCCGAGCGAGTACCACCACTCAGGGCTCACATAAGTCTTGTAGCTGGGCGAGGGAGAGGTCGGCATCGACGTTGTCGATGTAGGCGTCGCAGAAGGGGTTGCCGAGCTTGAGGCGGCCGTCCCGTAAGTCCGCGGAGACCCGCATGCTGTCAGTACCAATAGTGCAACTTGAGCGACAAACCAAATCGCTAGGGCACCCGATCGTTGTTTGACATGGAGTATGGAAATGTCATGCAGCGGTTCCTGAGAGATCCCGAAGATGTCGAGCCTAGTGGTGCCAGTATGCCAGACGCCGAACGGAGCGCCCTTTAGAGCCCCCCAAGCAGTTCCCAAGTATCGACATTGTCGCCGGCGGCATTGGTCCTGCCGTGCCAACCGGCCCCAGCCGAGTCCCGGACGAACAGGTCCATCTGGTCGTCTGGCCCTCTATCAACCATTACCTGTTCCACCTCGGAAGGGACCATCTCGCCAGCCGCTCGGAGATCCAGAAGTTCAAGGCAGCCGTAAGGACGATGGCCACGATCAGCAAGAGCAGGATTGGGACGACTGGATACCCAAGCAACTGCGTCACCCCTGGAAGCGACGACCCGTGATCTGCGTTGGCTCGATGGCGATGCGGTGGTGCTTTTCCCCCGGCGCGGCCGGCGTCACGGCTGCCGCGTGCGCGGCCCAGGAGACGTCGTCGAAGGAATCCGTCGCGTCGCGTGCGACTCCCTGGACCATCACGCTCCAACCCGCGCGGGCCGAGGCATCGTAGCCGTCGATCTCGAACGCAACCCTGGCCTCGGGCGCGTGGCTGAAGATCGTTCCGCCTCCTGTTTGCACGACGACGATGCGCTCCGCCACCGCGTAGTTGACGGGAAAGATCTGCGGCTGCCCGTCGACGACGAGCGCGATCCGGCCGAGGTTGGCCTGGGCGAGGAGCTCCAGGCACTCCGGCTCTGGAATCTCTTCGAGGCCGGCTTCAGGCCTGACCGGTTTCATCACTCACTGCCGTCTAGCCGCCGTAGCGGTCCAGCTGCGTGATCTGGATCAGGTTTCCGCAGGTGTCGTTCACCTGGGCGATGGTCGATCCGGTCACTTTGGTCGGCGGCATCTTGAATTCGCCGCCCGACGCCTTCGCCCGCTCGTAGTCCCGCTGGACGTCATCCGTGAAGAACATCGCCGCGGGCTGCCCCTGCTGGAACTTCGCCTGCTGGAAGGCCTTGGCCGCCGGGTCGTCGTTCCGCTCCAGCTGCAGCTCGGTACCGTCCGGCTCCTCGGCCGAGGCCACTGTCAGCCAGCGGTAGGATCCCTGCGAGAAGTCCGCCTTTTTCACGAAACCCAACACGTCGGTGTAGAACCGCAGCGCCTTGTCCTGGTCGTCCACGTACACGCTCGTCAGCCTGATCTTCATGTGGCGTTCCTCCTGCTGTCATATTCGCGCCCTGAGCCGCCTCGCTGCCAGGTCGATCCTGCTACCTTCGGCGGACACAAGAGCGAGATGGGCAACGGGTGATCCTCCCCAAGATCCGGGATCCGAGGTTCATCACCGTGCGTCGCGGCGGCAGCCTCCAGGACGACGATCACCGCCTTCTGGCGATCTGGGCGGCTGACTGCGCGCAGCACGTGCTGCACCTCTTCGAGCAGGCACGGCCGAAGGACGACCGTCCACGTCAGGCGATCGACCTCGGGCGTGCCTGGGCGCGAGGTGAGATCACGTGGGGAGAGGCCCGCACGGCGGCCGGCCATGCCAACGCCGCGGCCAGGGACCTGAGTGGGGCAGCACGGCATGCCGCGTACGCTGCCGGTCAGGCCGCGGCGGTGGGCCATGTGGCGGCCCACGAGCTCGGTGCTGCGGCCTACGCGATCAAGGCGGCGCGGGCGGCAGCGGCCGAGGACGAGCGCGAGGCGGCCGGCCGCCTGGAGTGCCAGTGGCAGCGCTCCCAACTCCCCCACGAGATCCGAGAGCTTGTGCTCGACGACCAGCGCCTGCGCAACGAGTTGTGCTGGTTTGCGTTCGACTGCTGACACAGAGACCGCAATCGAGGTCCTGACTCCCACCCACTCCGCACCCTATGTGTCAACGCCTGGACGGGTCACCACGCGGAAAGAACTCATCGATCGGGAGCAGTAGGCCGAGGAGCGACAGCACGATGAAGACCACCTGGTGGATATGGTCCCGACCCGGGGGCAAGTTGCCCAGCAAATGCGCCGTCCAGAAGACCGGGTAGTACCAGAGCGAGAAGAAGGCCCAGCGCTCACGTTGCCTGAACGCGGTCACGGTGATCATGACACCGAAGAGTCCCATTCCGATTGACGCCGCACCGATGGCCTTCAGGTATGGCCCCTCCGAACTGCTCAGGACCACGACTACAAGGCCAAACCCGAGCGTTGCCAGTCCTGAGATCAGGAGCGCAATCCAGCTAACTCTGAACCGCACACTCTCTCGTCTCGTCACCGCCGCGCAGCGTCCGTCCAAATAACACCAGCGAGGCGCCCAGCCAGAGGGACTAGCCCGTTCGGTGGCCGCGCGCGTTATCCACCGCTTGATCCCGGAACCGCCACAGCGCTACGCCACACCAGATGAGCTCAACTACTCCGAAGGGCCACGTACCTGCAAGGAATCCATAGAGGCTGGATAGCAAGCAGCCGGCCGCAAAGGCCAGAACAAAGCCTGAATGACGGCGCTCGAGTGCGTACATGAGCATCATGAATGTGAGCGCGACGACACCGAAGCCGGTGATCAGGTTCATGCCTGACATTGTCGGCGAGGGCGCCCACGCTCACGGCCAGTGAGTTCAGTGCCTGGTCGTCGGCTCTCACGTGGTCTATCTTGGCGACGTGGGAGCGACGTGAGTCAGCGTCCCGAAAGTCAGGCGCCGCAACCGACGCATTCGCTGAGGCACCTCGGGATGCTGGTAGGCAAGTGGACAATGCTTGGAACCCATCCGGCGTTCTCTGCGGCAGCGCATGGCACTTCAACCTTTGAGTGGCTCGTTGAGGATGCTTTGCTGGTCTGGCATTTTGATTGGGAACAGCCAGGTCCACCAAGTGCCGTGAGCGTGATCGGTCGAGACGACTCAGGAGACGGATGTTGCGTTCTCTACTCTGACGAACGCGGTGTCGGCAGGATCTATCAGATGAAGTTGGAAGGCAGCGTGTGGGAAATGTGGCGACTGTCGGCTGGTTTTTCGCAGCGCATGACTGGCAATTTTGGAGATGACGGGAACACCATAAGCGTTCGCGGGCAGTGGTCCCGAGACGGTTCCCATTGGGAGCCGGATCTGGATGTCACATATTCGAAGCACCAGTAGGAAACCTGAATTGTCGCGGTCAAGGCGGAGACACGCCGGCCGGCGCGTTTTTTTCATCAGGGGATTGGCACCCAAGACAGGCAAGCACCCGCTGAGCTCGCACGCCGAGCGTGAAATCACTTCGACGAAGTTCGCATTCCCGAAGGAGCGCAAGGAACCTCTGACCGACGCCCGCCATGTCCGCAACGCGATCGCTCGCTTCAACCAGGTCGAAGACGTGAGCGAGGCGGAGCGTCACGCCGCCTGGCGACGTATCACGACCGCGGCCAAGAAGTACGGCATCGACATCACAGTCGACAAGCCCAAGGCGCGGACTCGATGAACTTGCGGCGTCCCCGGTCTCGGGGACGCCGCTTGCATCGAAAATATCACGCCGTCGCACCGCTGCCAAGACGGGCAAGACGCGCGTCGACCCACCAGTTGCGCCACGCGCGAACGGCACTCGCGGCGGATGGCCTAGGCCGCCGAGATGCTTCTCACCTCCGGCTCCCAATCCCAATCAGCTGCCCGACAAGCGTCCTTCACCAAGCGGATCGCGTTCGTTCGAGCGGTCCCCTCATCGTCGGCCTCCACGCTGATTGCAACGATTCGGAGTGCCAGATCGTCGCCGTATCCGACATAGGCCGGCATGCTGTCATCGGGAAGCCTGCGGACGATGTCTTGTGCCTTCGCTTCATCGGGGGCGCCGGTTGACACCTTCACGCGCCACTTTTTTTGAGGCATATATCTAGCGTAGTTCCATGCCCCGCGTGATCTGGCCGTCGATTCACATTCATTGACACTTTCGTCGCCGCGCGGCACGCGTCATAAGTTGAAGTCGCTCGTGTTGGTTCCTCTGGACATGAACCTCCTTCGGGCGGCTTGGCGGTGCGAAGTTTCGCGTTTAGGGCCTGGCCAAAGTTGGTAATGGAGGCCTAGATGCGATTCAACAAGCTCACACAGGAGGTGATCGGAAAATGGCGTTGAGTCGCTGGAGTCCAATGGGAGAGCTGGCTGGCCTCCATTCGGCGATGGACAGGCTGTTCAGCGACTTTTTCGGGACCCCGCTTCTGGATGTTGGCGAGACCAGCTCCCGAACGTGGTACCTGCCGATCGACGTGGTCGACCACGGCAACACGTACCAGGTCAAAGCCGCGGTCCCGGGGTTCGCGCCCGAGGAGGTGGAGGTTACCTACTCGGACGGGATGCTCAACATCGCGGCCGAGCACAAGCAGGAGTCGACCTCGAAGCAGGGCAGCTATCTGCGCCGCGAGCTGACATACGGCAACTACGCGCGGAGCGTGCAACTTCCAGGCGACATCAAGGAGAACGAGATCAAGGCCAGCTTCGAGAACGGCGTCTTGACGATCGAGGTCCCCAAGGTGCCGGCCGCGCAGCCGCGCAAGATCCCGATCAGCGGCAAGTCCCAGAAGCAGCTCGTGGGGGTCGGTTCGGAGAAGTAGTCATCCGAATCGAGAAGGGCCGCGCCCTAGCGGCCCTTCTCGAACACCCTGGGCTTCGCTGCCACGCCACCTCAAAAACCGACGTCCGTCGCGCGATCGCAATCGGCATCGCTCTCGTCCTTGCGGGTCGCAATGTGTTGTGGGAGAGCAGTCTCAGGTGAACCGTTGTCGTTCCAGGTACATCGCAGGCATATGTCTCGAGCCAACGATTTGATGACTGAATAGCGCACCAGAGTTGCCAGCGACGTCGGATGCGTGTCTTTCGAAGAGTCACGTGTATTGGTCGATCCAATTCGCCAGCGAGGGCGCCGCTGGGCTCCTTGTTGCCACCGTTGTCAGAACGACCCTGGCGGAAGACCCGGCATCGGTGATCTGAAGCGTCACGATGACATCGACCACGATGCAGACAACAGCGTGGAAGACATCCCGCTATAGGGCAGGGTCTACCGGCTCGCTCTCGAGGGCGAGCACGCCAAACACACACTCGTGAATCCGGAATAGGGGCTCGTGCGCCACGAACCGTCTCAGCGCCTCGATCCCAAGCGCGAATTCGCGCAGCGCAAGCGACCGTTTCAGCGCGAGCGTGCCACGGTCGCGGAGGCGTTCGAGGTTCCCCGGCAAGTCGTATTCAGGCCCGTAGATGATCCGCAGGTACTCCGGTCCACGGCACTTGATCCCAGGCTGGATGCCACGCCCGGACTTGGCGATGAACTCGAGCGGCTTGACCACCATGCCCTCACCGCCGGCAGCGGTTAGTTCCGTCCACCAATCAATCGCATCAGTCATACTTGCATCGTCGCCCAGGTCCACAACCTTGAAGGGTGTCCCCGTGATGATCGGGGCTCCGGCCGCCCTGAGTAGCGCGGTCTGCTGCATATGCCATTGGTGCGTCTGATCGATGTGGGTCGCTCCTTCAGTCGCGAGAATTTGAAAGGGAGCCACGCGCAAGTCACCCACGCCGCTCACAGGCCAGCAGTAGCGCCCGTATGCCTCGACATATTTGGCCGCCGCCGTCTGACGCCGCTCAAGATCCACGAGCATCGCCTGGAGATCGACTCCCCTTTCGATCGCTTGACTCACCGCGGCAGCCGCAAGCCCGAGCGATGTCGTGGCTGCGATACCGACAGGCGCGTACTGATCGACCAGGAGCTCCTGAGCCTTGGCAGACCAAGGCATCAGCTCGCAGTCGAGACACACCCAAGTCGTGTTAAAGGACTCCCAAAAGCCCGCGGCCGCCAGGGTCTCCCCCACCACATCCAGCAGCTTCCGTTCCAGGTCGCCATCCTGGAACATGGGCCGGCCGGTGCGCGTGTAGCAGACTCCAATGCCACTCCGAGGAGCGAGCCCGAAACGATCGATGGCGGATTCCTCGTCACGACACACGATGACGACCGCTCGCGAGCCCATGTGCTTCTCCTCGCACACAACTCGTTCGACACCGTGCTTTCGGTAGTACGCGAATGCCTCGTCAGGATGCTCGAGCAGTCCGGGCCTGGAAGTCGATTCGGTCGGAGACATCGTCGGCGGAAGGTAAATCAACCAGTGCGGATCTATGGCAAAGCGGCTCATCACCTCCAGAGCAGCCGTTGCATTCTCGTCTCGGATCGTCACATTGCCCGCCAGCGGCGTCTCGACCAGGCGCTTGCCGAGCACGTCGCTCACGTCGAGCAGGTCATCGCGCTCTGGAGCCGGAGCGGCGAGAGGCCGTGTCGGCTCGTAGTAGGTGCTGGCCGCCGGTACCGAGACAAGGTCCTTCTCCGGATACCGCAGCGCGGTGAGCCGCCCTCCAAAAGCACATCCGGTATCGATATTCACGGTGTTGTTTAGCCATCGAGGTTCAGCCACCGCCACGTGGCCGTACACAACCAGCGCTCGACCTCGATAGTTCTGAGCCCAATCCAAACGGATCGGAAAGCCGAACTCGTCGGTCTCGCCGGTCGTCTCTCCGTATAGCGCGAAATCGCGAACACGGCCTGACGCACGGCCTTGCATGTCTTCTTTCAATCCGGCGTGCGCCACCACCAGCTTGCCGTCGTCCAGAACGTAATGGCTGATCAGACCGTCCAGGAACTCACCGGCCTGAGCCCTGAGTCCGGAGTCGCCCTCCAGCTGCTGAAGGGACCGCTCGAGACCGTGGCTGACCTTGACGTCGCGGCCATGTAGCGCGCGCGATAGCTTCTGGTCATGGTTCCCGGCAACGCAGAGGGCAACTCCGTCACGAACCATCGTCATGACCAGGCGGAGAACGCCGGGTGAATCAGGGCCTCGATCAACGAGATCTCCGACAAAGATGACCCGGCGGCCGTGCGGGTGAGTGACATGGCGAACTCCGTCGCCATCCGCTGCGGTCGAGTATCCGAGCCTGTCGAGCAAGGCAGCGAGCTCATCGTGGCACCCGTGCACGTCTCCGACGATGTCGAAGGGTCCGTGGTCGGTCCGTCGGTTGACCCACAGAGGCTGGCGAACGATCGTTGCCGCCTCCACGGCCTCGACCGAATCAAGCACGTAGACGTAACGGAATCCCTCGCGCTGGAGGCTTCGCATCGAACGCTTCATCTGGTCTCGCTGGCGGTGAATCACGCCGGATGGCAGGTTCCGATTGGCTCTGCCTCGATTCCTCTCCACGCACAACCTTTCAGGGAGATCGAAGACGATCGCCACGGCCAGACAGTCGTGTTCGCGACCCAGGGCGACGAGGGGCTTGCGCGACGGGGGTTGAACGCTGGTGGCATCAACAACGGCGATCCGCCCAGAACGTAAGCGCTCACCGGCAATCGAATGCAGCACGCGAAACGCTGCGGCGGTGGCAACCAGGTCGTTCTCGTCGTCGGACACGAGGGCGCGGCAGAAGTCGGAGGAGATCACCTCCGTCGGGAGAAAGTGCTTCGCTGCGAAAGTCGACTTCCCTGACCCAGACGGTCCGATCAAGACGACGAGAGAAAGCTCCGGAATGGTCAGATTCATCGCTTGAAGACCGCCATCTGCGTTGGCGCACCGACTTCGGGATCGTCGGGTCCGACGCCCTCGAAGGTGACTTGGTAGCTGAACCGTGCCGCGACCGACTCAGACCATCTGCGGAAGTCGTTTCGATTCCACTCGAATCGGTGGTCGGCATGACGGAATTGACCGGCTGGGAGCGAACGGAAACGCACGTTGTATTCAGCGTTAGGGGTTGTCAGCGCGACGACACCAGGAGACGCGAACTCGAACACAGAGCGCTCGAAGGCAACCAGACGATCCGGGTCCAGATGCTCGACCACCTCGACCACAGCCGCCCCATCGAACCCGGCCAGCCGGCTGTCCCGATAGGTCAAGGAGCTGTGGAGGAGTTGCAGGCGAACACGCTGGGCTTCGGGTAGACGCTCGAGCCCCAAACGCTCCTTGGCCCGTGTCAGCACTGCCATCGACGCGTCAACCCCAACCAACTGCTCGAAGAAGGAGTCTGTCAACAGTCTGCGCAGCAGCCGACCCTCGCCACAGCCGAGGTCGAGGACCCGCTTCGCGCCGGCCACCTTCAAGGCACGTGCCACCGCCTCCATCCGCTGGTCGGCGAGACCGAGCGGCTTCTCGATCGCCTCTTCCGCCGATTCGACCGCCTCCGTGTCGGCTAGCTGGGGCTCTTCCTGCAACAGGCGCTCGAAAGCCTCGGTGGTGAAGGACCGAAGTCCTTTCAGGTATCGCCGGACGATGAGGTCGCGGTCGGGATGGTGCGCCAACCAGTCCCCACCGCGGAGCATCAGCTTGTCGACCTCGGCGCGATCGACCCAGTAGTGCTTGTCGTCGTCGAGAGTCGGGATCAGGACGTACAGGTGCTGAAGGAGGCCCGCCAGGGTCTGCTCGCCCGTGAGTTCGACGGTCAGGTACTGGCTCTGGCCCCACGCCGGAAAGCGCTCGTCCAGCTGGTGCGAGGTTGCAGCGACCTCGTAGCCGAGGGGCTCGAAAAGGCGCCGTAGAACCGGGTCGCCGCCTTTGGACGGCAACATAGCGAGCCGGGCGGTCAAGGGTATCGACGTGATGGCGAGCTCGGGCCGATCCTTGCTTGATCCCGACATCGCCGAACCGAAGACCTTGAGCAGCGCCGTGCTCATGAACGACGACGCGACGTAGGGTCGGTCGTTCACGTATTGACGGAGGCTGGCGCGGCGACTGGTTCGGGCCAGAGTCACAGGATTGATGTCAAGGAGCAATGCGACGGTGCAGCGCCCCTCGGTCGCCTCTGGATAGAAGACATGTGCCTTGCCAACCGAAAGGTCGAATGTTTGCGCCTTGGCCGGGTTCTTGTGCAGCAGGTAGCCGAGGTCCGTGGCAGGGCGGTGCGTCGTGGTGATGGTGAGCAGCACTTCAGCTAATCCTCCCGGCATTCGCCGGGCAGGAAGCTGGCGAAACCGGAACTACTCCTAGGCGGCGGGCTCGTCCGAAAGGCGAGCGTCAGCCAACCAGCTGAGCCTGCCTTGGGATGCATGGTGAAAGTTGTTTTGATCCATCGCCGCAAGCAATCCTAAAGCCGCGGGGAAGGGTTTGTGGGCCGAGGGCGGACTGTAAGCCGGGTTCTTCTTTCGCCAACTCGGCTCGGCTCTTCTGAATACGCGGCGACATCTAACGACATGCAGCGACACGATGCGGCTGGGTACTGAATGGGTACTGGTACCCAAAACCTATAGTCGTCCACCTCTTCATGCGTGGCGTGTCTCCCTGCGGCGCAATCTACGATGCGCTCGTGCGAAGGGTCTATCTGGATCCCGACGGCATGATCAGCGACTGGCTCGGCGTCGTAGTTGCTGCGAGCACCGGCGTGCAGTACGAACACCAGTGCGGCGGGACAGCTTGCTTCCACCGATCACTTGAGGGTTACTACGTTCCCATTGGCGGCGTGGCCGTCGCCAGCAAAGAAGAATTGCGCATGGCTGCTGGCTGGCGTGAACTCCGAGAATTCTTCGCAAATCGTGCTGGCATCGAATCACCTCGGGAAGGTGCGGCAGCTTGGAAGGACCCGACGGCTCTACCGGAGCTGTACCGACTCGTAGGGACCATTCCATGGTGGGTCCACGGCGGAGCACCGACGCGCACCGAACGGATACCGTTGACGATCGACAGCAATCGAGATGCGGAAATCGTCGAGGGATGGATCCCTGTCCTGCTCGGCGAAAGATGGCACAGGGGCGCTGGTTTGGCCGAACTCAGATTAGTTTCTAACGAATTGGCCACACCCGATTGGTGAAAGCGTGCAGGCGTCAGAGCGCAAGATGAAGCCGTAGGGCCTCATCAATTGCGAGCATGATCGCGGCCGGGACCTGTCCAATCTGCTCGCCTACCCGCTCGACCGCGATCGACCTGACCTGCTCGGCCTGAGCCTTCGAGTCTTGCTGAAGGCCCGTGGCGTCTGCCGGAAGCAGAACCTGAAACGGATACACGCGCTGGATGCTCGAGGTGACGGGAACGACCGTGATCACCCCGCGGCCAAGACGAGTCGCGGTGCTGTTGGCGCCGTCGTTGCTCACGATGACCGCCGGCCGCCGCTTGCTCGCCTCCGAGCCACGGGCTGGATCCAGGTCAACGATGCGGATCTCTCCGCGTCGCATCAGGAGGAGATGCCGTCTGCAGTAGTGGGCTCCCAGACATCCGCTTCGCCGTTTTCCGTCCATTCGCGCCATGCGCCCTCGTAGGCGGCGCTTAGCTCGGTCGCACGAAGCAGCCGAACCGCCTTGTGCAGCACAGCTGACCTCGATTCGTAGCCCTGCTTCTTGGCGTACTCGTCGAGGAACTCCACGTCTTCGCCCGGCAGACTGACGCTGACTTTCATACCCTTATCCTACCGTCGGTACGACTACGGTACGACAGCATTAGCGGCATCCTCGAGGAGACAGGAAGTCGCGGGTATTGATTGGTATTGACTGGCAGCCGCGAGGCAGAAACACTATATGCTGCGCCCTCGTTCGGGCATTTACGCGATATCTTGGGCAAATGGGTCGAGGGCGGACTGTAAGCCGGGTTCTGTATCCCTCGCGGGACGGTGACCATCTGTCTGGGGCGCGGCTCACGCCGCGTCTCTAGCGACCGATACCCGAGGACTGGGCGAGCAGCCCTTACAACGTCCTCCTATTTGGTC
>WNGB01003003.1_pt1 | contig 26807 bp, 23 predicted proteins | sample 5400681 | NCBI WGS metagenome assembly WNGB01 (sample SAMN13153367, study PRJNA577476) | soil metagenome | isolation source: 115 cm soil or saprolite under grassland replicate 2 | place: USA:California | collected 2016-06-15
GTTGGTGTGGCTGCAGCGCTGCTGGCGTGGATGGTCGACCGGCCCGCCGCCCCGGCAGTTGCAGCAGGCGCTTGACTGGGTCAGGGCCGGACGACCCATCTACCTCTACCTACCGCCATAATCAACAAAGTAGCGTTAGGTAGCCGCACCGTCCCCAACAATCGCGAAGAGGTCTATGAGTTCCTCGACGTGCTGGCCGACCACGAACCGTTCACCGACCACATGACGGTCGACTGGCGATACTCAGGGCCCCAGGCGCTGTGCCGCTACCTGCTCCGCACCGTCGTGCAGCAGGCCCATACACGCCGTGCGGTGCGTGGCGCGCAGCCCACATCAAGGGTGGGACGTCCCGCTATCTACCCAGCTGGACCGTGACGGGTGCGGCTACCTAATACATGACAGATTCCGTCCCCCCGGGCCGCCCGGTAGGGTCGTGAGATCCATCGCCTTCATCACGTATCGCGACGACCTTCGATGCACCGTCACGGGGACGGCGATCCAGCCCTACGACAGGCTGAACTGGGAAGTCAGCGGAGCGCCGCGGCGAATCCGACTCGCCGACGCAACCTGTGACGCACAGTCTCACGCGCCATAGATCCGTAGAAATGGCCGAGCAGCTCGCAAGGATGAGAAGATATGAACGCAACTCATCTCAACCCAAGCACCCTTCACAAGAACCCGGCTCGTAACCGATGAGCTCGGCGCCTGAGCTGCCGGCCGACGCCCAGGGGCCGATCACCGCGACGGTCACTCGGCGTATCAAGCCGGGGCACGAGGCGGCCTACGAGGAGTTCCTGGCCGGCATCGGCCTTCCCCGGCTACCTGGGCGAAGAGGTCTTTCGCCCCGCCCAGCGGCCAGGGCGGCGAATACCGGATCGTGTACCGCTTCGACTCCTCCACCCACCTCCGGGACTGGCTGGATTCCGACCAGCACGCGGCCTGGCTGGAGCGCGCCGTGCCCCACGTCGCCGGCCCGATGCGCACCGAGTTCCTCACCGGGCTGGAGAGCTGGTTCACCCTCCCCACCCAGCCCGGCGCGCCGCCGCCCCCCCATACAAGATGGCCGTGCTCACATGGGTCACGATTTTCCCCCTGATCACCCTGGTCGTGGTGGTGTCGGCGCCGCTCATCGGGCGCCTGCCGCTGGTTGTCCGGCTGGCGGCCACCACGCTGGTGACCGTGTCGCTGATCACCTGGGTGGTCATGCCGCGCGTGACCAGGCTGCTGCGCGGATGGCTGTATCCCGGCGGGGGCGATGACGCAGCCGGCCCTGGACCAAGCTCGACCAAGGAGGTTCCGCATGCTCGGTGAGCATCCCGTCGACGTGATGCTGCTGGCGACCGATCTCGCCGTGGCCCGCAGGTTCTACGGCGACACGCTGGGACTGGAAGTGCTGCTGGAGGACGAGCAGTTCCTCACCTTCAGCTGTGGGGGCGACAGCCGGTTGGTGGTCACCAAGAGCACGACCGGGACGGCCGACGAGGCGACCAAGGCCTCCTGGCGCGTGGACGACATCGCCGGCGAAATCGCCGAGCTGCGGGCACGGGGGCGTCCAAATCCAGCATCTCCCCGAGCTGGGCACCGTCAATGGCGTGGCAGACATCGGGTTCGCGCTCGCGGCCTGGTTCGTCGATCCTCACCACAACTCGATCGGCCTCCTCCAGCTCAAGTAGCCGCATCAGGTGACCTCTCCGCCCCCAGCAGCGCGCCGGTGGCGGCCGATGCGACCGCCTAGGTGCTCATCGTGATCGGGAGTCCGGCCCCGTAGATGTCGATGTCGGTGATCCACAGCAACTGGGTGCTGGTGGGCCGCAGGTCAGCAGCCAGGTGCGCAGCGCCGAGTACACCACGCTCCCTCCAGGGCTAGCAGCAGGGTGGGCAGGGCCAACACCACCAGCCCGAGTCGCTCGCGCCGCGCAGGGACTCATGGGCCGCTGGGCGTGCCAGCAGTACCGGGCTCGGTGAACCGTCGGGTCACGACGCCGCACGGGGGCCCTTGAAGCTGCGCAGCGGGTTGAGCGTCTCGACCTTGACAAGGACACACGCCGGCCCAGCGCCTCAGATAACTGATCGTGGACGAACTGCGGGCTGTCCCGGAAGACCGGGTCGATGACCCGGGCGGCCTCCTCGATGCGCTCGACGGAAAGGTCCATCCCCCACTCACTCATCGACTGTCGATCCCCCATGCCCGTCAGCTGGCTCCCTTACCGAGGCGAGCACGCGAGTCCGGTGCTGATCATGCTCACTCCGTGTGTTGCAGCAGCGCCGGTCTCGGCCTATCGGGGGGACGGAATCCGTCATGCATAGGTAGCCGCACCGTCAGGGTCCGAGCGTGTTGAGGTCGAGTTGGCCGCGGGAGGTCACGCCGAGTTTTGGGTAGGCCTTGTACAGGTGGTAGCCCACCGTCCGCGGGCTCAAGAACAGCTGGGCGGCGATGTCGCGGTTGGACAGTCCCTGGGCGGCCAGGCGGGCGACCTGGAGCTCCTGGGGGGTCAGGCGGGGCAACCCAGTCCGGTCTGGCCGCGGGGTGGTGGCACCGGTCGCGCCCAGCTTGGCGCGGGCCTGCTCCGCCCAGGGTGTGGCGTTGCTCCGCTCGAAATAGTCCAGGGCGGCGCGCAGCTGGATGCGCGCGTCGGCCTTGCGGCGGGCCCGCCGCAGCCAAGCGCCGTACAGCAGTCGGGTGCGCGCCTGCTCGAAGGACGCCTTGTGGAGCTTGAGTGCGGCCAGGTAGTGCCGCTCTGCGTCCCCGTCCACCTCCAGCAGGGCGTGGCAGCGCTCGACCAGCGCGTCGGTGCTGGGCGTATCGGCGCGCAGGGCCCACTGGGAGAACCTGGCCAGCGGCTCGGCGGCCCGCCGCGGCTGACCCAGCCGCACCGCAGCCTCGACCAGGTCCGGGATGCTCTGCAGCGCGGACCCGTGGTAGCCCATCGGCGCCTGCGAGATCGTCTCCAGCTGGGCCAGCGCGGTGTCCAGGCGCCCGCGGCCAAGGTCCAGCAGGCCCAGCGCCCACTGCGCCCAGGGCGTGCCCGCCGAGCTGGCGCGGCTGGTGGGCTCGGCCACGGCCGCGGCCACCAGCCGGCGGCAGCGCTGCTGGTCGCCGCCGACCGCGGCCAGGTAGGGCCATGATCGCATTGGCCTCGCTGGCCCACTGCACCTGGCCGGTGTCGTGGGCGATCCGCAGCGCCTCGCTGGCGCTGGCCAGCGCGTCGCGGTGCCGCCCGTCCAACACCAGCGCCTGCGCCAGGCAGGTCAGCAGGGCCGGCAGCGACCCGATCCTGCCTTGGGTGCGGTCGTCGGTGACCAGCTCCCCCAGCAGCTCGCGGGCGTCGGCGTTGCGGCCGCTGCCCAGGCAGACCATGGCGATCATCGCAAGGTCGTCGCGATGGGCCGCCCCCTGGACCAGCAGCCGGTGCGCGCTCGGCAGCCGGCCCTGGGCGAAGTCGGCCAGCGCCCGCACGCCCGCCAGCCTGGCCTGGACGATCGGGTCGGCGATCTGGCCCACCGTGCGTGCGGCCAGGCTGTCCGCGCGGTCGAACTCGCCGACCTCCGCAGCGGCCTCGGCGGCCAGCGCCAGCCGCCGGGCCCGCGTCGCCGGATCGGTGGTGAGCTGCACCGCGCGCTCGTAGGCGGCGACCGCGTGCCCGCTGCGGGCCATCGCCGTGGCCGCGGTGCGCTCCAGCTCGGCCGCCACCTGCTCGTCCGGTCTGGTCGCCGCCGCCGCCAGATGCCACGCCCGCCGGTCGGCGTCGCCCGCACCGCCCAACGCGTCGGCCAGCGCCCGGTGCACGGCCAGCCGCCGGCCGAGCACGGCGCCCTGGTACACCGCGGCGCGCACCAGTGGATGACGGAACCTGACCGTCGCGTCGACGATGTGGACCAGCCCGGCCTGCTCGGCCGGCCCCAGGTCGGTGGCCGCCGCCCCCAACGCCCAGGCCGCCTCCAGCACCACACCCAGGTCACCGCTGTCCTCCGCCGCGGCCACCAGCAGCAGCGTCTGGGTCCCTTCGGGAAGCCGACGAACCTGTCCGTCGAAGGCCTTCTGCAGCCGATCGGTCAACGCCAAGACCCCATTGCCCGGCCAGGCAACCGCCGGCGTATGGAGGTAGGCCGCGGCCAGCTCGATCAGGCCCAGCGGGTTGCCCCGCGCCTCCGCCTGGATCCGGGCCCGGGCCACAGCGGGCAGCTCGGCGCCACCATGCTCGGCCAGCAGCGCCGCCGCCGCGGCCCCGTCCAGCCCGCCCAGCCGCAGCTCGGGCAGGCCCGGGGCGGGGAACGGCGCGTCGTGGTCGCGTGCGGCGAAGATGATCACGATCCCCTCTGCACCCGTCGCCGGGCCGCAAACACCAGCGCCTCCGCCGAAGCCCGGTCCAGCCAGTGCGCGTCATCAATCAGGCACACCAGCGGGCCGTCCTCGGCCAGCTCGCCCAGCAGCGACAACACCGCAAGCCCAACGAGAAAGCGGTCGCAGGACCCGGCGTCCCGCAGCCCGAACGCCGCATCCAACGCGTGGCGCTGTGGCTGCGAGAGCGCCGAGCGCCGATCCGGCACCGACCCCAGCAGCAGATGCAACCCAGCAAACGGCAGCGCAGCCTCGGACTGTACGCCCGCGCCACGGAGCACCCGCACAGCGGCTAGGCCAGGCGGCACCGGATCGCCCGCCGCCGCACCACCAGACCTAGCATCGCCCCACGCTGCCGCGCCAGCAGCCGCCGCGGCATCGTCCAGCAGCGCCGTCTTGCCGATGCCTGCCTCGCCGCGGATGACCAGCGCACCACTGCGCCCGGCACGGGCGCCCGCCAGCAGCCGATCGATGACCGACCGCTCCCTGGCCCTGCCATATAGCACAGCGAACACCTACCCACTCAGCACCGAAGCATAGGGACCCGGCTGACCTCCTCTTCGAAGAGGCTCTTCCGGTTCGAAGAGGCTCTTCCGGTGCCTGGTGAGTACGACGCTCACCTGGCCCAAGCCCTTTCCGACCCCCGCTATTGGTGGTTGGTTCGCCAGCAGGCTAGGACTGGCCGGGTCGGGAGGCGTCATCCGAAAGTGCACCTGTGGGTGGAATCTGTTGGCGCCGCCGGGCGCTACCCCCTTCAGCTTGATGCGCGATGGCTAGATGCACACCGCCCAGTGGCGCGTAGTTGGTGGCTGGCCGAGCCGGACCGGCCATCTCGCCATCGCGAGGCGAGCCGGGGAACGCCGCTATGTGGTGCGGGTCAGGGGCGTGCTCGTCGCAGCGACCGGCTCGGTATGCTGGAGCATGCCGGTGGAGGCCGACACCACGAAGACCGCCAGTGCAATGAAGCTGAGGAAGCGGATGATCCACAGGGGCCCAGTGGGGTCACCTGCGATCGGGAACGCGGTCCCGATGGCCAGCAGCACCCCGGCGAGCAGACCGACAATGGCCAGCCAGCGCCACAGCACCGCGGTGGTCCAGATCACGGCCGAGGCAGCGAAGGTGAACAGCGCGGCGGGAAGGCCGATGGCCGCGATGGCCGAGGCGTTGGCGTACAGGAAGGCGCGCACGGTGGTGTCCTGGAGCTCGGGATTGGCCGCGCCCAATGCGAGGGTGTCCTGGAAGACTGTGGCGGTGTCACCGACCAGGACCGTTGCCAGCCCGCCGACCAGCACCAGGCGGGAAGCGATCTGCGGCCCGCCCTCGGCGGCTCCGAGCAGGCTTCGAAAGCCGACGACAAAGGGGAGGAACAGCAGCAGGAAGGCCAGCCCGGCAAGATAGTCGCCGATCAGGAAGCGGGTGTGGTTGTCGGTGAAGAACTGCCGGACCTCGGCCAGGGATGCGTCGTAGGCGGGCGGTTCGCGTTGGAGGATGATCGCGCCCACCACAAACAGCGCGAACCATCCAAGGCCACACAGGCCCGCCAGACGCCACCAGCCTCCTGGCGATGGCGTAGGGCCATGGTGGCTGTCGTTGCCAGGCTGGGTTGTCATGGGGTTCCTTCCTGCCAATGTCCTGGACGTTGCTCGGGGCCGGTTCAGTGTCACCGCCGGTCGACCTGCTCGCCCCCAAGCGAGCAGGTCGACCGGCAGGCGGCACGCTCAGGAGGGGTAGGGTCGCAGGTACGGCCCGGGCGCAAACTCGGTGAACGCCGGCGTGACCGACTGGTAGTCGCCGCTTGGCAGGTGCACGGTCTGGTAGGCCGCACCGAACTCACCCGCCGCCCGGGTCAACACGGCCGCATCGGTACTCCGCCACTGGCCGGTGTCGAGCCGGTCCAACAGCACCTGCAGCGCGACGATCTCCTCGGACGCGGTGAACGTGCAGTGGCCACCGCGTGGGATGTACAGCTGCCGTAGCTGGGCGGGGTCGCCGTTTTGGCCGACCTGGTCGGCGTATTGCCGCTCGTGCTCGGGCGGGGCCAGCCCGTCGCCGACGGTGTGCACGGTCAGCACCGGTGCCGGCGTGGTGCCGGCCGGGGTCCCGTAGCGGGCCTGGTAGCGCAGGGCCGCAGCGTCGGGGGCGATCCTGGGGGCGGTGGCGAGCCGGTCCAGATCGGCGGCCAGGTCCAGCCCGGCGGCGGCGTATGCCTGCTCGGCCAGAGCCCGCTGCGACGACCGGGCCAGCTGCGCACGGTAGTCCACCCCCAGGTTGGACGACGGGTTGCCGCCCGCCAGCTGCTCCAGCGTCACCCGGTCGACGCCCACGTTGAAAAGCAGCAGCGTGCCGTAGTAGTCCTTCTGCTGGGCGAGCTGGCTGTCGAGGTCGGTCGGCTGCGGCACCAGCGGCGACCACGGCGGCAGGTCAGCGACCGCGCCCGCCAAGGCCAGCCGGGCGCGTCCCGCCGGGGTGCCCAGCGCCCCAAGGATCGCGTCGCGGGCGGTGGCCGAGTTGGCGTCCGGGTCGGTCACGTGGGTCAGCTGCAGGTCGGCGGCAGCGGGCAGCAGCGTCTTGACCACAAAGCCGAAGTCCAGGCCGAGGTTCCAGGTGGCGACCGAGCCGGCCTGGTAGCCGCACAGCGACACCACCCCGTCCAGCAGGCCCGGGTGGCGCTCGGCCAGCAGGGTCGACACCAGCCCGCCCATCTGCGCGCCCTCGGCGACGGTGTGCCGTGGCGGACCGACGTGCTGGGCGAACCAGTCGAGCAGCTCCAGCTGGTCGTGCGGCGCCTGCTGGACGACCCAGCCGCTTGCCGGGCTGTACTTGGATGCGGCCACCGCATACCCGTGGTCGAGCAGCCACTGCTTAGTGATCGGCTGGTTGGTCAGCTCGACCTCGGCGGGGACGAACCCGAACCGGTAGGCGGCGTGGCTCCACAGGATGAGCGTGCCGTTCCAGTTACCGGGGACCTCAGCGCGGTATTCCGCACCATCGATGGTGCCCTGGTAGACCGCGGTGTCGGCGGCGGTAGCGCCGGCCACAGTCGCGGCCGGGCCGGACCCGAGCACGGCCCCCACACCCAGCAGCACAAGCACGGCACCCAGGACCGCCCTGAACCTTCGTTTGCCCATGTCACGTGTCCTTTCCAGAGTGGTCCAGCGGGCCGGCGTCGGAGCAATCGTCAAATTCTGTGGATCAAGACCTTCGGGCTGACGGCTTGCCGGCTGTTGTGGCGCCGATGGCCGGCCATGAACTCACCCGTCCAGCCACCGTGCGCAAACCCGCCCTCCGGGTCCTCGCTGGCATGCCCGGTCTTCAGGTGCTCGACCGGACCGGTGGTGCTGCCCAGCCGGAACCGCTCGGTGATCTGTGCGGGCGCGCTGCAGTGCGGGCAGGGGATGGGCTCGTCCATGACCAGGCTCCTGGTGCGCGACGGATGCTGTCGCCACGACTATCCCGATCCGGAGGCCGGACGGCATCGTAGGATGCAGCGGTTTCCGATCCCGCAGTGGGGGTGTGCCAGCTCACCGGGATGGCAGGATGCTGCTATCCGGTCAGGCCGTGGCGGGTAGCGTAGGCGGCGGCCTCGGCGCGGTTGGCCACCCCGGTCTTGGCGAAGATGCTGCTGACGTGGTGCAGCACGGTGTTGGGGCTGATGAACAGCGCCTGGGCGATCGCGCGGTTACTGCGGCCGGCGGCGATCAGGCGCAGGACCTCGACCTCGCGGCCGGTCAGCCCCGCCGGCCAGGCCGGCGCCGCCGGTGCGGCCAGCTCCTTGAGCAGGGCGCTGGCGCGCTCGCCGAGCCCGTGGATGCCGAGTTCCTGAGCGGTGACGGTGATCTCCTCCAGCAGGGCCGTAGCTTGGGGGCCGTCCCCCGACCGGCCCAGTGCGAGCAGCGCGCGGGCCTGCCCCTCGCGGCACATGGCCACCATCGGGCGGGCTTGGATGCGGCCGGCGAGTTCGACTGCGTGCTCAAAGCGGCGGAGGGCCTGCTCGGGGCGGCCGAGGGTGAGCTGAAGCAGCCCCAGGAAGTAGGCCGCCGGGCCCAGGCACAGAGCGCCGATGCGGGTGCCGGCGATGTTGCGGTCGGCGTACGGCTCCAGCAGCTCGCGCAGCGTGACGGCGCGCTCGGCGTCGCCGAGGTGGTGGCAGGCCAGTGCCAGCATGGCCAGGCTGTAACTCCACGCTGGGTCCCGGGGCACTGCGGCCAAGTTCTCGGCCGCCAAGCGCTCGACCTCCGCCTTTGCCTGGTCGGTGCGGTCGGCCTCGGCGAACGCGGCGGCAAGGCCCGCCCGGAACACCGGCATGGCCGGGAAGCGAGCCGCCAGGTCCTGCAACAGCTCGACCGTCTCGCCGAAGCGGCCCTGCATGAACCGTAGGGGTGCGACGACCCCCGCGAAGTAGATCTCCACCGCCTGGTCCCCGGCCCGCCGGCCGATCGCCAGACCCTGGGCGGCCTGCTCCTCGGCCTCGGCGAAGCGGCCGGCCAGCGTGGCCCGGGTGGCGCGGGCCAGCGGGAGCTGCCAGTGGTAATGGAGCTGGCGCAGCTCCTCGGCGGTCTGCTCGGCGGCTGCCAGGTCAGCGTCAAAACCGGCCAGGTCGCCCAGCTCCAGCAGGTCAGCGCGGCGCAGCCCGCGGCCGTGCAGCGCCATCGCGCGGTCGCCGGTCCGCTCGGCCAGGCGGACCACCTCGCTGGCGGTGGCCAGCCGCTCGCCGGCCACCTCGGCCAGCTCGGAACCCCAGATGGCCACATGGCGGTCATACAGCACGGCGGCCAGCGTCGCCGGGTCGCCCAGCCGTCTGGCCAGCCCGACGGCCTCCTCGCTGAGCGCCAGGCGCCGCTGGGCCTGCGGGGTGAACAACAGCGCCCTGGCCAGCCGGGCCAGCACCCGCGCCCGCAGCGGGCTGTCGGCTCCGCCGAGGGCTGCCAACGCCTCCTCCAGCAGCCCGACCTCGACCTGGTCGACGATCCCGCTGGTGAGTTCCAACCCCAGTCCCAGGCCGGCCCGCGCCAGCGCGTCCGGGGCGCCGATCCGCCTGGCCAGCTGGCCGGCCTGCTGGTAGGCGGCGCGGGCAGCGCCCACGTCGCTGGCCGCCATCCTGGCCTCGCCGAGTTCCAGCAGCAGCTCGCAGCGCTGCTGCTGGTCGGGCCGCTCGGCCAGCTCCAGCGCCGCCAGGGCACGCTCGAACAGGCCGGCCGCCTCCTCCCAGGCCAGCAGGTCCAGGGCGCGGCGCCCGGCCAGGGTGGCCACCAGCACCGCCCTGCCCACCATCTCCCCGCCGCCGGGGGCCGCCGCCACGAAATGGTGGGCCAACTCCGCCAGGTGCGGCCCCGAGTCGGCACTGTAGACACTTTCCAGCGCCTCCCCGACGTGTCCGTGCAGCTGCACCCGCCGGGCGGCGGGCAGGCCCTCGTATAGCACCTCGCGGACCAGCGCGTGCGCGAAGCGCCAGCGGCCAAGCCCGCCGCCGACCGCGCCGACCACCCGCGCGGCCTCGGCCTCCTCCAGCAGCTCCAACAGCCGCCCTGGGTCCAGGCCGCTGGCCGGCTGCAGCGCGCGTAGCTCGAACTCGCGGCCCAGGACGGCGGCGACCTCCAGGACCCGCCGGCAGCCGTCGGACAGGCGGCCGAGCCGCTCGGCGACCACCGCCTTGACGCCCTCCGGCAGCCCACCCGCCAGCATCCCCGAGCCCGCCTCGGCGGCGCCGAGCCGGCCCTGGCTGGCCAGCAGGCGCACGACCTCGGTGACAAAGAACGGGTTGCCGTCGGTCTGCCGGTGCACCGCCGCCGCCAGCTCCGGCGACGGCGCCACCCCGGCGACCAGCGCGACAAAGCTGGCCACATCCGGCTGGCCCAGGCCACCAAGCAGCAGCCGGCGGCGGCGCTGCCCACGGGTCAGATCCGCCAGGGTCCCAAGCAGCGGGTGCCCCCGGTCTACTTCGCCGTGCCGGTAGATGCCCACCATAAGCGGGCCGGCGTGGTCCAGCTCCCGGCTCACAAACCGCAACAGCGCCAGCGACGGCGCATCCGCCCAGTGCAGATCATCCAGGATCAGCAGCAGCGGCCGCCGCGCAGCCGCCGCCCGCAGGAAGCCGGCGAGGCTGTCGAACAGCCGGAACCTGGCCGCCTCCGGCTCGACCGGTGGCGGCGCGGGTAGATCGGGCAGGCAGTCGCGGACGGCGGGCACCAGCTGGGCGACATCGGCCGCGCCGGCGCCCATGTCGTGGCGCAGCGCGGCCGGGTCGGCGGCCTGGACGTAGGCGCGGACGATCTGGACCCACGGCCAGAACGCGGGCGCGCCCTCCCCTTCCCAGCAGCGCCCCCACAGCACCAGAGCACCACGCGCGCTCGCCTGGGCCGCCAGCTCCTCGGCCAGCCGGGTCTTGCCAATGCCGGGCTCGCCGGCCAGCAGCACTACCCCACCACGGCCGGCGAGGGCGGCGTCCAGGTCGGCGGTGAGCGCGGCCAGCTCAGCCTCACGGCCCACAAATGGTGTCGTCACGCGGACCGCCTCCCCGCAAGCCGAACCCGGAGCTGGAAGCGCGCCAAGGCGGTGGGCCATCCCGCACGGTCAGCAGCGTGACACCGTCAACGTGGGTGGTCAACGCACCAGGCAGTCGGTCTTTGTGAAGGACGCCACTCTCCGCGGCCTGCTCGGCGAGAAGCTGATCCACCTGTTCCTTCTCGAACCACGTCTATCAGGATCGGGGTCCCGCGTCCGGACGCTGCACCGCGTGGTCTCTTGGATCCGCGGCCCTCAGTCGTCGGCGTTGGGACCGTACACGTAGTGAAGGACGCCGTCCTCCACCCTGATCGGCAGGATCATTACCCTGGAGCCGGGACCTGCGGGGCCGCCGGTCCGGTGGCCCCGCAGGTCGTAGGTAGCCTGGTGCCAGCCACAGACGAGCCGGTCGCCGTCGCGCTCGAGCGGGCCGCCGAGATGCACGCACGCGTTCACGACCGCCAGCGGCTCGCCGTCGACCCGCATGAGCAACACCTCGCGGCCGAAGAACTCCACCTTCTTGACGCCGCCCTGTGGGATCCCTGCGACCTCGCCCAGCGCGACCTTCATGCCCACCGCCTCCCTCGCAGAAATGTGCGGACGCACATACTTCAGCAGCAGAAAAGTGCGTACGCACGCAACTTCACGTGTGCTAGGTTGGGCCGCGTGGCACCCAGCGGCGAGGGGGGACGTGGCGGCCAGGCGGGCGCTTCTGCTCGCCCAGAACGCCGTGCTCAAGGCGATTGAGGCCGACCTCGCCGCCGCAGGCCAGATCCCCCTCACCTGGTACGACGTGCTGCTCGAGCTCAACGCCGCACCACAGCGGCGGCTGCGCATACAGCAGCTCGCCAGCCGCGTGGTGCTGTCACGCACCCGCGTCAGCCGCCTGGTCGACGAGCTGGTGACGGCCGGACTGGTGGAGCGCCTGCCGGACCCGGCCGACGGCCGGGCGAGCCTGGCCAGCATCACCAGACAGGGTCGAGCCGCCCTGCGCAAGGCCGCGCCCGTCTATCTGGCAGGGATCGAACGGTACTTCACCCACCACCTCAGCCAGCGTGAGAAGCAGACGCTCACCGCCGCGCTGGGCAGGTGATCGGCGCCCTCCAGCCGCCGCTCACGCCCGCACGTCGCTGACGACTTGCACTGCCCAGAGACCGGGTAGCGACTGAAATTGCAGCTGGTAGCCTTGCGTTGGCGCCGGTCAACGCCTCGTGGGCGCTGGAGAACCGCTCGGTGGCGATCCGGGTGAAGGGCCTTGCCGGCACCGGGCTCCACACCGAGAACCGCGTCCCCTGCGGCGCCTCCAACCTGTGGGTGCCAGAAAGTCGGTTGTAGGCGTGAGCTGCGAGTTCGCCAGGGAGTCACCTGGCCGCAATGATCGGGCTATGACCCTTCGACTGCTCTACCTGATGTTCTGCCAGGTCATGCGATGGCTTGCGCTGATGGCGCGAAGCTCGGCGGCCAAGGACGCTGAGTTGCTGATGCTGCGCCACGAGGTGGCCGTGCTGCGGCGACGGGTGGCCCGGCCGCGGATCGACTGGGCCGACCGGGCGGTGCTGGCCGGGCTGGCACGGTTGCTCCCCCGCCCGAACTGGCGCGGGTTGGTCGTCCAGCCCGCCACGCTGCTGCGGTGGCATCGTGACCTGGTTCGGCGTCGATGGACCTCCCCGCACCGGCGTGGCCGTCCCGCCGTTTCAGCAGAGATCCGCAAGCTGGTGCTGCGGCTGGCCAGGGAGAACCCGACCTGGGAGTACCGCCGGATCCACGGCGAGCTGTGCCGCCTCGGGTACAAGGACGGGATCGGAGCCAGCACCGTGTGGGCCATCCTCCATCGTGTCGGTGTTGCTCCGGCGCCCACTCGATCGGCGGTTTCATGGCGGCAGTTCCTGCGGGCCCAGGCCGAAGGTCTGCTGGCGGTGGACTTCTTCGCCGTGGACACCGTGTTGCTGCAGCGGCTGTATGTGCTGTTTGTGATCGGGGTGGCGACCCGCCGGGTCCACGTGCTCGGGGTGACCGCGCATCCCGTCGGGGAGTGGGTGACGCAGCAGGCCCGGAACCTGCTCATGGACCTGGCGGATCGCATCGGACGGTTCAAATTCCTTATCCGTGATCGGGACGCGAATTTCACCGCCGCGTTCGACGCGGTCTTCGCCGCCGAAGGGAGCAGGGTGCTGCGCACGCCGGTGCGGGCGCCGCGGGCGAATGCGTATGCGGAGCGGTGGGTCGGCACAGTCCGTCGTGAGCTGCTCGACCGGATGCTCGTCGTGGGTCAACGGCAACTGGAGACGGTGCTGGCGGCCTACGTGGCGCACTACAACGAACATCGGCCACACCGCTCGCTCGGACAGGCATCACCGCCGGGAGCCGTCCCGCCGACTGCTCCGGCGGCTGGCATGCAGGTCGTGCGAGTCGATCGACTGGGCGGACTCATCCACGAATATATCCAGGTCGCGTAAGGTGGACGAGTTTTCGGCACCCACAGGTGGCGCTGTGCCGGCAGCTGGCCTTCACCCAGCCGCTGGCCACCGGTCTCGCCGTGCTGGCGCGGACCCGGCAGGCGCAAGGCGATGCGGCCGGCGCGTTGGAGCTGATCGGCCAGGCCGAGCGGATGCGGCCGAGCCCGCAGGTGATCGCCCTGTTCAACCCGGGCCGGCGTGGCGGGCGCGGCTGCTGCTGGCCACCGGTGAGGTCGCCGAGGCCGCCCGCTGGACCGAGGAGCGCGGGCTGCGTCCCGACGACCAGCCGGGCTGGCCGCGGGAGGGCGAGTACCTGGTGCTGGCGCGGGTGCTGCTCGCCCAGCAGCAGCCCGACCGGGCGCTGCGGCTGCTGGCGTGGCTGCACACCCAGGCGACAGGCCAACCGCGCATGGGCAGCGTGATCGAGCTGGGGACCTTGGAGGCGCTGGCGCGCGCGGCCTGCGGCGCCCAGACCGACGCGTTGACGACCCTCGCCGAGGCGCTGGCCCTGGCCGGCCCCGAGGGGTATGTGCGCGTGTTCGTCGACGAGGGCGCCTCCATGGCGCATCTGCTCGGCAGGTTGACCGCGGCCCAGCGCAGCGGGCGGGTCGCGCTGCCCGCCGCGGTTGCGCCGCACTACCTGGACCGGCTGACGCGGGCGTTCCAGCCGCGCGGGACACGCCCGACCTCACCCACCGACCGCGACACCGCTGGGACTGCGGGGCTGGTCGCGCCGCTCAGCGACCGGGAGCTGCAGGTGCTGAAGTTGCTGGCCGCGGGCAAGTCCAACCAGGAGATCGCCGACGAGCTGGTGGTAGTTCTCGATACCGCCAAGAGACACGTCGGCCACATCCTCGACAAGCTCGGCGCGGCCAACCGGACCCAGGCCGTCGTCCGCGCCCGCTCGCTGGGCCTGCTGCGCTGAGCACACGCTGCGCCTCCGGGGCTACCTATGCGTGACGGATTCCGTCCTCCGGGCCGTCGCGTAGGCTCGGTGAGCCGGCCGCGAGACCCTGAAAAGGGAGAAGGAAATGTCACGTCATCAGGTCACCGTCACCGTGAACGGTGAGCAGCGGCAGGCCGAAGTCGAGGCCCGAAGGCGGCTGGTCCACCTCCTGCGAGAGGATCTCGGCGTCACCGGTGTGCATGTCGGCTGCGACACCACCCAATGCGGCGCGTGCACGGTGCACCTGGACGGCCGCGCGGTGAAGTCGTGTACGGTCTTGGCCGTCCAGGCGGACGGCGCGACCGTTGAAACCCTGGAGAGCCTGAGCAAGACCGGTGCTGTGGCGCATCCGCTGCTGGCGGCGTTTCGCGAGCATCACGCGCTGCAGTGCGGCTTTTGCACCCCTGGCATGATCATGAGCTCACTGGAATTGCTGCAGCGTGAGCCGCAGCCAAGCGAGGAACGCATTCGCGCCTGGCTCAAGGGCAACTTCTGCAGGTGCACCGGCTATCAGCACATCGTTGATGCGATCCGTGCCGCGGCCCAGACGTCTGTTGCTGGCGACCAGGGCCAGGCGGTTACCTCGCCGCCGTCGTCATGGGAGACCGCGACGGAGGAAAGCGCGGCGACCAACACCGCCGTCGCCGGAGCACCGCCGGCCCCCGCCACACAAGACTCCCGATGCTTGGGTCGGCCCCTACCACGGCGGGAGGACGACCATCACCTTCGGGGGCACGGACGGTTCACCGACGACGTGCGACCTGGCCGACGGCAACCGCCGTCGCGTCGCAGGGTCGGCGTAGCCGATAGAGGTACCTGGACTGCTCGGTCGTGCGGGCGAGGAGGAGTGTTGTGGAGCTGACCAGCCGCACGCTGACCGTGCCGCGAGGACCGTATGGGCTGTATGCCGAGCTGACACCCGGGAGCGGCGTGCCGCTGGTGCTGATGCATGGCTTCCCCGACAACACCCACCTGTACGACCGCCTACTCCCGCACCTGGCCGGGCGCCGGCCGGTGGTGCGCTTCGACTTCCTCGGCTGGGGCCGCTCGGACAAGCCGCAGGGCTACCCGTACACGGCGTCGAACCAGGCCGGCGACCTCGCCGCCGTCGTCGGCGCGCTCGATGAGCACGTCGGCGCCGGTGAGCTGGTGCTGGTGGCGCACGACGCCTCCGGGCTACCGGCGATCGACTGGGCGCTGGCCAATCCGGGACGTGTCGCGACGCTAGTTCTGCTCAACACCTACTACCACTGGACCGCTGGCCTGCGGCGCCCGCCCAGGATCGCGTTGTACTCCACGCCCATCATCCGCGCCGCCGCCCGGGCGATCGTCCGGCGCTGGCCCGACCTGGACCGGCGCTTCTACACCTGGCAGGTCGGTGGGTTCATCCAGGACCCCGCCGTCCGGGACCAGCTCGTTCCGCAGCTGTATGAGCAGTCCCTGCCCGCCCGCCCGGCGTTCTGGCGCCTCAACGACGACCTGCTCACCGCGGTGCTCGCCCGCCGGCGGCGCATCGGCGATCTGCGCCGCTTCGGCCGGCCCGTCCGGGTGATCTTCGGTGCCCGCGACCGCTACCTCAACCCGCAGGTTGCCAGGAACTTCGCCGCGCTGTTCCCCAACAGCGAGCTGCACCTGCTGGACGACGCCGGGCACTACGTCCAGGTCGACCAGCCGCAGCGGGTCGCCGCCCTCATCTTGGGCCAGTGAACAGGTCCTGGTTCACCAACAGCACTGAAGGAGTTCTTCAACATAAGACTCGACTTTCGCGGTTCTGTACCTTTGATCATGACGTGCGTCCATTGGGGCTGGCCGCCGTCGCTCCCGCCGTGGTCGGGTCGGGCCGCTGGGCGGCCCGACCCTACGTCCGTGCGCGCCGGCCTCAGTCTCAGAGCCCGTCGCAACAGCCTGTGGGGCGCGGGAATCCTGATTCATCATGCTGCGACCTGGTGATACTCGTGGATGAGGCCGCCGAGCACGTCGCGACGCCTGACCTCTCGAGGGTTGACGTGCGGCGAACCCCGCTCCCGCGCCTCGGCAACGGCCAACGCCAGGCCGCGGTGCGGCCGCTGCTGGTTGTCGTGGTGGACATAGGCACACAGCAGCCGCAGCAGATGGCGCCGGCCATGCACCAGCGTCCAGTCCAAGCACTCCGCCCGTGCGGTCTGTACCCACCGCTCAGCGTGGGCATTCGCCTTCGGCGCCTGAATCGGGGTTCGGATCACCTCCGCCCCTTCGCTGCAGAAGACCTCGTTGAAGGAGCGAGTGAACTTGGCATCGTGGTCGCGGAGCAGCATCCTGACCGCCAGGTCCTGATCGTCCAGGTCCATCGCGACGTTTCTTGCCTGCTGGGTCTTAGCCTCGCTGCTCACACCGCTGATGGGCGGCCCGGCGGAGCAGTGTGCCGGCCTATCCATGCGGCGGTCGGCGGCTGGTTCTGGTGCCGGATCGGGGGCCTGATCCCGCCTCACTGGCAACCGAGAACGCGAGTGGCGTCGGTGTCCTGCTGGTCGGCTTGACGACTGAGTGCGTCGTGGAGTTCGGTCACGACGTCGCGCGACGCGGCAATGGTCCCGCCTCTTGAGTGACAGCGGCCTCGTTGTGTCAGAACCCGAAGCGCGGATCGAAGCGACCTTCGTAGTCGCCCCTGTGAGCGAGATGCCGCCGATGTGTGGAGCCGAACGCCTGTTCTAGGCGATCACCCAGCGTCAGTGCAAGCTCTTCTGGATCGATTCCGTCGTCGACTTCCCAGCGGAGCAGGATCTGGTCCTCGATACAGGTGGTGAAGTCCCAGAAGCCGGTTCCTGGCTCCGCCCAACCTTCCGCGAAACAGCCCAGGGTAGCTCTGCTTGTGTTGCGCAATGCCACGGTCAGTTCGGAGGGCGCGTTCAGGTGCCAGCGGTCGGCGACTTCGGATTGCAGCGCAGTTATCCAGGCGAGGCCGACGACCTGCCGGAGGGGGAAGACCCTTGTCCCTCACCTGGTATGCGAGGTTGCCGCGGCTGAGCTCGATGCCTCCGTGACGATGTAGTGCCAGGCAGCGCACCCAGCCGGCATCGTCCCGATACTGGTCGTACATGACCAGGGCACTGCTTGTCGCCCGGCCCTGGTTCCCCCATTGAGGAGGCGGGCCGCCATAAGGTGTGGGCCTCGGCTCCTTCAGCCAGTCAAGCGTATCGCTGTCCAGCGGCACGCGATCGGCATCCGGGGTCCCCAGGAAGGAACGCCAACCGAAGATCGAGGCCGTCGACGTAGCGGCCGAGGCCTCCGAGGGCGAAGTCTTCCCCAGCCTCGATCGTCAGGCGCTGACTGGTGCGATACCGGAGCCAGCGGGCGCGCTGGGCGTCGATGTCATGGATGGTGCCCTTCATCGGCATCCGGGCGTCAAGCTCCTCCACGCCGGCCTCCCGCAACTTCCTCCACCAGGCGTCCCTCAAGCCGGCGTGGCGCTGGAGCTGGTCCCGCCCACGTAGGCGGCTGCCACTCCACGGCGATCCGGTAGCCGCCACGGGAGCCTCCACCCAGCCGCGTCTGCACGGTTATCGCATGACCGCCGCCGACCAGCGCCTCTGCCAGCAGCAGATGGGCGACGGCACCAGCGGTATCCGGAGGCAGGCCACCGATCGACGCAAGCGAGACCTTGGGGAGCAGGAACCCGAAACCGTCCAGCGCGGCCGGTAGGTCCTCGCCCAGCAGGCGGTGCCGTAGGCCCTGCTCGACGACATCGTCAGGAGACAGGGCGTTGACCGTCATCCGCTGCCAAGCACGACCCCCGAGGTTCCCTCATCGGCTTGCAGCGTCATGGCGAGCTCTTGGGAAGACCGTGCCGTGGTCGTCGCGGTGACCTGGGTCACGATCGGCGGCCTGGGGTCCCTTTCGTCCCTGCTCGATGTCGAACTCGACGGCCTCGCCTTCCTGCAACGTCTGCAGCCCGCCGGCCTGCAACGCGCTGACGTGCACGAACAATGTCGCTGCCGTGGTCGGGTCGAATGAAGCCGTAACCCTTGTTGGGATCGAACCATCTGACGGTGCCGCTCGCCATGACCGGCTGCCTCTTCCGCGGCTTCAAGCGCCGTCGACGGTACGCCCGGACAGGCACGCCCCAGCCGGCGGGTGACCCTCCGCCTGTGCCTTGTCCCCATCAGGAGCGTCCTGCGGTCTGCGATGAACGACGCCGCCACCTCCGCGGAGGGCGCACTCACCGCCGGTCTCAACACACCGCTCTCGGCCGAGGCCTCCCCCAGGGCGGCCAAGGCGCTGGTCGACCGCACCCGCATGCTCGGTTAGCACTGGCATGTGGAAGTTCCTGCGTGGTGGCGATGCCCCATTGGCAGGCTGTTTCATCTCGTCCAGACCGCAGCAGTCGGCCAGATCCGGCCCGGAGCAGCACCGTCGACCGGGCCGCCGCTGTGGCGGCGCTGAAAGGCGAGCGGGTGGTATGCCTTGGTCAGGCCAGCGACGCGTCTCACCTGCCGGGCTGTCGTCTGGTAGCGTTTGCCTGCATACCATGCAAGCGTGCGGCCGCTTGGGGAAGCCGGGCGGCCGTCCCGATTTTCGAGCCAGCAGCCGACCGATGGACGTTTCTGACGCTGCCGCGGAGCTTCACGAACGCACCAAGCACACCTGGGAGCGCATCCTCGCCGAGTCGCAGAGCCTGGATTGGGGCAACCACCCCCTGCCGTTCAAGGTCTATCCCGACCTGGAGCCGCTGCCGTTGCCACGCGAACTGCCGGAGAGCAGCGTGCCCGCCACCGAGGTGCTTGCCGGCCAGGTTTCGGCGCCGGTGTCGGCGCTGGACTTGGCCGGTCTAGCACGCCTGTTGTTTTTCTCCGCTGGCGTGACCCGGTTCCTGGGAGGGGTCCTGTTCCGTGCGGCACCCTCTGCCGGCGCGCTGTACCCGACTGAGGTGTACGTCGTCTGCGGCCCCCTTGCCGACCTGCCCGCCGGCGTGTATCACTTCGAGCCGGCCGAGTTCGTCCTGCGTCGGCTCAGAGACGGGGACTTCCGGGCCAGGCTGGCCGGGTCCGCCGCCGAGCCGGCTATCGCTGGCCTGCCGCTGTCGTTCGTGTTCACGGGCATCCCATGGCGGACGACCTGGAAGTACGGCCAGCGCGGCTGGCGCCACCTGTTCTGGGACGCGGGCGCGATCGTAGCCAACCTGCTGGCGGTGGCCGCCGCGGCCGGCTGGGACGCGCGCGTGCTGCTCGGCTTTGTGGACGTGGAGGTCGCCGGCCTGGTCGGCATCGGCGAGCCAGAGGAGTACCCGCTCGCGTTGGTGGCCGTCGAGGCGCCCGCGGTCACGGAGCCAGCCTGCCGCCCGCCGCTCGAGCCCCTCAGCGCAACCACATGGCCGCTGTCACGCTCGCCGCGCAGCTACCCCCTGGTTACCGCCGCCCAGCGCGCCGGCGAGCTCCCCAGCGCCGCCGCGGTCACCGCCTGGCGCGACCAGGCCGGCAGGCTCCCGGCCCAGCCTGCGACCCCGCCGCCTGCCGGCGACGCCGGCCACGCCGGCGCCGCCACCGACACGATCGAGGCGGTGATCCTCCAAAGGGGCTCGACCCGGCGCTTTGCGCGGGACCCGATACCCCGCGGTGCGCTGCGCTGGGCGATGGCCGTTGCCACCCGACCTGTCCCCGGCGACTTCGCCCCACCCCAGGCGACGCTGCTGGAGCACTTGGTGGCCGTGCACGCGCTGGAGGGACTGACGCCAGGGGCCTTTCGGTGGGCCGAGGGCGATTTCCGGCTGCTACGCGCCGGGGCGGAGCGGCGCCGCACCCGCTCGCTGTGCCTGGGGCAGGACCTGTGCGGCGATTCCGCCGCGACCGTCTTTCACTGCGCCCGGCTGGAGCCCATCCTGCGGGCCCTGGGAGCACGCGGCTACCGGGCCGCCCAGCTGGAGGGTGGCGTGGCCGCGGAGCGGCTGCAGCTGGCGGCGTTCACGCTCGGCGTTGGCGCCAGCGGCGTGACCTTCCTGGACGACGACGTCTCGGGGTTCTTTGGTACCCGGGCCGCACCGATGCTGGCGGTCGCGGTCGGCGTCCCCGCCTATCGGGCACGGCCGGGCATGCGCCCAGCCCAGCTGCCGCACGTCGGCCTGGCGGAGCGCTGACGGCGCAGGCCACCTCCCGCCACCCCATAGACGTTCGCGGTCCACGACGTCTCCCACAACCTCGCCAAGCTCGAAACCCACCGGATCGACGGGCAGCAGCGGTTGCTGTGCGTGCACCGCAAGGGCGCCACCGGGCGCTGCCGCCCGGCCACCCCGACCTGCCCGCCGACATCGCGGCCACCGGCCAGCCGGTGCTGCTCCCCGGCTCCATGGGCACCGGCTCCTGGGTGCTGGCAGGTGTGCCCGACGGTGACGCGTTCTTCTCGACCTGCCATGGCGCCGGGCGGCGCATGAGCCGCCACCAGGCCCGCCGGCAGGTCCACGGCCAGCAGTTGCGCGCGGATCTGGCACGAGCCGGGGTCGAGGTCCGCGCCGACTCCGACCGTGGCCTGGCCGAGGAGACCCCGGCCGTCTACAAGGACGTCGACGAGGTGGTCGCCACCTGTGAGCAGGCGGGGCTGGCCCGCCCCATCGCTCGGCTGCGGCCGGTCGGGGTCATCAAAGGCTGACCGGCCACCATCCGCCTCACACGTCCAGCGTGACCCGGCACCTCCAGCCGGTCCGCTCGGGGACCAACGACAGCTCGTGCCAGGCGATGGCCTTGGGTGCTGGCCCGATCACTATGGCCGCCTGTAGCGGTGCGACGCCCAACCGGCCACGCAGCCCACCGTCGGGCCTCAGCTGTACCCGTACGTCCACCGGACCACCCCGTCCACCTCGACCAGGTAGATCACCTCTTCCAGCAGGCGCACCAGCTGCTCCTCGTCCCCCGCCGGCCCCAGCATGAACGCCACCGACCGGCTGGCCACCACCCCGGCAGTGTCGGCGAACACCGCGACCAGCCCCCGCACCGCCTCAGCCAGGCAGGCGGTCCGTGCCGACGAGGAAGGCAGCTTCACGCTGTACCCGGTGCCAGGCCACTGGCGCCTGCTTGCCTGGGTGCCCAGCGTGGGGCGCACCGATCGCGAGGTCGAGGTCGGATCTGCCGACCTCGAGGTGCGACTCGAGCTCCGCTGAGCATGAGCAGATCATGGCAAGTGGCTGAGCTGCGCCTACTGTCGCTACGAGCTGGCGGAGGGGGCTCCGTCGGAGGGGTGGGGGAAGCCGTCGCCGGCCGCCGGCTTCTCCAAGGTGACGACGGCGTTGTAGTCGGGGATGCCGGCCTGCGGCGACCGCCGGCGACGGTCGATGAGCCGCTCAGCCTCCGGCCAGTGGACCTGCAGGTTGCCTGGCGTCATCGGCGTCACCAGGGCCCGGCCGCGGAACTCGCCGCACTCGCTGCGCAGCACCACCGGATCCCCGCTGGCCAGCCCCAGCCGCTCGGCATCCGCTCGGCTGATCAGCACTGCCTGTCGCTCGGCGCCGGTGAGGGCGTCGGTGTGCTCGTGGACCATGCTGTTGAACTGCTTGCCGCGGCGGGTCGCCACCACAAACGAGCCTTCCGGCAGGTCGATCCTGGGCAGCTGCACGACCGACCAGTGCGCCTTGCCGTCCGCGGTCGGGAACTTCCAGTCGAAGGCCAGGTGCCGGCCCCCGTACTGGAACTGGTCCCCGAAGGACTTCAGATGCTGGATCCCGTCGTACATCGGGATCGACCGGGCAATGTCGGCCCGGATGTCGGAGGTGCCGTCGAAGTGCACCAGGTCAGCCAGGTCCGGCCGTACGCGCTTGGCCAGCTCGACGAAGATCTCCCACTCCGGGCGGGCCTCGCCGACGCGCGGGCCGGGAATCTCAGGACTGAAGATGACCCGCCGCTCCGTCGAGGTCTCGGTGACGCCACCGGGCATCTCGTAGCGGGTCGCGGCCGGCAACAGCAGCACGGTGTCGGCCGGGTCGGTCAGCATCTGGCCGGACAGCACGATGTCGATGTGGACTCGCAGCGGGATGCGGGCCATCGCCTCGTCGACATAGGCGGGGTCGGGGAGCACCTCACGGAAGTTGCCGCCCGAGCTGATCAGCACGTCGAGGTTGCCGGCGTGGGCGGCGTCGAGCATCTCCGGGGCGGTCAGGCCCTTGACCTTCTCCACCTTGAAGCCCCACAGGTCGGTGAACCTGGCGGTGTTCTCGTCATTGAGGGCCAGGCCGCCAGGCAGGACGGTCGCGTAGGCGCCCATCTCGGCCCCGCCCTGTACCCCGGAGTGGCCACGGATCGGCATCAGGCCACACTTGTCGCGGCCGACGAACCCCTTGGTCAGGCCGAGGTTGATGATCGCGCGGACGTTGTCCTCACCGAACTCGTGCTGGGTGATACCCATGCTCCACACCAGCACCGCGGTCCGGGCCTGGCCGAGCATGCGCGCGAACGCCTCCATCTCGCTGCGCGGCACGCCGGCCTGGGCCTCCAACTCGTCGAAGGACTGCGCGTCCAGCGCCCCGCGCACCTGGTCGAAGCCGACGGTGTGGTCGGCGATGAAGCCCTGGTCAACCCAGCCGTTGGCGAGCATGACCTTGAGCGTCCCGTTGAGGAAGGCGATGTCGCCGCCGACGTTGATCAGGAAGAAGCGGTCGGTGATCGTGGTGCCGAAGACGGCGCTCTCGACGTTGCTCGGCACCCAGTACCGCTCCATGCCCGGCTCGCGGTAGCTGTTGACCGTCACCACCTTGGTGCCGGCCCGCTTGGCGTGGTACAGGTACTTCATCGCCACCGGCTGGCTGTTGGCGATGTTGGAGCCGATGAACACCACCAGGTCGCTGCCGACCCAGTCGGCGTACGAACACGTCGTCGCGGCCACGCCGATAGATCCCTTGAGGCCGAACGTGCTCGGGGAATGGCACACTCGGGCGGCGTTGTCGATCGAGTTGGTGCCCATGGCCCGGACGGCCTTCTGGGCGGCGTAGTAGTTCTCGTTGGGGGTGCCGCGGCTGGTCAGGTAGACGCCGAGACGGTCGGGGGAGCTGGCCCGGATCCGCTCGGCGATCAGGTCCAGGGCCTCGTCCCAGCCCACCCGGGTGAAGCCGGGCTCCCCCTTGCGTCGGACCATCGGGTGGGCGAGCCGGCCGAGTTCGCGCAGCTGGGCGCTGCGCTTGCGCTGGAGCGGGCCCACGTCGGCGAGCAGGCCGATGTCGAACGCCGGCATGGTGTTGAGGCGCAGCAGCCGCAGGCGGATGTTGCACAGATGGATCTCGCCCATCGTCCAGTCGCGCATCCCCATCGTGCCCAGCGAGCAGCCGTCGCAGGTGCCCTGGGTGAGGATGCGCCAGGCGTAGGCGGCGTTGTCGCGGTTCTCCTTGAACGCCCGCCAAAGCTCGCGGTAGTTGTTGGGCTTCTGCTGACCGATCCCGAACGGCTTGAGGCTGGCCCAGTTCGCCGGGTCGACACGCTTCTCGCGCTTGTCGATTCTGCCCACCGTCGGCTCCTTCCCGCTCGGCACGCCCTACCGTAGAGCCGACAAGGAACCCCTGCCTTGGTTCGCCGCAACTCTGAGCAGGGTCTGCGCGTCTGGGATACCCCGAGACGACGCAGGGCGCAAGCGTCACGGCGCCGGCAGCAGGTCCTGTGCCAGAGAACCTTTGGACTCCATAGCCGTGCGCGGCCTGCTCCTCGAGCAGATCCGGCCCTTGCCACCCAGGCCGTCCCGCCCGTGGGGTGCAGGAACTCAGACATCGGCTGTGAGCTGTAGGTTCGTCACCGCGGCTCGGTAGGGTGCTGCTGCCATTCTCAGGACCAAGGCCACCTGATGCTGCCGAAGCTCGCCTACCTCACACTCTGCCGGTCGATGCAGCTCCTTGCCCTGCTCGCCCGCAGCGACGCCGCCAAGGACCTGGAGATCCTGGTGCTACGCCATCAACTCGCCGTGCTCCGCCGCCAAGCCCCCCGCCCCAAGCTCGAACCTGCCGACCGGGCGCTGCTGGCCTCCATCAGCCGTGTACTCCCCCGAACCCGGTGGTCCTGCTTCCTCGTCACTCCACAGACGCTGTTGCGCTGGCACCGGCGGCTGGTCGCCGGCGCGTGGACCTACCCGCATCGCCGTCCAGGACGCCAACCCCTCGACCCCGACACGCTAATCATCCGCCTGGCCACGGAGAATCCCCGCTGGGGCTACCAGCGCATCCAAGGCGAACTCCTGAGGCTTGGCACGCATGTGTCAGCGACCGCGATCCGCACCACATTGCGCCGCCACGGGCTCGACCCTGCCCCACGACGGGCGAGCACCATCTGGCGCGCATTCCTGCGACAGCAAGCCGCCGGGATCGTCGCCTGCGACTTCTTCACCGTCGACACCGTCTGGCTGCGACGACTCTACGTGCTGTTCTTCATCGAGCTCGACACCCGGCGGGTCCACCTAGCCGGCGTCACCGCCAACCCAAACGGCGTCTGGGTGACCCAGCAAGCCCGCAACCTCCTCATGATCTTGGGCGAGCGGGGACGTCGGCTTCGCTTCCTGATCCGCGACCGCGACGCGAAATTCTGCCGCGGCTTCGACGACGTCTTCCGCTCGGAAGGCGCTGAGGTGGTGCTGACACCGGTGCAGGCACCCAACGCGAACGCCTACGCCGAGCGCTGGATTCGGACCGTCCGCGCCGAGTGCCTCGACTGGCTGCTGGTCCTCGGCCGATCACACCTCGCGCGAATGCTCAGCGTATATGTCAACCACTACAACCGGCATCGGCCACATCGGGCGCTTGGACTGCAACCACCGGCCCCGCCCGCCCCTCTGGTCCTCGTAAGCGAGGATCGACGCGGCAGCGTCCATCGACGCGACCTGCTCGGCGGCCTCCTCCACGAGTACCGACGAGCTGCATGAACACATTTACGCACCCTACGGGTTGCGAGGATCTGGTCGGTGCCCTGCCGAGCATTCGAACCTTCGCACCATCACGCCACTATCACCGCAGCTCAGGCCCACTCGGCTGCGAATTAAACCTGGCTTCAAGCGTTCGCGAGTGTCAGTGCCCTCCCCCAAACTTGCAGGCGTGACAATCTCGGGCGTGGACGCTTGCGATGGTGATGTGATAGTTCGCGCGGTGGCCCTGCGCTGGGGTCGAGGGTGCCGCCTCCCGGCCGTGGCGCCTTCGGGAATCTCGCTGTCAGATCCCGGATAGCCCCGCTCCGGCTCAGGGGCGCTCCGTGGGCCTGTAAGCTCAAGAGTGCGATGCGCTACAGGTACGTGGTCCGGATCGGGCCAGAGGACATCGGCCGACGGGTGGTGGTGCGCTGGCACCGGCCGGCGGCGTCCGGGCCCGGGGAGGACGAGGTGGCCGACGTTGTCGGCCCGCTGGAGGCGTGCGACGACAACGGCTTCGCGGTCCGCAACCGGCGCGGCGAGCTGGTGCTGATCCCGCGCGAGCGCGCCATGGCGGCCAAGGTCATCCCGGAGCGCGCCTGAGCCTATCCTGGGGCAGCTCGCCCGGCCCGTGCAGGACATCGGTGGCGAGACGATCGGGCTACAAGACGGCCGTCGCCTGGGCTACGCCCAATGGGGCGACCCCGGGGCCAGCCTCTCATCCACTTCCACGGGCTGGCCCGGGTCGCCAAGCCGGGCGAGTTCACCATGGATGCGCCGGTAGCCCTCCGTCGGGTTCTCAGCCGCCATCCGCAGGATCAACCGCCGTAGCTGCGGCGGGATCGACGGTCGACCAGCCGGGCGGTAGGGTTTGGTCCAGTGACGCCTAACAAGGTCCCGGTGCCAGCGCAGTAGCGTCTCTGACATCACGAACCGATGGCGTCGGTGCTGCGTTGGCAGGAGTCGACTGAGTGCCGAAAGGATGGCCCGGTCTGCCAGGCGGGGCGTGGCCGGGTGAGCTGCTGGCGCACGACCGCGACCCCATGGCGCAGCACGGGAGCTCGGCGTTCTTGGACGCCTGCGTGCGGGCCAGCACTGCGAGCCAGCCGATGAGCTGACAGAAGCTCAGGTGGAGCAGCCGCAGCGTCATGACTGGCGATCATCGCGGACTTCCGCCATCGACGCGAAGCTGCAGGTCAACGTCGTGGACGAGGTTCTCGGCACCACAGGCTCCACGACTAGATTTCGACGGCGAGACCGACCGATCCGGAACGTCGCTCCGCACCGGTGTGACCGGCAGCAACCGTGAGGTCATCGATGTATCCGCCGGATGGCGTGGCGGTGCGGGTTGGCGCTGACTGTCGAGCTCATCGTGCAGCGCCACGTCCAGCCTCAGGAGATCCCTGGCGCCAGTCCACCAGTGTCGTGGCGGGCAGCGTGCCCTCCATGAGCTCCTGCCCGAGGAGCCGGCGGCGCGGCTTGCCGCTGGAAGTGCGTGGGATGGCGTACCGCGGGACCTGCAGGACCAGAACCCGGGCGCTGCGGCCCGTCTCGCTGCGCAGCCTGCGTGCGGCAGGCTCCACCCACGCTCCCGACTCGCGTTCGACCACCGCCGCGACGGTGTCCAGCCCATCGAACCGTCCGAACACCACCACCACGCGGCCGGCCGGAACGCCCAGGATCGCCGCGAGCCTCGCCTCGACGTCCTCGGCGTACAGGCTGCGCCCCCTGACCT
>WNGB01007639.1_pt1 | contig 26807 bp, 20 predicted proteins | sample 5400681 | NCBI WGS metagenome assembly WNGB01 (sample SAMN13153367, study PRJNA577476) | soil metagenome | isolation source: 115 cm soil or saprolite under grassland replicate 2 | place: USA:California | collected 2016-06-15
GGAGGCTCGCAATGCGACGCAGCACGCTGGCGATATGCGCGCTGTTGATGGTCGCCACCTCAGGGTGTGACCAGGTTGACGCCGCGAAAGCCAAACTGAAGCTGGCGTGGGACAAGCTGCGGGGCCGGTCCACGGCGACGCAAACCACCACCCCGCCGCCCGCGCGGCCCGCGCCTGACACTGCGGAGCACATTGCCGCCCAGCCGCAGGAACAGGCGCAGCGTCCTCGCCCGCCCGCGGCGCCGCAGGTTCAGGCGGTCACGCGCGACGTGCCCTACGTCTCCAACGACACCGGCACCGTCAATCCGGGCATGAGCGAGCGCGAAGTCTACGAGCTGTGGGCGGCACCGGCGGCCGTGCGGCGCGTGGGCCAATACACGTATCTCTTTTACCAGAACGGCTGCGAGTACACGTGCGGCACGATGGACGTCGTCACGCTGAAAGACGGCCGTGTGGTGGATGCGATCGTGCGCTGGGACGGCCACGGCTACTCCGGCGAGTCGTCCTCGCCGCCGGGACGGGTTCCGGTCGCGAACCCCGGCGGCGACACGCTCCGGATCGTACCTCCGGCGTCTCCACCATGAGCCACGACAAGCCGAGTAAGAACGAAGACGAATACTTCGCGCGCCGCGACGCCGAGCTGCTGCGGCAACAGCGCGCCGCGGTGCAGCAAGCCGCGGCCGAGAGCGATCGCAAGAAGCACTACATGAAATGCCCCAAGTGCGGCTATGACCTCATCACGCACGACTGGGACGGGATCCAGATCGACCAGTGCACGCATTGTCACGGCGTCTGGTTCGACGCCGGCGAGGCGGAGGCGCTGATGAAGACTTCCGCGCCCAATGTGCTCGGCCGCGTGTTTCGCGCGGTCGTCAAGGGCGTAACGCGGAAGTGACCGACCCCGTCATCACCCCCGAGCTGGTGCAGGAGCACAACCTCACACCCGAAGAGTACGCGCGCATCGTAGCCATGCTCGGCAGGACGCCGACGTTCCCCGAGCTGGGCATTTTCTCCGCCTTGTGGAGCGAACACTGCTCCTACAAGCATTCGCGGCCGGTCCTCAAGACATTTCCCACGACGGGACCCCAGGTCGTCCAGGGACCGGGGGAGAACGCCGGCGTGTTGCGGCTCCCGAACGGCTGGGCGGTCGCGTTCAAGATCGAATCCCACAACCACCCGTCCGCGGTCGAGCCCTACCAGGGGGCGGCCACGGGTGCCGGCGGGATTCTCCGCGACGTCTTCACGATGGGAGCCCGCCCCGTCGCCCTGCTCAACAGCCTGCGCTTCGGCCCGCTCGACGAGGCGCGCAATCGCTATCTGTTCGCGGGCGTGGTGCGCGGGATCGGCGACTACGGCAACTGCGTCGGCGTGCCCACGCTCGGCGGCGAGGTCGATTTCGCGGCCGGCTATTCCGGCAACCCGCTGGTGAACGCCATGTGCGTCGGCGTGCTGAAGGAGAAGGAGCTGATCAAGGCCGCCGCGCACGGTGTCGGCAACATCCTCCTCGCCGTCGGCTCGAGCACGGGCCGCGACGGCATACATGGCGCGTCGTTCGCATCCGAGGAGCTGACGCGCGAAAGCGAGCAGCGCCGCCCCCAGGTCCAGGTAGGCGATCCGTTCACGGAAAAGCTGCTGCTCGAAGCGAGCCTCGAGTTGATCGCCTCGGGGCACATCGTCGCCATTCAGGACATGGGCGCCGCGGGTTTGACGTCGTCCTCGGCGGAAATGGCGGCGCGCGGCGGCGTGGGCGTCGAGATCGACCTGTCCAGAGTCCCAACCCGCGAACCGGGGATGACGCCGTACGAGATTCTGCTCTCCGAGTCGCAGGAGCGGATGCTCGTCGTGGCGAAGAGCGATCGCGTGAAGGAGGTCCAGGCGATCGCCGCGAAGTGGGAGCTCAGCGCGACACCGATCGGGAAGGTTACGGATGACGGCATGTATCGCTGCAGCTGGCAGGGCAACGTCGTCGTCGAGATTCCCGGGCGACAGCTCGTCGAGGACTGTCCGGTCTACTATCCGGAAGCCACAGAGGATCCGCGGATCGCGGCACTTCGCGCGGCGCATCCTGCTCCTCGCTCCTTGCTCCCTGCTCCTTCCGAAGCGCTGCTGCAGCTCCTGGATTCACCGTCGGTTGCCAGCAAACGATGGGTGTTTGAACAGTACGACTCCACCGTCCAGGCCTGCACCGTAATCCCGCCGGGTGGCGACGCCGGCGTGATCCGCGTCCGGCACGAGGACTTCGGCATTGCCGTGAAGACGGACTGCAACAGCCGCTACGTGCGCCTCGATCCGTACGAGGGCGGCAAGGCGACCGTCGCCGAGGCCGCGCGCAACGTCGCATGCACGGGGGCACGGCCGCTCGGTATCACCGATTGCCTGAATTTCGGCAACCCGGAGCGTCCCGCCGTCTTCCACCAGTTTCGCGAAGCATGTCGCGGCATCGCCGACGCCTGCCGCGCATTGGGTACGCCGGTCACCGGCGGCAATGTCTCGTTCTACAATGAGAGTCCGACGGGCGCGGTCGATCCGACCCCGGTCGTCGGGATGATCGGCCTGCTCACGCGTGCCGACCGCGCCGTGCCGAGTCACGCGCGTGCAACCGGCGACCTCGTGTTCGTCCTGGGTGAAACACGCGCCGAGCTGGGCGGCTCAGCCTATTGGGAGGTGTGTCACGAGTTTCTCGGAGGCCAGCCGCCCCGCGTGGACCTGGAGGCCGAGCAGCGTCTGATCGAGCTGCTCGTCACCGGCGCCGAGCGGGGGGGCGGCCTGTTCCGCTCCGCGCACGACTGCTCGCACGGCGGCCTGGGTGTCGCCCTCGCCGAGGTGGCCATGGGCGGCTCATATCAGGAACACGGATTTGGGTTGGACATTGATCTAACGACGCACGACGCACGACTCACGACGCACGAGCTTCTCTTCAGCGAATCCCATGGCCGAGCCGTCATTACGTGCTCCCCCGAGCGCGCCGGCGCGGTGCAGGCACTGGCCGGCGAGCTGGGCGTTGCGGCGCTGCGCTGCGGCACGGTGGGAGCGCGCGACGGCGCCTTCCGCATCACCCTGCGAGACGGCGGCGTAGAGGAGCCTGTCAGCCGGCTCCGGGACGTATATTGCAACGCCATTCCTCGACGCATGGGAGACTGATCGCAAGATGTGCGGCATCATCGGCGTAGCGGGCGTCCCCGACGCATCGCGCCTCACCTATCTGGGGCTCTACAGCCTGCAGCACCGCGGCCAGGAATCGGCCGGCATCGTCGCGGTGGATGGAGCAGGTGTGGCCCGCGCACATCGCGACATGGGACTCGTCTCCGATGTCTTCAGCGAGCGCGTGCTCGCGGATCTCCCCGGCGACGTGGCGATCGGGCACACGCGCTACTCGACGGCCGGCTCCTCGGTCCTCGCCAACGCGCAGCCGATTCTCGCCGGGTATCACGAGGGGCCGCTGGCGCTCGCGCACAACGGCAACCTCACGAACGCCGACTCGCTCCGCGCCGATCTGGTCGCCAAGGGCTCGATCTTCCAGACGTCGTCGGACAGCGAAGTGCTGATCCACCTGATCGCCCGCTCCGAGGCGCGCGAGCCCGAAGATCAGCTGCTCGATGCACTGGAGCGGGTCGAAGGCGCGTATTCGCTGGTCGTCACGATCGGCCGGACGCTGTATGCCATCGTCGACCCGCGCGGCTTCCGCCCGCTCTGGCTCGGCAAACTCGGTGAAGGTTACGTCGTCGCGTCGGAGACCTGCGCACTCGATCTGATCGGCGCCGCCACGGTGCGTGAGCTGGAGCCGGGCGAATTCCTGCGCATTCAAGGCTCGCCACCCGAGATCGACAAGTTGCCGGCCCTGCCGGCGAAACCCCGCAAGCGTTGCATCTTCGAGCTGGTGTACTTCTCGCGGCCCGACAGCACGATCTTCGGGCGCTCGGTCGATCGCGTACGCCGCGCGCTCGGCCGCGAGCTCGCGCGCGAGCATCCCGCCGCGGGTGCGGCGTGCGTCTTCTCCGTTCCCGACTCATCCAACGCGATGGCGCTGGGCTTTGCCGAGCAGTCGGGCCTGAAGCTCGAGCACGCGCTGATCCGCAACCATTACGTGGGACGCACGTTCATCAACCCGACGCAGGCCGCCCGCAACGCCAAGGTCAAAATCAAGTTCAACCCGGTGCGGGAAGTGCTCCAGGGGAAGAAGGTCGTCGTGGTCGACGACTCGCTGGTCCGCGGTACGACGAGCCGGGAGCTCGTGCAGATGATTCGCCAGGCCGGCGCCAAGGAGGTCCACTTCCGCGTCGCCTCGGCGCCGATCACCGGGCCGTGCTATTACGGCATCGATACGCCAACCAAGGCGGAGCTGATCGCCTCCAGCCATTCGCTGGAGCAGATTCGCAAGCATTTGGGGGTGGATACGTTAGGCTACCTCTCGCTCGAAGGCATGACGCGCGCCATGGGAGGCGATCAGGGCGAGTTCTGTGACGCCTGCTTCTCCGGCCACTACCCCACCGCCATTCCCGACGACACCCAACGTGCCCGCCAATCCGCCCCTCTCCAGGTGACCATGGCCGTGTAGGGGCAACGCCTCCAGTTTTAGGATATGTCCGTCGAACGGCACGTCTACTTCTTCGGCAACGGCCGCGCCGATGGCTCGGCGGCGATGCGCGACATTCTCGGCGGCAAGGGCGCCGGGCTCGCCGAGATGGCCAATCTGGGCCTGCCCGTTCCGCCCGGGTTCACGATCTCCGCCAAGTTGTGCATCACCTACCTCGAGCAGGGCACCTTCCCCGCCGCGCTGCGCGCTGAAGTCGATCGCCATCTCAAGCACCTGGAGCGCGTCACGAAGAAGGGCCTGGGCGACGCGCAGAACCCGCTCCTGGTGTCGGTGCGATCGGGCGCGGCGGTGTCGATGCCGGGGATGATGGAGACGATTCTGAACCTCGGCCTGAACGATCAAACGGTTGAAGGGCTGATCGCCGGGTCGAAGAATCCACGTTTCGCCTACGATTCCTACCGCCGTTTCGTGCAGATGTACGGCGACGTCGTGTACGACATCGGCAAAGCCCCCTTTGAGGAGGAGCTCGACAAGGCCAAGGCCCGTCGCAAGGTCAAGCGCGATATCGATCTTCCCGCCGACGACCTGCACGATCTCGTGCACGACTTCAAGACGATCGTGAAGAAGCAGACGGGCCACCCCTTCCCGGACAATCCGCAGCAGCAACTCTGGGGCGCGATTGAAGCGGTCTTCAAGAGCTGGCATACCAAGCGTGCCAAGGACTACCGCCAGGTCAACGGCATTCCTGACAGCCTGGGAACCGCCGTGAACGTCGTCGCCATGGTCTATGGCAACATGGGCGACGACTGCGGCACGGGCGTGGCATTCACGCGAGACTGCTCCACAGGCGAGCACGTGCTGAACGGCGACGTGCTGACCAACGCGCAGGGCGAGGACGTGGTCTCCGGCGCGCGTACGCCCGAGCCCATCCAGAAAATGAAGCGCGGCAAGCTCGCCAAGATCTACCGCGAGCTCGACCGCCTGGGGACGAAACTCGAGAAGCACTTCAAGGACGTGCAGGACGTGGAGTTCACGTTCGAGCACGGCCAGCTGTACATGCTGCAGACGCGTCGCGCGCAACGGACGGGAATGGCGGCGGTTCGGACTGCGGTCGAAATGGTGGACGAGGGGCTGATTACAGAAGACGAAGCGATCCAGCGCGTGCCGCCGCAGGATCTGGATCAGCTGTTCCATCCCATGGTCGATCCACGCTCCAGCGTGACCGTGCTGGCCAAAGGGCTCCCCGCCTCGCCTGGCGCGGCGACCGGCGAGGTCGTGTTCGATGCCGACGAAGCCGAGGCGCTCAAGAAAAAGGGCCACGATGTGATCCTCGTGCGCCCCGAGACGTCGCCTGAGGACTACCATGGTATCGTGGCAGCGCGCGCTGTCCTCACCGCGCGAGGCGGAATGACGAGCCATGCAGCAGTCGTCGCGCGCGGCATGGGTAAGACGTGCGTGGTGGGCGCGAAAGAGCTGGATGTCGATCCCTCCGCCGGCCGATTCCGCGTCAATGGCCGTGCGGTCAAGCGGGGTCAGGTAATTACGGTCGATGGGACGACGGGCCGCGTCATCCTCGGTGCGGCTAGGCTGGTCACCCCCAAGGCGGGAAAAGAGTACGACCGCCTGATGTCCTGGGCGGACGCGAAGCGACGGATGCGCGTACGAGCCAACGCCGATATTCCCGCCGACGCGCGCCGGGCGCGGGAGTTCGGCGCGGAAGGCATCGGGTTGTGCCGCACGGAGCACATGTTCTTCGAAGGCGATCGCATCACCCTGATGCGGGAGATGATCCTCGCATCCGACGAAGCGGGTCGCCGCAAGGCGCTCGCCAAGCTCCTCCCGATTCAGCGCGGTGACTTCGAGGGGATCTTCGAAGTCATGGACGGCCTCCCGGTCACGATCCGGCTGCTCGATCCACCGCTGCACGAGTTCCTGCCGCACACGCACGCCGAGATCGCTGCGCTCGCCAAGCATGCCAAGGTGCCGAGCGCCCAGCTCGAGCGCCTCATCCACTCGCTCATCGAAGCAAATCCGATGCTCGGCCACCGCGGCTGCCGCCTGGGGATCACGTATCCGGAGATCACCGAGATGCAGGCCCGCGCCATTTTCGAGGCGGCGGGGCATGTCGCCGGCAAAGGGAAGAAGGTCACGGTCGAGATCATGATTCCGCTCGTCGCCGACGTGCGGGAGCTGGTCAATCAGTCCCAAATCGTTCACCGCGTCGCCGAGGAGGTCTTCCATCGCGAGGGGCGCGCGGTTCCGTACCTCGTGGGGACGATGATCGAGCTGCCGCGCGCCGCCCTGACCGCCGATGACATCGCCAAGCAGGCCGAGTTCTTCTCGTTCGGAACGAACGACCTTACGCAGACGACATTCGGCCTCTCGCGCGACGACGCCGGCCGGTTTCTGCCGTTCTATGTGGAGCACGCGATCTTGATGGAGGATCCCTTCCAGGTGCTCGATCAGGTCGGCGTCGGGAAGCTCGTCGAGATGGCGGTGAAACTGGGACGGAGCGCGCGGCACGACTTGAAGGTGGGGATCTGCGGCGAGCATGGCGGCGAGCCCAGCTCGGTGAAGTTCTGTCACCGCGCCGGCATGAACTACGTGTCCTGCTCTCCCTTCCGGGTCCCGATCGCCCGCCTCGCCGCGGCCCAGGCGGCTCTCGAGGAGGCGGGCGTCGTGAGCCGGACGCGCGCTACCGTTTGAAGACCGCGGCCGCGCCGCCGGCGATGATCACGCCGATCAAGAACGCAACCGTCGCGACCATGTAGCCCGTTTGCTTGGACAGGCGGTGCGTCGTCGAGACGCCAATCGCGGTCAGCACGAGTCCCCAGATGCTAAAGGGATTGATCGATTTCAGCACCGCTCCGACGAACCCTTTGGCTCCGGGTGCGAGCAGATCGAGGCCGAGCGCGGGCTGCAAGTCCTGCGGTCCGGTGATCTGGCCGACGCCCTGCATGTGCAGGACGAGCGTGCCCACGATCGCGAGCAGGACTACCGATGGCACCGCGGAATACGCCGCGACACTCATCAGCTTGCCGAACTTTGCCTCACCGCCGAAGACCGAAACGAGCACCCACAAGAGACCGGCCCCGATCAGCAGGCCGATCGCGAACCCGACCGGAATGAAGACCGCGCCGATCCAGAGGAACTTCGACGGATCGGGCCCACCCGCGGGGCGCGACGCCATCTGCGCCGCCATCCCGGCCCTGAGGAACGGCATGTTCGCGAAGTAGATCGCGACCTGCACTACGCAGATCACGAGGTAGGGAACGAGGAAACTCGGTTTCTCACGGACCCGCTCGAAAACGGCGCTGGGGTCATAGAGGACCTTGAGGACGTCCATCAACGAGCTGCCGCCCCCGCCCTGCTCCACTGGGGCCTGCTGCATCCCTTGGCCCATTCCGCCTCCCGTCAGAGGGTCGTTATCCCGCACCGCCCAAACGGCCCCCAATATAGGGGTTGAAAACCGAAACGGGAAACGGATGAGACGACTCGGACTTACGGCAGTGTCGCGCCTTCCCGCAGCTTCACCCAGACGACGTAGATGTTGTCTCGAACCAGACCGCCCAGCGCGCGCCGGTTCAAGATGCCGTAGGAATTGATGGTCGATTCGGTCAACTCCGGGAATGTGGCCCGGATTTCACGCATGCCGACCCTTGCCGAGTCGCCGCCGGCACGCTGCACGCTCCGCACAACCTGCTTGTCGGAGGTGATGACAAACCAGAGCTGCAGCGGCGGACCGCTGCGCTGTGCCAGCAATGACGGATAGCTGGCGACGAGAGCCTGTCGCACCCAAGGCAGCACAACCATTTCCGGATGTGCCTGCAATGCGGAGAGGTCTCGCGTACTCGGGTCGTGATGCACCCAGATGACGCGCACGTTGTCCCGAACGATGCCCTGCAGTGCTGTGCGACTCACGACACCCCAGCCGTCGTTGAACGGCGTGAAGCCCTTGAAGGTCTTCTGGATTTCTGCATCGATGGCTTCGCTGCTGCGGGGCACTAGAGCGCCCTGCGAGACTTGCAGCCTCGCGTCATGTACCAGGATCACGTCCATCGGCGGCCCAGCAGGCTGATCCAAGAGCGCTGGGAACAAGCGCTGGATGTTGTCCCGGACCCACGGCCGCTGCCGCGCGGCCATGACTGAGTCGAGCCTTCGCAGCAGTACAGGAGAAACCGAGTCCACCTTCCGCAGCAGCTCCGGGGTGACGGAGTCCAGGATGCGGAGTTGATCATCAATCGTCGTGCGCTGCGGCGCCACCGGTCGCGGCGTTTCGCATGCACCTACCATTGCTCCCGTCGCGACGACGAGCGCGGCAACGGCTCCCGCCCAGCGCCACTTCGGCGTACGCCCGAGCATGCGCCGAATGCGCGACTCGAGAAACGACGCGGGCTCCCCGAACGCCGCGATGCCGACCATCTGCGGACTCCGGCGCCGGCCGACGCGGAAGAGCAGCTCGCCGTAGGCAGGAGCCGAGCGGCCTTGTGATAGCACACGCGCGTCGCAATCCATTTCGACCGCCAGGCGCAAGCGCCGCCACTGCCACCAAAGCGCCACGTTCCACGGTGCGAGCAGCACCAGTGCGAATCCCATGGCGATCAGCGCAGGATCAGCGGCGCGCACGTGCTGCTCCTCGTGGACCAACATCAATTCCCGTTCCCGCTCCGGGAGCTGCAGCGCCCACTCGGGCAGCACCACCCGAGGCGACCACACGCCGACCACCGCCGGGCCTACATTGGGTGAGACGAGCACGTGCCGGCCATCGACGGCCGCTCGCCGCCACCGGTGCTGCATCGAGACCAAGCGGGTCGTCGCCACGCCGAGCACCAGCACCAGCGCAATCGACGCGAGTCCCCATCCCCACCGGAGTGGCGTATCGAGATCGGTGAGAGAAAAGGGCCGTCGTGAAGGTTGGTGGACGATGGTGGACGTTGTGAGGGTAGTCGACAATGACGGGCGTCCGGATGATTCCACCGCCGCCGGAACGGGTACAGCAAACGTGGCGAACGCCTCAGGCCGGAGCCACGCCGCTACCGGAATCGCATACGAGCCTGCCAGCGCGATGATCCACGCCCAGCGCGTGGGCCGACCGACGAGGTGAAGCCCTCGTTCGACGGCGTGACCCACGACCATGAACGCCAAGCCGATTCCCACGCAATACAGCATCCAGACGGCGATCACTTGGCACCTCCCTTGATGCGCGCTTCGAGCAGCTGGCGCAGCCGGCGCAGCTCCTCGTCACTCAAGTTTTTGTCGGAAACGAGATGCGTCATCAGCAGCTCGGGCGAGCCCTGGAATACTTTGTCGACCAGCCGGCGCAATGCATTGCGACCCGCGGCGTCGCGTTTGACCAGCGGACGGTAGCGGTGTGCCCGGCCCTCGCTCGCATGCGCCACATAGCCTTTTTGCTCCAGGGTGCGGAGCACGGTGAGCACGGTCGTATACGCGAGCCGATCGGCGAGCCGCTCACGCACCTCGGCCACGGTGGCGGTCTCGCGGTCCCAGAGCACGCTCATGACGTCCAGCTCGCGATCGGTGAAGGCAATCCGCATGGCTTCCGCTCATCTACTAGTGTTGTAGTAGTTATACCCGGCAGGTTCCCAATTGTCAACTAGTTCTTTAGTAGCACGAGGACCGGGGCTTCTCCGCCCCCGACCCGGGGTGTAGGCTACGAAGGAGCCTATGGTTCTCACTCTTGTCTTCGCAGCGGCACTGCTGGTCCAAACGCCGCACGCGCGCCAGCCGGTGGGCGTTTGGCGCAGCGATTCGACGCTCTACGTCACGCTGCGGCAGCCCGGGGACCTGCTGGTCCTGCACGTCGACGCGAACGGTCGCATCCAGGTGCTGTTCCCCGCGAGTCCCGACGACGGCACCGCCATGCTGGCGAACGACACGCTCGTCGTGATCCCGCTGCCACCGACCGCGGAAGGCAATCCGGCGACATTCATCGCCGTGCGCTCGCGGTGGGCGTTCGACTTCGCGGCCCTGCGCACCGGATCGACATGGAATTATTACAATGCCTTGTTGCTGCAACCGACCGCCGGCGACCCGCTCGCGGCGTTGCTCGACATCGCCGACCGCGTCACAGACGGGCGTCCGTACGACTTCGGCGTCGTGGCATACACGAGGGCGGGTGTCGTGGAGGAGCGCCGGGTGCCGCGCCAGCCGCTGGTCTGTCTCAGTTGCGTCCGGCGGGGGACCGCTGTCGCAGAGGCTCCCGCCGCGGTCCCAACAACCGCGGTCGACTGCTCGAACGCATCCCTGACGAATTCGTTCTGCGGCGTGGCCAACGCCGCCGTCTCGATCAGCAGCGTGCCCCAGGTCGCCTACCAGCCCGTTCCCCCTGCGCCCGCCCCCGCGCCAGTCTACGTGCCGTACTACCTGCCGATCGTGGTGCACGGAGCGCAGCGGCGATTCGAGCGCCCCATCCTGCCTGCTTCGCGCGCTCCTCAGCCATCCGCGGCGATCGCGTTCCCGATTGCGCCGCGGCTTGTCGTGCCGTCCACGAGTCAGCTGCGGACCTTCGGAGCTCGGCGACCATAACGGGAAACGAGAAACGGGACACGTGACCACGTTTCCCGTGTCACGTATCCCGTTTCCCGTGATGTTTCGAGTGGAGGCGCGGGGAATTGAACCCCGGTCCGAGCATGACTCCGATACCGCTCCTACGTGCGTAGACTAGGCTTTGGTGGTCTCACTACCTCGGCGCCTGGTCAGCCCTGGTAGCGACAAGCCTCTGGAATCTCTTGCGGCACCCGTTGAGGCCCCAGGTGCCGCCAGCCCGACTTTGCGATACGTGAGCGCCGCCTCAGGCGGGCTGCCACTCACGCAGGTGCGTGAAGCCGAAGCTTACGCAGCCAGAGCCAGATGCTCGACAACCTACTCTAGTCGGAGCGGTTCGCCTTTTCAACCCGATTCCGCCCTGCCTGCTTGGCCCGATACAGCGCGGCGTCCGCCGCGGCGGGCAGGTTCAGCACATCACCGATCGGCTCCGGATATGCCGCCACGCCACACGACGTCGTGAGTGGATATGGCGTGCCGCTCCAATGCCACATCGCTCCCGCCACCGAATCGCGGATGCGCTCGGCCACCTCCAGCCCCTCGCGCGCCTGTGCTCGCGGCAGCCACACGGCGAATTCCTCCCCGCCAATACGTGCGACGAGATCGCCATCGCGCACCGCTTCCTCGAACACCCGCGCCACGTGCTTCAGCGCCGAGTCACCGGCGGCGTGACCGAGCGTATCGTTCAGGCGCTTGAAGTGATCGAGGTCCACATAGACGAGCGTCGCGGGAGGCGGTTGTTTTTGCGCACTATACGCCTGCAGCGCGCGCTGAAATTCGCCGCGATTCCTCAGCCCGGTGAGCGGGTCGAGCACGGCACGCCGTTCAGCGTCATGCACCGCCTTCGCTGCCGCGAGCCGCGGCCCCAGTTCCGCAAGCAATGATCCCATCTGTCCCAGCAACGGCGTATCGGGATCGAGCGGCGTGCCGAATACCACAAGAGCGCCGACGACCAGCTTGCCGTCCTCGAGCGGATACGCCGTGCCGGATCGCTCGCCCCGCCGCCGTTCCGGCTCGCCTCCCCCAAACACATCCTCGCCGGCGCGCGCGACGACCGGCAGGCGCGTGGCGATCGCCCGTGCAGCGGGCGCATCCGCGTCGAGCACGCGACCCGCGAGCCTCGGGTCGGCCGCGCTGGAAACCACGACCACACGCGGCGCGCCACCATCCACAGCACCCAAGACGATCGCGGTGCCCCGCTCCACCAATTGCTGCGCCAGCTCGGCACCAGCTCGAGCGATGGCGTCCAGTGTCTGTCCTCCGCCCGCCACCCGCGCCAGGCGTCGCGCGAGCAGCTGACTCGGCGGACCTTCTGCCCGCTCCTCGGCAAGACGCATCCCCGCGAGGAAGCGACGCAGCTCGGCGAGGACACTCTCGATCCGTGTCTCGCTCGCGCGGCTGCTCAGGAGCAGACCACCACCGTAGGGGAAATCGCCCACTGCCGCGTAGGTCTCGTTGGCATCCCGCACGACGTGCACGCGGCCGTCCACCGAGGCCAATTGAACAATCGCCTCGCCGCGGCCGAGGACGTCGGGCCCCACGTCGGGATCGGCGACCGCGACAGGGCCTTCCATGGAGCCGACGACCCATCCCCCGCGCGCGCTATGCGCGCGGCGCAACAGGTCGAGCGTTTCACGGAAATCGAGTGCCGGAGGTCCGCGCCGCCGCAACCGGCCGGGGCGGAAGCGGATCGTCCATCCGAGCAGGGCGGCGGCGCCGCCTGCCGCCGCGACAATCACCCACGAACGGGCGGCCTCCGCTCGAGCGAGAGCCGCCGCCATCGCCGCAATGCCGACGAGCTGCAGCGCGAGCGCCAACCAGCGCCGCGCACCTGCCGGCTTACGAGTGATTGATGCGGCTCGCGGCCGCGGCGGCGCCGAATCCGTTGTCGATGTTGACGACGGTGACGCCCGAGGCGCAGGAATTCAGCATGGCAAGCAGGGCGGCCAGCCCCCCGAACGAAGCGCCGTAGCCGACGCTCGTCGGCACGGCGATGACGGGAACCTTCACCAGCCCGCCGACCACGCTTGGCAGCGCACCCTCCATCCCGGCGACGACGATGATGACGCCGGCCGAGCGCAGCACGTCGGTCTGGGTGAGGAGCCGGTGAATCCCGGCGACGCCGACATCGGTGAGCCGCTCGACGCGGTTCTTGAGCGCCCGCGCGCTGACCGCCGCTTCCTCCGCGACCGGGAGATCGCTGGTGCCGGCCGTGCAGACGAGCACGGTGCCCCGCCCCGTCGGCGCCGGCTCAGGTTCGGGCGGGAGGTACGCGGTTCGGCCCAGCTCGTTGATCTCCACGCGCGGGAACCGCGCCGCCAGCGCTTGCGACTGCGCCGGCTCGACACGCGTCGCTAGAAACGTCCCGCCCGCCGTCTCGAGCCGCTCCGCGATCGCCACGACTTGCCCGACCGTCTTGCCCGGACAAAAGATCACCTCCTGATGCCCCTGGGTGATGGGCCGGAGGTGATCGATCGTGGCGAACGGCAGCCGCTCGAGGTTCAAGCCGCAGATCTCGCAGATCCGTACAGATAGTCGCAGAAAATCGCTTCGGCTTCTGCCATCGATTCGATCGCGAACAGGCGCTGGCGTAGCTCCGACGCCCCGGGGAGGCCTTTCGTATACCAGCCGAAATGCTTGCGGAACTCGAGCGCCGTTTTGCGCGTGTTGCCCTGCAGCCGTAACGCCAACCGCGCGTGCTCCAGCGCCGTTGCAAACCGCTCCGCAGGCGTCGGATCGGGCCGCTTGGTGCGCCCCCCCCCCTCCAGCAGGTCGCGCGCCTGCGCGAACAGCCACGGATTCCCGAACGAGCCCCGGGCGATCATGATGCCGGCACAACCGGTGTGGTTTCGCATCGCGAGCACGTCTTCGGGCGTGCGGATGTCGCCATTGCCGATGACCGGGATCGTGAGCGCCCGGACAAGCTGCGCGATCTCATCCCAGTCTGCGGTTCCTTGATACATCTGGGTGCGGGTCCGCGGATGGAGCGTCAGCGCCTGCGCGCCGGCCTCCTCGCAACGCAGCCCGATTTCCACAGGATCACGCTGTGTCTCGTCCCAGCCGCTGCGGATCTTCACCGTCACCGGCAGCCGCGTGGCCTCGCGTACCGCCCGGATGATGCCGCGCACCAGGGTCATGTCTTTGAGACACCCTGATCCGCCGTTGTTGCGGACCACTTTCTTCACGGGGCAGCCGAAGTTGATGTCGACGAAGTCGGGCTGAAACAGCTCCGTGACCATGCCGGCGGCCTTGGCCATGACGCCCGCGTCGGCCCCGTAGATCTGAATCCCGATCGGCCGTTCGACCGGCTCGAAGCGCATTTCCGCCAGCACCCGCTCGATGCCCAGAGAGATGCCGACGGACGAGATGAATTCGGACACGACGACGTCTGCGCCGTAGCGGCGGCAAATCTGCCGGAACGGCGACTCCGACACGCCCGCCATGGGGGCGAGGTAGAGCGGACAGTCGTGCTGGACCGAGTACGGGAAGTCCATGCGCTGGAACGTAATAGCGCGTTGCGCACGGAGCAACCAAGATTTACCTTTCGCGCGCGAATGCGCCTGCGCGAGTTCTTTTCCGAAGATGCCATCACGCTCGAGCTCCAGAGCACCACCAAGGACGCGGTGCTGAAGGAGCTCGTCGGGCTGCTCAAGCTCGACGAAAAGGCGCAGGGGATGCTGTTCAAGATGCTGAAGCGGCGCGAAACCCTCGGCTCGACCGGCATCGGCCAGCACATCGCCATCCCCCACTGCCGTTCGCTGGTGGTGACCCGCCTGCGCTGTGCGTTCGGCCGCAGCAGACAGGGGATCGACTTCAAGGCGATCGACGATCAGCTCGTCAATGACTTCTTCCTGATCGTAGCCCCGCCGCTGGAAGTCTCGAACCAATACCTGCCGGTGCTTGGAAAGATCGCGCAGTTCGCCAAGGAAGGTGACGTACCGGGCAAGCTGGCAAAGCTTCAAAAACCAGCGGAATTCCTAGCCCTACTCGAGGAAAAGAATATCTAGCGCGACTACTCCCACTCGATGGTTGCGGGCGGCTTGGAACTGATGTCGTAGGCGACGCGATTCACTCCCTTCACTTCGTTGATAATCCGATTCGAGATCCTGCCCAAGACTTCATGCGGGAACTGGTACCAGTCGGCCGTCATGCCGTCCCGGCTCGTGACGGCGCGCAGAGCCACGACGTAATCGTAAGTCCGTCCGTCGCCCATGACGCCAACGGATTTGACGGGTAACAGCACCGCGAACGCCTGCCAGATCTGGTCGTATAGACCCGCGGCGCGAATCTCGTCCAGATAAATCGCATCCACGCGGCGAAGCAGGTCCAACCGCGCCTCACTCACGGGACCCAAAACCCGGATCGCGAGACCGGGCCCGGGGAACGGATGGCGCCCCACGATCTCCGCGGGCAGCCCCAACTCCCGCCCCACCTTGCGCACTTCGTCCTTGAACAGCTCGCGCAACGGCTCGATCAGCGTCCAGGGCAGGTTGGGTCGCAGTCCGCCGACGTTGTGATGCGTCTTGATCGTGGCGGATGGCCCGCCCGTCGCCGACGTCGATTCGATGACATCGGGATAGAGCGTGCCCTGCACCAGGAATCCGACACTGCCCTCGACGTGCCGGGCGGCGTCCTCGAACACGTCGATGAACGTGTGCCCGATGCGGCGGCGCTTCTCCTCGGGGTCCTCGACGTCCTTCAGCTCCTTGAGGAAGCGGTGGGTTGCGTCCACCACGCGCAAATCGATCCCCAGGTGGGCGCGAAAGGTGCGCTCGACCTGCTCCCGCTCCCCGCGCCGCAGCAGGCCGTGGTCCACGAACACGCACGTCAGCCGGTTGCCGACGGCCCGATGCACCAGCGCCGCCGCCACCGCCGAGTCCACACCGCCCGACAGCCCGCAGATCGCGCGTCCTTCTTCCCCCACGAGCTGCCGAATCCGGCCGATTTCCTGATCGATGAAATGGCCTGGCGTCCAATCAGGGGTGCAGCCGCAGATATCGAACAGGAAGTTGTGGAGGATCTCGCCGCCCCGCGGCGTGTGCGCCACCTCCGGGTGAAACAGCACGCCGTAGATCGGCTTGGAGTCGTGCTGCATGCCGGCGACCGGGGCGTTGGCGCTCGTCGCGGTCACCCGGAAATGGGGGGGCGGCGACTCGATCCGGTCCCCATGGCTCGCCCAGACGATGATGCTGGCCTGCGGCTCGAATCCCGCAAAGAGACCCTTGTTCTCGCGGATCGTGACGTCCGCACGGCCATATTCGCGGACCGTGGCGGGAGCGGCCTTCCCGCCCGATAGCTGCGCCACGAGCTGCATGCCATAACAGATGCCGAGGACCGGGACGCCGAGATCGAGAATTGCGGGATCGACGGTCGGCGCGCCGGGGTCGAACACCGAATTGGGTCCACCCGACAGGATGATCCCCTTGGGGTCAAACGACCGCACAAAGGCCAGGTCGGTGCCGCGCGCGGCGGGATGAATCTCGCAGTAGACGCTCGCCTCCCGGATCCGGCGCGCGATCAGCTGCGTGAACTGCGAACCGCAGTCGAGGATGAGGATGCTGTTCACGCTTTGTACCACGTGGTGGGTTCTGCCGTCTCGCCTCTGACGAGGTCGTCGAGCGTCTCGCGCTGCCGCGCGACGTAGTAGCGATCGCCGTCGACGACGACCTCGGGCGCTCGCGGCCGCTGGTTGTAGGTCGACGCCATCACAAAGCCGTACGCCCCGGTGCCGAGCACCGCCAGCACCTCGCCGGGCCCGACGGAGACGAGTTTGCGGTCGAGGGCGAGGAAGTCACCCGACTCACAGATCGGCCCAACGACGTTCACGACTTCCTCGGGCCGCTTCCCGTCGCGCAGCGGCAGAATCTCATGATGGGCATTGTAATGGCTGGGACGGACGAAGTCCGACATGCCGGCGTCGACGATGACATACTCCTTGCCGCCCGCGTGCTTGCGGTACAGCACGCGGGTCAGCAGCACGCCCGCGTTCGCCACGAGGTAGCGCCCCGGCTCGCACAACAGCCCCAATCCCGCGGCGCCGACCGCGGGGACGACCGCTTCCGCGAACGCCTGGGGACTCGGGGCCTTCTCGTTGTGGTACCGGACGCCCAGTCCACCGCCGACGTCGAGTGCTTCGAGCGTCGTGATGCCGGAGGCGCGGATCGCCGTTACCAGCTCGATCAACTTCACCGCCCCGCGATGGTAGGGGGTCACGTCGGTGATCTGGGACCCGATGTGCATCGCCAGCCCTCGCAACACGAGCCGCGGCTCGGCCGCGATACGGCCCGCGACGGTGACCACTTCATCGAAGGGGATGCCGAACTTCGCCGTCTTCTCGCCGGTCTTCATGTACAGGTGCGAATCGATCGCGACATCGGGATTGACCCGTATCCCGACGCGCGCCGGCATCTTGACGTCGTTGGCGACCGCGGTGAGAGCGTCGAGCTCGCTGGTCGATTCGATGTTGATGAAGCCCACGCGGGCGCGGATTGCCTCCTCGATCTCCGCGGCGGTCTTGCCGACGCCCGAGAAGACGATGCCGTCGGGATCGAATCCGGCGATGCGGACGCGTCGCAGCTCGCCGACCGACACGATGTCGGCGCCGGCACCGAGCTGTTTCATGACCCGCAACACGCCGAGGTTGCCGTTGGCTTTTACCGAGTAGCAGATACGGTGTCGGATGCCGTGCAGCGCGTCGTGCAGTGCGTTGTACTGCGCGCGAATCAGATTGGTGCTGTAGACGTACGCCGGCGTTCCGATGCGATCCGCGATTGCCTGCAGCAATCCCGGATCGAACCCTAGTACGCCTGTGCCCACACGGCCTCCGCTACGCTGGGGGCTCCGCACCACATGCAATGCTGCGGCACCTCTTTACTGCGGAACTCGGGATCGGGGAGCACCCGGATCGTCGCGTTCGTTTGTTGTTTGATCTCGGCCTCGCACGTCGGGCTGCCGCAGAAACCGCCGTAGGCGAATCCGCCGCCGCCCTTGATAAAGTCAAGGAACTGTGCCTTGGTGGCGCCGCGGATCGAGTTCTTTTCGCGCCGCTCGCGGGCGGCAGCGAGCAACGATGCCTGGATCTCCTCGAGCGCTTTCGTGACGGCGGTCGGTGCTCCTTGAAGAGGTACAGGTGCTTTCCCCCCAGTCCGGCGGGCAAGAACGACCTGGCCACTCGCGAGGTCGCGAGGCCCGATCTCCAGACGGACTGGTACACCGAAGCCTTCCCACTCGAAGTACTTGGCGCCGGGTTTCATCGTGTCACGCAGATCGAGCTCGACCCGGACGCCGACCTTTTCCAGGTCGGCCTTCACCTGACTCCCAACGACCGACACCTGACTCCTTTCTTCGTCCGTCTTCCAAATCGGCACGATCACGACCTGCACCGGGGCGAGCTTCGGTGGCGCAACGAGGCCATTGTCGTCCGAATGGGTCATGATCAGGCCGCCGATGAGCCGAGTCGAGACGCCCCAGGAGGTGCTCCACACGTATTCGAGGCCGCCGGCCGCGGTCTGATATTGCACGTTGAACGCCTTGGCGAAATTCTGGCCGAGGTTGTGCGATGTCCCCGCCTGGATCGCCTTATTGTCCTGCATCAGCGCTTCGATCGCGTACGTGCGCAACGCCCCGGCGAACTTTTCATTGTCGGTTTTTAGACCGGTGAGGACGGGCATCGCCAGCCACTCTTCGTTGAAGCGTCGATAAATCCCCAGGATCAAACGCGCCTCACGCTCGGCGTCCGCTTCATCGACGTGCGCGGTGTGCCCTTCCTGCCAGAGGAATTCCGTCGTCCGCAGGAAAGGGCGGGTCCGTAACTCCCACCGCACGATGTTGCACCATTGATTCAACAACAGCGGCAAGTCGCGATAGCTCTGGATCCATTTCGCGTACATCGCGTAGATGATCGTTTCCGACGTGGGCCGCACGACGAGCGGCTCCTCGAGCGCCGAGGTGGGGTCGACCGCGATGGCGTCCTTCCCCTGCTTCCCGGTTGCCCTGAGGCGCGTGTGCGTGACCAGCGCGACTTCCTTCGCGAACCCCTCGACGTGCTCCGCCTCTTTCGCCAGGAAACTCATCGGGATGAACAGCGGGAAATACGCGTTGCGATGACCGGTGGCGCGGAGCATATCGTCGAGCGCGCGCTGCATCAGCTCCCAGATGCGATAGCCGTTCGGCCGGATGACCATCGCGCCGCGGACGGGAGAATAGTCGGCCAGCTGCGCATGCTCGATGACGTCCCCGTACCACTCGCTGAAATCCTTAGCGCGTGGCGTGATGTGTTTCGCGTGTGCCATTAATCGAAATATCCGTTGAGAAGCTGGCGAAGGGGTACTTTCGCTTCGGTGCTGGTCCTGAGATCCCGCACGACGGCGAGCCCGGCCGCTCGCTCGTCCGGCCCCACGATCACGGCGCGCGCCGCCCCACGCGCGGCGGCCAGCTCCAGTTGCTTGCGGACCGCCGCGTGCCGCAGCCCGTATTCCACTGCGATGCCCCGCTCGCGCAAGGCGTGGGCGAGCTGCAGGACAACGGGCAGGTCGTCCCCGCCGACCGCCACTAAAAAGGCGCCGAGCTCGGTCGACGCCTTGGGGGCCGCGCCGCGCTCCCTGAGGAGCTCCCCCAGGACAACGTCGCCCATGCCGAACCCCAGAGCGGGCAGATCGAGGAGACCGTCGTACCGTCCTCCGCCGGCGATTGCACGCAGTGCCTTCTGCGCGTCAAACAGCTCCCACACGATGCCCGTGTAGTAGGCTAACCCCCGCACGATGGTCAGGTCGACCGACACGAACTCGTCGAGACCCATGGCCTGGAGCGACTGCACAGCTTGCGTCAGCGGCTCGGCGGCCTCCCCGCCGGCTGTCAGAGCCTCGGGGCCTCGCAGCCCGGCAATCTCAAAGACCGTCCCTGACGCCCGTTTCCCAAATCCTGCCTCCTTGAGCATCTCCTCCAGCACGTTCTTCGGAACGCGCTCGCTGCGGTCGAGTACGGCGAACGCGACGGGGAGCTGCGTGTCCGTTATCCCTCGTGCGGCGAGCAGGGCCTTGAGTAATCGTCGATCCGAGACGCGTAACCGCACGTCTTGGGGGCCCAACCCAAACGCCCGCATGATGTCCAGCGCCGCCGCCATCAGCTCGGCATCGGCGAGCGGCGACGCTTCCCCGATGATGTCCATGTTGAGCTGGAAATGCTCCCGCAGCCGCCCGCGCTGCTGGCGTTCATAGCGGAACAGCTGCGGAATCGAGAACCAGCGGATCGGCTTCTTGAGCGCCTGTACGCGGGCCGCGACCATGCGCGCCAGGGTGGGCGTCATCTCGGGCCGCAGCGCGACCTCGCGGTCCCCTTTGTCCTTGAAAGTATAGAGCTGGGCTACGATCTCATCTCCGCTCTTCTTCGTGTACATCTCGAGCGATTCCAGCGGCGGACCGTCGTACTCCTCGAACCCGTAGCGCCCGGCGACGCTGCGCCAGGTCGCAAAGATGTGGTTTCGGAGGGTCAGGTCTTCAGGGTAGAAATCGCGGAAGCCGGGGAGCGCTTTCCCTTGCATCACAACAATTTAGGCGCGTTATCCGACCGGCGCAAAACCGGGCAGCCGCTCCAGGGCGTCGCCGACCGTGTGAAATGATCCGGTGACGAGCACCGTCCCTGCGCCCTGTTGAATGTCTTCGAGTGCCCGGGTGAAGTCCGGATCGAAGTGCGACAGCGCGTCCAGGTCCTCGAGCGACCAGCGCTGCATGACCGGAATCGACGGCGGCACGGTCAGCACGAGCTTGTCCACGACCGGCCGTAGGATGTCGAGCATCGCCCGCCAGTCCTTGTCGTTGCGGATCCCCACGAGCGCATGGAGCGGGCGGCGAATCGCCTTTTCACCCTCGCGGATCGTCTCGGCGACGACACGCATCCCATCGGGGTTGTGCGCGACGTCGAAGATCCACTTGCCCCGCACCTCGAAGCGGCCGGAGATGTAGGCGTGGGCGAAGCTGGCGGGGAGATTCTTCCCGACCGGCCCGAATGGCGCGGGCAGGGCGTTCAGGACGGCGTGCGCCACCAGCGCATTGGCGACCTGATGCCGCCCGCGCAGGCCCAGGCGTGTGTCCTTTCTGGGCCGCAGCGTCGTATCCACGGTGATGATCGGGTCGGCGCCCCGCCGCTTGGCCTCCTTCACGAGCTCGGCACGGATCTCGGGATCGGCCTCTCCCGTCACGAACGGCACCTTGGGCTTGGCAATGCCGGCCTTTTCACGCGCGATGCCCCGTAAGTCGTGGCCGAGGTACTCGGCGTGCTCGAGCGCGATCTTCGTGACCGCGGTGACGAGCGGCGTGAGCACGTTGGTGGCGTCCAGGCGGCCGCCCAGGCCGACCTCGATGACCGCAATGTCGGCGCCCCGCGCGGCCAGATCGGCGAACGCGATGGCGGTCGTGGCCTCGAAGAAGCTGGCGTCGAGCCGCTCGATGTGCGGCTTGAGCTGCGCCGTCCATTCGGTGAACGCCTCTTCGCCGATCGGCACACCGTCCACGGTGATCCGCTCGCACGGCGAGAGGAGGTGCGGCGATGTGTACAGGCCGACGCGCCAGCCCTGCGCCCGCAGCTCGTTCGCCACGAAGGCGCAGGTGGATCCCTTGCCGTTGGTGCCGCCGATGTGGATCGTGGGGAAATGGCGCTCCGGCCGGCCGAGCACGTCGAGCAGCCCCTCGGTCGGGCCGAGACTCCATTTGATGCGGCCGGCTTGTCTGGCGAAAAGAAACTGGCACGCGTCTTCGAAGGTCAGTCGGCAGCCTCAGCCGGCCAGGCGCCGGTCATGTGCCGCAGCAGCTGCGCGGCGGTGTCCCGCAATTCGCCGCGTGGAACGACGGCGTCGATCATCCCATGATCCAGCAGGAACTCCGCCGTCTGGAACCCCTCGGGCAGATCCTGGCCGATCGTCTGCTTGATCACGCGAGGTCCGGCAAATCCGATCACTGCACCGGGCTCCGCCAAAATCACGTCGCCCTGCATCGCATACGACGCCGAGACACCGCCGGTCGTCGGGTTCGTGAGCACCGACATGAACGGCACGCTCGCCCCCTGCAGCTCGGCGATCACAACCGACGTCTTGGCCATCTGCATGAGCGACAGCACACCCTCCTGCATACGCGCGCCGCCCGAGGCGGAGACCAGAATCAGCGGCGAGCGTTTGTCGATGGCATGCCGGGTGAGACGCGCGATTTTCTCCCCCACCACCGACCCCATCGAGCCGCCCATGAAGCTGAAGTCCATGACGCCGAGGCTGATCGACATGCCGTGCAAGCGTGCGTACCCGGTACGGATCGCATCCAACGGGCCGGCCTTTTTGACTGCGGCCTGCACGCGGTCAGCGTAGTTCTCGAACTTGAGGGGGTCGGCGGACTTCAGGGCGGAAAACAGCTCGTGCCACGAGCCTTCGTCGACCAGGAGGTCGATATAGTCCTGCGCGCTGATGCGGCGATGATGGCCGCAATTGGGGCACACGTTGAGCGCGCGAACGAAGCGTTCGCGAATGTCGACGTGGCCGCACTGATCGCACTTCTCCCAGGCGTCGGCCGGGATCTCGAGCTTTACGCGCTCGGACGTGCGCGGCTTACGTTCCTTTTTGAACCAGGCCATTCGTGCCATATTAGTGACGAAGCGCACAATTTGAGTCGGGGCTTCCCGACACGCCAGCCCCGACGGACTAAGTCATTGCCCTAATTCGGCATAACCCGACTGCCGCGCCTCCCAGGCAACTCGCAGCGCAACGCCCACGCCAGTCGAGCACACCAGCAGAAACGAGCCGCCATACGAGAAGAATGGCAGTGGGATCCCGGTAATGGGCATGAGGTTGATCGTCATGCCCACATTCTCGACGATGTGGGTGAAAAACAGGCCGGCGACGCCGAACACGCACAGGCTCGAGAACGGATCGGTGGCCCGGCGGGCAATGCGCAGCAGGACGAACAGGAGCCAGGCAAACAGGATCAGAGCGATCAGCACGCCGATGAAGCCGAGCTCCTCGCCCACGACGGAGAAAATGAAGTCGGTGTGCTGCGCAGGCAGGAACGCCAGCCGTTTCTGCGTCCCCTCGGTGAATCCCTTCCCCAACAGGCCGCCCGACCCGACCGCCACTTTCGACTGAATGACATGCCATCCAGCGGCCCGCGGGTCGACGTCCGGATTGAGGAACGCCAGCAACCGGTTCTGCTGATACGGCGCCAGCCGATTCCAGAACGGCAGCGCCAGCACCCCGCCGAGGATGTTCAGGCCCATGATGGCGAGGCCTTCCCACACGTAGGGCCGCCACCACAGCAGGAGACCCGCGAGCATGGCGATCCAGACGCCCCACGCCACGGTCGAGAAGGCGAGCACGAGCCCGATGACCGGTGAGGCCGCGAGCAGGAGCAGCGACGGCTTCGTACCCGCCCAGAACAACATGACGAACAGAATGGCGATGAAGATGATCGCACTGCCCAGGTCCGGCTGCTTGAGCACCAGCAGGCAGGGCAAGCCGGCGATCAAGCCGGGCACGATCAGATCCCGCAGCGTCGCCGGCGGCTCGCGCAACGCCGCGAGCCAGCGGGCCAGCATCAGGATCACCGCCAGCTTCGCCAGCTCAGCCGGCTGGCCGAAGCGGTGCCCGCCGATCGCCAGCCAGGATCTGCTGCCGGCGGCGGTTCCCGCCCCGGTGCCGATGAACAGTGTGAGCAGGAGCAGGAACACCGCGATCGCGTAGACGAACGGCGTGGCCCATTCGAGCATGCGCGGCGACGTGCGGAATGTCAGCCCGGCGACGGCGAATCCCAGTCCCAGCCAGACGAGTTGCCGCTCCCAGATCGTCGCGACGAACGTCGGGACGTCGGTCTGACCGGCGGAGTACAGGGTCGCCAGCCCGTACAACGCCAGCAAGCCCACCGAAACGACGAGCGCCTTATCGAGTTGGCGGACGCGCGACAGCACTGTCGACCGGGATGGTGGGAAGCAGCGTGTCCGGCAGCGTCGGTATCTGGAACGGAGCCGGCGCGGAATCGTTCGGCACGGTCACGCGCATCGTGGAGGCTCGCTGCTCGTCGATGCCGAGGTAATGCGCAATTGTCCGCGCCACCAGCGGGGCGACCGCGGTGCCGTGCTGCGAGAACTCGATGATCGCGCCAACCACGATCTCCGGTTTCTCCGCGGGCGCAAAGCCGATGAACCAGCCGTGATCGAGGCCATGCGGGTTCTGGGCCGTCGCCGTCTTGCCGGCGATCTGGAGGTTGGCGAGGCGCGACCCGCGCGCCGTTCCCTGCTCCACGACGGCAATCATCGCGCGCCGCAGCGTCGTCAGTTGGTCAGCAGTGAGGTCGAGCGACACATTCTCCGCCGCGGCCGACGCCGTCGGCCGCACGACGAACGGCGCCCGCATGCGGCCGTCGCTCGCGAGCTGCTGGTACAGCCGCACCATCTGCACGAGCGTTTGGGCATTCTCACCCTGTCCGATGGCGAGGTTCAATGCCACCGCCGATGTCCAGCGCCGCGCGCCGTACAGGCGATCGTAATACTCCGGACCGGTCGGAAACTCCGACGAGCTCTCACCAGGCAGATCGATGCCGGTGCGCCCGCGGAACCCCCACGCGTTCGCATCCTCAAGCAACGAGGTGACGCCGAGCTTGATGCCAAGCTGATAGAAGTAGACGTCGCAGCTCTGCGCGATCGCTTCGGTGAGCGTCAGTTCGCCGTGCCCGTGCGCATCCCAGCAACGGAAGAACCGGTTGCCGTACTGCAGGCCTCCTCGGCACGGAATCGGCATGTGGCTGCGCGGGCCCACGATGCCGCGCTTCAGCGCCATCGCGGCGACCGCGAGCTTCCACGTCGAGCCGGGGGGGTAGCGGGCCTGGATGGCCCGATCGAGCAACGGGTGCGCGGGACTCTCGCTGAGCGCACGCCAATATTGCGCCGAGACGCCGCCCACGAAGGCGTTGGGATCGAACCCTGGCGCGCTGTAGAGCGCGAGCACTTCGCCGGTATTCGGGTTGAGCGCCAGCACCGCCCCGCGTTGTCCCGCGGGAAAAGCATGAGAGATGTAGCGCTGCAAGTCGAGGTCGATCGTCGTGTGCAGATCGGTGCCCGGCACGGGCGCGAGATTAGCCGCCGCTTCCGCTTCGCGCACCATTTGCCCGCGCGCGCTCACCTCGACGAAGCGCACGCCCTCCGAGCCGCGGAGCGTGTCGTCGTACTCGCGCTCGAGGCCGTCCTTGCCGACCAACCCGCCGAGGCGGACCATCGCGAACCGCTTGGTGGCGCGCTCGCCTTCGGTCACTTCGCCTACGTATCCGATGAGATGGGAGACCACCGCCGTGTCGGGATAGTAACGCTTGGGCGCCGCCTGAATCAGCAAACCGGGGATCGCGACGCGGCGCTCTTCGAGCGCGGAGACGACACTGAACCGCGCGTCGCTGAGCACGAGGGCCGGCTGATACGGCGCCTTGCGCGCGCGCAACAGCACGCGCTCGATCTCGGCGCTGTCGATGTTCGCGATGGATGCGATGCGGGCGAGCGTCGAACGCAGATTCGCCTCGGGGCCGGGCAGCAGCGACACCGTGTAGCCCGGCACGTTCTCCGCCATGACGTGCCCGTTGCGGTCATAGATGACGCCGCGCGGCGCGGGCAGCGGAATCGGCCGCAGCCGGTTCGTCTCCGACTGCAGCTGGTACTTGCCGTGCCCGAGGATTTGCGTGCGGAAGAACGACAGCACGAGGATGCCGAGCACGATCCACACGCCCGTGCGCGCCACGCCCAGGCGGCGATCGAGCAGGTGCGGATGGAACGCGTTCACGCGGAGGCCCCCCCCCCGCCCCCCAGCGCCCCGGGCCGCCGGGGCGACAGCCAGCCGCGGAAGAACCACAATACGACGACACCCACCAACGCCGTGGTGAGGCCCTGCAGCGGCGACCACACCAGCAGCTCCCACGCGACCTGCGAGCCCTGCAACCGCCCGGAGACGAGCAGCACGATGAAGTTGCGGAACCACGTCCCCGCAAAGAACAGGCAGCCTTTCACGAACACGTGCTCGGCAAAAAAGACCGCCTTGGCCCACGATGACGAGAATCCGACCAGCGTGTGCGCCAGCGCGCCCGCACCGAAGCTCGCCGGTGTCAACGCGTCGCGCAGCAACCCGAGAATGAATCCGGCCGCCGCGCTCTTTCCCGGCTCCGCCCGGATCGTGTAGATGAGCAGCGCGAGCAGCAGGAAGTCGGGGGCGACGCGGTCGCCGCCGAGGTGGCTGCGCACCGTGAATTGCAGCAGCACCAGCAGCGACATCATGATCGGATAACGGTAGCGATCGCTGCGTCTCATTGCGGCGGCGCCTCGCCCGGCAGGGCACTGTCTGGGGGCACGGTGAACGCGTTACGCAGATCGGATCCCGCGGGACGCGGGGACGTCAGAATCATCACGTGCGACAGCTCGGCCGGATGAATCGCCGGCCGCACGAGGTAGGTGCGCCCCCATCCCTTTTCCTCGCCGGCGGGGCCGATCACGACGCCGATCGGGATGCCCCGCGGGAACACACCGCCCAGGCCCGACGTGACGATGACCGTGCCTGCTTGGACCTGCTGGCGGTACAGCACGCCCTGCAGCTCGAGCAGCCACACGCCGGGCCCTTCGGCGCCGTGGGGCGCCGCAATGCCGACGACGCTCCCATCCGTCGCGATGGCACTGGCGCGAAATTCGGGGTGCGCCCAGCTCAGCA
>WNGB01003004.1_pt1 | contig 26803 bp, 32 predicted proteins | sample 5400681 | NCBI WGS metagenome assembly WNGB01 (sample SAMN13153367, study PRJNA577476) | soil metagenome | isolation source: 115 cm soil or saprolite under grassland replicate 2 | place: USA:California | collected 2016-06-15
CCCGTCGTCGCCATGAATACTTCATCTCAGTGAGGGGGTTTCGAATTCGGGCCTTTGAGGATTGAGTGCTACAGGACATGTTGACTGTAAACGCCGTGGAAAACTGGAATCGCCCTGCCACAGATCAAATTCGCCACTCATCTCAACTACGGATGTCCGAGTCAAGAATCTCACTCAACTGCTATGTTCTCCGAGATCATTCAGGCAACGTTTTCACCCTCAAGATTTCCAGGACCGACAATGTCACCATTCTCAAAGACTTGATCAAGAAAAAGAAAGCTCAGCTGCTCGCACCCGTTGACGTGTCAGATCTCGACCTCTTCCAGGTGAGATGACTCTAGAGACCCATCAACATACTGAAGCTAAGCCCGCTTGACCTCTGAAAGGTGTCTCTTGCTGTTGGCAGAATTACGCCAGAACTCAAAATCGAAGACGTTCAAGACAATAGAAAACTGCACCTGGTGAACAAAATTTCTTCAATTTTCTGCAAGGCTCTGGCAGATGAACATGTCCATGTTTTGGTACAAAGACCCACTGGTGGGCTTCTTGAATTCGTCCTGACTTGCACTTCTGACTTTTAGCAGATATCCAGGCACCAGTCTCCAGCCCGGTGATCCCACTCTTGTCGCTCTGCTGCCACCTCCTCGGCGATGAACAAAATGCATTTTTCACCGTCAAAATTTCAAAAGACAACGACATCAGCATTCTCAAGATGTTGTGAACAATGCAAAGATGCCTCTGCTAAACACAAGGAATATTTTGCATTGGATGGTCCATCGTATGTTGAGGGTGACACTTTCATCCGGACTCAGCCAGGAGAGGTTGACGCGCCTGGGGACCGGCAGAAGAAGCCGTAGAAAACTGCCTTCGGGAAGGAAGTATGTTAAAAGAGTGCATGTGGGCATGGTGAGGGGGAGGCGGGTGGGGGAGAAGATTTGTGCTGGGTTGGCTGGGTCACAACCTGAAGAGGAGGGACGATGGGTGTAGAAGTGGAATCGCCCATGTGGATGTCGAGATCCTCAACAAACGGTGATTGAACTTTGCTTGCTACAACTTCATCATCGTCCTCCACGACTGAACCCCGCTCCTTCCTTGCACTGCTAGCATCTTCCTCCTCTTCGATTCCCATGAAATATGCTATTCTCCTCTTCTTCGTCCTGCGTCAGAACCTGGGGGGCTTATTCACTGCCTGGACTTCATCCACTGGCTTTTCAATCGCGCCTTCCTCAGGTTCCCTGTCGAATCCAACCATTAGATCCTCTTCACATACGCCTTGGGCCATCAATAAGTCCCTTGGGCGAATCGACAGCAACTTGTCTTGGACCTCAAGTTCAGTCTTGAGTTCTGCCTTGGCCTTCTCCTTCTGCTTGGGCTTCGAGTCCGAAGCACTAGGAATAGGAGAAAGCGGGCGGAGGATAGGCGGGGGTGTAGACCTTGGTGATTGAGACGGCGAATGGTACGGCGGCCTTGGGGTAATATAGTCTACTGCAACATCAGGCTCTAGTGCATCGAGATCGTCTTCGACAAGAGGAAAGGCTCCAAAACTATGGTCGTGATACTTAAGTTTTCCCATCACCTTGGCCTACAGCTGATGCAATCGACCTCTCGAATTGGTATTTGTCCTCTAGGATAACAGCATCCACATGAAGGTTGGGCGAAGTAGGAGGCGAGGACTGAGGACCGAGGGGCCTCCTTTTCGTCCTGAGGTAAGGGTTCTTGCTTTGCCTCGCATGTAGAGTCTTTTCGTCGCCTCATTTCCAAACCATAAACAATAGTACGGTATAGATAGAGAAGGACTCGGAGTTCCGAAGGAGTCCTCTTGTAGGATGAAGGACCGGCGAAAGACGACAATGGCGTAGATGCGGAAGTTTGAGGGCTGGGAATCGAGGCCTTGTGTGTCCTCGGTGAAGGCAGCATTGTGGCGGTCACTGGTGGTTGTTCCTCCTTGCCTTGAATGTCCACAAGAAGTTGCTCTTCAGCGTCCTTCTTGTCCTTGGTATTCATAGGAGAATATGGAGGTGGCAAGGTCGAGTAGGCAGGAGGGGCACTCTGATCTGGACTTGTGGGGGCCTTCCAATGTTGGCCACGATTAGCTTGATCATGTGGCTCGGGTGAAGGAGAGTCGGGTCTTGGTGGCATCGCCGGCTTCGACAACGAGGCAGTCGGCGACGTTGGGATCTCGAGAGCGACGATGGTGCATGGGTGGGGCTATGACCCTACTCCTAGGATCGGACGCTGGGAGAGTGGAGAGATTTTCTCCATGAGTTCGTCTAGTTTCCGGCTCCAAAGGGGGGCGAAACATCAAATGAACTTGGAGGCGAGCCCATCAGAGTCATACGAGAAAGGGCGTGAGATTTTGGAGGGATTGGAAGCGGCCGCGACGAAACCGCAAGAAGCAGAGACGGCTCAGGCGACAACATTGGGGATTGTTAATCCTACGTGTCAAAATTGAGGCAAATGAGGAAGCTGGTGGCCGATCCCAAACCTACAGCGTCGAAATCGAGGAGAATCAGAAGGCAGAGGGCAACCCTCTACTGTTGGCGCTGAAGCAAGAGGGAAAGAAGGGGTTGCCCTCCCGCCCGCCAATGTCGAAATTGGAGCAAACGAGGGAATGACCGAATGCCAGCATAGAAAATGAGGATGCTGGTGTGGGATCCCAACCCTACAGCGTCGAAATCGAGGAGAATGGGAAGATAGGCTGATGGCGCCGAAACGAGAGGGAAAAAAGAGGCAGTAGGGGATTTCTCTCCTGCCGGTGTCGAAAACGAGGTCGACAAGCGAAGGTAGGCTGTCGGCGCCGAAACGAGAGGGAAAGAAGAGGCGGTGGGGGATTTCTCTTCTATCGGCGTCAAAAATGAGGTCGACAAGCAAAGGTAGGCTTACGAGAGGGAAAGAAGAGGCGGTGGGGGATTTCTCTCCTGCCGGCGTCGAAAACGAGGTTGACAAGCAAAGGTAGGTTGTCGGCGCCGAAACGAGTGGGAAAGAAGAGGCAATAGGGCATTTCTCTCCTGCCGGCGTCGAAAATGAGGTCGACAAGGGAATGCCTTCATGCCGGCGTCAAAATGAAGGGTGATTCCCTTCTGCCAAGGAGAACGAGGGCATCCCTCCACCCTATGGCGTCAAACGAGAGGGAAAGAAGAGGGAGGCGACTGCCCTCCTGCTGCCGGTTTCGAGATAATAAGGGAATATCCACTTGCCAGCATCGAAACGGAGGAGAACGATGCCCAACCCTTCTGGCAAGAGAACGAGAAGGCGGCTCTACTTCTGGCATCGAAACGAGGAGGGGAGAAGAGGCGGGAGGGGGCTACTCTCCTGCCAGTGTCGAAACTGAGGAGAACGAGAAAGCGGGAATGGGATCCCCTCGGGCCAGAGTCGAAAATGAGGGGATGGCCTCCTGCCGAATTGATTTGTCAGTTATATGAAATGAAAAAGAAACAACGGCACACCTCTGCATGTCTGTCCTGCCCTGCCTCCACGACCCTCTGATACTGCTCATGACCAGTTTGACTGGTCCTAACCCTACGCGCTGACCAGAAAAGAGTCGAAACAAGCCTTCGCGCCCGTTTCGAGGGTGGCAGTCGGTGCAGAGAGGAGGTGTCACACCTTGTAACACCTCTTCGGGTACCTACCGGCAAGTAAACAGTGAATTGTGAGAGGACAAACGGATGGTTTTACTGGGTGCAAGCTACAAAAGAAGCGGCCCAATTTGGGCTTCAGTTAGATCTTAAAACCGTAAAATGGCTAGCTTACCTAGCTTCCAGAATTGCAAGCTGTAGCGTGCCTTTGGTGAATCGTGAATTGTGAAACATCATCTAGCCGTACAGCGTTCATGCGGTTTGAACTGCAAGAGAGCTCGTAAATTAACCTGAAATCACACCAAAACCTAGGGGGGCCGACTGTGTGTGACAAGCTTAGATGGGGATTTGCGAACTGGTATGGTAGTAAAAAGCCGGTGGTGTAAATGGGAGCATGGATGTGACAGCAATACATGGAGATTATAATGTACAGAAGCAAAGGGGAGGTTAGGAAGTCGGGGTCTGGGCTATAGATACAAGTCCTTTGATGGCGGCGTCTGGTCTATGCCAGTCGGAGTGCAAATTATGGTGTTCCTATATCTTCGTCATTCCCCAGTCTTGCACGTTTTGTGCTGCTGGTAGCCACTGATCCAATGCCGATGCCTCTTGCCTCCAAAACTTCCTGAGCCACCTTAGCCGCTCCATTGGTGGATTTTTTGGTCTTGGTCCGGGTTCTGCGAACGGTTCCAAAGGCATGAGCCTTGATCACCGCAACTGTGCATGACAATTGAGAGGATGCAGGGGAAGGGGATCGGTGATATGGATGCAAGGCGTCCCGTTGGTGCCGTCGCCCCTGAAGTCGTAGGGCTTCATTAAGCACTGGTTCCGAATTGTGATGTTCGCCAATGGGCAGGTCAGATCTGCGCGTGAGCCGATACCCACCCAGATCGTTAGGCTGGCCAGTTAGAGAGATGTTGGCTAATCCTCCATGAAGTTGAATGTTTGGCAACTGAGGAAGGGATGGATTTCGGTCATCAAAATCAGCACGTTCATGTGAAGTAGATGGATTCTGAAATGAAATGGGATACAATGTCAGGGGAAGTGACGTTGCTGAGCTTGTTGATGTCGTCGGCGACGTTAAATGACTGTTTGGGATGACGTCTGCGACGTTTGAATATCGGGTCCCATTGGGGAAGACATCCGGTGCATGATTGAGGGTATTGTCCAATTCTCCTTTATGTTCATCATGGTAAGGACCAGAAAATGAACCGAGGGCTGCTGACGAAGGCAAGGAATGTGGCTCCATACATGGAGATTGGGATTGGCTTACTCGCTTGCCGCTGTTCAAGCCCGGCAATCTGGACATGGGTAACCGCGCGTTGTGTGAAGAGTCGCTGGTTGCATATGGATAAGCTGTGTATTTTCCGCCACGAACAGGCAACGATTCAGAAAATCCATCAGAGTCGTCCTGGTTTGGGAATGCTACAAGGGTTGGCCAGTTGATAAAGTTACCAGGATCATTGTATGCCGGACAAGCGGATGGATAGGAAAAACTCTCTGTGTAGGGCTCTTGTTGTGGGAGGAGACCTGTTGTAGTGTGTCCCAAATACAGAGAAGTTGGCGGCAATACATTATCGGGGACCTGTGATGGTTTTCTTGATTGAACAAAGGACCTCTCGCGCTCTCTATTCTTGTAACGTAGACAGGCTACTTCTTGTCGGAGTTCCATGTTCTCGCGGCGTATATCTCTGGATGCCTCTTGGAGTTGTAGGACAATAGACTCCAAGCTCGTTACTGGAAAGGTGTCAATGCGAGGTGGTAAAGCGAGAACGTGGAATACCTGTTTCCTCGAGGGTTGAGATGTAGTTCTGTCGTCTGGCCCTGAAAGCAGCTTGGGAATTTGCATTCTTTTTCTTACAAAGCAGATTAGGATTCCCAAGCTCTTGTGGAGCTTTTGACGACCCGGTAGATGCAGGTGGAGAGGCTGAGGTAGATTTGGGCATGGGAGGCAAAAGATGAAAAGGGTTAGAAAAAGAATCGGAATCAGCCCGGGGGGAGACACGAGGACAGGGCCATCCGCGTTGCTCTGGTTAGGCAATGTTATCGTTTGGGTGCGGCGCTCACACTCAGCAAGGCTGAAGACAAAGGTCATGGTCACACGTCACATTCCTCTCTTCCTCTGCCCGCCGTTCCCCTCTTTCTTATGCTCTGTTGATGAACCTGTCGTGCTTTTCTTGTCGACCCTGGTCCCGGTCACTCTGCAAACATTACCAAGAGGTCTTTCAGAACAAACATGCCCACCAAAAGGTTGTCATTCCTGTGGTAGCATGAAGCAGCTCATATTTATGACCTGAAGCATCGGAACCATCCCATCACACTTCGGCAACTCTACAACACATTCGCAAGGTTCGAGATCAGGTGTATCTGTTTTTTTGACAGTAGGAGACTTGTTACTGGAGGTGAGGACATTGTCAATATAAGCGCATCGATCTTCTTCCTCCGAATAGAGAACTGACAGATATACCTCGTAGTTGGCGTAATCCCTCCCACTTTCACACAGGCTTGTTAACTGGTGCCCCGACCAGGAACAAGACAGTGACAATATGCTGGCCAAGCGACATCAACAACGATGTGGTCTTCTCGCTTGTTTGAACATGCCAGCTGCATCAGCTACCACAACACCCCCATCTCACAGCCACAGCACGAATATTGACAGGCTGGTCCTTCAACCTCGACTAATTCCAAGTCAAGTCTATCTTTCAACCGTTCTCTCGAGGTATCATCGGAGAACTTGGTTTCTCAACGACAACAAAGCAAACTCGCGCCCAAATCCGAGGCATCCGATCAACTGCACAAGAAACTTGTCCCAAAGAAATCAAAGCTCATTATCGTCGGGATCAGGAGGGCTCAAATAGACTGGTGACCGGCCCCTCTATGAGGTGACGTGCGTTGCAGCCCTCGAAGCGAGAACAGAGGTTCGTCCATCGTTGCTTTGCAACAAACCTCTGCGCAGTGTTCTCTGGCTGGTCACGAGTCTAGGGCTCAAAGTGTAATTATAATATGGCTGCGATTCAGTCTTTCTTTACGAGTGCTGTAAATTATCTGAATGTCCAAGCAGAAAAAAAGGAATGAAACACCCTATTTGTTGTATGTGACTTACGGCCGGATTGAACTACAAATGAAAAGGTATAGGAAGTGATAATTTGAATAGGTCCAGAAGCTATCGAGTTCTCAAATAGAAATGACTGAAGTCAACCCTTTATCCCTACTACTCACTCCGCAAATCTCGCCATTCAGCTTCCTCCAAAACTGGACAATTCCCGATTTCACCACGTCCCAAATAGACAAGTCATATCTCGACAACGTAATGGTAACCCGCTTTCCTTGACTGGCGTCTATTGCTACTTCTATTACTTCTCGGGTTCGCTAACGAACCCGAACGTAAATAGTAACAGATTTTTGTGGTTGACTCGAGCTCACATAGGTCGTATGTACTTGAAGTAAAGGTATGACGACAAGAGTTCCATGATTAGTCCGATAATCCTCAAAGGACAATCTCCGAAATTACAATAGAGTAGGGGGAACGAGTGATCAAAGGAGGGTCTGCTCTTCGGCCAACAAGAGCACTGCAGGACGCTGGAGGCGCGGTGCAGGGATCAACTCAAGAGTAGAGATACGTACAAGTTGGAATGGGAACATGCTTGCTAGCGGTGTCTGACGGATTAGCCCAGCCGTTACCTGTGTTGATGAATGACTTGACGGTGAACGCAGGAGCAGGCAATGTCGGGATGGCGCCAGTGGGTGTTTAGACAGACTGAACCGGCCTGACTAATGGTCATAGGTGGCCATGAGTAGCTGGATGAGACAGAGGGTGGTATATCAATACCAGTGCCACCAGTTAGCCACGACCTGAGCGGTGGGGTCCATGAGTTGGAATTGCCACAAACGCCGACGGCATCACGAGGTTTCGTCGGCATCCATCCATTCTGTAGGCCAAGTTGATATGACCATGCAGGGGCTTCGACTTTACCAGATGTGCTGGAATTGCCGATCTTCCATGTCCAGAAGAAGTAATTCTGTAGGGCACGGTTCAATAACTAAAGGAGCACGAAACAGATCCTAGAACATACCTGCAGTGCATCCATGCTGGACAGAGCCAGCTGACGGATGTTGGATTTCATCGTCGCGTCATAACTCTCGTAGTCGTTCCATGGCGTGCAGCTCCCCACACGAGCCCCGCCTCCATATGTTCTGTCGTACCGTGAGCCAGAGCCAATGCCGTTCAAGTACAAAGCACCACCATTGACGGCATTGCTGAATTCTCCAGCGGTCGTTAGGCCGAAGGCACCCATCGTAGCGTTGACTTCGCCAGCCCACGTGCAAGGGGTATTAGCAAATGTCGACATGGATGAATCGGATGGGGTCCCAAATGCCATGTAAGGGTGTGTATCGAGTGCGATACGATCAGCATCAGGGAATGTATCCACTCTGAGCAGGAGAGGAAACCATCGTGGATCGAGATAAAAGGACCATTCCCGACACCTGTCCCTCCTGCATTGCGGACGGGGTATTTTTGTAGTGCTCAGAAGGTTGATTCAAAAGGTGTTTGAGATCTAGTCGTGGTGAGTCTCCAGTAGTTGTTTGTTGTCTTGAACAATGCTAAAAAACGGAATATCAGCCTGGAGGAATTAAGAAACGGGAAAGGGGAATCATACCTCCAAGAACAACCTAAACGCATTATTCGACTCGAGTTCCTCCTTCAACCTCTTCTGCGACACCGGAAGATGTCCAATATAGGTCGGATACGCATATCTGAATTCTGATGCAGCCTCCAGGAACAAATCGCCGACACGTTGAATCACGGGGCCCTCTTCACGTTGATGGACATACAAAACTTCGCAAGATGTTCCCAAAGATGTTGTCAATAAGGTCGTCGAGCTGGTATGATCGGAGGGTCTGACATGTGGGGAGGCTTGATGAAGAGCAATTCAATGAGGTCTAAATCTTGTTCTTCTCTTGAGATCAGTTTGTGGATGATTCTAACGAGGATGTGAGGATTGAGGGATGAGGACAATATGAAAATATGTGTACGTTTGTCTGTTGATGTCTGCCGGTGTTAAGGTAGACAAAACGACTGGATCTATCGAGTGTGACCATTCCTCCGCTCTTGGCGACGATGGTGCATCTGTCGGGGGTGGCAGAACATGCAGAATTTGGTTTCCCTAAAATGAAAAAAAGTCCTTCAGTGCCTGCATTATCGTCTGTAGACAAGAGAACATACCTTTTGTGGACACGTGTACGAATAACAGACAATACCCTCCCCACAGCTGGCAGAATAACATCTCGTTAACATGGTCATAATACCAGTAGGCGATTCCGCGCTCTCCACTACACGTTCCGAACCCTCTTCTCCAAAGAAAGTGTAGACGTCCTCAACTCCATCTTGAAGTTCCCAATTGCCCAATCGACATCCACGAAAAACAATTGATTTTGCAGCACCCTCGCAATCTGTAAGCCGACACGTCGATCTCTTGTGGATATGTTGTGATTTAAAGCGAGTTCGCGTTGGATTTGGGATTGAATAGCAGACTTTTAAAGGAAACGTGATCAACATAAGGGTCATTAAGTGAGAAAAAAAAGAAAAGGGCATACAACAATATCTTTCCCAGTGAAAGAATTAGGGTAAGGAATACATCCTTTTACATGTGCACCTCTTGGAACTTTATCCCTCAACTGCATAGCAATATTACTCAACGAGACATTCACGAATCTCGACTCTTCCTCCTCCCAATTGGGTCGGTTCCGGTATGTCAAGAGGCTCGTTGTCAAAGTCCGCTATTTGTCGCAGCATCTCCGTCAGTCGACGTAGGATAGCAGGAGGGGTAGCGGAGGGTGCAACACAGTGTCTCTTCCGTCAAGTTTGGCTTTTCGATCGCTGTACAGGTAGGCGTATTCATCCCAGTTTTCCGAGTGGGCTGGAGGGGGAGGATTGCTTGGAGAGGCATCGTCGTATTGTGCATATGGATCTACTTTGGAAGAAGATGCATAAAGGACTTCCTCGAGCTGTGGGACTCGGTCAGCGTATATCCATGACCAATAACACAAAAAACTCACGGGGAGGTAACTGTGTAGAATCGTCGTAAGGATTCATAGAGCCAATGTTTGTTAGGTATGGGATTTTCGGAGGGAGGGAGGTAGGACAGGAGTAGTTGCCACTGGAGAGTAAGAGTCTTGAGTTTGCTGCGGTTGCAGATAATTGAGATCATCAACATCTTGGTCGTAGGGATTATAGGAAGGCAGATATGTCTGTGTGTATGGTTTGAGGTCGCTGTCCGAGTAAACAGCGGAGCCTGGAGATGGCATTGGGAGGACTGAGACAGGTGATTTTGTGGTTCCATCGAATGTGACAGCAGTAGCAACAGTGGTATAGCTCGAGTTTCGAGATGGGTCCTGTGGTACAGATATGAAGATTTTACTCCGTTGGGTTCCTGGAGTAAGCGCCTATTTTGACTTGAAGGATCTTGCAGAGGTAGGCCAAGTCCAGAAGGTGGACGCCTCACAAATGTGGACAGGGTGACCGTCGAAAAAACTTGATGAACAATAAGGGCGTTAAATCTCCATAGCGAGTCGCTTGTTAAGACTGGCCCGAAGATGAATCATGTATGGAGACCAGGTGTTCGGATGTAGGAAGATTGTTGGGTGGCGGTGGTGTTTGAGGTGTTGATCGAAAATCGATAGGCCATGTAACCCTAACCCATGCTCGTGTTTGCGATCAAGACTAGGAAACACTCACTTTATGTGCAACCAGCAGGACTCTTCATGCCACAGATCGCTCCTCCTGTTCTCAGTGCAGCAGCACAGGTCTCTCTTGGCCCATTCCAGGCACCTGCTGATCCGCCATCTGAAGGAGATCATCTTAGGGCGATCCTACTGAAGCACGACCTCATAATCAATTATAGTACGTCTTCAGCACTTCAGTTCCCTTGGACATAAGTACGTAGGGTTGTCATAAATATGCTTTCTAGACCTGGGGAAAGCATCTAACAGAGATCTTCTGGATGGCTCCAAATACTCCACTCTGATGGCCCTGCTTGCTGGTACGCATACCAATACCCAGAGAATATTTCATTCTGGGCTAACGTTTGTTCTCAGCGGAACGACAGGAGAATGCACCAGCGTGGTTCAATGCCGCAGCAAATCAACTTCGAGAAGATATCAGAGAAGATATTCGCGCCTCAGAGGACAATATAAGAGATGAGATACAAACACTATCCCTCCAGCTCGGTCGTGTTTCTCGAGTTGCCTCCATCGTATGTTCTGCAACTTTGATAATCTATAGCCTTCTTACTTTCGAACCTAGATGCACAATGAGTCACGAGGATTCGGAGAGGGTGAAAGGTTCGAAGTTGTGTACTTTCCTGACAGTACTGATCCAACTGGTGATGACCCCCGGACGTCTGCCTTCAATCCCGCTCATCGCAATGTATCGGAAGACACCTATGGTGATTGGAAACCACACGGTAGAAATCGAAATCTGGATTGTTGATTCCATTTCGAACTACATGTATCTTGTCGCCAACGGCCATCACTCCACGCCTGCTCATTGGTCTTGCCAAGCTGTGGTTCAGCCAAGCAGGCTTTGTAGTCCTTCAAAATGGTGTATTCTTTTTGGACAGCTTCGGAGATCTTGATGACTTTCTTCTCTTGTTTACTGAAGCCTTTTAGACATCCAGCCTTGTGCAACCTAGCGCACCTAAGACGTTCTCGCATAACTCTATTGCTTTCCGGGTCCAAAAGTAATCTGAAGCTTCTATGCTACCGAATGCGCACTGCATTCGGCTGCGCAATGCTCTTAGGTAGTTTTCCGTACTTCAAAGCAGGAAGTCTATCCTGCGTATCATCCGAAACGTCCAACATTTGTGCTCGTTATTCCATGGCATCTCAATGCTGTTTCACCTCCTGATGCAACTTCCTTCGTATCGCCCTACAACTCAGTACCGGTCCCATTCTCCACATCCCAAAACTTCACGGGGCTGACTGAAAGCACTGGGTTGGATAGTGATTCTGTATGGAGAAGAATGGTACCGTCATTTCTTAAATGTTTCTGATACCCCTAAACACTGCATTGTTTCCCTCCGTTCCTATTGCCTATGATGACTGTGTGCAATATTGGATACCAGATTTGCATCATAGATGTGATATATACATTTTCACGACTTTCCATGTATCCCTGGATTACCTTAATCTCAGTTACCACACTTTCTAAGTTTCGACATACCTGTCTTATATTTACATAAATCTATGAATGCGCTGTATTTCTTCAGCTCCAGCAATAATTAAGATATATAAAAAAAGATCAAGTTTCGGTGTAAAAGTGTGTCATCGTCAATTACGCGAATCTCCATTGTTTTCAGTTTCTGTCGTCGAAACTCGTCTGAGCAGGTTCGACGAGTCCATCTAACCACACAGATTACATCCAGTGGATCAGTGACAAACAGGTCCGTCCGTACCATGCCACCTCATGTATGAAAAGGTTAGATTAATAGTGAGTTGCTTGTTGAGACTGCGAGGTGATCGCAGCCTGTACAGGAAATGGCGATGATGTGGATCCTACATGTGTAAACCCTTCGCGGAAATAGTCGAGTCAAAAATAATTCCACCACTCGAGTAACAAGCTAACGATAACCAGAATACGGTATGAATTGAGTGATAGAATGTAACATCTAAAACGAAAGACCATCAGAGGCAGCAACGTAATCTCACCAATTATTCACGTACTAGTCAGAGTAGCAAGGATACCACTGGTAATTCCAAGATCCTCTTCTATAGCATTCAAGAACCCATCTCGACCCCTCACTTCACGAATCTTACCCCGGTCACTTACATGGACAAGGCATATGCACCACTTCCCCCCGTAATAGACATTAGAGGTGATAACATTGTCGTCAAGGGTCTCCATGTGGTAAGTGCTGGCTGTGCCAACGAGAGCCCGAAGGTCGGCGATCTGCCCTATGGCAACCATGGGGTACTTCTCTTGAAAAATCTTTCTATGAAGCTCTGTAATGATGTGGCCATAAACGCATGGCCGATGCATTCCAGGAGGAGCGGGCCTGGATAATGCGTGAGGTCTTGATAAACGATGCTTATAGATATAATAACGCACGGAAACTTTGGATTCAATCCTTCCAGCGACATGATGGTGGCACGAAACCAGAATTCAAACTCCGCCATGGGCGTAAACTGTTGAACCTGAAAGAAAAGCCACTCAATGTCAAGCGGTGTAATTTTCGTAGTTTGTTAACGTCTTTAGTGCAGTTTATTGATCATAACGCGTAGCCATTCAAAAATGCCCAGGATGAGCGCCTTTACCGTCTTCACAAGCTCTATGCTGAGAGCTATGGTACAAACACACGAAATCTCGAAGCGCCATGGAAGCCCGTGATCGCTTCGATTCTAGAGGCGATACTCAGGCAGATTTTCGAGAAACACCCTTCAATTTACTTAACTGTTCAGCAGGAACAGCCTATCCCACCTCTTGCCCTTGTGGCTGCTGCTCAAAATGCGAACGAAACAATGACAACCCCGAAACACAAGGGCACTCTATCCTGACATCTCCGTCCTTCGCTACGTTCTGGATCACCCGACTTTACCGCAGAGCATGAACGACTCAAACTTACACTACCTCGTATGTGCAGAGCTTAAGTGCTCCATCAGGCGCCAATTCATCGTGGAGGGTATCGACGATAAGAGCCCTGGTTGGGGGATGCTGTCAAATTATCTTCGGAGGGCTTGCATACAGGCAACAAGGCAAGCTTACGTTGCCATTCAAAGAACCGAGGCAGCAAGGGGAAGTAGGGGAATCATCCTCATCGCGGCCTCTGGGCCATTCTGGATGTGGTGTCAAGCAAGCTATGCCGCTGTTAAAGCTTCCTTCCGCAAGCCCCTGCAGTATATTCTGGATGACGCCCAGGACGAGCGCGATGCAGATGACGACAACGAAGTAGTTGACGACGATGCCAGCGACTCTGATAAACCATCCAGTTCGTCGTCGATCGAAGTTTTACGGATCCCTTTGACAATAAAGGGATGACTTCGTCATCACAGCCTTGCTGTCTGAGGCATTTATGTGATCGCACTTCATGTTCTCACAAATGTATGTATGAATACTTATAACTTTTTAGTTGCTTTTTAGCAGTCGACTTGAAAGGAAAACACTCCATTAGGTCTGGAAAACACGAATCCCATTTGGAACACCACGACGTCAGAGCTGCTGATTTCCTACTTCTATTCTTTGCCAGTTTGAGGAGCTGACCTGACAATGTATATGGATATGTGGTCATTTGAGTGCCCTACGTTCTCTGAGTCTTTCCGGTTTCATTTTATTACAGTTTGTCAATCACCTTTGCATTCATCACGGTAACCTGTATATGAGACTAGTAAACCTTGCAGATTAATAATAATAACTTTAACTTTAAGTTGAGCCCGTTTTTACTCAGCCACTTGGGCTGACTAGAGCTGGGTAAGAAAAGACAGGCTTCATTAGGCGTGACAGGCCTAGGGCGAGGGCAAAGATGAATATGGGCTTGGAAAGGATGTTGGAGAGGGTTTGGAAGGTCGTGGAAGAACAGTTTATGCATATGGCGGAGCGGTTCGTCTTCATTCCTCGTCTTCCTCGCTGTCCCCCTTATCTTCATCCCACAACACGTCGTTATTCTTTGAATCAAACACCACCTTCATATCAACCTCTTCCCATTCCCGAGGGCCGTCCAGGCATATCGAATCTTGTCGAGACAGTGACCGAGAACACAGTGGCGTATTGGGAGCATCGCACTCAAAGGACGGGAGTTGCACTCGGTAACATTGGCCTTGGAACTCGGCCCTGGTTCTGGTGCATTCTCCAGCATGCGAAGAATCTGTTGTAATTTCTCATTCACAGCTTCTTGCTCCCTCTTTCTCGCCTCCTGTTCCGCTGCCCATTCTTCCGCCTTCCATTTTTCGTCAGCTGCGACTCATTGCTAGCGCTTCGTCCCGTAATATCTGTTCTTCAAGTTCGTCAGCGTCGTCCTCTGTATCAGATGGCACAGCAGGAAGAGGGCGGTTGGATTCATCATGCTGAGACACGGCGGCCTGCTCGCTAAGACGATTCTTGTGATCTTCCATCATATTCTTGATCAATCTGAGGATCTCGTAAGACTGGAGATGTGCAGAAACCTGCAAATGTGTTTGAGGGAGCACCGCACAAGATGTAACAGAGACCTTACCTCGAATCGACTCATGGCCTGGTCCAATCTTTCGCAAAACTCTTTGATTTTATTGCCATAGTGTTCATGACATGAATCAACTGTGTTCTGTCTACTCGAGTTTGAGCAAAATTCCTGATCATCTGCAGAGTGCTAGATAGCGATGATCAGTAACTCTCCTTCCAACCGCCAATGAGGCAGACGTACGACAAAAACATGTCGACCGAATCCTTAAGTCTGGTCCCGGCATCGGGATCTTCTGACTTTTCACGGTAATTGAAACCGACGATGGTGAGAGTGGCAGCGTCTTTGCATAGCCTCCAAAAATCAGCCTTGTTGTCCTTGACGGTCTGATGAACAAAACGTAAGAAGATTGATCATGATAGCAAACACCAAACACCGACCTGCGCGATCTGGATGATGTTCAACGATGTGGCTGTGGCACTTCTGAGGTATGGTAACGGAGCAAATGCTTGAGGACGGACAGGACAACGGCGCCTCCATTAACCGTGGTTTTGAATCATGCGAAGCCGTAGCCCTCCACCTTCTTTTTCTTCTTCTTTTTCTCTCCCGATAATCCAAAATGAGGTGCCATCGATGATGAAGGAGGAGGAGAAAGGGAGACAAAGTTTCGTAGTGGCCAATTCTTGTTATACCCTTCTCGACACAGCTTTGTGTGCACGAGCGCTTGATCCGTGCGATCGACAGTGACGGGGATCCATCATAACACTACTGCTTTCTGAGTCCGCTAGCGGACTCGAGGAAAAATAGAGCTAGGACTAACCTAACCTAAGAAAACGATATTAACATAAAATCTGGGAAGGTGGCGATAGGAACTTACCTGGTATCCGGTCAACCACTGATTCCGCTGTTGCTCGTCAACAAGCTGTCCGATCCTTGAGGTTTTGCTCGCGTTTTATACATCTAATCAAAGGCGGTCAGACTGAGTACAACAACACAGAGGGAACAGGAGACATTCCACTCACAAGGTGCGACGTGGGAGGGGGTTGGCCAGCAATGGCATGGCAGAATCCAGGGAGGGAAAGATGACGTCAAAAAATGACAGGAGGGGATGCAGGAGATAGTAATGAAGCTTTATTAAGAGAGAAAACAACATTAGCACAATTTTTGAAAAGGTGGTGGCAGGAAATCACCTGGCACCCGTTCAGACACCAATTCCACTGTTGCTCGTCAACAGGCCGTCCGATCATCGAAGTTTTGCTTGCATATTAATCGTCTAATCAAGGTGGTAAAATCGGGCACAATGACAGAGGGAACGGGAGGCACTACACTCACGAGGTATGAGGCGGAAGGGGCCCTTCGCCAGCAATGGCATGGCAGAATCCAGGGAGGCAAAGATGGCCCTAACAAATGACGGGAGGGGGTGCAGGAGATGTGCAGGAGATAGTAATAGAGCTTTATTAAAAGAGAAAGTAATGTTAGCACAATTTTGAAAAAGTGGACGCAGCAACTCACATGGTACCGGTTCAACCAGTGTTCCATCACCGGACCGCGGAAGTTTTGCCAACTGCGACAAGCGTACTTTCCCCTGACATGTACGTCTCTAATCTCATTGTGTCCTCATCTGCTAATTATCTCTTAGCATGCCATTTTCCACTGACAATAGTTGGCCCGCAGGTCTGCTCAACATCTTCGAGATCTGTCGGAAAGTGAACAGCCCGCTGGAAAATCGATACTACGGCCCCTATGACAAACTCATCAACTACTGCTTTGGAGATTCCTTCACTTTCTTTGTTGCACCACAGCATCCTCCCGACAACGCCACAAAGGAGTCAATCGACTTCCTCGTCTTTTTGGTCGTCTTCGATACTCTTCGCCGCCCTGTTCTAATTGCCGAAGTGAAAGACGACAGCTGGGCAGGCAACCCAGGTCTTCGTCTTGAAGCAGATGAACAGCTCCGTCGTCGGTACAACATCATGCTCAGTGACTGCCCTCTTCCCCGCCTCTGGGGCTTGAGCTTGCTTGGCACTTCAGTCCGTGTTTATTGTGGAGATGTTGCTGCCAGAGTCATCACACCACCATACCAAGCTCGGCCCCACCAAGATTTCGTTGTTCCGTCAGGATTCTTGCAAGGTGGTTGGGATCTGGATATACTTTCGCAGGAGGGGTTCAACAAAATGAAAGAGATCGTTGCGGACATCACCGCCGCCACTGCCGCATTGTAGCTGTACCACTCCTTAACTTCGTGAATTTTTGGTGCTACATAGGAATCTGTAGCGTGTGCCTCTGCACCCCCATTCTTTGTTTCTTATGGCTTCGCCTTGATATGTAAACAATCTATGCATAGAAGACAAGGTTACAATCTCTCCGTCGGTCATGTAAATAGGTATTCTTATCATCAATATGCACCATCAGTTGATTTTTTCATTTTTTTTGTGCGGTTGTCAAGAATAGCAAAGTGAGATAAAGCTACGGGTGCAATATGGTGAATTTTTATGTAATTGATTGCTCACTTCTCTGACAGTCCACGAAACGGATCATAACATCTAGGAGACCATCTCTCGCGAATTCTACGAGCCTGAGCAACTCGCACTGTGAGGTTCGCCGAACCTCGCAGACCACAGAGCAGATCACGAACGTGAGCGCACCTTCCTCACTTGCATGCAAAGTTGCAAACAGCGCATAACCTTAGGTGTTGCAGTCATGATCATCCTGATCTTCGCATTTTGCAGCACCTCCAATGCGCTGGAGTGCTTTGCACCACCCGAATTGCGAAATTCATGGGCCTCATCGATCGTAACCGACAGGAAGTTGAGCCCGAAGAAGGGTCTTCTGCACAATCGAATCGTATGTTGATGGTTTCCGCCATGGTAACTCCTTTCCCGAAGGCTTGGCAGCAGATACAAAAGGTTATACTCCTGGACAAGTGCCTGGCCGAACGATAAGTCACCAGACGGAAAAAAAGGCAATTGACAAACCGAGTGGGGAGCAAGAGTGATCTTGTTTGCGCGGGGTTGATTCGACTGAGCGAACAGACCCGAATCAGACCAAAAATCCTCTCGAAAATCCTCTCCGGTCTGATATAAGAAAAGGTCGAAGGCCTTCGGGTTAAGAAAGATTCTAATTTCTGACGCCCATTGACTCAGAACCGTTCCAGGAAGAATGACTAAATGGGAGGCATTGGGGATGGAGTTGCTGTCGCCGAGATATGGACGCTCAGCTGCAACAGAGAATTCATTAGAACACCTCGAAAAGAAAGGTTGTGGGCTTACTAAGGCGGAAGTGCACCGACCCGCGCATTCTGTAAGCCACGCATTGACAGCCAGTGATTGTAGGGTCTTCCCAAGCCCGACTTCATCTGCGATAAAAATCCCAGGACGTGCGCGACTTGGGCGTCGTCCGCAGGATCGAAGACGAGCGGTTTACGCCCACCTCCAGGGTTGGTTGCTGCGTCGTGGCCGTGTCATCTTTCTGATTGCTGTGGTGAAAGGTCAGTCTGTAGATAACAATATTGAGGGACTCGTGAAAACTTCTGTAGTTGTGAACCTGGTATAATCAGTAAACAAAATTCGTATGCCCACTGATAACCTGGGACTTGATTTCAAAGAACGGTGACCCCAAAGGAGATGTACTTACCAAGGGACGGGAATTTCGAGTTTGGAGTTTGGAACAAAGAACAAGCTTAGGTAAGCGGTCATCGCCATCGTATAAATATGACGTTGCGGTCTTTGTTTCCCTCTTACTGATCGTCACCGGCACCACACATACGGCTCTGTGTCCGAGGGTTCGACACCATTCATGATTCCACACATGTTGACTACGCAAACAACTCGTTTTCTGTTCGATGGACACCGAACACAAAGTGTATCGCGAGGGCATGAGGGTGGCTTATGCACGAGATTCAACGGTACGTTTTTGTTAACAGAACATGTTCGATGACTTCTAATTACTCTAACGAAGGGTGTACGCAAACTACTGGTGATTTCGACTGAAATAAGGGTCCCCCTTCTTCGACGTGATGTCGGACACACCACCTCCACAATCTTCGCCATCTCCAATGGTCTCATCTACCCACACCCCAGCCTCCTCACCACCAGCGGCATCATTCCCACAACTCTGTAGAACGTGGCTGCGGCGGTTACAACCCTCGGCTGCAGCATCAACAACACAGGTCCCTTCGACTCCAGTGCTCGAACAACTAAACCTGCAAACCATCGTGGCGACAGTAAATCTTGATTGCTGTCTATTTCAAGACCATCGCCCTGCATGCAACGAATGGAGTTCGCGATCGCAGCTGTGATCATGTATATCCGCGAGCCCAAGACAACATCTCCATGCCGGGGAAGATCATTTAAGGCTCTCGTCACGCAAGTATGCTCGCATCGTGCAAAAGCTCGGCTTCGATGCTAGTGTTTAAGAAATTCCCTATTCGAAGGACTAGCATACACTCACGGCAAGTACAAGCCCGAGGTGGGGATCTATTTTCCGTTTTCCGCTTTCCTTCCTCACTTTCTCATTTCCTCCCCAGACTCCTTTACCGCCCGATCAAACCGAAGGTGGTGTCGCTTATCTCCGTGTCGGGAAAGATTGTCCAGACTGGTGCAAAGGTGTGTGGACTTTTCTTTTCCCCTCCCATATCATCGACATCGGCTTCGCGTGTATCTGCGATGGTCGGTGGATGTCATTTGTTGCGATTTCTTGATTCCAGTGGAAGTGTTCTGAAACGTCACCTGATGTTTTTTGTTTTCCTTAGCATTCAATACGGTATCAACTGTTCCTTGCGAATTCCGCAAGCCCTCACGTTAGACTCCCGCTTCCGCTGCCCTTCGTCTGCTTGAAGTTGCAGCCTATATTATCCCCCGAGTTTGACGGTCAACTCGAAGAGGAATATGGATAGGCCTGGGCAACCCAGGAGATGTCTATAACAGGAGGGCCAAGAAAGGTGCGTATTGTGCTAATACATACCCCCCCTTTCTCATTCCTGCGCCCTAGGTCTCGACCAGCGTATAAACCCCATTCTCCTGACAAAGTGGCTAATTTATTGGGCGGCGACGAGCCTCGCATCCACTTGGGTCGGCCTGGTGGAGCCCCTGTCGCGATATTTAACCCCGTTCTTTCAATGGAAACTCGAGCACCTCGAACAAGTCGAAATTTCTCGTCTTGATGTCAAGCGTGCTGCCAAGTACCTCCAATGCTTAGTCATGTTTTACAAGGACGAGGCCCAGCGTCAGAAGGCGATCAAGAAATATGGAAGTGCGACATCACCTGGAAGCTTGACTGTCGAGGATACAAAGAAGAAGATTCTCGATGTTCTCAAGTATGTGTCGCTTGAGGTGTGATTCCTGTCTCTTTGTAAGCAAATTGCTCATCGCGACGCAGTCGGAAGCAGGCTGTCGTATCCTGATCAATACCCTCTTGATACATGTTGCCTCCAACCTCGAGACAGAGACATCCGGTGTGGTGATTGCCCCGGAATTCCGTGTTAACGACACCTTGCTCGGATGTACTGAGCATTCATTTGTGGATTATATGCTCATTTATGGTGACAGGCCTGTGCGAGGTGACTCCGTGTGTACGACTACCCGATCTTCTATCTAACTTTATGTCTAGATCGGATTGTTAAATCGAAAGCATTCGCCTTCAACGACTCCGAAATATACAAATTGCTCAAGTGCAACATCTACGAAGCAAAACCCGAAGAGCATTTTACTCCCACAACATCTCTCCCTCAAGCTGCGATGGCCGCTATCATTAAGGCACAGCAACTGCAGTGCGTTGAATCTTATCTCAGGGATTTATGACCTCACGAAATCAACCCTCTAGATTGAAAACGTTTCGAGGTTGTGTCACTAGTGGCAAGCGATGGGTATTTTTTATCTACAATGCGGAGAACCCTGAAAATGGTCAAGGCAAAATTGTATACTGGTTGGAGGCAATTCCGCTCGGAGAGCGTCACAACCCGACTGTGAACCTAGAATTGATTCTCGGTATACTGCGTGATTGGGTAGGTTTGAATTCTGGTGCATTGTCATATCTGATGTTTGGAGACTTTTAGGAACACGGCCATGACAAATCCCTTCGATTTCTCGAATACTCAAATTGATGCAAAAGGTTGGGATGTACATTGACTTCTCAAAAGTGATTCTCGTAATATAACCCCTCTGCGTCTCTTTATGAGGAGTCGGCTCACTTTTCTCGAGATGTGTATGGCCCGAATGTTAAATTGAATAAATTAAATCACAAGAGACTCGAGAGAAAACTTTTTCTAGGGGGTCTTGGGGGGCCATCTGAGTAGAATAAGTATTCTACCTAACTCCATTACTGGTCAACCGGTTGAACCCACTCCGTATTCGGTATGTAAGAGAGTTAGAGATACCCACATGGGGCATGCAGTCAAAGAGAGTGAGAACATTCCAAGAACTAGGATCGAATTTTGGCCAGGAGAGGGATTGCGAGTCGGGGTTGAGGTTGGTGGTGAAATGAACGAGAGCTTCTCCAAGTTCGCCTAAGGATATTAATTTCCGGGTCCAGCACCGAACCCGGGAAGTAATAGAGGTAGATCCTTCTCACCCTCGCCACTATTTTCGTACATCAACCGCTGTAGAAACAACACAGGAACACCTACCTCTATTGCGATCCTCAACTCGGGAAAAAATAGAAATATATTAAATCATTATTCACCCATCTCGTTAAAGAAAACAGTTGTCCCAGATATAATTCAACATTTCTAAGTCATGCTCCACCTCCACAATGGCCCCGCCCATGGCACCTTCTGGCCGTTTGACGGTTGAAGTATTCAAATCTAGTGGGTATCGCACCTGTCGTATTTCGCCACCTGAATCATAATCCACCAGCATAAACAAAAGATCGTCGAGACCAATGGTTTTCACCATAATGTTGGTATTACGAACATCCCCATGCACCAAGCCGGCTTGATGCAGCTGGATTAAACAATCTCGGACGGTTTGCAGAAACAAGTTACGAGTGCCTTCATTATCCTTCGACAGTAAATCCGGGTTGTCCTGAATGAAGTTGAACAAACTGATGTAGTCGTCACTGACATCATCCATCACAACCATGAATTGTCCACCAGGAAGCCGCTCGACCGCATGAAGTCTCGGCGCAAACCCCCGCTCCGCAAGGAAACTATGAGCTTGTTCACAATAGCGAGTAACGAATTTAACACAAATTGCAGCCCCATTGTCGCCTTCGATATTCCCAAAGAACAAGTTGCGGCCTTTCATGCTTGAAAGATATTTGAAGCGCTCCACCAAACCATCCTGAGTTGTAAACGATGTTGGATATGGATGGAAAGCATTATGAGATGGCGAGACTATATTTCCATTGAAATCGTGATAATACGACTGCAGAGAATGAATGGCGCGCCGGAGAGCGCCAAGGTGTCGCACCAACATGTCCGTCATTTTGATATCGGTATCATGATAATGGCACGGAATCGCAGGCGACAACATCTGTACGGTGGGGCGATCAGTCCATGCGGCACCAGCAAATGCGACATAAGGGCCTGAAATGGATTAGGATTAATTAGATGGGAAAAATGAAAGATCACACCGAAAATGAGTACAATTATGCATGGCAAAACAGAGTTATGATATTCACTGGCAAGACTCCGCGTAGCCTCGAGGTAATAGAGGATGGCTTGAAAAAAGGGCTCGGCTCCCTTGGAACCGACCTCATTTTTGAATTCGACGATTAGAAGTCGGAATTCACCAATTGACATATCGCCGTCTGTAGTGTATTTGCCAATCATCGTGGGCTTTGCGTCTATCCCATGTTTACGAAATAGCTTCAGAACGGTCTCCTTTCGTTTGTGTTCCTCATCATAGATATCCCTCATAACCGCCACGAACGCATGAAGAAATTGAACATCATCCGCTGTCGGTATGCAGTTCTCAGCGTCATCGATGAAATTTCCAAAGACGGGATGGAGCAGAGTTGGTGGTAGGGATGTGGGGGGACTGGAGGGCCGATTGCAAGGGATGCGTGTATCCTTCTTTTGTGCGTTATGGAAATTTTTGGGATCCCCTCCGTTTGAAGGAGCATCTGGCTTTCGTTGGTGACAAAAACGCTGGCGATCTTGTGCTAACTGCTCGGGAGGTCTTATCGGGTCTCTATACGCAGATGGTGGGAACGAGGAATGAGGAGCCGATGAACCTTGATGGAAAATGAGAAATAAATCGTAGAAGACATTATAACGCATACCCGTTCGCGGAACACGCGCCACGATATGAATATGACTGACATCGAGCCCAGAGTTGAACAAGTCGGATAAAAGCCTGTGGGGTCTCAAGCTAGGCCCAAGAGTTGGCAGTTGCTTAGAGGTGAGATCGTCGATAGGAAAGGAAACCTTCCAGAGCTCGAGGTCTTTGGCATCGAGGTGGCTGAGGAGATGAGCATTTTCCTCCTTGATCATTTTTTTGAGGATGCTGACATTGTCGGTCTTCGGAATCTTGACAGTGAATATCTGATTTTGATCGTCACCGATAATGAAGCAGTTGAGTAAGAGCAATTGCGTGGGATCGGCTGCATGGATCACTCTTTAGAGGAGTTCAAGCAAGAAAGTTGCAACATACCAGGCGCTTTTACCAGGATGTGTAGGTCATCATCCGAAGGGTTATCATGCCACAAGGAAGATAGCCTCTTATTGGGTTTCAAAGGTGGCTCAGTTTGTGACTTCTTAGAGGCATGATCGTCGATAGGAAAGGAAACCTTCCAGAGCTCGAGATCTTTGGCAGCAATGTGATCAAGATGAGGGGCATTTTCCTCCTTGATCATTTTTTTGAGGATACCAACATTGTCGGTCTTCGGAATCTTGACAGTGAACACATTATCTTCTTTGTCACCGAGAACAAAGCAGTTGAGCAGGAAATCCGTGGCCATCCCCTCTGCAGTGAAACTTGAACGCGTTATTGATATCTGTTTGCCCACTTCCCTTCGGCCCTGGCTGGGCCTCAATTCAGCTTGATGACGACCGACGCGACGTCCCTTCAGACGGCGCCACACCGAATTTCCGCTTCCTCCTTCTTCAAGTCTTCTATGTTGGCATCGAAAGGTTTTTCAACACCAGCCTTCAGCCGCAGACATAGTCAAACGATATGGAAGAAGCTTCGCATCGTAACGTATCACAAACCCCTTGGACGAAACCACCAGTGGCATCGGAACACGAAATCGACAATCTTGATTCCTTCAGGCTTTATTGTGACGCCGACCGAGTTACCGTTTTGGATAGTGGACTTGCACAGTCAATGCAAGGCACCTGTGTCTGGACTGGACAGGGTAAGAACCCATCGTATGTCTGCCATTTCTGGCTCGCTAACGTCTTTCTAACTTGCAACAGGATTCGTTTATAGTATCTTTTAGAGTGCCGTAGTTTGATTGGTCTGAGGGTGACGAGCTGAGAATTGACGGGGTACTATGTAGGAACACATTGTATATCTGCCTTTTTTTTGGCTTGCTAACGTCTTGCAACAGGATTCGTTTATAGTCTATTTCAGACCACTACATAGTTTGATCTCCAACATTCATTCTGTCCCTTATCCCGAAGGTGTGTCCAGCCTAATTCAGCACCTCAGGAAAACTCTGGTCCACTTGATGCGCGGTATGAAAAGTAAGCACTGATCCGCCCCTTTGAGATTTGGATGGTAACCCCAGCTTCACTTTTTCAGTTGAGGCGGGCCGCATGACCATGGAAGCAGTCTCATATTCACTCCGTCAGACCGTCTTCAGCGTCCTTAAGACCCTCGTCGTTCGTGCGTCACAGAATAATCTCGATCTTACCTACGACGTTGGGCCGGACATTCCCGACCAACTTATCGGCGCTCGCTTCGCCTTCGTCACATCCAGGAAGGGACGTGTTGCTCTCAGTACGAGATTATTAGCGTTGGATGATCAGAGTGTTACACTCGAATTCTGCGTGACGGACACCGGTATTGGCATCGCGAAAGACAAGCTGAACTTGATTTTCGATACCTTTTGCCAAGCGGATGGTTCACTACCCGGGTAACATTTTCTCTGTTCTGCTGCTTTTGCATCAGTTCTAACCGTGTCAGCACCCAGACGTGCATAATCGACTGGAAATCAACGACTACCCGCGCACTCTAGGCAGCTGCACACCTTGCGGTCTTCATTCAAAGCAGTCCATTTGGAGCAAAACTCTTCCGAAATGTTGTGACGAACCTTGCTTCAGATCCAAACCTGCAACAATCTATCACACTTCCCCCATCGTACATCGCAAAACACTCCTCTTCATCGATCTCACCTCTCTGCGCGGAATGGTTACATTATGAATCCCGAGGCGTGCGTCTACGGATGGTTCATCATGGGATGGATGAGAGAGGGGTTTGGTCGACAGTTTCTTCGGAAGAGAAGAGGAGGACGATGAAGTGTGGTGATTTAAAGACTTTGAAGCTGAAGAAGACCACAAGGAAGCGGAGGATGAGTACGCTCAGCCTTACAGAGACACTCTCTTCACCACTCTGTCAACGCCACTCCTCATCGCAGACTATATTGACCAAGGCATACAACCTTTCGGAGAAACTATCCCACATCCTCGACGAAAGTTCGTTGTCTAGATCCGAACAAGATCCAAGATTGGATCTCTTGGAATCCTCACTCTCATCGCTTTTGTCTGGTGTAGAGAAGAAGGATCCGGAGTGCTCAAGGTCGTGCTCAATCCAAGGGCGAAGATGGAGAGCCATAACTGCTCAAAACCTTGCTATCCTCCCAGACCCCTCGCCATCCCATGTTACTCAAATCTTGCAAGACGACAGGTTTGGAGGAAACGTCGAGCGTGTTCTCGAGGGGCGTTTGGATGGGAGTTTGGGATCTGAATGGGATGTTCACGAGGGGGAAAGACCGATGAAGGAAAAGGGCGGAAAAGGCAAACAGAGGGCAAAATCGAAGGACGAGGACGGGCACGATGCATTTGGGTACGAGTCGCCCAGCGAAGGAACGTATTTGGCAATGAAGAATTGGATGTTGCGAGAGTGAGAGTCAGCAAGCAGGATGTTGGGTGAGTTTTGTCCTTTATGCTCTCTTTTTCTTTTCCCACACATTCTAACTCGACTCAATTTCCCAGATCCCACCTCCTCCAAGACCGCAGCATGATAGAGCATATCAACTGGGATATCCTACGACACGTGGAGGAGATGGAAGCGGCCGAAGCCGAGTTACTCGATGATGAAGGCAACTGAAAAGGGAAAGTGAAACTACAGTCAGACACATATGACGAGGGCAGTCAGGGGGACACACCGATGAAAAGAGCTGGAACGGCCTCGAAAAGCCGATAGCGACCCGCTATCGGCTGTGTAGAGTGTTAGGGCTCTCCGTTGGGTTGCAGAAAAGGGGAAGCTTTGAGGACCGCCAGCACCACCAATGGTACCTGGCCCAGATTCGGTACCAGTCACGGTTGTAAAGAGAGAAGGAGTGCCTCGGAGGTTTTGTTGCCGATGGCGTGCTTGCGCAACTTGCTCATCGAAGATGCACAGGACTCGCACAGCTACCTTGCAATAGTCTTGTTATCTTCTCCGACGATGTTGATGCCGAATCCCTGGTATATTTCAGTAATATTGCCGACATAAATACATACGACATCGTCGCTCCTCAGCTCAAATGGCTCCGACTCCTGACCGTTACTCCATAACCATTTATCATTGATAAAAGTACTGTTTGAACTTCAAAAAAAATCTGTTTAATATTGAGATGGCACTTTGCTCTTTCGATCCCACCCAATCACTGGTAGCATTCGCTGGCCTACGGGAAATCTTGAGGACTGCCAGCACCATTAATGATGCTGACCGATACGCGTACCTTCTCACACTATTTACGTCTGGATTCGCTGGCGAATCCGGGAGGTAATAAAAGTAGCACTTGCATAACTACCAACAATTGCTCATATTATTTTATCATCACCACAACATCGGCCAGCTGAAGCGGGACTGGGATCTATTGGAGATGTAAAAGTGTTGATAATGGTTATTCAGATGAAAAATATGAACCTTTAATGAAATGACTCTAGCTTGCAACACCCAAAACGGAAAGTGTACAACTTCAAAGAGTGTAAAAGGC
>WNGB01003005.1_pt1 | contig 26801 bp, 15 predicted proteins | sample 5400681 | NCBI WGS metagenome assembly WNGB01 (sample SAMN13153367, study PRJNA577476) | soil metagenome | isolation source: 115 cm soil or saprolite under grassland replicate 2 | place: USA:California | collected 2016-06-15
AGGCGGCGGCGGCGGAGGTGGTGGAGGTGGAGGTGGAGGTGGAGGTGGAGGTGGTGGAGGCGGCGGCGGGGGAGGTGGTGGAGGTGGAGGTGGAGGTGGAGGCGGTGGAGGCGGCGGTGGCGGCCCGCCCAGCTGGTGAAGAATCCCGAGCCCCGCGTAAGACGTGTCGGCGATCGCGATGTCGGGCCGGCCGTCGCTGCTGATGTCGCCGAGGGCAACGGACTGCACGTTGTAGCCGTTCGTATGTCCGCCGTAGTACGTCCTCTCCGGAGTGAACCAGCCGTTCTCACGCTGAAGCAGGACGCCCGGCTGCCCGAGCTCGTGGATCATGGCGATGTCGAGCCTGCCGTCTCCGTTCAAGTCCAGCGTCGCGACCGAGTTCGGCCAGTCAACGGTGGGATACAGAATCGGAGGCGTGCGGAGATTCCCTGCGACGTCCTGGTAGTACAACTCGATCTTCGGAAAGTGCTCCCGCCCCACGCCGACGACGACGTCCAGGCGCCCATCGCCATCGAGGTCCGCGATGTCGAGTGTCCGAGCGCCGTCACTCAGTGCGTAGTTCACGGGCGGGTCGAACGTCCCGTTCGCGTTCTGCGCGTAGACCCGCATCGTGCGAGTCTGTCCGGCAGGAGAGCTCAGCCCGACGACGTCCTTCCGCCCGTCACCCGTTACGTCTCCGACCTTGAACTGAGTGTGCCACCCACTGGCTACGGGCCACACCGAGTAGGCGGAGCCGTCGTTCCTGGCCCAGATAAGGCCGCGCAAGCCGGACATCGCGACGATGTCGTTCCGGCCGTCTCCGTTCACATCGGCGATCTCGACCTGGTTCGCATCGTTCGTGTTCGGGAGGAGAACCGGGCTGCTGAGCGTGCCCCCACTCTGGAGAAAGATGTCGATGCCGTTGTTCGTCCCGACTGCGGCGTCCACGAGGCCGTCGCCATCGAGGTCCCCCACGCCGACGCCCATGTACGAGGATCCGGTGCCGTGGGTCGGGAGGATCAACGGCGGCGCGAGCGTGCCGTCGGGCAGCTGTTCGAACAGGCACAGCCGGAGCGAACCAGTCGTCATCAAGACGTCGTTCCGCCCGTCGCCCGTAACGTCGGCAATCGCAGCCGCTCTCCCGTCTGAGCCGACTGGGTGATTCTCTTCGCTGGTGAACGCGAGCGGCGGAGGCGGCGGAGGGGGAGGCGGAGGCAGAGGAGGCGGCGGCGCGGGTGGGGGAGGCGGAGGCGGCGGCGGTATCGAGTCTTCCTCGACGATCCGAAGGAACGCGCGCGGCACGGCCCCGTACTCACGCTCGGTCGCTTCGCGTTGATAGGCGATCGCCGCCTTCCCCGGCGGGCCCGGAACGAGCCTGGGACGGGTCTCGGAATCCGGCGTCGTCGTGATCGGGAACCCCGCAGGATCGAGCACGGCGCCTGCGTTCGTCACCCGGGCTCCGTAGAGGTCCCTCGGATCCGTCCAGACAGGGGCGTCATCCCACGCGACCAGGAAGTTCGCGCCGTCCCACGCGGTCGAGGAGTACTTCGAGCCCGGTCGGGTCGCGATCGGAATCGACGTGAGATCGAGGACGACCCCGGTCGGCGCGACCCGGGCGCCGTGGATGTCGAGATTGCCGCCGGCGACCTGACTCCACGCGACGAGGTAGTTCTCCCCGCTCCACGCAACGGACGGGCAACACTGGTCCGCGGGCGCCGTGGAGATCGCAATCCCGGCCGGGTCGAGAACAGCACCGGCCTCGCTCACGCGTGCTCCCCACGTCACGCCGTCGAAGCGGGTGTTCTGCCACGCGACCAGGTACGCGTCTCCGCCCCAGACCACTGCCGGGGTGAGGTGGTCGTCGTCGCCGATCGGACCGACGAGGAACCCGTACGGGTCCAGGACGACCCCGTTGAGCGCAACACGTATGCCCAGAACCTCGTCCTCGTTGTCCCAGACGACCAGGTACTGCCGCCCGCTCGTCGCGACCGAGAGGGTCCCGGGGCCGCCGAAGCTGTTCTCGATCGCGATCCCGTCGGGATCCAGCACCTCTCCGGCGCTCGAGACTCGAGCCCCGTAGATGTCGGCTCCGGTGCTGAACTGGTCTCGCTCGTCGCGCCAGACGACGAAATATCCCGAGCCGCTCCAGACGACCGCCGGGAGGGACTGATCCGCGGGCGCCGTCGAGATCGGAATGCCGGTTCCGTCGAGCAGCTGCCCGTCCGGCCCGACGCGCGCACCGTAGAGGTCGGTCTCTCCGTACGCCCGATGGTCGGTCCAGACGACGAGATAGTTCTCCCCGTCCCAGGCCACCGCCGACTCGTCCTGGACGTTCGCCGCGTTCGAGAGCGAGAACCCGTCTGGGTCGAGCACCGTGCCGTCCGCGTCGAGGCGTGCACCGTAGACGTCGAGGTCTTCGTCCCAGTAGTTGCGGGGGTCATCCCAGGCGACGAGCGCCTGCCCGCCCGCCCCGGCGACGGTGGGGGAGTACTCGTCCTCCTGGCCGCCGGCCGATATCGGGATGCCAAGGGGATCGACGACTGTGCTGTCGGACTCGACCCGCGCTCCGTAGATGTCGATGATCCAGTTGTTCCGATAGTCCTCCCAGACGACGAGTGCCCTGTTTTGAATCTGTGCGACCGCGGGGCCAGTCTGATCGTGCAGACCAGCGGAGACGACGAATCCGTCGGGGTCGAGAACGGTTCCCGAAGAGCTGACCCGCGCTCCGTAGATGTTCGACTCCGAGCCCGCTCGCCAGTCCTCCCACGCGACGAGATAGTTCGACCCGTTCCAGGCGACGCCGGGGGAGTACTGGTAGGCCGGGTCGGTGGAGATAGGCAAGCCTCCGGGATCGAGGACGCTTCCGTCGGCGGCGACGCGGGCGCCGTAGACGTCATTCGACGGCGACCGATAATCCGTCCAGACGGCGAGCCAACGGTCTCCGTCGGAAGCGATCCGCAAGTGGTCGACACCTTGGGGGTCGGTGGAGATCGCGATGCCGGACGGATCGAGGACGGTCCCGTCCGTCGCCACCCGGGCGCCGTAGACGTCCGCCTGGGACGGGCGGTAGTCCTTCCACGCGACGAGGTAGTTGCTTCCGTTCCACTCGACGACGGGCTCAGCGGCGCCCACCGGCGCGTTCGAGATCGCGATCGGCGTGGAATCGAGCACCTCTCCGGTCGACGCGACGCGGGCTCCTCGAATCTGCGAGTTGGCTTCCCAGACCACGAGGTAGCGCGACCCGTCCCAGGCGACGTCGGGCGTCTCCGCGTACGTATCTGCTCCTGAGGTCGAGATTCCGGCCGGATCGAGAACGGCGCCGGAGGAATCGATCCTCGCGCCGTAGATCGAGCCGCCGCGACGCTCGTCTTCCCAAACAGCGAGGTACACGTCGCCGGCGGCTGCGATCTCCGGGCGTCTCTGATCCCCCACAGCCGTGCCGTAGACAGGTTCGGACGCCGGGTATTCCGGGCTGATGACCGGATCGAGTCTCAGGGGATAGTCCGCGTCCCGCAGCGGCTTGCTCGGAACCCGAAGCACGACTCGCGAGCCCTCCAGCTTCGGCGCCGCGCGATAGATCCTCCGGCCTGTGGCGTCCAGAACCACGAGAGCGCCCATCCGCACGCGGCGGCCCTTGCCGACTGCCCATGAGATACCGCGGGGCGTGGCCTGACCTCTGCGTCCGGTATCGGCCGCGATGGAAAGGCCTCCGGCCGAGAGCGGTCTCGCGACCACGAACTCCCACTCCAGGCGGCCCGAGAGCGCGGTGACGCGCTCGGTCAGGCCCGGCTGCAACTCACGTTCGGCGTAGTTGAGCGCCGGACGCCATTCGGAGGGCGCCACAGATCGGGCGTCGACCGCGACCGTGTCGACTCGGAAGCGGGGCTCGAAGAGGCCGAAGCCTCGGGCGTCGAACTGCGCTCGGTACGAGGGGTCATCTACCACGAGTCGGCCGGCCGGCCCGTGTTTCACGTGATGGATCACGGTCTCGACGACCCGGCTGATGTCGATTCCGGCCTCGTTGGCCGGCTCGACCGCTGAGCCCGCCGCGGGCGACCCCGATTTGACGGGAGACCCTCCTCCTCCGGCGATCACGGCCACGAGGGCCGCAAGTGGCACGAGGCGCTTCGAGTGCCTCATGGCCACCTCCCCTGGTCTGGACGGCCAGCTTACCGCGAGAAACGAGGTTTGAATAGAGGCGAATCGGCCACGCCAGCGACCTCCAACGAGGCAAACGGACTCGAAGCCGAGACTGTGGAAGAAACCGCCAAGACGCAGGCAGTTTCTCGGGTACGAGCGGCGCAGGAGTCGAACCTACCCAGCCTGGGGTTACCAGACTTCGCGCGAGGGCGAGCCGTCTCGCTCGCCTCGTAGGCGCCTATGCTCGCCCTTCTCATGACCGCGGGTCGGCCGGGGGAGCGGCCACGGCTGCCTTTCTTGAAGCGCCCGATGGGCTATGGCACCGTAGGCGGTTGCCTCACTTGGCTGATCGTGCTGATCCTGATCTTTGTGGGGTTTCTCGTTTGGTGGTCCACCGCCAATATCCCTTAGCACGCTTTCGCTAACGCGCGGCCGTGCCGTTGCCCGAATCGTCCGGCGCCAACCTCGAGTGAAGGCGATGAGGGCCCGGCCGGTGAAAGGTCTACTGCGGTGACCCGGTCCCGGTGAGGAGCGCGACCGTCGCCGAGCACGGCCGCATCGCGGGCAACCGTCGTGCTGCGCCGGGCCCCTGGCTACCCTTGCGCGCGACTTGCCGCTTGCCGTCTCGCTGGAACGCGCCGTTACCGATTCTGGGGAGGTCCTGCTCGGAGTTGCGGCAGTCCTCTCGGTCGCGTGGGTGCTTCTGCACCGCCGGATCGGGCTCTTCCGGTGGCCGCTCCTCATCCTTGCCCTCGGCTCGCTCGGCGCCGGCACGGCGCTGGCTGCATGGGCTCGATATGAGAAGCGCCCGCGGACCGTGGAGGGCTCGCCCACGGTCGAGTTCCAGCTCAAGCCATCGTCCAAGCCGCAGGAGAAGGCCGCGCGTGAGGAGCCGTGGCCGACATACGGCCGCGACGTGCAGCGGACCCACTTCGCACCCTTCGACCACCGGCCGCCCTTCCGTCCGATCTGGTCCCTCGGCGTGCACAGCTACCTCGAGTTTCCGCCTGCGGTCGCATACGGGCGTGTTTACATCGCGTCGGAGCGAGGCGGATTCTGGGCCGTCGACGCAGCTACGGGCAAGGTGTTGTGGACGCGGAGCCTGACGCACTGCGCGGCCGCATCGCCGACGGTCGCAGACGGTGTCGTCTACCAGGCCTTTATGCACCAGTTGCCCTGCCAGGCGCACTTGCCGGACGCTCGGGGCTTCCTCATTGCCTGGAACGCGAGGACGGGACGGAGGCTCTGGGCGTTTCCCGCGGGCGTGATCGAGTCGACCCCGCTCATCGTCGGCCGCACCCTCTACTTCGGCGCCTGGGATCACCGCCTCTATTCGCTCGCTCTGCGCGGAAGGAAGCGCCCCCGGCTGCGCTGGACTTTCACGGCCGACGACCAGATCGTCGCCGCGCCTGCCTACGCGAACGGCAGGGTCTACGTCGCGACGAGCGCAGGATCCCTGTATGCACTCGACGCGCTTACGGGCCGCCAGCGTTGGCGCAGTGAGTCGTTCGCACGCTTCGGGCGTCGCGAGTACTTCTATGCGACCCCGACGGTCGCGTACGGGCGCGTCTACATCGGGAATGCCGACGGCACGGTCTACGCATTCGGAGCCAGAAGCGGACGCTTGCTCTGGGCGCGACAGGTAGGCACATACGTCTACACGGCCGCGGCGGTTTGGCGGCGAACGGTCTACGTCGGCACATGGGACGGCTACTTCGTCGCACTCGACGCGGCGACTGGGGACGTGCGGTGGAAACACGATTCGCAGGGCGGTATGACAGGAGCGCCCACGGTCATGGCGGGGCTCGTCTACTACTCCTCGCTCGGCCGGCTGGATCAGGACGAGAACCAGCGCCATGTTGAATCCGGACCGCCCAGTACATTCGCGCTCGACGCCCGAAGCGGCAAGCTCGTCTGGAGCTTTCCAGACGGGATGTTCTCGCCAATCGTTGCGGACGACAAGCGCGTCTACCTCAGCGGGGCGACCCGGGTCTTCGCGCTCGTCCAGAAGAACGGGCGCTGACGACTCCATTCGAGCGTTTCGGCTCTACGGAGCGGCGCAGGAGTCGAACCTACCGAGCCGTGGGTTACACGACCGCACCGGTTTTGAAGACCAGCTGGGCCACCGGGCCCATGCCGCTCCGAAGCCAGGCTACCAGCGGGATCGCGGCGTTTTCGGACGCCGAGCGTCGCACTCCATCTACCTCTCGTCTACCTCTCGTCTACTCCATAGGTGGGTGTGGACGCCGGCTCTCGTCATATGGATGGGGCTGGCTGGGGGTTTGGCGCAAAAGTCTGCTAGACCCGCATTCCAGACGGTAAACCGTAGGCCGAGACGACCGGCAAAGCGGTCGCCTCGGCACCAAGGCAGGGCGTAGCTCAATGGCCAAAGCACGCCGTTGGCCTTGTTGCAGGATCTGGGTAGCTACCTGCGCCCGACGACGAGGTTGACGCGGAAGCCGACCCGCCACACCGAGCGCGGTCGCGGACTCTGCCCGATCACCCGGCCGACGCGGCGACGAGAGAGGACTCGCCGGATTCGGCCGACCGAGCAATGCGCGCGGCGGATTCTCCCTCGGGCAGCCGGCACCCGCAGCCCGACCACGCGCGGCACACGGCAGACGGTCGGGCGAGCCCGCCGCCTGCGGCTCGTCGCGCTCGCGCTCCCGCCGAGGTTGCGCGCGCTTACCCGGGCCGAAAGCGCGTGTCCACGGTCTCTCGCGCGGACGACGTACTTGGAGGCGGTCTCGCCGCCGATCGGCACGCCGTCCCGCAGCCACTCGTAGGCGAACGTCATCGGCGTGCTGCCCTTCCACCTGCCATTCGAGGTCGTGAGTCTGTGGCCGGGCTGCGGCGTGCCCCTGACCACAGGCCGGGAGCTGCTCCGAGGCGGAGCGCTGAAGGAGGCAATCCCTGCCTGCGCGGCAAACGTCATCCCCGCGAACCAGCCGCCCACGTACCTCGTTTCGCCGGAGACGGCGAGCGCGTAGACCCAATAGCTCGCGCCCGGGTCCCAGCCCGTCGCCTGGCCGCTGCCGGCGTCGAGCGCGGCGACGTTGTTGCGGGCCTGGCCGCCGATCGAGGTGAACCTGCCGCCCACGTAGACGGTCGAGGCGGAGACAGCGAGCGCGTAGACGTGCTCGTCCGCGTTCGGGTTCCAGGCCGTCGCCTGGCCGCTCCCGGCGCCGAGCGCGGCGACGTTGTTGCGTGGCTGGCCGCCGATCGAGGTAAACCTGCCGCCCGCGTAGACGGTCGAGCCGGAGACGGCGAGCGCGTAGACGTAGTCGTTCGGGTTCGGGTTCCAGGGCGTCGCCTGACCGGTTGCTCTGTCGAGGGCAGCGATGTAGGTGCGCCTCTGGCCCCCGATCGAGGTGAACCCGCCGGCAGCGTAGACGGTCGAGCCGGAGACGGCGAGCGCGGCCAGGTAGTAGTCCGCGTTCGGGTTCCAGGGCGTCGCCTGACCGGTTTCTCTGTCGAGGGCGGCGATGTAGCTGCGCCGTTGGCCACCGATGAAGCCGAACCTGCCGGCCGCGTAGACGGTCGAGCCGGAGACGGCGAGCGCGTCGACGCCCCAGCTCGCGTCGGGATTCCAGGGTGTCACCTGGGCGCTCGCGGCGTCGAGCGCGGCGATGCGGTTGCGCCTCTGGCCGCCGATCGAGGTGAAGTCGCCGCTCGCATAGACGGTCGAGCCGGACGCGGCGAGCGCGTTCACTCCCCCGTTCGTCCCCGGGTTCCAGTTCGTCGCCTGCCCGCTACCGGCGTTGAGGGCGGCGAGGTTGTACCGCGGCTGACCGCCGATCGAGTTGAAGAGGCCGCCGCCGTAGACGGTCGAGCCGGAGACCGCGAGTGCGTAGACCTCCCTGTTCGCGGTCGGGTCCCAGGGCGTCGCCTGGCCGCTGCCGGCGTCGAGCGCGGCGAGGTTCCTGCGGGAGCTGCCGCCGATCGAGTCGAAGTGGCCGCCGACGTAGACGGTGGAGCCGGAGACCGCGAGCGCGTTAACCCAGCCGACGCCCGCGTCCGGATGCCACGGCATCGCCTGGCCGCTGCCGGCGTCGAGCGCGGCGATCTTGTCGCGATTTCCGCCGCCGATGTGGGTGAACGTACCGCCCACGTACACCGTCGAGCCGGAGACCGCGAGCGCATCGACGAAGCTGTCGGGGTCCGGATTCCAGGGCGTCGCGAGCCCGCTGTCGCGGTCGAGCGCAGCGAGCATAAAGCGCGGCTGGCCACCGATCCACTCGAAAAAGCCTGCGGCGTAGATCGTCGAGCCCGAGACGGCGAGCTCGTACACGTAGGACTCCGCGTCCGGGTCCCAGGGCGTTGGCTGCCCGGTTGCTCCGTCGAGGGCGGCGATGTAGTGGCGCGCTTGGCCGCCAATTGCGGTGAAGGCGCCGCCGGCGTAGACGGTCGAGCCGGAGACGGCGAGCGTGGAGACGAAGTGGTTTGCACTCGGGTCCCAGGGCGTCGCCTGTCCGGTTGCAACATCGAGGCCGGCGATGTTGTTGCGCGCCTGGCCGCCGATCGAGGTGAACTCGCCGCCGACGTAGAGGGTCGAGCCGGAGAGAGCGAGCGTGACGACGGAGCCGTTCGCGTCCGGCGCGAAGCTCGGGTCGACCGTCTTGTCGGCCAGGATGTGTGCGATTCTCGAGCGCGGCAGCCCGCCGACGAAGTGGAAGTCGCCACCGATGAACCAGCCGCCGTGCCCGTCAGGCGCAACCGCGAAGACCTGGGACGGGGCGACTTCCGGGAGCGCCGGATCCGCCTGTCCGGTGGCGACGTCGATACCGACCCCGGGCCCGGTCCGGGGCCCGACTCGGCTGAAATCGCCGCCGATGTAGACGGTGTTGCCCAAGCGGGCGATCGCGTAGACCGGTCCGTCCGCGACCCACGTCCGGTCGGGTACAGAGCCGATCGGCGCCCGCGCGGGGGTCGCCGCGAAGCAGCCGACGAGCACCGCGAGAGCTATGACGGTGCAGCGAAAGAAGCCGCGCATCGGTGCCGTTTGTAACAACCAGGACGAGCTGTGTCCAGGATGCGGGCCGTTCCCGCGCCGCGTACGTTCCTGGGCCACCTGTGGCTGCTGATTCTGAACGGCGTCCTAAGAGGAAGCGCCGCGCCGGAAACGGCACCCACGTCACTTCGTCCGAGCTACTCGGCGGTTCGCGATCGTCGGAGTCCAGGGATAAGCGCGATCGTCGATGGGCCGTACGTCGACCCACTGCCGACGAGCCGCGGCAGCGAAAGTCGCCCCAGGCCCAGAGGGGGAGCAACGCCTAATGGGCCGGACGATAGACCACTGTTACCTGATCGAAGCGCGAGACTCTGCATCGGCGGGATGGGCACCATCTTCACGCCTCTGACGGAGCGGACACGGCGGCTACTCCCCCCTGCAAATCGGCTCCTCAGCTAGAATCACTCTTTCGAGGGTTTCGCTCGTTGCGTTTATTTCGATAGATGATATGATGCTTTCGCGGACTGCTATAGACCGAGTCCCGAGGAGGAGACTGATGACTACTGCGACGCTCGAACCAACGACACTCGCCCCTAACGAGGCGGAGACTGCTGCCGAGGCTGCTCGCGCGTTGGCCGAGGTCATTCCCGCCAAGCGCACGGGCAGGACTCGCGTCACCATCAGTCCTGAAGAGTCGCCACAGCAGAAGATCATTGTTCCTGTTGCAGCGTTCCAGTTGCTTGTCGACATCCTCGCTGAGCTTGCCAACGGCAACGGCGTGACCGTCATGCCGGTCAAGGCGGAACTCACCTCACAGCAGGCGGCGGATCTCCTCAACGTCTCCCGCCCGTACCTCGTCAAGCTGCTTGAGGAAAACAAGATCCCGTACCGCAAGGTCGGGACGCGCCGGCGCGTTCTCCTGGCTGATCTACTCACATACAAGCGCAAGGACGACGCACGGCGACTCAAGGTCCTCGACGAACTGGCGGCGGAAGCCCAGGAATTGGGCCTCGGATACTGAGATCTCTAGCGAACCGCTGGCTGTCCGCCCTCAGCGCCTTGTAGCGTCGGGGGCATGCGAACTGCCCTTGTCGAGGGTACGCCGCGAGCCATCGGGCACGGAGAGATCCCGCTGTGAGCGCGTTCATCGTGGTTTACGACGCTTGCGTGCTCTACCCGGCGCCGCTGCGGGACTTGCTCATGCGCGTTGCGACGAAAGGGCTCGTTCAGGCGAAATGGACGGACGAAATACACGAGGAGTGGATTCGGAGCCTCCTCGAGGACCGCCCTGATCTAACGGAGGAGAAGCTGCGCCGTACCCAGTCGCTCATGAACAGGGCTGTTCCCGACTGTCTAGTGACCGGGTACGAAGACCTGGTGCCTGCTCTGAAACTGCCGGATCCAGGCGATCGCCATGTTCTCGCGGCCGCCATTCGAGCAGGCGCCCAGACGATCGTTACGTCGAACATCGTCCACTTCCCGAAGCGAGTCCTGTGGCAGTACGACATCGAGGCCGAGAAGCCGGACGCTTTTCTTCTGGGCCTGATCGACATCGACGTCCGTCCAGTCGCGGATGCCGCGAACGAGCAACTTGCCTCACTGCGCAAGCCTCGGGTTGACCGAGATGAGTTCCTCGTAACTCTTGAACGGAATGGGTTGGTTCAAACGGTCGCTGCGCTACGGGATCTGATCTAGCTTTCTCCCCGGCGACTCTTCGGTAGGAGCGGGCCCTACGGACAGCGCGACAATCGAGCGTGTCGAATGCGAGGTCGACACGGCGGCGTGAGCTGCGGAGCGTTCGCCGACCTTTCGAAACGCAGGTACAAAGCGGGTACGTGAGCTTGGGCACGGACGGGCATGCACGTCCATCGCAAGAGCTCAACAACGGTTCAGTTTCCAGCGAGAAGGCGCCCGCGCATGCCCACGAGTGGACGCGCGTCCCTCGTAATGAAGGGGGTGTCCGGCGTCGGCTCTCGCTTTCCCTGGCCGGCGGGCTCCCGCCGGGCGAAGCCCGGTTCCGCCCCGCTCCTGCCCGGCGAAGCCGGGGAGGCAGTGCGGAAGTACGCTGTCGGGCGTGGGACGGCGGCGCCTGAGGCGAGCCATCGGGGCTGGATTCGCGGCCGTGCTCGTCCTCGCTGCTTCAGGGGCTGCCGCTCCGGGCGACCTGGATGCCTCCTTCGCCGGCAAGGGCTGGGTGCGGACGCTCGAGCTGCGCGGTGGGAATGCTCCATACATGCCACGGGGCGCGGAGGACATCGCGCTGCAGCCGGACGGGAAGATTCTCGCGACGGGCGGGTTCGACGGAGGCTCCTCGTCCTCGGCCTTCGGCGTCTTCCGCTACACGCCGAGCGGCGGGCTCGACTCCTCGTTCGGCCAGGGCGGCTGGACGACGACCGAGCTCGGATCGTTCGAACAGTCGTACGCGGTCGCACTCCAGCGGGACGGAAGGATCGTGCTCGCGGGCGAGTCGGAGTGCGAGCCGGCCTTGTGCTTCACGCTCGTCCGCTACCTGCCGAACGGGTCGCTCGACCGGAGCTTCGGCCAGGGAGGGGTCGTCCGGACGAACCCTCGGTACGGCTGCGGCTGCCATTTCATGGCGGTTAAGGTCCTACGCGACGGACGCATCGTCGCGGCCGGGCGGATGTACAACCGTTACGGCCAGATTTTTGCCGTCGCGCGCTACCTCCCGGACGGCCGGCCCGACCGGACCTTCTCGGGCGACGGGCTCGCGTCGGTTGACATGGGTGGCGGTTACGAGGGCGCCGAGGCGCTCGCCGTGCAGCCTGGGGGCAAGGTCCTGATCGCGGGCGGCGCAGGCCCCTCCTCGCTTCGCTTCGCGATCGCGCGCTTCCTCCCGACCGGCAAGCTCGACCGCTCGTTCTCGCGCGACGGGAGGGTGTTGATCGGCTTCGGCGTGAAGCGGTGGGGCTGGGCGCACGCGCTCGCGCTCGTCAGCCACCGCCGGATCCTCGTTGCAGGCGGCTCGAGCCTCGGTCAGATCGGCCCGTCGAAGATCGCCTCGGTTCGGCTGATGAGGAATGGCGCGCTCGACCGGAGCTTCGGGCGGCGAGGGCGCACGCTCACGAATCCCGCGCCGGGCGGCGGCCTGGCCAACGCCATGCTCGTTCAGCCGGACGGCCGAATCGTCATGGCCGGGCTCGCGCACCGAGCGACGGACTCGTCCGACTCGGATTGGGTCCTCGCTCGCTACACCGCCCGCGGAAAGCTCGACCGCTCGTTCGGGAGCGGCGGCGTGGTGATCACCAGCTTTGGGACCGGCGAGGACTGGGCGGGCGCGCTGGCGCGGCAATCTGACGGGAAGCTCGTCGTGGGCGGTGAGATCTATCGCGACCAGGCGGTCGCCAGGTACCTCGGTCGCTGAGGCGATGGCCTGAGGCAGATCACTGCCCACTGGTGGGCTCATACCTCCGCGCGGGTACAAAACGGGTACGTCAGCTCGGGCACGGGCGGGGACGCCCGTCCACTGCGAGTGGCGTCAAACCGCCTTATTTCCAGCGAGAACGTGCCCGCGCGCGCCCACGAGTGGACGGCCGTCCCTCACTTGTCTTTCCTTCGTAATGAAGTGACCGGCCGGCCGCTGCGCCAACCGCGGAGAGACAGGTCCCATCTACCTCTCGTCTACCGCGACAGGCCGAAAACCGGGCGTACACCGGCAAACAACGTTCACATCGAAGCTGAGAAGATCCCTGCTTAGAGGACAATCGAGCGGAAGCGACCGGAAGCCGCTCGCCTGGCGGAACGGTTTTGAAGACCAGCTGGGCCACCGGGCCCATGCCGCTCCGGAGCCAGGCTAGCAAGCGCGATTTCAGCGTTTCGAGGGCGTCGGCCGGCGCTCCGTCTACCCTCGCCTACCCCGCGCATGCGCCGAAGGTGTCTCGAGGCCTCACATGGGCTTGATCAGCTTGCCGTCGATCGCAGGTCCGAAGAGGTGATCAATGCTCGAGACGGCGAGCGTGCTCTGGGTCACAACCGTCGACGGCTTGAGGCTGACACCGTCCGCCAACGGCACGTTGAACTCGCGCTTGAACTTTCTGCCGTCGACCAGGCCTTCGACCGAGACGACGGTGTCCCGGTTGCCGACGTGCCCGACGAGCTCAATCCCGCCGAGGCCGGGCTTCGGATTTAGCCGAAGCTCTCCGGACGCGGAGACCGGGATCTTGTCGATCGTGATCGAGACGTGATCCTTCCCGGCGCCAAGTTTGTTCTTCAGCACAAGTGTGACGCCCTTGTCGCGCGCCGACGAGAGCCGAACCTCGCTGGCGCTCGTCCCGATCGCGCTGGCCCGCACCTCGGCGCGCTCGCCGGGCTGGAGCGTCGAACGGAGCTCGAGCTCACTCAATCCGTGCTTGAGGACGTACTGGAGGTCTCCGCGCCGTAGACCCGAGACCTTGTGGATGAAGTCTCGCGGCCCGCTCGCATCATCGATTCTCTTCAGCGCTTCGCGGGCGAACTCCGACAGCGCTGCGGCCGTCTCCGAGTCGCCCAGGACTCGACGGACGGTCCGTGCGGAGACTGCGCGTTTCACCGCTCGCCGCGAGCCGAGGTCCTTCGCCAGCCTTTGGAGACGGCGGTCGGCGATGAGTTCCTCGATGGGCAGGTGCGCCGCATCGGAGAGGTTGATCCGCGGCTCGGCTTCGGTACCCATGCGGTCCAGTCGTAGGAGAAGCTCGCCGGCGACGGTCCCCTTCGGCTTGGCCCGGACCGCGTGCTCGCGTACCGGTCGGCGCGTACGCCGGTCGCGGTCCCGAGTCGGACGGGCGGCCCATCCCTTGAATCCGACGAAGAAGTCGTCGATCCCGCCACCCGCCTGCAACCGCTTCGTCGCGCGACTGCCGAACGCGTCGAGATCGCGCCCGCTCAGATCCGTGATGCGGTCCGTCTGCGCATCGTCGCCGAGGATGATGATCGTCCCCGCCAGGATCAGCAGAATCGCATCCCAGATCGGCGTCCGCGGGCGCTCGTTCACGAGCGAGAAGGGGATGAAGTACAGGCGCCCACCGGTCCATTCGCCGCCGCTGTATGAGTTAGCACCGGCGTAGCTGAACCGGTTCTTGTCCGGATCGATCCACAGCGTCCGGGTCGTCCCCGGGAAGTTTGGGTCGATGACCGTGATCGCCCAGGGCTTCGTGCTGTCGTTCCACGCAACCGGCAGGATCACGTGAGGCTTGCCGCTGAAGTCCCAGTTCTGCGACAGGCACAGCACCGGGTTGCTGCCGCTCGAGAACTCGTCCCGCGTGCGAGTGAAGACGTCTTCGGGATCGTGCGTGTTTCCCGTGATGACCTCGCCGAGAAACCACCAGATGCAAGAAGCGCCAACCTGGTACTGGTGCTTGATGTTGAACTCGCCCCGCACGTCTTCCCACGTCTTGAACCGATCGAGCGGTAGCCCGTAGATGCTCGCGTTCTTACGGGCGTAGATCGATTCGAGGCACATGCCGAAGCAGTTGCCGTTCTCCGCCAGTCCTTTGATGACAAGCGCGTAGAACGCCTTCTCCAGCCAGTCCGTTCCGTCCCACCATTCCGGCTCGCTGTCGACCTCACGGAAGGCGCTCGCGTACTGGGAGTAGCTGATGGTCTTCGTGCCTTTGTTCTTCACGCCCCACCACTTCTGTGTCTCTGACAGCGTGTTTGCGTCGACGTCGGGCTTGACCGAGCCCGTGATCGAGTTGATCATCGAGAACGAACCGGAGTTGAGAACGCCGTTCTTCTCGCGGAATCCCCACCCGTTCGCCATGTTCAGAGCCTTCGTCCACTTGCCGAGGTGGTCATCGCCGCCGCCTCCGAAGTCGTCGTAGTCCCAGACGTCCACGACGAGGCTTAGGCTTTTCGCGGGGTCGTTGGGGTTGATGACGTTCGGAATCGTGATCTTCGGTTCCACGATGTTGTGGCCGCCATAGTCGCCGCTGCTCGGGTGCCGCTTGTTGTAGAGAGTTGAGCCACCCTCCTTCAGGGTTACGTGGCAATAGATGTCGTTCTGACCCTGGCCCCAGCCTTCGTCCTCCTTGGAATCGATCCGTCCCACGTACACACGGAACGGCATCGCCACCACGATGCTCTCCCAGGTCCCAAACCAGAGGACGCTCCCGCTCTCGAAGGTGTTGTAGCGGGCTGCACCGGACGCGCCGGGGATGTCGCCTTCGTCCGAGGTGGGGAACCCCATGCTCCCGGGCGGACCGCCGAGCTCCTGGTACTTCTTCCGGAGGTCGCCGTGCACCTCGTGGGCACCTGTCTTGGACGACCAGTAGAAGGTGCAGGACTCGAACTCGGAGGACCGCCCAACCACCTTCCCTTCCTTGCGAACGTCGATCTCGTTTGTGACCGGGTAGCCCCACGTCCCCAGACCGCCCGTGGCGAGGAACCGCTGGAGGATCGCGCCGTGCACCTCGAATGCCTTGGCAGCGCCGGTCTTGAAGTACATGCGCGCCCCCTTGAACTCCTGCTCGAGGCCGCCGGAAACGGCACGCGCCGCCTTCGCGGGGAAGCCGATCGCCTTCGACTCTCCGAACAGCTCGTACTCGAGATAAATCTGCCCGGTCACGGCAACGGCACCGGTCCCAGGCGACCAGTAGATCCCACCCTTGCTAAACAAGCTCTTGCGGCCGCCGGCGCGGGTTGTGGGGCCCTCATCGCTCACGAGGTAGCCCAGGTCGAGTGGCATGCTCCGCGAGGACAGATAGAGATCGTGGATCGCACCGTGCATCTCGAACGCGGCGCCGACGCTGTCGTGGCACATGATCGCTCCGCGTTCGTATCGCTGGAGGTAGGCGCCGCCGGCGGACCACATGTAGTTGAGTCCCGTCGTCCGCTCGCCGAGGTCGACGCGGTTCCGCACAGACTCACGCTTGTAGGTGACGAACCACTCCGGCCGCATGCGTTGCTCATTGAGGAGCGCCTCGATCCCGGCTGGAATGCCCGCGTACCACTGGAATGCGGCGATCGAGCCGTCGAAGTGGTCGCGTGCCCCGTCGGCCCATGTGCCGAGGAACAGCTCATTGCCGCCGAGCTTCGCGACCGAGCCCTGCGGAAACGCGTAGACACCGACGCACACACCGTCGACGAAGAGCCCCGCAGTGTCGGTGTCGTAGACGAGGTCAGCCGTGTACCAGGTCCCCGGCTTCAGTCCCTTCTTGAAGCGAGTGTCCGGGCCGTGCCAGCCGTGGGCTTTCGGCGCTACGGAGCCCACCAGGTTGAACTCGCCGGCGCGGTCACCTTGGTCGAGAAAGAGCGCGAACGGCAGTAGGTTCGACTCAGCAAGATTTTGTCTCTCGCTCACCGGACCGCTTGCCCGGAAGACGACGCGGATGCAAAAACGATCAAGGTCCGGCTTGAGGCCGGTGAGGTCGACCGCTGTCTTGCCCGAGACGCCGAGGTCTAGCGCCTTCGGGAGAGAGCCGAGCGGCGTCACCCCCGGCCCGGCGACGATCGACGCCCCAGTGAACGTGGCGGCGAAGGAGCCGTCGGGGTTGGCGACGGACGTGTCATCCAGCCTGTAGTCGAGCAGCAGCTTGTCCATCTGCGATCCTCCTAATGGTTCGCCCTCTCTGGGGCTCTCCGACTTGAACTCAGGAAGTACCGCAGCGCCTTCCTCCGGCTGGCGCTGAGACCTGCGTGGAAGTCGGAGAGGAGTCTGGGCCTCGGCGGCCGCCGCGCATCGTCTGGGCGTCTGCGTCGACTATCCCAGGTCGCGCCACTCTCTACAAGGCAGCTCAGAGCCTGTTCCCGCCGCTCTGCGTCGTCAGGCCGGAATATTCGCCGGCCCGAGAGCGTTCCTATTTACGAGGCAGCGCTGGGGTCGTTCGATCCCCTGTGCCCTCACCACGAAGGAGGAGCAATCCGTGAAGCAGATCCACCCTGAGCTCACGCTCACAACCGTCCGCTGCAGCTCGTGCGGCAATACCTTCGCGACCCGCTCGAACCGGAGCGAGGTCGTCGTCGAAGTCTGCTCGAGCTGTCACCCCGCATACACGGGCGTCGAGCGGACGGCCCGAAGCGGCAGCCGCGTCGAGCGATTCGAGCGGCGCCGGCAACTCGCAACAGAAGGGAAGTGACAACCTGACCACCATTTTCGAAGAGCCGATTCAGGCTTTCCTCGGCGACGCCGAGGAGCGTGGAGCAATCGAGGAGAGCGTGCTCGAAGCCCTCGCGGCTGAGCATGATCTCGAAGACGAAGAGCTCGCCGCGGTGCGTGCCGAGCTCGAGGCCCGCGAGGTCGACGTTGTCGTGCCCGCTCGCCCTCGGGCCGAGGCGCACGACGTCGCCCTCCCGACGGACTCGCTGACCCTGTTCATGCAGCGTGTCGGCCGCTATCCGCTGCTGACCGCAGCCGAGGAGGTCGCACTCGCCAAGCGGATCGAGCGCGGCGACGCCGAGGCGAAGGAGCGGATGATCAACTCGAACCTGCGGCTTGTCGTCTCGATCGCCAAGCGCTACCAGGGGCATGACGTGCCCCTGCTCGACCTGGTCCAGGAAGGCGTCATCGGGCTGAACCGCGCTGCCGAGAAGTTCGACTGGCGGCGCGGCTTCAAGTTCTCGACGTATGCCACCTGGTGGATCCGCCAGGCTTGTCAGCGCGCGATCTCGAACCTGTCGAAGACGATTCGCGTGCCGACGCATGTCCACGAGCGGCGACTGAAGCTCGCGCGCGTCCGCAACGAGCTGCTCAGCCGCCTTGACCGCGAGCCGACGCGCGAGGAGCTCGCGGCTGCTGCGAATCTCTCGCTTCAGCACGTCGATGAGGCGCTGGACGTCGCGGAGGCGGCCGTTTCGCTGAATCAGCGGGTGGGCTCCGACGACGACGCCGAGCTCGGCGACCTTTTCGGCGATGCAAGCGCCGCCGATCCGGCCGAGGAGGCCACCGACTCGCTTCGGCGCGCAGAGGTGCGACGCGCACTGGTCACGCTGCCGGACCGCGAGCGGCGAGTTCTCGAGCTGCGCTTCGGCCTCGACGGCGACTCCCAGCCGCTGGAGAAGATCGGCAAGGAGCTCGGCATCTCTCGCGAGCGGGTTCGTCAGCTCGAAACGGATGGGCTGGCACAGCTCGCCGAGGAGCTCGGCGACACCGCCGACCTCGCCGAGGCGGCCTGAGCCGCTAGCGCCGGGAGGCGGCGCGCCTGAGTACCCGCTCGTCGCCGACCCGGCGCGTGAGCCCATCGCTGTCGAAACGCTCGAGGAGCAACTGTGCCGGACGGCGCGAGATTCCGAGCAGGTCGCGGAAGCGCGCGAGGGTGATCTTCCCCGTCCGTTCGCACTCGTCGACAAGCGTCCTCTTCGCACGCTCGTACGCGTCGGTCCCGACGGCGAGCCCGTCGCCGACGCGTACGAGCCGGCCCTGACCTTCAAGGAAGCGCGCAAGCGCCCCGTCCTCGACGGCGACCGGGATCAACCCTGCGTCGTCGAGCTTCGCCTCGAGCGCATCTGCCTCCGGCGCGCGTTCGCCGAGCGCCGGAGCCTGCCCCGGGAGATAGGCCTTCCCGCCGCGGCGCTCGACCTGGAGCAAGGGCAGGATCGCGTCGGCCCACGGCTCCGCGGGCAGCACGTCCGCTAGCGGCAGGCCCGGATCGAGCGGAGCCGCCTCGGCGCGGAGCCTGAGGCGGGTACGGGCATCGCGTCGTATGTGCTCGAGCCACTCGCCCGAGAAGGACCAGTCGCCCGCCTGCTCGACGGCAGCCAGTCCGGCCGCGAGGTCGGGAGGTGAGAGCAGCGCGCGCCCCGCGAGCTCGGCTCCACGCACGGGCTCGTGGACGAGCGCCTGCACGATCGCGACCGGATCGTCTCCGGCCAGCAGCTCGAGGCGGGCAGGGTCGGTCGCTCGCGGAGGGGCGGGATCGAGCACGCGGCCCCCGCCGATCGTCGTTCCGGCGCGGAGGACGACACGGTCGCCACGCGCGGCAACGACAGGCTCGGCGAGCCGGAGCTGCGCGAAGCGGTCACCGATGCGGACGAAGCGCGCCGGCAGCTGCGCGGTCCCGTGGTGCACGTGGATCCGCGCGTGGTCGGGGATCGGCTCCAGCTCCTCGAGCTCCACGTCCAGTCGGTAACCGACCGGATACGCGCCTGGCGCTACGAGCGCGTCGCCCCGCTGGAGGGCGCTGCGGTCGATGCCCGGGAGCCCGAGGGCAACCCGCTGCCCGGCTTCTGCGTGCTCGACGGGCTCGTCGTGCACCTGGACGCTCCGGACCCGGACGTCGATTCCCGCCGGCTCGGCGCGCAGATCTTCGCCCTCGCCGACCGAGCCCGACCAGAGCGTGCCCGTGGCGACGGTGCCGATGCCGCGCAGCGTGAAGACCCGGTCGACATAGAGGCGGGTCGCTCCGTGCAGCGTCGCGCGCTCATAGCGCTCGGCGGTCGCGTCGAGCGCGGCGCGAAGCTCGTCGAGCCCGTCGCCGGTCTTCGCGCTGACAGGGATGACCGCGGCGCCGGGAACGAGCTCGCGCGCCTCGGCTAGCACCAGCTCGAGCATGGCCGGCTCGGCCGCGTCGGCCTTCGTCACGGCAACGACGCCGTCATCGATGCCGAGCAGGCGCAGGATCGCGAGGTGCTCGTGCGTCTGCCGGCGCGCTCCCTCGGTCGCATCGACCACGAGCAGGAAGAAGTCGATCCCTGTCGCGCCTGCGACCATGTTGCGGATGAAGCGCTCGTGGCCGGGGACGTCGATCAGCGACAGCCGCCGGCCGCCGGGCAGGTCGAGGGGCGCGTAGCCGAGGTCGATCGAGATCCCCCGTTTCTTCTCTTCCGGCAGCCGGTCGGTGTCCTTTCCAGTCAAGGCCCGGACGAGCCACGTCTTGCCGTGGTCGATGTGGCCGGCCGTCCCGACGGTCAGCGCCATCGCGCCGGGAGCTCCTTCATCCGCGGGCGCGTGTCACCGCGTCGGCCACCTCGTCGATCTCGCCGTCGGTGAGAGTGCGGCAGTCGAGAAGCAGCCGTCCGTCGCGGACGACTCCGATCACGGGCGGCTCGCCGGCGCGCAACGGGCCGGCCAGCTCTTCCTCGACCGCGCAGGCGTAGCTCGGTAGCTCCGCGAGCGGTAGCGCGCCGCCTCCGACACGGGCGACGGTCTCCTCGACCTCGCCGGCGACGAGCGCGGCGAGCCGCTCGGCCCGAGCCCGGACGGCCTCCGCCGTCTCGGCGGTCATCCTCAGCACCGGCACCTCGCGCACGGCGCGCTCCGGCTCGAGGTGGAGCGTCAGCGTGCCCTCGAGCGCTGCCAGCGTGAGCTTGTCCGCCCGAATTGCGCGCTGCAACGGGTGACGCCGGAGCCGTTCGAGGAGCTCGGCGCTCCCGACGACGATTCCGGCCTGCGGACCGCCGAGCAGCTTGTCCCCGGAGAAGCAGACGAGGTCGGCGCCTGCCTCGAGGCTTTCGCGGGCCGACGGTTCCTCTCCAAGTAACACAGTGTTACTTGGGGAAAGCGCGCCTGAGCCGAGGTCGTCGACGAGCGGGAGATCGTGGCGCTGCGCGACTTTCGCCAGCTCGGCGACTGACGGAAGCTCGGTGAAGCCGACGAGCCGGAAGTTCGACTGGTGCACGCGCAGGAGCACCGCCGTCTCCGGGCCGATCGCGTGCTCGTAGTCGGCCGCGCGCGTCCGGTTCGTCGTCCCGACTTCGACCAGCCTGGCGCCGGAGCGTGCGAGCACGTCGGGGATCCGGAAGCCGTCGCCGATCTCGATCAGCTCGCCGCGCGAGACGAGCACCTCGCGCCCTTCGGCGAGCGCCGCGAGCGCGAGGAGCACGGCGGCTGCGTTGTTGTTGACGACGAGCGCCGCCTCGGCCCCGGTCAGTCGCCGCAGCGCGGCCGCGACGTGATCCTGCCGGGAGCCCCGGGTGCCGGACCCGAGGTCGTACTCGAGGTTCGAATAGCCACGGCCGACCTCGCGGACACGGTCGAGCGCAGCCTCGGCGAGAGGCGCCCGCCCGAGGTTCGTGTGGACGATGATGCCGGTCGCGTTCAGGGCCCGGCGTAACCGAGGCTCCCGCGCACCGGCGAGCTCCTCGCGCAGCCGTTCGACGAGGTCACCCGGCTCGGCGCCCGCCGAGATCTCCTCGCGCGCGCGCGCGAGAACTCTCCGTGCCGCCTCGACCGCAAGCGGGTCGTCGCTCGCCCGGGCAAGCTCGTCGACGGAGGGGAGGTCGCGGAGCTTCACTGCGCGTCCGCCTTCTGCGGCTCGGCAGGCAGCTCCGCGCAGCGCCGCTCGTAGCACTCGAGGACGGCCTCGACCGCGAACCCCAGATCGTCCGTCACGTGCAGCAGCTCGAGATCGTCGGGCGAGATCATGCCGTCGGCGAGCAGCTCGCCGCGGACCCAGTCCATCATCTCGCCCCAGTAATCGGTGTCCACGAGCACGACGGGGAAGTTCTGCGCCTTCCCGGTCTGGATCAGCGTCAGCGCCTCGAACAGCTCGTCGAGCGTCCCGAAGCCGCCGGGGAAGATGACGAAGCCCTCCGCCGGCTTCACGAAGCAGACCTTGCGGGCGTAGAAGTGCTTGAAGGTGTAGCTGATGTCGAGGTACGGATTCGAGCCCTGCTCGTGCGGGAGCTCGATGTTGAAGCCGACCGAGAGCCCGCCGCCTTCCTTCGCCCCGCGATTCGCGGCCTCCATCACTCCCGGCCCGCCCCCGGTGATCACCGCCCAGCCCGCCTCGGCGAAGCGGCGGCCGACCTCGCGGGCGCCCCTGTACGGCTCCGAGTCTTCCCTCGCGCGAGCCGAGCCGAAGATCGAGACGGCCGGCCGGTCGATCTCGTCGACGGCGGCGAACCCGGCCCAGAACTCCCTGGCGATCGAGAGGACGTTCTCCGGAAGCGCGCCCTCGTGGCTCGCGAGGAACCGCTCGTCTTCCATCAGCGAAGGGTGCCGCGCGGAACGTGTGTCGAGTGCATGCCGAGCACGAGCAGGAGAGCGAGCCCGAAATAGAGCACGGCAATCGTCACCCTCCGGGCGGGCTCGACCCGGTAGTACGACTGGAGCTCGGGGTTCTTGCGCAGCTGCCAGCGGTTCCAGAGCTCCATTCCCGAGAAGAGCAGGATGATGATCAGGAGCGGGTTCGGGAAGAAGAACACGAGCCCGAGCAGCGCGAGGAAGCCGACGAGCCACAGCGCGGGATGGAGCGCGGCGACGATGCGGCCTCCGTCGAGCGGAACGACCGGCAGCAGGTTGAAGAGGTTGATCAGGAAACCGAGGAAGGCGAGTGCCTGCAGGTGGTTCGAGCCGGCGGCCTCCCCGGCGATCCAGAGGACGGCGGCCCCGGCGGAGCCGACGAGCGGGCCTGCGATCGCCACCTTCGCCTCGTTCCAGGCGTCCTGTGGCATCTGCTTCATCGTGATCATGGCGCCGAGGAAGGGGATGAAGAGCGGTGCCGAAACCGGGAGCCCCTGGCGCTTGGCCTCGAGCACATGCCCCATCTCGTGCACGAAGAGGAGGAGGATCAGCCCGATACCGAACCACCAGCCCCCGTACCAGACGTAGAACGCGGCCGAGACGAAGATCGAGAAGAAGAACTTCGCCTTGAAGAGGACGCCGCCAAACTTGACGAGCAGGGCCCCGATCGCGACAAAAGGTCCGAGGAGCTTGCGCAGCAGCGGGAAGCGCGGCTCGTGCCGGACGGGCTCGGGCGGCTCGTACTCGTCGTAGCGGAGAAGGGCCGCGCGCTCTTCAGGAGTGAGCTGGCTCACTCGACTCATCGTACCCGGGTCTTTCCTTCACGCAGCTGAGCCGGAAGCGCGCCGAAATCCGCGCCTCTGCCCTCGCAGGGGCGACGAGCGTGTATTTGAGGAGACCGACTCGACCCCCGAACCCCGATCGAGGAGGTCCCCCGTGCGCAGAGCTCGAACCATTCTCGTCCTCGCCGGAGCGCTGGTCGCCACGACCGCGCTGTCGGCGACTCCCGCCGGTACCGCTACAGAGCGCTCGATTGCCTCCTTTGCGCTCAATGCGGGAGCGGTCAACGGCATCAAGGCCTCCCGCGCTCCGAGGGCGGGCCGGCTCGTTCCTCTGGGCCGCAACGCGAAGTTTCCGGCCTCCGTGGTGCCGGTGCAGCGCGGACCTGCCGGTGCGCAAGGGCCGCAGGGCCCGCAGGGAGCGGTCGGCAGCCAGGGCCCGCCCGGAACGCCCGGTCCTCCCGGGCCCGGCGCCTCCAAGCTCAACTTCGACGTCCCGGCCAACACGCCCGTGACGACGATCCTCACTCTCGGCGGGCTCATCCTTCGAGCAGCCTGCTCGAGCGCGGGCGACACGACGATCACGGCGAGATCGACGCTCGACAACGGCCGCGTCCACGTCGCGGCAGTCGACGACACGGGCGCCCTCTATCACGAGGACGACGATCTCGACAGCACCGACGACTTCGACGTCCTCGGAGCAAACGACGACGATGTCGCGGGGACGATCGTCTACCGCTCGCCGACCGGGGCCTCGACCGTCGCGGTTTCCTTCCTCAACGAGGAGTACACGCTCGCCGGGACGAGCCGCTGCGAGTTCGCGGGAACGGCGGTCGTCGCGCAGTAACCACTCGCTTTGCCTGGGGGAACCTCCCCGGTTCCCCCAGACCCCCTCCACTGGTCCACGCTGCCGTTCCGGCAGCGTGGACAGACCGCTACGCGGTCGGTATCTCCACCCGACGGCCGTCGACCTCGAGCTCGGGCTCGGAGAAGACGCAGTCGACGTGGATCGTCGACCGGTTCGTGCCGCCGTAGGCGCCGACGTTCGATCCGATCGCCACGTGCGCCGTCCGCCCGGCCTTTTCGTCGAGCATGATGTGACCACGCGGGACGATCGTGTGGTTGAGCCCGATGCCGAGCTCCGCGACAACGCGTCCGCTCGGCCCCGCCTCCTCGACGATCTCGCGCAGGAGCTCCGCCGCGCGTCCGCCCTCGATCGACTGCGCGCTGCCTCCCTCGAAGCGAAGGGTCACCGGCTCGTCGACGAGCCCTTCGACGGTGTAGGGCACCGTGAGGTCGGCGACGAGGATGCCCTCGGCGCTGTCTTCGAGCGGCGACGTGAAGATCTCGCCGCCCGGATAGTTCGCAAAGCCCCCGGGGGCGAGCGGGAGGCAGTCGGTCAGCCAGCCCCGACCCGTGATGCGGAAGGAGAGGTCGGTGCCGGCGCGACCGCGGATGTGGATGCGGTCCGCGCCTTCCACTTCAGCCAGCAACTTGCGTGCGGGCGGGCCGAGCTCCGGCGCCGGCCGAGAGAGCTCGCCCCGCAGCAGCTCGCCGTCGACGAAGCCCATGAAGATGACGCGTCCAACATCGCCCCGCGCGGTCTCGCCGAGGGCGATGCGGGCCCCCGCCTCGTCGGGGCGCGGCTCTTGCGCGAGGAACAAGAGGAGATCCGCGTCCTCGGCCGCCGCCGCCGCCCCCGGCGGAGGAGCGGAGAGCGGGCGCTTGCCCGCCCAGAGCTCGAGCCGAGGCTCTCCGCCGGCATCCCGCACGGCCGCGGCCAGCTCGGATCCCTCCTCGGCCAGCGGCTCGTCGACGACGACGAGCACGCGCTCGTCCGGACGGACGCCACCCGCCTGAATCAGGTTCCGGCACCAGCCCGCCGTGGAGAAGCGCTCTTCGAGCAAGGCGAGGCATCGTACTTCCGCGCGCCGAGCCTTGTAGAAAAAGCGAAAACGCACTAACGTCACTCGCCGACCACTTTCGTACAAGGGGGAGACTCGCATGGGTGGAGTGAAGGGGCGAAAGCCGCGCATCGCGCCGCTTGGCGCTGCGTTGGCCCTCGCGGCATTGATCGCAGGCGTCTCGCCGGTTCTGGCGAGAGGCCCCGCACACCGAGCAACCGCGCCGATCGAGCCGTTGGTGCTCGAGCAACTCGCTGCGCACGGCACGACGCCGTTCGTCATCTACCTCAATGACCAGGCGGACGTGAGCGCCGCCTCCGACATGCGCGACCAGGACGCCCGCGGCTGGTACGTGTATCGCACGCTCAAGAATCACGCCGAGCGCACGCAGGCGCCGCTTCGCGCCTATCTGGACGCCCGCGGAGTTTCCTACCACTCGTACTGGGCCGCGAACGTGATCATGGCCAGCGGCAACGCCAGCGTTGTCGACGGCCTCGCCGCGCGCTCGGACGTGAAGGAGATCGAAGCCTTCACGAAGTCGTACTGGATCAAGGGCGACGAAGCCAGTCCGGCCAAAGGCAACTCACCGGACACGGTGGAGCCGGGCGTCATCAACGTCCATGCACCCGACCTCTGGGCCCTGGGCTTCACGGGCCAGGGGATCGTGATCGGCAACCAGGACACCGGGATGCGCTGGACGCACAACGCGCTCAAGCCGCACTACCGGGGCTGGGTCGCCGGGACCGCCAACCACAACTACAACTGGTGGGACGCGATCCACACCGGCGGCGGAATCTGCACGCCGAACCACCAGGAGCCCTGCGACGACAACGCGCACGGCTCGCACACGACCGGCACCACGTCAGGCGATGACGGCACCGGGAACCAGATCGGCGTCGCTCCGGGCGCGAAATGGATGGGCTGCCGGAACATGGACCAGGGGAATGGGACGCCGGCGACCTACACCGAGTGCTTCCAGTTCTTCATGGCCCCGACCGACCTCGCCGGTCAGAACCCGGACCCGACCTTGCGACCGCACGTCATGAACAACAGCTGGGTCTGCCCCGGGACTGAGGGTTGCGCGGAAGACACGTTGCGGACAATCGTCGAGAACACGGTCGCCTCTGGGATCTTCGTCGAAGCCTCTGCCGGCAACGCAGGGTCGAACTGCAGCACCGTCAACACTCCACCCGCCCACTACGCCGCGTCGTTCTCGACTGGCGCCATAACCACGTCGAACGCCCTCGCCGCCTTCAGCAGCCGCGGACCTGTGACGGTCGACGGCTCGAACCGGATCAAGCCGAACGTTGTCGCCCCCGGCGTCAACACCCGCTCGTCGACGAACGCGAGCGATACGTCGTATGCGAACTTCCAGGGCACGTCGATGGCGGGACCGCACGTGGTCGGCGTCGTCGCCCTCCTCTGGTCGGCGTATCCGGGCCTCGTTCGCGACATCCCCGCGACGAAGGAGCTCCTCGAAAGCACGGCGAACCCGGACGTCACGGTGCCGAACAACAGCGGCGGTTGCGGCGGGATCGCCACCCGGCCGAACAACCACTTCGGGTGGGGACGCGTCGACGCGCTTGCCGCGTACAACGCTGCGCCTTCCGACCTGATCGGAAGCGTCGGCCCCGGCTTCGAGATCCATCTGAAGAAGGCGGACGGCACGGACGTGACGAGCATCCCCGCGGGCCACTACACGGTCGCCGTCCACGACCTGTCGGACATCCACAACTTCCACCTGACGGGGCCGGGTGGAGTCGACCAGGCGACGAGCGTCGCGGGCACCGGCGATGTGTTCTGGGAGCTCGATCTCGTCGCGGGTAACTACCACTACCAATGTGACCCACACAGCGGGACGCTGTTCGGCGACTTCGTCGTGACCGGCGGAGGGCCGCCGCCTCCACCGCCGCCTCCGCCACCCCCACCTCCACCGCCGCCGCCACCACCACCACCACCACCTCCGCCTCCCCCGCCACCGCCTCCGCCGCCGCCACCACCACCACCGCCAGGGCCACCACCGCCTCCGCCACCACCGCCGGTGAAGTGCCACGTGCCGCGGGTGGTCGGGCTCAGGCTCGCCCGTGCGAAGGCGAAGATCCGGGCAGCTCACTGCTCCGTCGGCCGCATCCGGCGGACCCAGTCACGGCGGGTCG
>WNGB01020448.1_pt1 | contig 26786 bp, 29 predicted proteins | sample 5400681 | NCBI WGS metagenome assembly WNGB01 (sample SAMN13153367, study PRJNA577476) | soil metagenome | isolation source: 115 cm soil or saprolite under grassland replicate 2 | place: USA:California | collected 2016-06-15
GGCCAAATCCGAGGCGGCTTGGCACGGCCATCGACCCTTGACAACGTTGCCAAGTGGTCGCCACGCGTGCCAAGGCGCGCGGCGAAGGGGGTTAGCGGAGGTGGGAGCGGGGGGCGGGGCGGAGGTGGAGGTGTTGGGGTGGGGTGAGGGAGCGGCGGGCGAGCTCGGGGAGGAGCTTGTCGTGCCACGCCTCGGAACGGGCGAGGGCGCAGCGGTGTGCGTCGTACGACGTGTCGTCGGGGAGCACTGCGAACCAGGCGAGGACGAGCTCGTCGCGCAGCGGGAGTGGCGGGAAGTTGTTCTCGGCAACGAGTGACTCGAACACGACGACCGGCTCGGCGCCGGTGTCGCGCAGCACCGGTTCGATCTCGCCGGCGAACAGCTCGGGCAGGCCGTCGTCCATCGTGCGGCGGTGGTAGACCGAGGCGATCACGACCGACGGCGGGATCTCGGTCGCGCCGACCGGCGGCCGGGGCGCGGACGGTTCGGGGTAGCCCGGGCGCACGGTGAGCGGACTGAGCAGCAGGGCGTTGTCGGAGTCGACCATGGTGGCGTTGGCCTCGGCGCTGTGCGCCCGCCAGACCGGGCCGTAGTAGAAGTCCTCCAGCGCCTTCCTGCGCGCGTCCAGGTCGGCGAACCCGCGCAGCCAGACGAACCGGTCCGGGTCGTCGAGGTCGCGGAAGTGGCCGGCGATGTGCATACCGGTCGCCTCCTGTCCCTCGACGAAGTGGTCCTCGAAGACGCGCAGCAGGTCGTCACGCCGGCCGGGGTGGAGGGTGTACTGCCGCAGGTCGGTGACGGTCATCGCAATCATACGCGCGACGCTACGGGCGAACACTGACATCCATTGTCAGCTCTCGTCGAGCTTGGCCACCTTGTCCGCGGCGGCCTGGCTGCGCCGGTCAGCCATCCGGGCCTCCCGTTCGGCGTCCTTGAGGTCGCCCTCGACCCGGTGCCGGTCCTTCTTCGCCCCCTCGAGCTCGTCCCGCGCACGCTCCAGCTCGGCCGTGAGCCGCTCCACCTCGGCCTCGCCGGACGTGATCCGCTCGGCCAGGCCGTCGAGCGCGGTACGCAGGTCGTCGACCCGTGCCTCGGCTGCGTCCAGCGCCGCCTCCGCCTCCGCGGCCGCCTGCCGTGCCTCCTCGACACGCTTCGCCGCCTCCCGCTCCGCGGCCTCGTCCCGGGTCTTCGCGGCCGCGGCGCCTCGTCGTACCGAACGTCTCGGCGCCAGCGCGACCACGTTGGTCGGCTCGCCCGACTCGTCCACCACGCCGAACCCGACATGCCGCAGCGCGCTGGTCAGCCGGCCCGAGCGGACCGCCTGCGCGGCGGCCGGGTCGACCAGCGCGGCGTCCAGCGTCTCGCGCAGCTTCTGCGCCACGTCAGTGCTGACCTTGCGGCCGGCCAGCGTGCCGGCGTCCTTGACCAGCGCGTCGACCTGCTGGTGCCGGCGCGGGGTCAGCTCGCGCAGCTTCGCGCCGTCCAGCGCCGCGGTGGCCTCGCGCATCTGCTCGCCGAGCAGCGCGAGGTCCTCCAGCTCGTCGGGCCGCTCCCGCGCGAGCAGGTTCGCCAGCCAGGCCGCGGCGGTCGGCTTGGCCAGCGCCTTGACCTGCTCGCTCAGCTCCGCGTCGCCGCCGGCCTTCGCCTGCTTCGCGGTGGCGTTGCGCTGCGCGGTGAAGTCCTCGAGCGGTACGCCGTACAGCTCCTCGGCGATCTCGTCGATGTCGGCCATGGACTCACGATGGCACGTCCGGTCAGCTCCCGGTCGTACCTCCGAGCACCCGCTGCGCCTTGGTGACGGCGTCGTCCGTCGCGGCGTCGACGTCGTCAGGAGTGGCGCCGACGAACAGCAACGCGAGCACCACGTCGTCGATGCCCGTGACGACGACCACCATCTCCAGGCCGGCCAGGTTGCCGCTCGTGGCGGTCAGCCGGACAGCGAACGGCGCGGTGCCGCTCGTCGGCGCCGACACCTCCGCCACCGTGAAAGTCGACGAGCCGCCCTGCGCGCCGAAGTCCACCATCACCTTGTGGCATCCCCGGGCCCCGGCGGAGAACGACTTCTGCAGCGCCGAGACCGCCTTCACCGAGCCCATCCAGTCCAGGGACTCGTCGACGAACGGACCATTCTGCCCCCCGGAGAACCCGCGCTCCGCCGCCGCCTTCGAACCCGGCGCGTGCTCGAGATTCATCACCTTCACGAACGTCGCGCACTTCGGGTCGGTCGACGTCAGCTTGGCGTTCTCGTCCCCCTCGCCCGGCTTCTCCACGGACCAGCCGGACGGCAGGTCCTTCAGGGCGAGCAGCGCCTTGGCGAGGTCGGCGGCCGTGCGCACCTTCGGCTTCGCCGGCGTCGTCGGTACGACGCTGGGCGTCGTGGACGGCGTGCCGGATGCGGTTTGAGAGGTCGTCGTACTGGCCGACGGGCTCGCTGAACCCGAGTCCGAGCCCGAGCACGCCGACAGCGGCAGTGCGACGGCGACGAGTGCGGCGAGAGTCGTGAGGTGCTTCGTCATGGCTACCTTCTTCGCTCGTTCTGTCCGGCCTTGCTGGTCGCAAACCCGTCCGTGCTCACAACGGGTTCGTGGCGGCCCAGGCGTCCCACTATATGAATCACGACGCCGCCGCGGCCGAACTTGTTGCGCCCCGGCGGGTTAGCGGGTGGTCAGGGCCAGCTTGGCGCCGAGGGCGAGGAAGGAAGCGGCGAAGGTGCGGCGGATCCAGGCCATGACGCGAGGGCGGGTCACGATGCGGTCGCGCACGGAGGCGGCGCAGACGCCGTACACCGCGAAGACCAGGAACGTGAGCAGCATGAAGACGCCGCTCAGGGCGAGCATCGCGCCGGGCCGGTCCGGGCTGACGAACTGCGGGAGGAACGCGAGGAAGAAGACCGTCAGCTTCGGGTTGAGCAGGTTCACGAGGACGGCGGAGACGATCACTCGCAGCGCGGATCTCGGCGCCGCAGTCGGCTCTACGACGATCGCTTCGCGGTCCCTCAGCGTCGTCCACGCCATCACGAGCAGGTAGGCGACGCCGAGGTACTTCACGACCTGGAAGGCCGTTTCGCTGGTGCGCATCACGGCGGCAAGTCCGGTGATCGTCGCGACCATGTGCGGGACGATGCCGAGCGTGCAGCCGAATGCGGCGACGACCGCGGCGGCGCGGCCGCGCGACAGCCCGGCGGACAGCGTGTAGACGACGCCCGTGCCGGGCGTGGCGACGACGACCAGCGTGGTCAGCAGGAACGCGATACTCATGTCCTCCACCGTGGCTGCGAGTATGGCCTCGTGACCAGGTCCAATCGGGACGCGAACGACAGGTCCATAACCAGCGGCTCGGACTTCCTGCAGCTCGACGTCGGCGAGGCGCCACGAGGTGGGCGGGCTGCCTGGCTGGCCGGTCGGCTGCGGACAGCGATCGCCGACGGCCGGCTGCCGGTCGGCAGCACCCTGCCCGCGACGCGGGTCCTGGCCGCCGAGCTGCGGGTCTCGCGCGGCGTCGTCACCGAGGCCTACCTCCGGCTCGGCGAGGAAGGACTGATCGCCGGTCGCGGCCGCAACGGAACCGCCGTCGTCGCCACTCCGGCCGGCGTGCCGTTCACTCCGCCCGGCGCGGCGGCCACACCCGGCCGGCTCACCGGACGTACCGCGGACGGGACAGACGGGCACGCACCACCGGACCTGTTCCACGTCGCTCCGGGGCCGGAGGTCTTCGACGCGATACGGACGGCACCGGCGCGGTTCGACCTGTCGCCCGGGCTGCCCGACCTGGCCGCGTTCCCGCGGGCCGCCTGGCTGCGTGCGGAGCGCGGCGTGCTGAACGGGCTCGAGCCGTCCGACCTCGGGTACGGCGACCCGCGCGGCACTCCCGCCCTGCGCCGGGCGGTCGCGGGCTGGCTGGCGCGCAACCGCGGCATCGTGGCCGACCCGGCCGACGTCATCGTGGTGGCCGGCGTGGCGCAGGCGCTGACGCTGCTGGCCCAGGTGCTGCGCGACACCGGCCTGACCGCGGTCGCCGTGGAGGACCCGGGCTCGCTCGGCGCCCGGCAGGTCCTGCAGGCGTGGGGCCTCGACACCCCGCCGGTCGCGGTCGACGCCGGCGGGCTGCGCGTGGACGCGCTGCGGGACAGCGGTTGCGCGGCGGTGATGGTGACGCCGGCGCACCACTTCCCGACCGGTGTGGTGCTGGACGGTGAGCGGCGGCGCGGACTGGCCGAGTGGGCCGAGGCGGGCGGGCTGGTGATCGAGGACGACTACGACGCCGAGCACCGGTACGACCGGCCGCCGGTCCCCGCACTGCGGTCGATGCTCGCCGAGCAGGTCTGCTACGCCGGCAGCGTCTCCAAGCTGCTCGCGCCGGCCCTGCGGATCGGCTGGGTATTGCTGCCGGGCCGGCTGCGGGACGCGTTCGTGGACGCCAAGCGCAACGCCGACCTCGGCAACGCGGCACTGCCACAGCTGGTGCTGGCCGACGTGATGGAGTCCGGTGCGCTCGAACGCCATCTGCGGCTACTCCGCCGCCGCCACGTCCGGCGCCGCGACGCGATGATCGCCACGCTGCGCGAGCAGCTGCCGGACGCGGTCGTGCACGGCGCGGCGGCAGGCCTGCACCTCATGATCACGCTGCCGACCGAGACGCCCGACGCGGAGCTGGCCGCCGCCGCGATGCGGTACGGCGTCAAGGCACACCCGCTGTCCTGGCACCGGCAACGCCCGGGCCCGTCCGGCCTCGTCCTCGGGTACGCCGCCAGCCCACCCTCGGACCTCGAGTCCGGTATCGCGGCACTGGCGGCCGCCGTACGACCGCTGCTCTGAACCGACGGGGCGAACCTAGTGTGATCTCGTCATCACAGGCAGAGAATCCCTTCTCTGCAAGGCGGTTGAGGATGCACACTCTCCGGGTGACGTCCGAGACCACCGCCCACCGCGACACGTTGTGCCGCGTCAGGCAGTATTGGCGCGGGGAGGTGTGATGTCAGAGGACTTCGACAACCTACGGAACGGCTTCCGGGCGCAGGACGACAAGGTAGCGATCCTGCGTGAGGCGCTGGCGTCCGCGGGCGTCGAGCTCGGTGAGTACGAGAAAGGTGTGATCGCGCGCTGGGACTGGCCCACGCTCGCCGTGGTCACCAGCCTGGTCACGAAGGTCGCCTCGGCGACCGCGCGTCGCCAGGGTCAGTACCGATTGCCCTGAGCTCAGCTGACACACACGGTCCGGTGCGCCCGCGACTCGAGCCGGCCCCACGACGCACCGGCCGGGACGGAAATCCGGCCGGGACGTCCCCGGACCTCACAAGATAGCCCAACGGCGGGGCGGCGCGGCCGCAAGCAGACAGTTGCCGGTGCATGCCCGCCCCCGGGACGCACCGGCGTCAGCTCCTCGACTCGTCTATCGCTCTGAGTCGCCCCGGCGTTACATTCCGCCGCATTCCTGCCAGTCGCCAGTCGGAGACGGCAACACCTTACGGCCGCAGACAGCACCGGCGCCCGTCGTACGCCTGGGGCACGACGGGCGCCGGCACGACCGGGCGCTCGACCTGGTTACACGTTGAAGATGCTGACTCCGCCCGGCCCGACCAGCAGCCCGACCACGATCAGCACCGCGCCCATGAGGATCTGGCCGCGGACCAGCGAGACGATCCCCGAGATCACCAGGATGACGGCGAGGATCAAGAGCAGGGTTGCCATGACTGTCCTTCCTTCTCAACTGGCGGGCTGCGAGTCGCCGGCGGCCCGCGCGGTGGTGCGACTCGAGATACCGGTGCACTTTTGACTGACCGGTCAAACGGTGGACCGGCAGCACTGCCCGGTATCCGGAACGACATTTCGCTGACCGGACGCGGGAGGCAGAACACGCCGGTGCGTTTGCCCGTACGACGACCTGCTGGTGGGCTCGAACCGTGGTTCAGACACGTAGCCACACCCAGCGTGCCTGACATGAGGTGGCTTCTCGTGAACGCCCCGAACACCTCCACCCCCATCCCATCCGTCGCTGACCGGAACGACCGGAAGGACCGGAAGGACCGGCAGCACCGCGCCGAGGAGACCCACCGGCTCCTCACTCTCGCGGAGGACACCGAGGACCCCGAGCGCCAGCGGCTGCTGGACCACGTGGTCCTGCTGAACAGCGGCCTGGCCGAGGCGGTCGCCGCCCGGTACCGCGGCCGCGGCGTTGACAGCGACGACCTGAGCCAGGTCGCGTACCTGGGCCTGGTCAAGGCCGTGCACGGCTACTCGACCCGGAAGAGCACCGAGTTCGTCGCGTACGCCGTACCGACGATCCGCGGCGAGGTGAAGCGGCACTTCCGTGACGCTGCCTGGGCCGTCCGGCCGCCACGGCGCACCCAGGAGCTGCACGCCGCGATCGCGATCGCCGAGCCGCAGCTGCTGCAACGGCTGCACCGGCCGCCGACGGTGGCCGAGCTGGCCGCAGAGGTCGGCGCCGCGCCGGACGAGGTGGTCGCCGCACTGTCCGCGGCCGACGCCGGCTGCTTCGCGCCGCTGTCCCTCGACGCGCCCGCCGCACAGGGCTCGCCGGGCGCGGTGAACGACCTGCTCGGCGGTCCCGAGGAGGACTACGACCGGGTCGAACGCAAGCTGCTGCTGCAGCCGCTGGTTGCCGGCCTGCGGGACCGGGAACGGCGCATCCTGGAGCTCCGCTTCGAGCACGAGTGGAGCCAGGAACGCATCGGCGCCGAGCTCGGCGTCAGCCAGATGCAGATCTCTCGGCTGCTCCGCGAGATCCTCGGCAAGCTCCGCGCCGCCCTCGACGATGCCGTCCTCGACGGGGCCCAACCGGTCATGCGCACGGCGGCCTGACCGGCGACGCCGCGGCCCGGGATGTCAGGTGGCTCCCGGGCCGCGGCGCGCGTGCGGCGTCATCACCGGCCGACGGCCCGGGCCAGCTCGGCCTTGGTCATCTTGGAGCGGCCCTCGATGCCCTTGCGCTTGGCATCGGCGTACAGCTGCTCCTTGGTGCGCCCCTTCGGCCCGCCGTGCGACCGCAGGCCGCCACGGCGACCGGACGAGATGTCGTCGGTCGACGTACGGCTCTTCTCCTTGGACTCGCCGTGCCGGGCGCGTTCCTTGTTCACCGTGCGGGCCGCGATCTCCTCCGCGGTGTCCTCGCTGCGGCCGCGCGCCTCGAGACCGCTCTTGATGTGCTCCGGTCAGGCGGACGTGCCGGCGGTCCACGCGCCGGCAACCTGGCGGGTCGCGACGTTGAGCCGGTTCCAGACGTTGATCGCGGCGATGGTGACCAGCAGCGCGGCGACGCCCTGCTGGTCGTAGTGCCGGTTCACCTCGTCCCAGACCTCGTCGGACACCGCGTCCGGCCGGTCGCTGATCCGGGTCAGCTCCTCGGCGAGTGCCAGCGCCGCGCGCTCGGCGTCGCTGAAGTACGGCGCCTCCCGCCAGGCGGCGACCGTGAAGATCCGCTGGTCGGACTCGCCCTGACGGCGCAGCGAGCGGCTGTGCATGTCGACGCACACGCTGCACCCGTTAATCTGGCTGACCCGCAGGTGGACCAGCTCGGCGAGCGCCGCAGGCAGCCCGATCGGAGCGATCGACGCGTGCAGGTCCTGCAGCGCCTTCATCGTCGCGGGGATCATCACGGCGGGGTTGGTCATCCTCGACTGCATGGTGTTCGTCTCCTCTGTCACATCGTCGGGCCCTGCGTCGTCAGTGCTATGACGGAACGCGGCGAAGGGATGTGACAGTGCGAGAGCTGGCGGAGCGGTTCGAGGCGGACCGAGGGCATCTGCAGGCGGTGGCTTTCCGGATGCTCGGCTCGATGGCCGAGGCGGAGGACGCGGTCCAGGAGGCGTGGATCCGGCTGAGCCGTACCGACACCAGCGAGGTCGGCAACCTGAGCGGCTGGCTGACCACGGTCGTCGCCCGGCTGTGCCTGGACACGTTGCGGTCGCGCCGCGCCCGCCACGAGGAGCCGGTCGAACTGCACTTCCCGGATCCGGTCGTGACCGCACCCGGCCCGGAGGAGGAGGCGGAGCTGGCCGACTCGGTCGGGCTCGCGCTGCTCGTCGTCCTCGAGACGATGTCGCCGCCCGAGCGGCTGGCGTTCGTGCTGCACGACCTGTTCGCCATGCCGTACGACGAGATCGCGCCGATCGCCGGCCGTACGACGGAAGCCACCAGGCAGCTCGCCAGCCGGGCCCGCCGCCGGGTACAGGGTCAGCCGGTGGTACCCGACGCCTCGCCGGCCCGGCAGCGCGAGGCCGTCGACGCGTTCCTGGCCGCGGCCCGCGGCGGCGACTTCACCGCGCTGCTCGAGGTGCTCGACCCCGATGTCGTGCTGCGTTCCGACCGTGGCGCCGCCGGGGCGATCGCGGTCCGCGGGCGGGAGACGGTCGCCGCGCAGGCGCAGACCTTCTGGCAGTACGGCGCGGCCGGCGCGGTCATTCGCCCGGCCCTCGTCAACGGGGTCGCCGGCCTGGTCGCGTTCCGCGACGGCAAGCCGTTCTCGGTACTGGCGTTCACCGTCACGCACGGCCGCATCGCCGCCATCGACATCCTCGCCGACCCCGACCGCCTCGCCCGCCTGGACCTCTCTGCCCTGGACTCTGCCCTGGACGACTCGGCCCCGGACGAGGTGCGCTGAGGCCGAGGGTGCGCCGGCCTCAGCGTCTCTCTCTTGTGGAAGGTGTGCGCTGATCGCACATCGCCAGCGGTGTAGTACATCGCCAGCGATGTACGCTCGGCCACCCATCGACCCGAGGGAGCCGCCGCCGGGCCGGTAGTTGCGCGGCCCCGGCGCTGGTGTTTGTAACGCCGAGGCCTGAATCCGCCGGGCCTCTCGAGCGACCGGGGACCCTACGGGCCCCGTGCCCACCCGGCGACGAGCTACACGGTCGAGTTGCCGTGGATCAGTCGCCGGGCAGCTTGCGGGTGTCGATCAGTCGCTGCGCGACCTCCCGCAGCTTGATGTTGTGGTCCTGCGAGTAGCGCCGCAACACCCCGAACGCCCGGTCCGCGTCCAGGTCGAACCGCTCCATCAAGATCCCCTGCGCCTGCCCGATCAGCTTGCGGGCGTCGATCGCCTGCCACAGGTTCGACTCCTGCTTGGCACTGGCCAGCGCGATCGAGGCATGCCGGGCCAGAACGTGCGCGACCGCCTCGTCATCGGCGTCGAACCGGTCCGGCTCGGCCTCGAACAGGTTCAGCGCCCCGATCGTCGAGTCACCCGTGAACAACCGGATGCTCAACACACTGCGCAGCCCCAGCTCGGCCACCCGCCGCGACCACGCCGGCCACAACGAGTCCACCGCCGTGTCCGGCACGTAGAAGCTGTCCTGCTCGAAGATCGCCGACAGGCACGGCCCCTCACCGCACTCCACCTGCAGTTGGTCGGCCTTCTCCACCAGCGGATCGGTCGCCGCCGCCGTCTCGATCGTCTTGCCGCCGTGCACGAACATCACGCCCGCATGCCCGCAGCCGACCGCAGCGCGCGCGAACTCCAGCACGCGTTCCACGGTCTGCTCGACACTCGGCTCCTCGTGCAGCCGCATCGCCATCAGCGCGAAGTCCGCCGCGAACTCCTCGTCCACCCAGGCTCCTCCGAGGTCGTACGACGCCGGTCCCGCAACCGGCCAAGACAATCTTCGCGCCGCCTGGTCATCGCCGTACAGAGCCTTGGGGTCAGGCGCTCTCGCGCTCCTCCAGGCCGACCGCCGCGCGCAGCTCGCGGACCTCGTCGCGGATCTCCGGCCGGTGCGCCTCGGTCTCCATCAGTGCGGCCAGGCCGGCGGCGATCGCGTTGAGCTTGTCCTGCACGGCCTCGTTCGCGCGGGTCTGGCTGTTCTGCAGCAGCGCGACCATCAGGAACGTCACGATCGTGGTGAACGTGTTGATGATCAGCTGCCAGGTGTCGACGTCGCCGATCAGGAGGAAGGACGGAAGCCAGATCACCACCACCAGTGCGCAGAAAGCGAAGAACGTCGCCCGCGAGATGAATGCGGACGCGTGCTCGGCGAACCGGTCGAAGATGCCCGGCCGCCCCTTGACGTCGGACGGCATGCGCGGCGTCGTCTTCGACATGTCAGCCGTCACCACCCTCGGCCGGGCGGTGCGAGGCGATGTAGGGGCGCGGGTCCCCGGCCGGGCTGGCGGCGGACTCGAGCCAGACGCGCAGCCCGGCCGGGTCGCGGCGCTCCAGCTCGTCGAGGCACTGCTGCCGCACCATCACGTAGCGCAGCGCCTCCGCCGGCGTGGCCTCCCGCAGGCTGCGGCAACTCCGAGTCCAGGCCGCGCACAGCTCGGCGTCGGTCAGGTTGGCCAGCGGAGACGCGGTCGCGCGGGAGGCCACCGTCCACGAACTCGTACTCAGGCCCGGCACCACGTCCGTGCGGCCGGACGAGTCGGCGGCGACCCGTCGTACGACGAATCCCACCAGCGGCGGCGCGGTCAGCACGAGCACGACGGCCAGGACGACGGTCGCCGGACCGATCAGCCGGCCGAACCCGTACGCCGCGATGGCCGCCAGCCCTGAGAGCAGGCCGATGACCAGGCTGTCCCGGCCGAGCCGGCGCAGCGTCACGTCGTCCTGGACGGACGCCAGGCCGGCACCGATCAGACCGCCGATCAGCACGGCGGACACGAACACCGACAGCAGCATGCCGAGCGGCAGCAGCACAGTCGCGAGCGCGGCACCGGTCACGCAGACCAGGCTTGCGACGGTGCGCCAGATCGTGCGGTAGGCGGACATCACTCATCCGGCAGGTCGCGCGGCAGCTGCTCGTCAGGGTTCTCGTCGGGTACCGGCTCGCCGCCGGGCATCGGCTCGCTGTCCGGTACCGGCTCGGTGAGCGGGCTGTCGGGGTCCGGTGGCGGCATCGGGTTGATCTCGCTGGTGCTCATCGTGCTACTCCTTCGTCCAGCGCCTCCGGGCACTTCCCGGGCTCATCCGGTACCCCGTGCGGCATCCGGTCACACGATTCAGCCTCGTTTGCCCGCGAGGCGCTAGACCCCGACGGCCTGGTTCCGGCAGGCCGTGGCACACGCCAGGACGGCCGCCGCGGAGCGTTCGATGTCGGCCAGATCCGTGGACCAGTTGGACACCGAGATCCGCATCGCGGCCCGGCCCTGCCAGGTGGTGCCGGACATCCAGCACGTCCCCTCCTGCTGGACTGCCCGCAGCACCCGGCGGGTCAGGCCGTCGTGATCGCCGTCCGGTGACAGGAAGCGCACCAGCGCCTGATTCAGTACGACGTCGTTGAGCACCTCGACCCCGTCGTCGGCGACCAGACGGGCCGCGAACTCCGACGCCAGCGCGCAGCACCGCTCGACCAGCTCCGCGATCCCGGTGCGGCCGAGCGCCCGGATCGCGGCGTACACCGCGAACCCCCTGGCCCGGCGGCTGAACTCCGGGTTGTGGTCGAGCGGGTCACGCTCGCCGTCCGCGTCGTGGATCAGGTACGACGCCCGCACCGACATCGCCGCCCGGTGCGGCGCCGGGTGCGCGCAGAACGCCAGCCCGGAGTCGTACGGCACGTTCAGCAACTTGTGCGCGTCGGTCGCCCACGAGTCGGCCCGCTCGGCCCCGGCCAACAATGGCCGAAGCCGTGGGCTCACCAGTCCCCACAGACCGAACGCGCCGTCGACATGCACCCACGCCCGGGCCGCCACGGCCGCGTCGCAGATCTCGCCCAGCGGGTCGATCGCGCCGGTATTCACGTTTCCGGCCTGCGCGCACACGATCACGGGGCCCGGCGGCCCGGCGGCCAGTGTCGCCGCCAGCGCGCCGGCCCGCATCCGGCCCTGCTCGTCCGACGGGATCTCCTCGATACACCCGGTGCCTATCCCGAGGAACCGCAGCGCCCGGTCGATGGTGTCGTGCCGCTCGGTACCGGCCAGGACACGGATCCGCGGCGCTCCCGCCAGCCCGTCGTGCTCCACGTCCCAGCCGGCCCGGCGCAGCACTTCGTGCCGGGCCGCGGCCAGGCAGGTGAAGTTCGCCATCTGCGCTCCCGTGACGAACCCGACCGACACCCCGTCCGGCAGCCCGAGCAGTTCGGTGAGCCAGTCGGCGGTCACCTGCTCGACCACCGACCCCGCGGGCGAGGCCGCGAACAGCCCCGCGTTCTGGTCCCAGGTCGAGGCCAGCCAGTCCGCGGCCAGTGCGGCCGGCGTGGCACCGCCGAACACGAACCCGAAGAACCGCCCGCTGCCACTGGGCAGCAGCCCGCGATCGGCCGCCTCGGCCAGCGATCGCACCACCGCCCGCGGGTCGGCCGGCCCCTCCGGCAGCGGCCCGCCCAGCGCCGTACGCAGCTCGTCCCCCAGGCTCCCCGCACCCGCCGCGCGCGGTCCGACCGGACGCTGCGGCAGCCCTTCCAGGTACCGCGACGCCTGCTCGAACGCCTCCGTCAGCGGACCATCCCAGTCCGGCACCTGCATGACGTCCTCCCCTTGCCTCAGGCGGCCCCCACCCTCGATGTTCGCACGCGCATCCCCGTCCGACCTGGGGGGCGAACGCGCATCGCGCGACTGTCAGGGAACGGGTTGCTTGGCCGGAGCCAGGAGGGTGGACATCCAGTCGAGCTTGGCGGGAACGGGCCAGTAGTAGACCCAGGTGCCGCGCCGTTCGCAGTCGACCAGGCCGGCCTCGCGGAGCACGCGCAGATGGTGCGAGATCGTCGGTCCGCTGACCTCGAACTGGCCGGTCAGGTCGCAGACACAGACCTCGTCACCGGCCGACGTGATCAGGGACAGCAGCCGGAGCCGGACCGGGTCGGCCAGCGCCTTGAACGCAGCCGCGCCCTCGACGGCGGCGGCCGGGTCCAGCGGCCCGGCGGTCAGCGGCTCGCAGCACTGCGCGCCCGCCGTCGTGTCTCCGACCGGCAGCTGTTTTGACATGCGTCTATCTTGACGTTTATCGAATCAGGATGCAAGGTGGAACTTGATTCGACAGTCATCTACACAGGTGCCGCCGGCCTGGCGGACCGCCAGGAGGAGTACGACGTGACCCAGCACAGCAACCCTGTCGTCGTCATCGGAGCCGGGCCGGTCGGCCTGGCGGCCGCGTCGCACCTGGCCGAGCGCGGCCTGGACTTCGTCGTCCTGGAGTCCGGCACCGGCCCGGCGGCCGCGGTCGGCGAGTGGCGGCACGTCCGGCTCTTCAGCCCGTGGAGGTACGACGTCGACGCGGCGGCCCGGCGACTGCTCGAGCCGACCGGCTGGGACGCGCCCGACCCGGACGCGCTGCCGACGGGCGGCGACCTCGTCGACGACTACCTCACGCCGCTGGCCAAGACGCCGCAGCTCGACGGCCGGATCCGGTACGGCGCCGACGTCGTCGCGGTCACCCGCCGGGGCTTCGACCGGCTGCGCACGGCGGGACGCGACGACGCGCCGTACCTGATCCGCCTGGCCGGCGGCGAGGAGCTGCTCGGCAGCGCGGTCGTCGACGGCTCCGGCACCTGGCGTACGCCGAACGTGCTCGGCGGCTCGGGCATCCCGGCGCGCGGCGAGACCGCGGCCGCCGCGGCGATCGCGCACGCGCTGCCGGACGTGCTCGGCGCGGACCGGGACCGCTTCGCGGGCCGCCGTACCGCAGTCGTCGGCGCCGGCCACTCGGCGGCCACGACGCTGCTCGACCTGGCCGAGCTCGCGGAGCCCGGTACCGAGGTCGTCTGGGTGGTGCGCGGTGCGAGTCAGGCCCGGAGTTACGGCGGCGGCGCCGACGACGAGCTGCCGGCCCGCGGCGCCCTCGGCATCCGGCTGCGCGCCCTGGTCGAGTCCGGCCGGGTCGAGCTGGTCGCCGGCTTCCGTACCGAGGCGGTCCGCGAGGTCGGCGGCCGGGTGGAACTGACGGCGGGCGACCGGACCGTGGTCGCCGATGTCGTGGTGAACGCGACCGGCTTCCGGCCGGACCACCAGATCGTGTCGGAGCTGCGGCTCGACCTCGACCCGATCCTCGGCTCGACCCGCGCACTGGCCCCGCTGATCGACCCGAACAAGCACTCCTGCGGCACGGTCCCGCCGCACGGCGTGGACGAGCTCGGCCACCCCGAGACCGGGTACTACGCGATCGGCGCCAAGTCGTACGGCCGCGCGCCGACCTTCCTGCTCGCCACCGGCTACGAGCAGGCCAGGTCGGTCGTCGCCGCGCTGGCCGGCGACTGGGAGGCGGCCCGCGACGTCCGGCTGTCGCTGCCCGAGACCGGTGTGTGCTCGTCGAGCCTCGTGTACGGCGAGGAGGCGGGCGGCGGCTGCTGCGGCCCGGCCGCGCACGCCACGACCGAGGCACCGGCGCGCGGTCTGCCGACCGGGATCAGCGGCGGCCTGCTGACCGTCATCGACCAGCCGGCGGCACCGCTCCCGCCCGGGTGTCGTCGCGGCGTTCGCGATCACCCAGACGGCGGGGTACGGCGTGCTGTACTACACCTTCGGCGTGCTGCTGGGCCCGATGAGCACCGGCCTGGGGATCCGCCCTGCCGCCACCGCGACCGCGCTCACCATCGCGGTGCTGGTCGCCGGCACGATGTCGATCCCGGTCGGCCGCTGGCTCGACCGGCGCGGCGGCCATGCCCTGATGACGGCGGGCTCGGCGCTCGGCGTCCTCGCCGTGCTCGGCTGGTCGCGGGTGACCGGGCCGCTCGAGCTGTACGCCGTGTTCGTGCTGCTCGGTGTCGCGTACTCGATGGTGCTGTACGAGCCGGCCTTCGCGGTGGTCGTGTCGGTCACGGATCCGGCCCGCCGCGCGAACGCGCTGCTCACCGTCACCCTGGTCGGCGGGCTCGCGAGCACGATCTTCATGCCGCTGACCGGCCGGCTGGTTGCGGCGTACGGCTGGCGCGGCGCGCTGCAGATCCTCGCCGTCGCGTACGGCGCGCTGGCGATCCCACTGCATGCGCTCGCCCTGCGTGGTACGACGCCCGCCGCGCGGATCGACCCGGCAGCCGTGCACGACCGGACGGCGCATGACCGTGGGACGGTGGCGCGGGCGCTGCGGGACCGCGGGTTCTGGTTGCTGACGGCGGCCTTCGTGCTGCAGGGCGGCGCGCTCGCGGTGGTCGCCGTACACCTCGTGCTCTATCTGACGGGTGCCGGACACCCTCCCGCCGTCGCGGCGACGCTCGCGGGGCTGCTCGGACTGCTTTCGGTGACCGGCCGCGTCGTCGTCTCGCTACTGCGCCGGTGGTTGCCGATGGCATCGATCGCGGCCGGGGTGTTCGTCGTACAAGCCACTGCCCTGGCGGCGCTGCCGGCCGTGAGCGGGTCGGTCGCCGGGGCGGCGGCGTGCATCGTGGCGATCGGGCTCGGCTTCGGGGTGGCCGCGATCGCGACGCCGGCGATCCTGCTCGAGCGGTACGGCGCCACCCGCTACGGCACCGTCGCGGGCACGCTGGCGGCGCCGGTCATCGTGGCTCGCGCCACCGCACCGGCCGGCGCCGCGCTGCTCGCGAGCGCCACCGGCTACCGCACCACGTTGGTGACCACCGCCGTCCTCATCCTCCTCGCGGCCGGCTGCCTGCTCCGGCTCCGCGACCACCCCCCTACGGGTTGCAGGTGAGCTTGGCGTCGGCCCAGTCGCCGTGGTCGCTGGTGACGCCGTCGCCGCCGTCGGTGATCTGCAGCGACAGCGTGCGGCCGCCGGTCACGTCGACCGAGACGGGCGCGGTCGGCGAGGTTCCGGTCATCAGCTCCGAGGTGTACTTCACGACACCGTCGACGGCGACCTTGAAGCTGATCCGCCCGCGGTCGGCGACCTCGTCGTCCACGCCGACGTCGGCGGTGAACGCCGAGCAGTTGCCGGCCAGCCACACCTTGACCTCCGACGGCGCGTGCGCGCCGAGGCCCTTGGCGTAGGTGACGCCGTCCAGGGTGATCGGGCCGCCGTCGCCGGCCGCGTTCTCGCCGTTGCTGTGGTCGCGCTCGACCGGGCCCCAGCCGTTGGTCGATTCCAGCCACTGCAGGTCGCTGACGAACGCGTCGCCCTTGGGTGCCGGAGGCAACGGCTTGTCCGCGACGGCCGCTGCGAAGAAGCCGATCGGCCCGCCAGGCAGCCGGATCGCCCGCACGGTCTTGGCCGGGTCGATCGGCACCGCGACGTACGACACCCGGTAGTCGACCGTCGTGTTGCCCAGCCCGGACGGCGTGTAGCGGCCCTTCACCGAGACCGCGGTGAAGGCGCCACCGGTGGCCGGGTCCTGGCAGCACCAGTTCGGCAGCTGCACGTTCTGCTTCGACTCGGTGCCGTCGGTGTAGATGATCGTCACCGTGAGGCGCGCGTTCAGGCTCGCGCCCGCGCCGAGCAGCACGAGCGAGCTGCCCTTGCCGGACACCAGGATCGGCGCGGTCTGCCCCTTCGCCACGTTCGGCGTCCCGGGCGGGCCCGACGGCCAGGTGAACTCCGCGCCCTGCACGGTCACCTTCGCGCCCGGCGTGTACCCGGCCACGGCCAGCGCCTCGCCGTAGAAGCTGTCACCCGACCCGTCGAAGTTGCCCTTGGCGTAGGTCGCCGCGTCGCTGATGCCGACCACGTTCGCCGCGTCCGACACCGAGGCGTAGGGCAGCTGCGCGGTCGCCACCGTGCTGTTCAGATACGAGTTGCCTTCGGCAACGTACGACGCGTCGACGCGGAGCGTGAACGACGCCGGCTTCACGTCCGCGCCCGGTGTGACAGCGAACTTGGCGGTCACGGTCTGGCCCGGGTCGACGCGGTTGAAGGCGCCGCCGCCGGTCGCGGTCCAGCCGGACGGCAGCGCGAAGGCGAGCTTCACGTTGTGCATGGTGTTGGTGCTACCGTTGCGGAACGTCGCGGTCACCTCGGTCGGCCGGCCGGGCGCGTTCCACAGCGACGGCGAGGGCAGCTCCGGGGTCCCGAACGAGTCGGCCAGCTGCGGCCCGCCGCCGAGCGAGCTGGTCGCCGCCAGTGTCACGACAGCGGAACCGCTCGTGGACACCGCCGGCGTCTTCACGTAGACGACACCACCGCGGTCGGCCGGGTCGTAGAACCACCCGGTCGTGGCCGCGTCGTACTCGGCCTTGGTGCTCAGGGCAACGATCGGCTTGTCGCCGAGCTTGACGACCTGCGGCTTCGAGCCGGTGTGCACGGTCAGCTCGTACGGACGCGCCGCCGGCTTCCCGTCGTACGAGCCCTCACTCGACCCGATGCGGACGGTCACGTCGCCGCGGTCGGTGACCGGCGCGCTGACGTCGAAGCGCTGCCGCGCGACCTGCCCGGTCCGGAAGGAGCGGGTCGTCCGATCGTCCTCGTACAGCGTGAACGACGACGTGCCTTGCGGGTAGACGTCGACGGTGAGACGGTCGCCCGGCGCCTGCTCGGCGTAGCTGTTGATGCCGTTCTTCCACATCGGCACCACCGCGCCGGCGTTCACGAACAGCGGCAGCTTGTCCAGCGGCGCGTAGTAGCCCTTGATCCTGGTCGGGCCCTGGTAGACCTGGCCGGTCCAGTAATCCGCCCACAGCCCCGCGGGCAGGTAGATCCCGCTGCGCACCTCGTCGGCGCCCCACATCGGCGCGACCAGGAACTCCTTGCCGGCCAGGAACTCGTACGTCGCGTCGCCGCCGTAGGTGTTGGCGTCCGACGGGTACTCGATCGGGAGCGAGCGGTCGATCGGCGCGCCGGTCGCGTGCGCCTGCGCGGCGTAGGAGTAAAGGAACGGCAGCAGCCGCTCGCGCAGCTTGAGGTAGGTCCGGTTGATCGAGGTGTACGGCTCGCCGTACGCCAAGGGCTGCTTGTACGCAGGGGTCGACCAGCCGCTCATCGACATGAACGCCGGCGTGAACACCTTCCACTGCATGTCCCGCACGTAGCTCTTGCCGCTGCCGCCGAAGATGCCGTCGACGTCGGCCGCCGCGTAGGCGATACCGGAGTTGCCGGAGCCGTGGATCGCCGGGATCTGCCACTTGATCGCGTCCAGCGACCCGCTGTGGTCGCCTGTCCACATCACCGCGCAGCGCTGGGCGCCGGCCCAGCCCTCCACCATCCACGCGTACCCGCGGGCGTCGCTGTACTGCTCGATCCCGTCGTGTGCGGTGTCGCAGGCGCTGAGCGCGTAGCGGTAGCCCGGACCGACCCAGGCGACGTCGAGCTTGCGCACCCGCACGCCGGCCTGGCCGACCTCGGCCGGCTGCCGGTCCAGCGCGGACTGCGTCCACAGGCCCATCTGGATGTCGCGGCTGCGCAGCGCGTCACCGGTCCGGGTCAACGGCTCGATCTCGCGCTTGCCCCAGTAGGTGCCGTTGACCAGCTCGTAACCGAGGTCGTCGGAGTAGCCGCAGCCGTAGTCGTCGTTGACCAGCATCCAGCCGGCCGGCATGTCGTTGTCCTTGAACCGCTGCGCGACCTTGATCGCGTCCAGGGTGGTCTGCTTGTCCGGGTGCGTCTTCCAGTTGTTGCTCGCGTCCGGGTCGACTCCGTAGTGGCCGCGGTTGTAGCAGTCGGAGTCGCCGTACTCCAGGCCGTAGACCGGCGAACCGCTTCTCGTTGTGCGTCGTCACCACCGGGTCGGTGAACGCATAGTTGCCCGGGGCAAAGGTGTTGCGGAGCACGCCGTAGCCGGCGGAGGACATGTAGTACGGCGAGGAGTTGGGCGAGCCGCCGTCCTCCCAGTTGAAGCTGCGCTCGACCTTGATGGTCTGGTCACGGTGGCTGTAGCGGCCGTTCTGCATGCCGCCGCCGAGGAACTGCTCGGTGGCGCCGCGGCTGAGCGACTGGCTCGCCGTCGAGTCGGTCCACGACAGCGGCGCGGTCTCGGCCCAGATCAGCGAGCCGTCAGCTCTGTAGAGCGAGAAGCGCAGCGGCGACTTGCTCGCCCGCACCTCGACCTTGTCCGTGCGCAGCGAGTAGTAGTCACCCTGGTCCGACCAGGTGGTGGCCGGCGCGGGGAAGTCCTTCTTCACCACGATGTCCGAGGCCGGGGCGTTCGGGTCCGGCGGCGGGGTGTTCGCCGGGTCTGTGAAGACCCCGTCCGGCGCCAGCCAGATCCGGAACACGTCCGCCGACACGAACACGACCCGCACCTTGGCCTGCCGCCCGGTCAGCGTGTACGACGCTCCGTCGGCCTCGAACCCGGTCACGTCACCGAGCTGCTGGGTCGCGGACGCGGCAGCCGGGCTCGCGGCCGGGCCGGCGAGGAACGCGGCGACGACGGCGAGCGCGAGACCCACCGCAATCCACAGACTTCGACCTGAACGAACAAAAATGCTCACAGTGGCCTCATTACGCGCAACATTGGGCAGATTGAGCCGATTCTGCACGCGTAAGCGCTCGTTGTCACCACTTACGACGCAGTAATGGACACATTCGTTCACGGTTCTCGCAGTTGCTTGGAAAGGTGACTGGTGGAGATGGGCCTTTTGGTACTTTGGTACTGTGGTGCCACATGAACTGAGGGGACCGCCATGGCAACCGCCGTCACGCCGATCAAGGTCGACGCCCAGACCGACAAGTTGATCTCACACGCCGCCCACTTCCTCGGGACGTCCAAAAAGGATGTCGTCGACGTGGCTGTACGTGAGTACATCGAGAACCACCGGGACGCCATCCAGCGAGGCGTCGCCCAAGCCCTGAGCGAGTTGGACGGTACAGTCGCCAGTTCCGTGACCCTCCTCACCGGGATGTCGCGTGAGGAGCTTGACGAGGTCGGCGGAATCGACGAGTAGGCGTCGGCCGGCCGGACGGGAGTCAGCACAAAATGACCAACCCGGTCTCCCTACCCGTCCGGCCGACCAAGCGCTGCCTCGACGATCTCGGTCTGGCCTTCCCGCCTGTCGATCTGCCGCTGCACGAGGTCGACCATCCGATGGTCAAGAAGGCGCAGCAGACACCGGCCGAAGTCGCCGCCAGCGGGGCGGAGCGGATCCGTTCGCTGACCGATCGAGTGTGGTTCAAGTGCAAGGTCTCGAACCTGCGAGGTGCGGTCACAAAGATCGATCCCAGCGGGACGAGCGTCTTCGCGCTCCTCGAGTCCGGCGACGCCTGGTGGTGGATCGGCGCAGCCGGCGAACGTCAGGACGGCAGCGCCACCGCCGGCACTGGCAGGTTCTGAACACACTCAGCACCGGTCACGCCGACGCATCCGCGCTCATCGAGGCCCTGCGCCCGTTCTGGACCGAGGGCACCATCACCCTGGACGAGGTCATGGCGGACATCGGCGCTCGTGGCTGGACCCGCTCCGGCGACGGCGGCTGCGAACTCACGCTAGAAGGCGTCGCGGCGCACGCCGAGGTCGCAGCCGAGGTCGGCGCCACCCGGCGCCGGATTCTGGACGGGCTGACCCCGGACGACTACGAGAACACCGTCCGCGTGCTCCGAGCCATGTCGGCCAACCTGGAGCGCGGGCTCGTCCAGACGTGACCGGTGCGCGGCCGTCGTACCGCTCGATCTGGCAGGTTTGGCGCGGCGCTGTGAAGGCAGGCTGTCAGTAAGAGGACAGTCCAATGCGGCGCACTCGGGGTACGCCGGCTGATCCGGCGTTGCACATCGGGCTCGACGCCGACGGGGCGGTGACGGTGGTCACCCCGGTCGGCGTTCTTGCCGTGCCCACGGCTCCGCACCTGCACCACGTGGTGCTCGCCTGCCTGGCCGAGCAGGCCGACGCGGTCGTGGTCGACCTGAGCCTGCTGTACGTCAAGGCACCGCACTTGCTGCACATATTCCCGGCCGCCGTCCACCACACCGCGCCTTGGACGGGTACCGAACTGGTGCTGGTCTCCGGGCCGCCGGCGGCCGAGCAAGGCGCGCGGCTGGTCGCGGTCAGCCGGCTGCTGCGGGTGTACCCGACGATGCGGACGGCGCTGGCCGCGCTCGACCGGTCGCCACCGCGCCGGCTGACCCGGATGCCGGTGGGTACGTCGCCGGCCGCGGTGACGCAGGGCCGCGAGTTCATCCGGAGCATCTGCGCGACCTGGCACTGCGACGACGCCACCGACGACGCGGAGTCCGTCGGCGCCGAGCTGGTCTGCAACGCGGTCCGGCACACGGACGGCCCGGCCACCCTGCGGCTCGAGCTGCGCCGCGAGCTGCTGACGGTGTCGGTCGGCGACCACAGCGCGGCTCCCGCCGTGCTGCGCCCGCCGAGCGGCAACGGCGGCTACGGCCTGCAGATCGTGAAGGCCTTCGCGGACCACTGGAGCTCGACGCCCGCGCTCGGTGGCAAGACCGTCTGGGCGACCGTACACACCGGCTGCGGTTGAGAGCTGTCGGCGGCCCCTGGCAGGAGTCACTGCCGTCCCCAGCCGGCCCGGGCAGCCGAGCGTCTTCATGAGTTCAATGACGAAGACTCGGCACGGGCAACCGTGAATACACTCATGAAGGAGGGTGCCACACGCGAGCGGCGCCCTCCTCGTGGCCCGGGTCAGATCTGATTCGGATCAATCTGCGCGTGAGGTCACTCCGCTTTGCGCGCCAGCAGGAACGCCCGAGGCAGCGTCTCCCCGATCGCGGTGTCCGACTCCCGCTCGAGCCGGGCGAACACCTCCAGCCCGGCGTCGCGTGTCGTAGGCCGTGCGAGTACTCAGCAGGAAGTCAGGTTCGGTCACGGTGCGAGACCTTAGCCAGCAGGACCGACAGTCTCCTGGCCCGATGTTCGGAGTCGCACATCGCTAGCGGCGTGGCACATCGCTCACGGTGTGCGGGTCCAGCCCATCGCCCGCAAGACCGCCCCAGGCCTCGGGGAAACTCGCTGCCTCCGCGCGTGGCAACGAACTTCCCCGTACGACGTGCCTGTGCGCCGCACGGTCGCGCGGCGCACAGGATCGTCGTACAGGCTGGATCAGCTGTCGGAGCGGACGCGGTCGTAGATCAGGCAGAGGGCGCCGGACTGGGTCGGGGCCGACTCGGTCAGCTTCCACGAGGTGCCGGGCAGGCCGTCCTCGAACAGCCGGGCGCCGCCGCCGACGACCTCCGGGCACAGGGTGATGCTCAGCCGGTCGAGGTCGCCGGCCGCCAGCAGGTTCTTGATGACGCTGCTGCTGGCCAGCACGATGATGTCGCCACCCTCCTGCGCCCGCAGGTCCTTGACCACGGCGGCCGGGTCGGCGTCGACGATCCGCGAGTTGCTCCACGGCGCGTCGGTGAGGGTCGAGGAGAACACGACCTTCTCGACCTCGTTGAGCCACTCCGCGAAGGCGCGGTCGCGCGGATCGGCCTCCTCGTTCCCGGCGACCGTGGGCCAGAAGCCACCGAATCCTTCGTAGTTCTTGCGGCCCAGCAGCGCCGTGGTCGCCGGCGAGGTCACCTTCACCATGTGCTCGCGGGAGCCGTCCGACATCGCGTGCGGGACGATCCAGCTCATGTCGTAGTCGCCGTCGCGCCCGTTCACGCGGCCGTCGAGCGACAGCGAGATGTTGGCGACGACCCGGCGGCCCTTGGCGGTGTTCTGCGTCATCGGAGTCTTCCTTCGAGTCGTGACGCCCCGGTGGCGTCGTCTGAGAAAGATCCTGTTCGCGCGGCGGCCCCCGAACATCGGCCAGGTGGACGATATGGGTGGTACGGCGAGACTCTGAGAGGCATGGAGGTACGGTTCATCACTTCGTCCGGCGCGCAGGACCACGAGACGCGGGACCTGGCCGCGTTGCTGAAGAACGACGACGGCTTCACCTGGGTCGACATCCCGGCCTGGGACGACGAGACCGAGTCCGTGCTGACCGACGTGTTCCACCTGCATCCGCTGGTCATCGAGGCCTTCCGCAGGCGCAATCACGTGCCGACGCTGCACGGCTACGAGGACCACTTCCTCGTCACCCTGCACGTGCCGCTGGTCGGTCAGGCCGGGCACGTCCACCTGCTCGAGCTCGACCAGGTCGTCGGCCACAACTTCCTGATCACCGCGCACGGTCCGCTGAACCCCGCCGTCGATCCGGCCGAAGCCCTCACCGAGACCGAGGCGGTCCTGCGCCGGATCCGTGCCGGCCGGTTCGCCCCGCGCTCCCCGGCCGAGGTGTCGTACGCCGTCGGCTCGGCCATCGCCCGGCGGCAGCGCGGCCTGATCTCCGCCGTGGCCGAGAAGATCCCGGACCTGGAGGGGCAGGTGATGGCCGGTGACTTCCGCCGGCCGGAGCCCCTGCTCGAGGAGATGTTCCTGATCCGGCACGAGCTGATCACCGCCCGGACCATGGCGGCCCAGTCGTGCGACGTGTACTCGCGGATCAGCGTGCTCGAACGGTTCGTGCCGGAGCGGGACCAGTCGTTCGTCAAGGACCTCGCCGACCAGTTCGACCGGGTCCGCTCGATCGGCGACGGCGAGGCACAGTTCCTGTTCGCGGTGATCGACCTGTACCAGACGCGGGCCAGCACGAAGATGACGGTGGCGATGGAGCGGCTCGCCGTGATCGCGGCCGTCACCCTTCCGATAACGGCGATCGCGTCGATCTACGGCATGAACATGATCGTCAACGAGCGCACACACTGGGGCCAGCTGGCGATCGTCGTACTGATCATGCTGGCGATCAGTGGGCTGCTGCTGCGCTGGGCTCACCGCCAGGGCTGGTGGTGACCCCGAGCTCGGTCAGCAGGTGGCGGACGCGGCGTTCGATCTCGTCGCGGACCGGGCGGACCTCCTCGACGGACCTGCCGGCCGGGTCGTCGAGGACCCAGTCCTCGTACCGCTTCCCGGGAAAGATCGGGCACGCGTCACCGCAGCCCATGGAGATCACCACGTCGGCGGCCCGGACGATCTCGTCGGTCCACGGCTTCGGGTACTCCGCCGAGATGTCGATGCCGCGCTCGGCCATCGCCGCCACCGCGGCCGGGTTGACCTCGACGCCGGGCTCGGAGCCGCCGGACCAGGCGACGGCGCGGTCGCCGGTCAGGTGCTGGAAGAAACCGAGCGCCATCTGGCTGCGACCGGCGTTGTGCACGCACAGGAACAGCACGACCGGGCGGCCGTCGTCGTGGCGCCCCTCGACCTTGGCCAGCGCGGTCAGCCGCTGGCGGGCGAACCGCTCGGCTAGCAGCGGCAGGAAGTTCGGCACTGTGCTCTGGTCGGCGAACTGGTCGTAGCTGGAGTGCAGGAACCGCTCGATCGTCTCCTTGCCGTAGACGCCGGCGAACTGCTCGCCGAGGTTGCGAGCCGCGGTGCGCAGCGCGAGCTGCTGGTCGATGGACAGGTCGTCGCGGTGGTGCGTGCCGAGTTCGGTCATGGTCGGTTCTCCTTGGAGGGGGGCGCGCCGGGCAGGACTGGCGCGAGGCGGTCGATCCGGGCGGTGAGCTCGGTGTAGGCGGACTCGAAGGCGGCGTCGGTCCCGGCCGGTGCCGGGTCCGGGACGGACCAGTGCAGCCGCGGCCGCGACAGCGTCCGGAGCTGCGTTCGCAGGTGCTCGTGCGCGTTGTCGCAGACCGCGATCACCAGGTCGTCGGGCCGTACGACGTCGGCCACCCGCGTCGTACGCCAGGAACCGGCGTCCAGGCCGTGGCGGTGGGCGGTGCGGACGGCCCGCGGGTGCACCCGGTCGGCGGGTTCCGTCCCGGCCGAGACCGCGGGGATGTCGCTGTGGTGCGTCCAGATCGCGGCGGCGAGCTGCGAACGCGCTGAGTTGTGGGTGCAGACGAAGACGACGCGGGGCGCGGCAGGATGGGACGGCACGCCGAGAGCGGTGAGCGTCTCGGTGACGAGGCGGACGTAGGTACGCCGGCGATCGCCCTCCGACCGGGTGCGGACGACCAGTCGGGCGTCCTCGAGCACCTTGAGGTGGTGCGCGATCAGGTTCGTCGGCATGTCCAGCGCGGCGCCGAGCTCCCCCGGCGCCGCGTCACCGACCGCCAGCGCGTCGACGATCGCCAGCCGCCCCGGGTCGCCCATCGCCGCATGGATCCTGGCGCGGGCCGTCAGCGACATTTCCTCAGTAGTCATTGAGTCAATTATTGCTGAGCTTCTTCCATGTCGCAAGGCACCCGGTCCCGCTTGGCAGCACGCTCAGGAACGTGGGCTGTCAGCCGCTGCCAACAGCCGCCGGCCGAGGACGCGCGCGGCCTGCTGCAGCTCCGGGCACTCGACGATCCGGTACGACGCCGGGATCGCCGCGAGCTGCTCGGCGTACCAGACCGGGTTGCTGGTGCTGCCGGTCAGGCGGGTGCTCCCGGCGTCGAGCGGCTCGAGCTTTCCGAGCGCGCGGGGAATACAGGGCGCCACCGTGTCGAAAGACGCGTCGATGACGACCTCGACGTCGTACTCCCAGCCGACGGCGAGGTGCTGCTCGAGCGTGGCGACCGGGTCGAGGTCCACGGGTGGGACGAAGGTGCCGTCCAGCACTTCGACGTCGCGGACCCGGTCGATCCGGTACGCCCGGAGGGCGTCGGCGGTGTGCGACCGGCACAGCAGGTACCACCGGCCGTGGCGCACGACCACCGCCCACGGGTCGGCCTCGACGCGCCACTCCGACCCGGCCTCGGTGCGGTAGCCGATCCGCACCTGCCGGTGGTCGGAGCAGGCCTGCACGAGCGCGGTCGTGGTCGCGGGGTCGGGCCGGGCGGCGGCACGATCCGGGGCCGGCGCGGTGGCCCGGCGGACGGCCTCGGCTTTGGCGGCCACCGCCTCCGGGAGTGCCCGCACGATCTTGCCGAGCGCGCTGCCGACCGGGTCGGTGGGATCGCTCGCCTCGTGGTGGCCGTCGAGCACGGCCATGACCAGGCCGAGGGCCTCGGTGGCGCTGAACATCAGCGGCGGGAGCCGGAGGCCGCGGCCGAGGCGGTAGCCGCCGTACGGGCCCCGGGCGGACTCGATCGGGATGCCGGCCTCGCGGAGCATCCCGACGTACCGCCGGGCGGCCCGCTCCGACACGCCGAGCTTGTCGCCGATCCGGTCCGCGGTGATACCCGGGCTGCTCTGAAGCAGCTCGAGGGTCAGCAGCGCCCGTGCCGTCGGGCTCGCATCCGGTTTCACAGCGTCTCACCCGATCCGGAAGTCGAACGTCCGGAAATCGAGCCTAGCGCGCGGAGCGGGACCAGCGAGAAACCAGGGCGGTGCCGGATCTCGGTGAAGCGGCAACCGGGCCTAGCCTGCGAGAATGGAGCGGGTCTCGCAACCTGTCCATGCCCTGACCGAGGATGGACCCATGCTGCACATCCGCGGATTGTGCAAGGCGTACGGCGACCTGAAGGCCCTGCAGGGCGTCGATCTCGACGTGAGGGCGGGTGAGATCGTCGCGCTGCTCGGGCCGAACGGCGCGGGCAAGACCACGCTGGTGTCGATCGTCGCCGGGCTCCGCAAGGCCGACTCCGGCACCGTCGAGGTCGACGGCCTCGACGCGTTGCGACGCTCAGCGGAGGTACGGCGGCGGGTCGGCCTGGCGCCGCAGGACCTCGGTGTGTACCCGGTGGTGTCGGTCCGGCAGAACCTCCGGCTGTTCGGTGAGCTGGCCGGGGTCCGCCGTACCGATCTGAAGGCACGCGTCGACGAGGTCGCCGAGGCGCTCGCGATCACCGACCTGCTGGACCGCAAGGGCGGCGAGCTGTCCGGCGGGCAGAAGCGGCGGGTGCACACGGCGATCGCGCTGCTGCACCGCCCGCGACTGCTGCTGCTCGACGAGGCCACCACCGGCGCCGACGTGGAGACCCGCGGCCACATCCTGGAACTGGTCAAGGAGCTGGCGGCGGACGGGTCGGCAGTCCTGTACTCGACGCACTACCTGGCCGAGGTGGAGACGATGGGCGCCAACGCGGCCTTCCTCGACCACGGCACGGTGATCGCGCGCGGCGGCGTCAAGGAGCTGATCGCGGCACACGCCGAGCCCGTGCTCGAGCTGGTCTTCGACGGCGACGTGCCGAGCATCCCCGTCGACGGCGCGACGGTCGACGGGCAGCGG
>WNGB01011263.1_pt1 | contig 26783 bp, 21 predicted proteins | sample 5400681 | NCBI WGS metagenome assembly WNGB01 (sample SAMN13153367, study PRJNA577476) | soil metagenome | isolation source: 115 cm soil or saprolite under grassland replicate 2 | place: USA:California | collected 2016-06-15
GAGGATTCCCCTCGCCCGGGAGGGCTGGATCTTCATCCTCCCGCCGTTGGTTCTCGCGGCGGCGGCCGGGGTGACCGGGCACGGAATCCTGGCGGCGGTCTTCGGAGTTCTCGGGATCTTCTTGCTGTCGTTCTTTCGCGATCCCGAGCGCACCTCGACGGGAGACGAGGAAACCATTCTCTCCCCCGCGGACGGAACAATCCTGTCCATCGCGGCGGCTCCCGAGTCGCCTTCCGGGGCCGCGCGCCGCATTTCCATCTTCATGTCGGTCTTCAACTGTCATGTCAACCGGTCACCGGTGTCGGGAGTCCTCGCCGACTACATCTATTCGCCGGGAAAGAAACTCGCCGCCTTCGATGAAAAATCCTCGACCGAGAACGAGCAGAACCGAATTACTCTGCAGTCCCACCGGTCCCCGGTGATCTTCAAACAGATTGCCGGAGTGCTCGCGCGCCGCATCGTTTTCCATCCTCGTCCGGGGGACAGGCTGGTCCGGGGTCAGCGGATCGGGATGATCCTTTTCGGGTCCCGTGTTGATCTGTTCGTGCCGGACGGCGCGGAGTTGCTCGTGAAGCCCGGCGACAGGGTCAAAGGGGGACGAACGGAGCTGGCGCGATGGAGATAGCCGCAAGTTGCCAGGAACCCGGCATCCGGACGGAAGCATGAGACGCCTCTCGCGCGAGCGGCTCTCCCGCGGTCTCTTCGTCCTGCCGACGTTGTTCACTGTCGGGAACCTCTTCTGCGGATACCTCTCGATCTGGTGCTCGATCCGCGGAACCTTCGAGATCGCGGCCTACCTCATCATCGTGGCGGCGGTTCTCGACGCGCTGGACGGCCGTATCGCGCGCCTGACAAACTCCGCCTCCGAGTTCGGCGAGGAATACGACTCCCTCGCGGACCTCGTCTCCTTCGGCGTCGCTCCGGCCGTGCTCGCCTATTCCTGGGGGCTATCGGATTTCTCGCGCCTGGGCTGGCTCGTGTCGTTCCTCTTCGTCGTCTGCGGATCCATGCGTCTGGCGCGCTTCAACATCCAGACCCACGTCGTGGACAAGAAGTACTTCATCGGCCTTCCCATTCCGGCCGCCGCCGCGGTGGTTTCGACGCTCGTTCTGGCCACGCCGGAGCCCTTGGTGGATCGAATCTGGATGGCGGGCCTGCTCGCCCTGACGATCATCCTCTCGTACCTGATGATCTCGACGATCCGCTATCGCTCCTTCAAGGATCTCGACCTGAAACGCCGCCGGCCCGCCTGGATCCTTCCTCTGATCGCCGTCGTCTTCGCGGTGATCGCCTTCCGACCAACGCTCTCGCTCCTGGCCCTCACCCTCGTCTTCGCCTCCTCCGGCCCCGCGGCCAAGCTCGTAGGCCTCTTCCGCCGCAAGCACCCGGAATCGGAAGGGGGGAGGCGGGAGGCGGGAGGCGAACGGGGGACTCCCGGTTAGCCTGGGGTTTCCCGCCTACCCCCTACCGCCTACCGCCTACCGAGTGATGGTCCAGTCGGAGGCGACTTCGGCGCCGGAGGCGGCCAGGAGATGAAAGCGGAGGCGGCAGCAACCGGAGGGCGCTCCGCGACGAATCAGGATCAGGGCCGGCTCGATCTTCTCGGACGGGCCCACCAGAGTTTCGTAGAAGCGCACGCGCTCGGCCCGGCCGAGCGACACGCGTCGCCCGTTGGCCGCGAAGGCCTCATACCGGTCGAATCCTCCCGGATGGACATCCCGGATGCCGGGCCGGGTCAGATCCACTTCGATCCAGTTGCTGGTCCGTGACAGAACCGTCGGGAAAGGCGAGAGATTTTCGGCCGAGACGCTGACGGAGTTCTTGCCGGGCTCGGCGGACATCCGGAGAGCCGGCAGGAGCGGCCGGCCGAGCAGGATGTCGCTCGAGGCGGCGAGCGTGAAGAAGCGCTCGGATTCCGATGCGCCGGCAAGCCGGACGACCCGGCCTCGCGCGAACCTCCGCCCGGCGACATCCGTCTGAAGCTGCCGGACCATGTCGGCGATCGAAGGCTGCCGAAAGATGATCTCATCCCCCGCCGCGAATTGGCGGGACTCAACCGAGAAAGGACGGCGGCTCTTGAAGATGTAACCGACCCCGGCGCCTCCTCCGATCTCGACGTCGAGGTGAAAGTCCATCCGCGGATCATCCGACAGCCGCGCGAGGAAGTTCTCGGGAAGAGAGCCCCGGTCGTCCCCCCTCCCGCTCTTCCAGTATCCCTCGGAGCCCGGCTCATAGCCGGCCCACCACGGTTTTCCCAAAAGATCGGCCGAAGCGGGGTTGGCTCGATCGTGTTCTCCGAAGATCATCGCGATCAGGCCGTCCGCCGCCGGGGCGAGGGGCCAGAGCTTCTTTTTCTCTCCGGCCGGAGGATCAAATCTCAAGGACACCGAAAGAAAGAGCTCCGGAGGCAGCCGCCGCCGGACCTTCTGAAGCAGCTCGCCGTAGGCAGGCGTGGTCTCCACGGTGAAAGGCACGTCCAGATGGATTCCCTTGACGGACCCGAAACGCGTCCCGTCCCCGATCACGATTCGGCCCGCAACGGCGAGCGCGTCCTCGAGCGAGCGGCGGACGGGCGCTTTGTTGCTCGAGAGCGCCAACGCCGCATCCGGCCCCCCCTCGATGACCAGCGACACGGGCAGTCGCGCAAAGGGCCCCGGCGGCGGCTGGAGCTTCACGATGAACCAGCGCCCATCGCGGAGTTCGATCCGCGCGGCGGGCAGGAGCACCCAGGAAAACCCTCCGCGGGAGAGCGCCGCCTCGGCTTCGGTCTCTGAGCCTTGCCCGGCAAAACCGTTCGCGAACCAGATGCCGTTGCCGGCCGGGGCACCGGCGCGCGCCTTCGAAGCCGCGCCGCCCCGGAAGCAGCTCGAAGCGGCCACGGCGAGTAGCAAAACCGCGGTGAAACGGTAGCCTTTCATACGGTTGTCGCGACTGGCTTTTCGAGCGGAAGGTCGAACCGGACGCGGAAGCCTCCCTTCTCGCGGTTCTCCGCCGAGATCGATCCTCCGTGCTCCTCCACGATCTTCTTCGCGATCGCAAGTCCCAGCCCCGTGCCGCCGCTCTTTGCAGAAAAATACGGATCAAAGAGGCGCGTCAGGTTCTTCGCATCCACGCCCGGGCCGGTGTCCTCGACGCTCACGAAAGCGCGGGAGTCCTGCCGCCGCGCCGTGATTCGGATTTCTCCTTTCGCTCCGGCCAGCGCCTCCACCGCGTTGACGATCAGGTTCGAGAAGACCCGCGCCAGGAGGCGCGCGTCCGCCTGTGCCTGCAACCCGGGCTCGATGTCGACGGACCAGGCGATCCCGCGTACTCCGGCATAGGCCGCGGCCGACTCGGCGAGGAGCCGGCTCACGTCGGTCGGTCCGACCTCGGGGGCGGGCAGCCGCGCGTAGTCGGAAAACTCCGACGCCGACTGCCGCAGCTCCTCGGTCTGCTTCAACACGCGCGAGACGCATTCCTCCAGAACGCGGTTGAAATCCGGATCGCCCCGCCTCCAGACTTCGCGCAGATGCTCCACGGCCAGCCGGATCGGCGTCAAGGGGTTCTTGATCTCGTGCGCGATGATCCGCGCCATTTCCGCCCAGGCGGCCAGCCGGTTGGAGCGCACGACGTCGGACACGTCCTCGATCACGGCCATTCGGGCGCCCTCGCCGCCCAGGGGAAGGGGCACCGTGACGACACGCCACCGCTCCCCCGCTCGAGGTTCGATCTCGACGGCGACAGAGGCCGCGTCGGGATCTTTGAGGATCCGGCGGAGTCTCGCCATGCTCTCTCCCGGGAAGACCTCTTCGATCGTCGCGGCGTCCGCGTTTCCGCCGCCCAGCGCCGCGGCGGCGGGGTTTGCCAGCAGCACGCGCCCTCCCTCGCGAAACGAGACGACGCCGGCGGTCAAATGAGCGAGCAGCGTGGCGATCCGCTCTTTTTCTTCCAGCAGGGCGTCCGTCTGGGATTTCAAGCTGCGCGACATGGAGAGGAAGGCCCGCACCAGCTCCTTCAGTTCTTCGTCCGGAGGCTCCGTCAGGCGGGGGGAGAAGTCGCCACGCGCCACCGCGCGGGTCCCTTCGACGAGATCGGCAACCGGGCGCGCGACCCTCAACGCCAGGCGGCCGGCGATCAGCGCGGAAAAGAAGAACACCAGCAGGCTGAAAGCCGAGACGGCTGCCGTCAGCTGAGATGCCTCGGCTTCCGCCACGCGGCGCTGCGGCAGAAGAAGGAGAGACAGCAACCCCGGACTTCGCACGCCCGGCACGCCCGGGATCGCCGAGAGAGCCGTCGTGAGCTCTTCGAAACCGCCTTCGGAGACGAACCGGGAGCCGACGAACTGGCTTCCTCCGCCGAGCCCGGTCGTCACGTAGGCGGCGGCGGGAACACGATCCGGCACGAGACCGGCCGCGTAGAGGTCCCGGCGGGAGGTCGCCGCGAGAGTCGAGTCCGGCGCATAGATGGAGAGATCGTAACCCACGGAGTTGGCGAGCCAGGCAATCACGTCGTCCAGGGCTCGAAGGTTTCCCCGCCCTCCGGTCTCCGACGGCAGATAGTCGTCGAGCACGCGCCGCGCCGTATCGAGACCCGTCCGCGCGTGATCGAGGGTGTCTTGCTCCGAATGCGTCAGGATCGTCGTACGCAGGAAGAACGTGACGGCAACGAGCGGGACCATCACACCGGCGACGAAGAGCGCAACCAGGCGGCCGCGGAAAGTCCGCGCAAGCCGCGGCAGGGCGTCGCGTCTCTGCTCGGGACCGGTCGCGAGGATCCGCCAGAGCAGGAGGAGACCCGCCACGCCGTAGAGCAGGACGATGCCGGGAATGAGAAGCGCGGCGGTCAGGAACCGGCCCAGGAAGTCGGGTCCCGGAATAGCGACGAGCCGGTAGCCTTCGGGCACGGGCCGGATCTCTCCCCACAGTTCCTCGCCCCGGAAGGGAAGACGTACGGGGACCGGACCAGTGGAGCGGCGCAGTCGCTCGCGCAGCGCGGCGGAGAGTGTGGGCCCTTCGTCCCGTTTTTCGCCGTCTCTCGCGTAGGACGCCAGCACCGGACGGGGCGGCGGAGCGGCGGGCCGCCGGCCGACCTCTCCGAGCACCAGGCGCCGGTAGACGTCGATGCGCGGCGGGAGCGGGTCCCAGGACGGCCAATCGGCGACGGTGATCGCGGCGCGTCCCCATTGTTGCGACCCGTCCAGCAGAGGCACCGCGCGGCGCACGACGGCCACCTCGTGACGGTCGATGGACAGAGAACCCTCGCGCGGCTGCTTGGCGCTCCAGTCCGGTATGAGAGAGAACCTGCTCCGCTCCGAGCCCGAGGTGTCGAACACCTGGTAGGCCACGAGCGCCGTAACGCGGGACTGCTTCTCCCCATCCCTCCAGATCCGGTACGCGAGATCGGAGAGATCGCACTGATCCAGGGCGGCGGGAAGATCCTTTGCGAGATTGAATCGTCCCACGCTCTCGGAGGCCTGCTCGGCGGCGAACACGGCACTGGCCGACGCGTGACTCGGATCGGGGAGAACGATCGCGTGCGAAGCCACGAGAGACCCGAGCGCGCGCCGGTGTTCGGAGAATGGCGCGACCAGAAGCATGACCAGGAGGGCCGCGCCCGTCAGCAGCCGGGGGACGGCGAGATCTCGCGTCAGCGGAGTGGCCGCGGCCGCACGCGACCAGAGCTCGAACGCGCCGGCGAAGAGGAGCACCAGAACGGCGGGAGAGAAGGGTGAAGGACTGACGAAGGCCAGGCCGGAAACGATCGCGAGCACCGTGAAAAGAAGCGCCGCCGTCATCCGCTTTCCCGAGCCGCCGCGCCGCCCTGAAGACGTCAGGGCCAGGGTATCGATCACCAGGGCCGACAGCGCCGCCAACCGGGCGAGTGAGGAGAAGCGCGGCGGGCTTCCCAGCTCCGGGGCCGTGGTGCTCGTGGCCGCCACCAGAGCGAGAAGAGCCAGACCGTAGCCCAAACCCAATCGATACGGCCGGGAGAGGATCGGCGATCCGGCCGAGAGACGCGCCAGCAGGAATGGCAGCAGCAGGAGACCGACGGCGAGGAGCAGGAGGTGCCCGGAGGAAAAGACGTGAGAACCCTCGTGCGCCTGGATTGCGAGGAACGCGAGCGCCAGCGCGCCTCCGACCCGGACCGGATTGCGGGCGCGCCCGGCCAGGGACAGCGCGATGAGGAGGATGGCGGCAAAGACGAGTCCGCGCCAGGGTTGCCCTGCCGTGGCGGTCGCGGCGCGCCTGCCTCCCACCACGATCCGCCCAGAGGCGTCGCGAACCAGCGCGGCCGCCCCGGTCTGCGCCACGGGCTCCCAGGACAGAGACTCGCCGGACAGATCCAGCGCCCGGCCGAAGTCGGGAGCCTCGACGGGGAAGGAGCGGGCCGAGTAGACGATTCCGGCGGAACCGCCGTCCCCGATCGAGCGCCGGTAGAGGAGAGTCAACGCCGTCGCGGACCAGCGCGCCCCGAAGCCGTCCGCGCTGACGAGGCCGGCGAGCGAGGCCGGCGCATCGCCCCACCAGGCGTGGACGGCCCCGAGAGGGTCCGCAAGAGCGATCCAGTTGGTGGGCGCCGCTCCTTCCATCGTCTGGCGAGCCGCGGAGAAAAGCACCAGGCGATTGACCGCGATTCCTCCTCCCTGCAGGGACCGCTCGACCTCCGGTTTGCGGGAGAGAGCCTCCGCCCTGCTGGACAAGTCCTGCGCGGCGCGCCCGAACGCCTCCACGAGCGCGGGGGGCACGGAGGCCGTTGCCGGCGCGGCACGACGCAGCGGGATCCATCCATCCAGAACGACGAGGAGCAGGACGCCGAGAAGCGCTGCCGCAAACGGCGCGCGGGCTTTCAGATTCACGGCAGGTCGGGATCCCTCACACCGAGGGGAGATCCACTCCTCGTTGGCGGGCCGCGGCGATCGCCTCCGGGTATCCCGCATCGGCGTGACGCATCACAGCCGTGCCCGGATCGGCGGTCAGGACTCTCTCCAGCCGGCGGGCGGCCGCATCGGTGCCGTCGGCCACGACGACCATTCCGGCGTGGATCGAGTAACCGATGCCCACGCCGCCTCCGTGATGGACCGAGACCCAACTCGCGCCGCAGGCGGTATTGACCAGAGCATTCAGAATCGGCCAGTCCGCGATCGCGTCGGAGCCGTCCCGCATGCCTTCGGTCTCGCGGTTGGGCGAGGCCACCGATCCGCCGTCCAGGTGATCTCGTCCGATGACGATCGGGGCGCGCACCTCGCCACGGCGCACAAGATCGTTGAAGAGGAGACCCGCCCGAGCCCTTTCACCGTAGCCGAGCCAGCAGATGCGCGCGGGCAGACCCTGAAACGCGACGCGCTCTCCGGCAAGCGTCAGCCACCGCGCGAGTTGCGCGTTGCCCGGAAAGAGGCCCATCAACGCCCGGTCCGTTGTCCGGATGTCCTCGGGGTCTCCGGAGAGAGCGGCCCAACGGAACGGCCCCTTCCCCTCGCAGAAGAGCGGGCGAATGTAGAGAGGCACGAAGCCGCCGATGTCGAAGGCATTCTGGACGCCGGCCTTCTTCGCCTGGCCGCGCAGGTTGTTTCCGTAGTCGAACACGACGGCGCCGCGCCGCTGAAGCTCCAGCAATGCCCGCACGTGGGCGGCCATGGTCTCGTAGGCTCGCGCGATGTACCGTTGCGGGTCCCGCCGCCGCAGCGCGATCACGTCCTCGCCGGGTTCGGCGCGCGGGACGTAACCGTCGAGCTCGTCGTGCGCGGAGGTCTGGTCCGTCACGAGGTCGGGCACCACGCCACGCGCAATGAGCCTCTCGAGCAGGTCCACCGCGTTGGCACGCACGCCGATGGAAAGTGCCTGCCGCCGGCTCTTCGCCTCGAGAGCGCGGTCGATCGCCTTCTCCAGCGCGTCTTCCCGGACATCCAGATACCCGGTGCGCAGGCGCCGCTCGATTCTTTCGGGGTCCACCTCGGCGATGAGAGCCACCGCCCCGTTCATCGTGGCAGCCAGAGGCTGCGCGCCTCCCATGCCGCCCAGGCCGGCCGTCACCACGAGACGGCCTTCAAGGTGCCTGCCGAAGTGCTTCGCCGAGGCGGCCGCGAAGGTCTCGAAAGTCCCCTGCACGATGCCCTGGCTCCCGATGTAGATCCAGGAGCCGGCGGTCATCTGCCCGTACATCGTCAGGCCCAGGCCTTCCAGGCGCCGGAACTCGTCCGCCGTCGCCCAGGCCGGGACGAGCATCGCGTTGGCGATCAGGACGCGCGGCGCGTCCTCCTGTGTTCGGAAGACCCCGACGGGCTTGCCCGACTGCACGAGGAGCGTCTCGTCGGAACGCAGACGCTCGAGCGTCGCGACGATCGCGTCGAAGCATTCCCAGTTGCGCGCCGCCTTTCCTGTTCCACCGTAGACGATGAGCTGTTCCGGTTTTTCGGCCACCTCCGGATCCAGGTTGTTCTCGAGCATCCGGAGGGCGGCCTCCTGCGCCCAGCCCCGGCAGCGCAACCCCGTGCCCCTCGCTGCCCGAATGACACGAGAAGGAGACTCGACCGCCACGAGGAAAGTATAGCTGTCAGCTGTCAGCTCTCAGCTGTCAGCCAGAGCACTCCCCAGCACCATCGTCCCTCGCCTCTCATCCCGAGCGCAGCGAGGATCTGCTCTTCTCCCCTGTCGTCCCTGCGCTCTCTCCCCTGTCATCCTGAGCGAAGCGAAGGATCTGCTCCCGTTTCCTTCGATTCAAGTCCTCCGGCTCAGCGCAAGCTCCTTGAGCGCAGCGAAGAATCTGCCCTCCTGGGGACGATGAGCAGGTCCTTCGTCGCTTTCGCTCCTCAGGATGACAAAGTTGAGCTATTCCAGCTCGCCCGCGAGGCGTTTCAAGGCCGGGTTGTCCAGGAAAGCATGGGCTGCCGAGAGATCCTCCGACAGGACCCGGTCTTTTCTCCACGGCGCAACGGCGCGGCGCAACGCCCGCCGGAGGCGTTCGAGCGGCGGCGACGTGGCGAGAGGACGCAGAAACTCCATCGCCTGGAAGGCGACGAGGAGCTCGATCGCCAGAACGCGTTCGAGGTTCTCTACGACCTTCGAGAATTTTCGCGCGGCGATGGGCGACATCGAGACGTGATCCTCCTTGTCGGCGGAGGTAGGGATCGAGTCCACGGAGGCGGGGTGCGCCAGCACCTTGCACTCCGAGACGAGGGCAGCAGCGGTCACCTGCGCCATCATGAGTCCCGAGTTCAAGCCACCTTCCTCGACGAGGAAGGCCGGCAGTTCCGAGAGATCCGGGTTCAGGAGCTTCTCGATTCTCCGTTCCGAGATCGAGGCGAGGTCGGTTGCCGCGATGGCCGCGTAGTCGAGGACCAGACCGACGGGCGCGCCATGGAAATTGCCGCCCGAGACGATCCGGCCGCCGCGAGCGAAGACGAGCGGATTGTCGGTCGCGCTGTTCATTTCGCGCTCGAGGACTTCCCGCGCGTGAGCGAAGGCGTCCCGCGCGGCGCCGTGGACCTGAGGCATGCAGCGCAGCGCGTAGTTGTCCTGGATCTTGCCGCAGCCGCGATGCGACTCGCGGATGGCGCTGCGCCAGAGCAGTCGTCTCAGGTTCTTCGCCGAGGCCGTCGCTCCCGGATGCGGACGGGCCGCCAGCACCCGCGCATCGAAGGCGGCGTCCGATCCCCGGGCCGCGTCGAGCGAGGCGGCCCCGACGGCATCGGCCACCCTGCAGAGGTAGAGAGCGCGCGCGAGCGCGAGCCCTCCGACCGCCACAGACATCTGAACCCCGTTGACCAGCGCCAGCCCCTCCTTGGCCGCCAGCACGACCGGCGAGAGACCCGCATCCCGCAGCGCGCGTCCTGCTGGCAGAAGGCGTCCGTGCCGCCGCACCTTCCCCTCTCCCATCAATCCCAGGGCCAGATGTGCGAGCGGAGCGAGGTCTCCCGAAGCGCCGACCGAGCCCTGTTCGGGAACGACGGGGAGTAGGTCGGCTTGGAGCATGTCGAGAAGCGTCCGAACGGTCGTGACCCGAATTCCCGACATCCCCTTGGCGAGAGCGTTCGCTCTCAGGACCATCATGGCCCTCACGGCGCGATCCGGGAGCGGCTCCCCGACGCCAGCCGAGTGGCTGCGCACGAGGTTCCTCTGAAGCTCCTCGAGCTGGCTTGCCGGAATTGTCACGTCGGCGAACTTTCCGAATCCGGTCGTGACGCCGTAAACCCGGGCACCTCGGGCGACCGCCCGCTCCACGACACGCCGTGAGGCCGACATCGCGCGCCGCGCCGCGGGACTGAGCGTGACGCGCACGCGCCGGTCGGCGACGTTCCCGAGATCATCGAGCGTCAAACCGGCGCCGGTCAGAACGAGACGTTTCACGCGACGCCGGATTGTATAGAACCCTCGCGGCCTGCTATCTTGCGCTGTTCCTTCCAAATCGAAAGAGGCGGCCAGCGTGAGAGTCGTTGCGGTCCTGGGCGGTCAATGGGGAGACGAAGGCAAAGGGAAGGTCGTGGACCTTCTCTCGGACCGCTTCGACATCGTCGCGCGATACCACGGAGGCCACAACGCGGGGCACACCGTCAAGTTCGGCGACCGGCATTTCGCGCTGCATCTGCTTCCGTCCGGGATCGTGCGAGGCCGCAAGGGAGTCATCGGCCCGGGAGTGGTCGTGGATCCCGAGGCGCTTCTCTCGGAGATCGATGCGCTCTCCGCGGCCGGAATCTCCATCGACGGCAACCTCCTTCTCTCCGACCGCGCGCACGTTATCCTCCCCTATCATCGGCTCCTGGACGGCGCCCGCGAGCGAGCCGCCGGGGACGCGAAACTCGGGACGACGCTGCGCGGCATCGGACCGGCCTACGAGTCGGCCGCGGCGCGCCACGGCCTGCGCGTGGCAGACCTTTTCCGGCCCGAGATTCTCGCCCGCCGGGTCGAGTCTCTGGCCGCCGAGACGGGAGCGCTCCTCTCGGCGCTGGGCGAGCCCGACATCCCTCTCCCCGAATCCGTCATCGAATCGCTTGCGAAATCCGCGGCCCGGATTGCACCGCATGTCACGGACACGGGACGGCACCTGCGGGACCATCTTGCCTCCGGGGGGACCTTGCTCGGCGAGGGCGCGCACGGCGCCATGCTGGATCTCTCGGCGGGGACATACCCGTTCGTCACATCCTCGACCTGTACTTCGGCCGGGTTCGCCGCGGGCCTGCAGATCTCGCCCCGAGCCCTGGACGCCTCCCTCGTAGTCCTGAAGGCCTACACGACCCGGGTGGGCGCGGGCCCCTTTCCGACCGAGCTTCTGGAGGCGATAGGCGAGTCCCTCCGCGCGCGCGGCAACGAGTACGGCACGACGACAGGGAGGCCACGCCGCACCGGCTGGTTCGACGCCGTCGTCGCCCGCACGTCCGTCGCTCTGTCGGGTGCCGACGCCATCGCGATCACGAAGCTCGACGTGCTCGACGACCTCGAGAAGATCCCCGTCTGCGTCGCCTATCGTCTCGACGGTAAGCCGATGGACTCTCTGCCGCCTCTCGTCGAAGACGTCGCCCGCCTGGAACCTGTCTACGAGACTCTCCCCGGCTGGAAATCGAAGACCACCGCGGTCACGCGCTACGAAGACCTCCCACCCGCCGCGGTCCGCTACGTCCGGTTCCTCGAAGAAGCCGCCGGCGCCCCCGCCGCCTTCATCGCCACCGGTCCCCGCCGCGAAGAAACCATCCGCCGCCCCGACTCTGTTTTTCTCGCCGCCCTCCCACCGGCAAGATGAGAGGCCGCCTCGAGTCGACGCGTATACTTCCTCGTCAGCCGGGCCGCTAGCTCAGCTGGTTAGAGCATCGGCCTTTTAAGCCGGTGGTCGTGGGTTCGAGTCCCACGCGGCCCACCACTCTCTTCAGCAAAGACCGATCCCATGAGACTTTGATCATCTTGATAGGTCTTCTAAGGAAGCGCTGTCGTGGGTGCCGATCAGCTGGCTCTGCGCAAGGTGCGGCGGGTGGCCCTGGAGCCGACGCGAGCCGGCTCGATCCTGAGGGTCAGCTTGCCCCCGAGGGCCGTAGCGTACTTGACGAGCGTCTTGACACCGAGGTTCTTCACCCTGCCCGACTCGAGCTTCGCCACAAAGGGCTGGCTGGCACCGATGAGCTTGGCGGCCGCGCGTTGGGAGATGCCCCTTCTCTCTCTCAAGGCCACCAGCTCCTGCTCAATCTTCATCTCGTTGACGAGCTCGTCGACTCGGCGGGCGAAGTCCTTGTCGGCCCTGAGTTCGCCGTCGATCCACCGCATGAAAGCCGTCTTCTTCGCGCTCATGATCTCTTTCCCTTCCGGGCGCTCGCCTCACCTGTCCCTGTATCCCCTCATGCGTTTCAAGGTCTTCGGCGGGATGTCGCCGCGCTTCTTGATCTCCCCATCGAGGAGCATGGCGCGCCGGCCGGGGAGAAACATGTAGAAGATTCGTATCTGCTTGCCGCGCAGCTCGAAAAGTCCCTCCCCCAGGCTTCCCGACTGCGGCCTTCTGAGCGCGTTGTCCCTGCTCCTCGAGGAGCTTGACGAGGGCGAAAGCCTCATCTCGATCACGTCCCGTGAGAGAGGCGATGAAGGCCTGGACGAGGGCCTCGCCCTGTTCCGTCTTGAAGACATCAATGACCCACGGGCCGGATGGCATTCCTCCTCCAGACCGTTCGCCATGATAACTCCTGAGTTATCACACGTCAAGCATCAACATCACAATCTTCGTCATCATGATGCTGTTGCTCGTTTCGGGAAGGCTCGCAAGAAGAGTCGGCGGTCACGCAAGTGGGCGAGGATCCGCAGGGACCTCTTCACGCCCTGCCCGTCGCCAAAGATCTTCCGCCGCTGCTTGCCCCGGCCCGTGACGTGCCGGACCGCTCCCGCATGACCCAATCGAATCGGCGGCGCAATCGAGAAACAGCCTACCCCAAAACTCACATATTCACAGACCTGACCCTGGTAGTTCCTGATGATCGACTCGAGGTCTTCGGTGATGGTCTGGCCGTTCAAATTCGTAGACGACTCGAACGGTAGCGCAATGCTGGAACCGATGGACGGTGATGCGCGGGATCGCCCACTTTTGGGCTTCGAGGTATTTGCACTCCTTCGGCGCTAGCATCGGAAATAGCTCTGCTACCGACGACACGTTTCTCGTCGGTCCCAGGTCGATGCTAAAGACGGCGCGAAGTGGCGGCGTCAGTAAGTATCGACTGCCCAGACTGAAGACGATGAGCGTCGCGACGACGCTCGCGCCGATGAGAAGGAAATCGTGCTGGCTCATTGAGGGCAGTGCGTCGGATCGCTTACGCTTTTTTCACGCTCGGGTCGGCACCGATGCGAAAAGAGGTCTTGGCATCGTACTTGGTGCTGAGATGGTGAGCCAGCTCATCAAACCTGGCCATCAGCTCACTTCGAAGCTTCGGGTACACCTCATAGAGCGACTCGGCGATTCCCCGCAGCTGGAAGTGCAAACGGGGGCCGACGTGGGTTTCGATCTCCTCCCGGGAAAACACATCCCGGTTGTCGCGCTCGGTGCGCTCTTCGAGTCGTCTTGAGGCGTCCTCCCGCCACTTGGAAAAGAGGGCCACGGTCGTCAGAAATCCTTGAAACGTTTGCTCGTCCCGATTCAGTTTTCCAAGCAGAGTCGGATCAACCCCGAGAAGGAACCCGACCCGCTCCAAGGAGATGGCGGTCGGCGGAGTGGGACCGAAAGCGGGTTGGAGTGCCGCCCAATGTCGCTCGTGGGCTTGAGCCGTAGAGAGCCATTGATTCCACAACGAGTCAAGTATCACTACCCGGTCGGCGACGGCGAACTGCACTCTCCTGAGCTCCTGAATCTCATTCTCCCGGCGCAGCCGTTTTTCCTTGCGGCCCTGCAACCAGAACACTACCCATGCTCCGCCGAAGGCTCCGGCCCCGGAGCCTATCGCGGCAACGACTAGCGACCCCAACCATCTGTCCCAGATGCTCTTGGTCTCTTTCTGAGGTTTCGAAGCAGAGCCAGAGAACGGGGCGGGGGCGGGTTGCCGTGGGGCTGTCGAAACGGATAGCGGGGTCGTCGTGAGAGAAAAACCGTCGCTCCCGCGCGTTGGTCTCGATGAAGGCGAGGAGGGACTCTTGCCGCCCGTGCGGGGTTGCGAAACTCCTTCCCGAGCCCCGAGCAGGAGCCAGAGCCCGAGGATGACCCGGCAGGCCGCCCGCATGTTTCCTCCCTCGGTTGGGATCGGTTGCGAGAATTCTAACGCAGGAGCCGTCGCCGACGAAAGGGAACCTCGGTGGAATAGTCGCCCCCTACTTGGCAGCCCGTTGGCAAAACAAAGAGATAACAGAATGCAAGTACCAACCGATAAGCCCGGGGCGCTTCAGCTGTTCGCCAACGCCGAAGATTTTCGCGGGACCGCCCTCCGTTCTGACACCGATTCCGTCCTCGAACGCTTCGAGCGCGACGATGGAGCCATATCGTATCTTCAGGGTCACCTTTGGACCAGAAAAGTAAATCTGGCGATCGGTAAGTACCATTTCTCCAATATCGACACCCTGAACTGATGTCACATCGATCGGGTGACCCCTGAATGCTCCAACGCGTGTGTAGAGTCCCGGAGCGACCCTGATGCTGAACCCCCCGGACCCACCTCCATATGATCGGATCGTTCGATTCTCGGCAAGAACTATGTTCAGGCCATGCCAGAAAGGCGTCTCTCCTTTCTCAAAGATGAAGGGCAGCGCCTTCGGCCAAGGGTCCGGGGTTCCTCCTCTTTGAATTTCAGAGACATTTGAATACACCGAAAAAGCGCCAAGATCGCCAGTCTCCTTAAGGGTCGCCAAGGGGATTTTGAAGAATGTTGCATAACCAAGTAGCGAGGCTGATTCGGATGGAGAAAGATACTTCTCGCTTGTGAACCATTCGAGGCCTTGCCGCCAGGAGGCGATAAGCGCTGCTGTCTTTTCCTCCTGCGAGCAGAATGAAGACGACCGAACCTCTTCGAGCTGTTTGTTCACAGGCTCAAGCGTGGTCGTCGCGACGGCATAGGTTTGCTCGTCATCGAGGCGCGCCCGCGGAGGCGTGGTGTGAGGAAGCGACGCCAAGGATTTTTCGAGGTGCAGTAGAGCGTCCCAAGCCAAAGGGTAGAGCTTCGACAAGCCGGCATTGTGTTTCGCCGCGCACTCCTGATGTTCAGACTTCAGGAAGCCGGCCTCCTTGCTGCAAAACCGACAGGTCGCCACTCTCGTAGTCAGTCGGCGCGGTTCAGCTATACCTGAAGCTCCCTGACGACGCCGCCACGAATGACTTTGATCATTACCCTTTCGCCCGCGTGTTTCGGTACTAGGTCCTTGAGTTGATTCTGGCTCTCCACGGCCTCACCGGCAAATTCGATTACGACGTCACCGCGCAGGAGATCGGCCCGAAATGCCGGACTCTCCTTCCTGACGGCAATGGCGATAACCCCGCGGTTACGCTCCAACCGAGCGCGCTCGTCCGGGTTTAGATCTCGTGAGTGAAGACCGAGAATAGGCTTTCCGGCTTTTATGAAATAACCGGCGGATTGGTCGTAGCGATCGACGCGATAGGGGATCTGGTGCGCCGTGGAGCCGCCGGATGTGGTGGTCGTGGCCGTTCCCGTGTAGTTGGCGTAGCCCCCAGTTCCTGTGATGCTGCCCTGCATCGTAGTTGTGGACGTGACCGGGGGATTTGGAAGCACGAGCGGGATAGATCCTGTCATCGTGTCCGTGTAGCGGCTATAGATGATCACTGCCGCAGCCCCGAGTTTCTGACCGTACTCCACAGCCTCCTTGAGGTCGGTCGCACGCCCGTTGAAGCTCGCATACCCAATGAAAGCGTAGCCGTTCTCCAACATCGCCACGGTGTCTTCGTACTGCTCGCCTCCCCGCAGGACTTGGGGTGGAGGACTTGCGTTGGAGGTTGGCGCCCTCGGAGGGCCGATAGGCGTATAGAACTTCTCGTAGGGGTTCGAAGCACAACCAACGGTGAGCAATACCAGACCGAGTGTGAAGATCGCGAGGAGTTGCGTGAGACGAGGAGAATTTCTCATAGGTCTTCCTTTTCAGTCAGAGCGGGAGGGGGTTTTCCAACCATTCTACGCCCAACCCGCTGGACGTAGCTCTGGCAGTTCTGGTCCACAGAAGGCAAGCGAGACTCCTTCGCGGGCAGGCCCAGTTCTTAAGCATTAGCTACAGCCTTTCCGCTCGGTCTTGTCCTTGAGCCTCGCCGCTTCGATCGTTTGCCACTGCATATTCGACGGCTCGTCGCGCCCGCCGCAGGCCAGCGGCTTGATGTGATCCACCACGTGGCCGGACCAGCCGTGCGGGTGTCCGGTCCGACGCATGAAGTCTTCCTTGGCTCTCTCGCTCCGGGCGATCTTCTGATGGGAGTTCCGCGGGCAGGTCGAGCAGTAGGTCTTCGAGTGATGTCCTGTCGTGCCGCCCGCCGTCGTCGTGTGGCTCGGGTTGGTCTTCGGGCGGGTGGTGCCGGTTCCGTAGTGCGTCCCGCCGTGGCTGGCATTCCCGGAGGAGATGCCCTTCGACCGTGGAGGGTAGGTGCCCGGCTTCGGAACGGCGCTCGGACGGCTCCATGTGATCGAGTGTCCCGTCCCGGCGGAGGTCGAGGCGGACGGACGCTCTGTAGTCGTGTGGGGCGCGGACTTGACGCGGTGAGTAGCCGCCCACTCGGAAAGATCCGAATGGCCCGTTCCCGAAACGTCGATGGGACCGTACCCGGCACCCGTGGACGGTGAGGCGGTTCCCGGCGCGCTCCGGTAGTGGGGCGAGACATAGGTGCCGTCCTTCCGAGTGTAGCCGTGGACGTAAATCGAATGAGAGCCCGAGCTGTGGGAGGAGTGGGACGAGTGCGACGAGGAATGACTCTTCTGTGCCAGCGCCGTCCCGGCGCAGAGCAAGAGCCAGAGCCCGAGGATCACCCGGCAGGCGGTCCGCATGTTTCCTCCCTTGGTCTGAATCGGTTGGAGAAATTCTACGCCGGGTTACGCGGACTGGAGCCTGATGCGATTTACCTATACCTGATGGCTGTTCCTCTCAGCTGCCAGGTCGCGGATGGGCGGTCACCGCGATTCGGTGCCCGAGGAGCTGTCAGATCCACCGCCGGAAGCGGTAACGGGTCGGGTGGAGGATTTGAGCAAAGCCAAGGAAGGGAGGAAATCATGCCTCCCCCAAGGGGTTCAAGCAAGCATCTCGGCCTCGATCCAGAGCCGTTGCCCTATGTTGTCGTAGGTGATCGTCACTCTGTCCATCGGCTCGGAGAAGAGATCGCCGGTTGGGAGTCTCAGAGTGACGAAGAACTGATTGCAGTCTTCCACCTTGGCTTCGCTGAGCCCGCCTCGCCTGACCCCCCGGCTAACCTCGACGCGGGTAAGGCTCACAGTACGTCCCTTCCACCGCAGGATCTCGTACACCTTCGACTGCCGAGTTGAAATGAGTTCCGCGAATTGCTTTTCCGAGGCGATCTTGGTCTCGGCCCCGTCTCTAACGTAGGAGGGTCCCGCAAAGTGAGGCCGGTCCGCGCTGCCCCAGATGACGATCGCTAGGAACTGGTCAGGCCTTGAGCCGAGGATTTTCGGGAGGTACTTGATCGGAGGATAGGCCCGGGTGATCTGGTCGGAAATGGTTTTCTGGAGGCTCTCAAGGTTCTGGTCCGGCTGAACGCTCCCGTTGTTGTAGACGGGCACGAAGAGAACGCCGGGTGCGTCGATCGGAAGTGAATTCGCGAAAGCGACTGCTGTCTTCAGGCAGTCCTTGATGTCTGATCTGGCCTTCCGCTCCACGAACGGGTTCTCGAAGTCACGGAGTCGGCTATGCAGGTCTGCATCACTTAGTTCGATCATCTGGAAACGATGACACGGCTGCCCTACGTGTCAAGCTCCAGGCCGCTGGGCCAGTGGTAAAATCAGGACCCATCAGGCGCGTCTCTAGTTCCCGCACCGTCCGTGGAAAGGGTCGAAACTCGGCGACCTTCGAAGCCGGGGATCTCCTTCGCGATCTGCGGGCGGGGACAAGCCGTTCCGGGTCCTCGGGCCGAGTAATGAGGAAGAATTGAAGATAGGACTTGCCGCCCGGATTGTCTGGCGATTCCTCTGGGGAAAAAGAGGTCTTGATATCAGATGCAGAATGCTTGCCGCCGATCGCCTCCTAGCCGAGCACCCAAACGCAGACAACGAAGAAGTGAGGGCTTTCGTGCTCGGCTTGCTGCCTCTCGATCTTGGATATCGTCTGCCGGTTGTGGCGGACTTAATCTCACTCGTCATCGGGGGGGGTCTCATCGTCGCGGCTCCGAGTTGGCTCGTGAGTGGCTGGCTCCACAAACAGTCACTAGGGTCCGAGGCGACAAGTCTGGTCGTGCTCGTCTTGCAGTGGCTTTCGTTCTACGGTGTGGTTGCGGTTCTCGCCGCCTTGGCTGTTGCCGGCTATGCAGCTTACGATTATTCGAGGCGGCTCACCGCCGCATCATGACGGAGACGATGATCCGGCGGCGCTCCGTGTCAAGAAGAGAGCCCTCCGCTCTCCGGGTTCTCTCCGGGTTCCCTCCTCAGTCGGTGGAAGTCGAGGGCAGAGCGGACGGGGCAAAACCCCTGAGAAATCTGCCGTGGACTGTCGTGGGCTCCCCACGGCTCACGCCTGAAAAGCCCTTTTAAGCCGGTGGTCGTGGGTTCGAGTCCCACGCGGCCCACCAAATCCCGGCTCAAAAATGGGCGCCTATCCCGGCGTTGAGCAGGACGACGAGCTGCCGTGGCCGGTAGGGGATGTAGTTAAGGTCGGACTCCGCGACCCCAACGGTGCACGAAGACGCTGCCACCGCGGTCCTGGTCCGGGTAACCGTCGTGATAGGCCTCTTCGAAGCGCGAAAAGCCGGCGGCAACGTCCACCGGCCAGCCCGTCGCCTTTCGTGTCACGACGGTGTCGAAGCCAAAGTAGTCCATGTCGTTGTCGCCGGTGCTGGAAGGGATGCCTTTCGAGCGCTCGAGCGAGCCTTGGACGTAGCGCACACGGAAGCGGTCGCTTGAGAAGCTTACCGTTCCCGCGGCGAACTTGTGGCCGTTGGGATCGCGGGCGCCTCCGGTCAGGAACGAGCCGATTCCTCCTCCGACCCACACCGATACTTGCTGCGCCGGCGCGAAGATCGCCGGGAGCAGCAGCCCCAGCAAGAGCACTCCTGAACGACAAACGTATTGCGTTCCGACATTCCTTCAGTGCGCTTGTTGTTCGAGCTTGCGCGCGACCTTTCGAAGGTCCTGCACGAAGGCCTTCTTGGCCAGGCGCCTTGCGGCGTCGTCCGGCGCGCGGAGGATGGAAGAAGGGTGGACTGTGGCGGTGACGAACGGGGCGAGATCCGACTTTACGAAGGATCCCCGGCTCTTCATCACGCGGAGGGATGGACCCAGAAGAGCCTGCGCCGCCGTCGCGCCCAGGCAGACCAGAACCCTTGGCTTGATCAGAGCGAGCTCTGCGTCGAGCCAGGGGCGGCACGCGGCGATCTCTGCCGCATTGGGCTTCTGGTGGATGCGCTTCTTGCCTCGGGGCTCCCACTTGAAGTGCTTCACGACGTTGGTGACGTAGGCCTTCGAGCGGTCGATGCCGGCCTCCTCCAGGCAGGCATCCAGGAGTCTTCCCGCCGGACCGACGAACGGCCGCCCTTCGATGTCTTCGCGGTCGCCCGGCTGTTCCCCGACCAGGACCACCAGAGAGTCCCGCGATCCCTCGCCGAAGACTGTCTGCGTGCCTCTCTTCCAGAGGGGACAGGCGCGGCAACTCTTCGCCGCCTCCCGCAACCCGGGGAGTGTCGGTCTGTTGGGAATGAGCGGAAGAGCCGAGCCCTCAACCAGCGCTCGCTGAGCCATGGTCTTCCTGCAAGCATCGAGCGCGCCAAACAGGAAAGCGGCGCGCGGACACTCGCGCGATCTTGCCTCCTTGAGGTCAACGGTCCAGACCGAGCCACCTCTGGATCCCGTTGGCCAGCGGGTTCCCGATGGAGTCGGCGTTGACGACGAGCCAGACCATGCCGACGAGGACCGCTGTCCCGGCCCATCCAGCCACCCGGCGGCGTATCCGCTCGATACGGGAACGCGCCGGGTCCCCCGGGGGCATCAGCGCGTGGAAGAGGAGGACCAATGCCGTGGCCGATCCGAACATCCAGGCGGTCTTGACCGGCCGGCGCGCGTCGGGCCACGCAAAGGCCGGAAGGTAGCGACGCAGGTCGAGCCCTCCGGGAAGCGCATGCGAAAGCCACTCCCAGAAGTACCCCTGGCCGGCCGGCCACATGAGGTGCAGGTCGCCGCTCACCAGCAAGATGTAGGCGAGCCCGAGGAGAGTGAGCAGCACGAAAACGACCCGATACACCCGGACGTTGATCAGGACATGAAGCGAGCGCGCCAACGGCAGGGCGAGCAGGGGGACGAGCGGAGTCAGATACCTCCCCGGCGGGCACCAGAGCCCTCCCCATTCCTTGAAGGCAGAGATCATGACGAGATAGGGAACGCTCAGGAACGCGAGCCAGGCGAGCTGGCGGTGCTCGGCGCTCTTGCCGGACCGGAGCATCGCCGAGAGACCCACGAACACGAGCAGGTAGACCGGTGAATGAACCAGAAGACCCCACTGCTGGTCGAAGAGGAGGCCCATCGCTCCGCTGGCGGTGAGTGCCAGATCGTGTCCGCCGTTCCAGGGCCAATGGAACAGGTTACCCGTCTCCCCGCCGGCGCGATATCGGATGTCGGGCAGCCACTTGCCCGTCAGGAAATGGCCATACCCGGCGATGGCCACGGCCGAGAGCAGCACGGGGACGACCAGGAACGCCGCCGTGGCCGCGCGCCGCGCTCCGGAGGACTTCGCGAAACGTTGAGATCGCCACCACGCTACGGCTCCGTAGACGCCCAGAGCGGCCGCGATCGTTCCGCAGCGCCAGGAGAGCCACGGAATGTAGGCCACGCAGATCCCGGCCAGCGCGAGCTGCCAAGGGCGGTTGGCTCCCCATCCCACCGAGAACCGCCGGAACGCGTAGAGGATCAGGAGACTCGCAGGCAACTCGGTGAAGAGCAGGGTCGAATAGCACATGAGCGGGGCGCTGAAGCTCATCGCGGCCCAGACCATCCACGCGACGCGAACGTCGCCGGTGGCCTGGAAGGCCAGGAGAAATATGTTGACCGCGACCAGCGAAGCCAGGAGACACATGAAGACGACGGTCGCAGGCCACCAGAGATGAAACCAGGAGCCGACGATCCACGCCGGAACGATCAGGATTCCGAGCCCCGGAGCATGGTAGGAGTACATCTCCGACGGCGGGCGCGCGGGCGAGACGATCAGGTGGGGAGGAAGCGGATAGGGCGCGCTCTGGCCGGTGAAACCCCGCGGACGCGGGGCGCGCGAATAGAAGAAGTCTTCGTCGCGGTCGGCGAAGTTGTTGGCCACATCCAGGTCGCCGTCCTTGACGAGGCTGATCGCGTCCATCAGGTAGAACGGCTGATCCCCTGTGGGCGGGCTGCTCGTCCTCAGGAGCGAAGGGACGAGCGACAGGTAGGCAAGAAACGCGAAGGCGGCGAGAAGCAGAAGCGACCGCAGCCGGACTCTCAGATCCGGCAGGTCGCTTTCGCTGGAGAACGCCAGATCAGCGGGAGTCGGCCAGAGCGGGCGGGGCACCTCCGAGGCCTCTAACTACCGGGCATCCGGGAATTGTTGGCAGACGAAGGGAACCCCCATGACTCCTCCCGCACGAAAGACGACCTCAGCGCTTCCAGGCATTCTACCCGCCCGTTCCCGCGACTCCCGGAGGCGCGCCAGTCCGCGGGCGTCTTGCGCACAATTCTTGCGGGCAACCCGCGGGGAGCTTTCTCGGAGCCCTCGTTCGTCCGCTTGAAAGGAAGGCTGCTCAGCCAGAAGGGGTCATGAATGACTCACAGGATTAGCGTGCCGCCTATCACACGCGTGACCCACGGCGCGACCCCCGCTCTACTCACTGACGGCCGAAGCCTCTCCTCTGAGAAAAAAAAAGGCGGGGATTTCTCCCCGCCTGCCATCTCTTGACTTCTTATCGCTCTTTCACAGTCCGAACTTGAGGTGGTGGACAAACCAACGAAAGGACACAATCACTGAACGGGGCGAACCCATTGGACGTCGTAAGACAGCTCTTGATTTGTTCCAGTAGCGTGCAATCAGGACTAACTGCTGGAGCTGGGCCTGGGGGGCCGGCCGGGCCCTGAATGCCTTGCGGCCCTTGAGGCCCGGTAGCTCCCGTCGCTCCCGTGTCACCCTTGAGACCTTGAGGGCCTTGTGGTCCCGTCGCTCCCGCCGCTCCGGTGTCACCCTTCGCACCCTGCGGCCCCGCCGATCCTTCGGGTCCCTGCGGCCCGATCGCTCCGGCCGCTCCCGCCGCTCCGGTGTCACCTTTCACACCCTGCGGCCCCGCCGGTCCTTCCGGTCCCTGTGGCCCGATCGCTCCGGCCGCTCCCGCCGCTCCGGTGTCACCCTTCACACCCTGCGGCCCCGCCGGTCCTTCGGGTCCTTGCGGCCCCGTCGCTCCCGCTACTCCTGCCGCTCCGGTGTCACCCTTCTCACCTTGCGGCCCCGCCGGACCGGAGACTGCAGGATCATCAACGAAGTAACCCAGCAGATCGACTGTCACGTCAGCCTTTGCGCCCATGACAGCGACTGAGATCTCGTCCTTGGTCAGAACAATCGCGTCCTGCTGCTTCGCAGGCACCCCCGGACCATACCAGCCAAACCAGGTCGGTGTAGCCGAGGCTGTCGCGACACCAAAAGCGCCGGCCACTGGACTCGTCTCAGCGTTGTAAACCTTTACGAGCACGCTTAAACCCGCCAGCGGTTGCGGAAGCGCACGCGCGTCCCCGTCCACCGCACTGCGATTCTCGAGAGCGCAAGGGTTCGTCTTCCCGATCCCGGACACTGAATACGTTCGAGTCTCGTTAACAAACGCCGGGCCGCTGTAGGGCGCCTCGAGGTTCTCGGCGGCGCGGGTATCCACCAACCGGCAAGGCACGATCTCCTGATACAGAAGCCGGTGAACCGCGCCATCAAAATCAACCTGCGCTTTGACCTTCAGACCCGTGATCTCCATCGTGGGCCGAACGGCCAGCTCGCTAGATGCCTGCGCTACTAACCCGGTAGAACACAGAAGAAGAAGAAGAGCTGTAAGAATACGGTTCATTGTGGTTTTCCTTTCTCTTACTGTTGGCGTCAGCCACAGTTGTGTGGGTGATGAAGATGTCCTGTTCTTACGCAATGACGATGATGCTGTGTTCTTCATAATGTAAGACCTGATGACCTCAGGCGCCATTAGAGCAGGCGGGGCAACTCCATGTCTATTGGACATTAGTCATTGGACGTTGGTCGGGTGACGTAAGTGCAACCTGCGGCCGGTCTCGTGGGCGAGGGTCCTGCGCCGTCAGACGCCGGGCGGGCGAACGCAGACTATGCGTGTGAGGAGCCGCAGGGTCTTGTATGAGCCTGCGGAGGATGAAGTGTCAGTGCAGCATATGGAGGGTGGAGCCCTCAGGGAGGGAAGCAACCGAGTCGCAAGACGCGGCCGCTGGTTGACGGTTGGGCGTCAGTTCCCGGAAGCCGCTGGATGAAGCCACGTAGCAGCGGCCGCCGCGGGGTCTTTGGCACGCAGCTGTGGGTCGTGAGGCTGGGTCTGGGCTCGGCCGGGCGGGTCACGGCGCGGCGCTGTCCCGATTACAAACCCTTCCAGTGGGAGAGGAGGGCAGAGGAAAGGAGGAGACCATCTCCTCCAGGAAGTCGCTGGTCTGAGGTCGGCCCTCCTCAGGAGCTGAGACGGTCGAGCGGCGCGCCGGTCCGTATCGCCGCCGGGTCAGCCTGACGCCGTTGCGCCCAGTTCGGATTGACCAGGAAGAGACCGAGCTGCAGCCTGTCAGAGAAGCCGAGCTTGCGAAAGATCGCCGTCAGGTGCGCCTTGACCGTGCCCTCGCCGACCCGGAGCCGGCTCGCGATCTCCTTGTTGCTTGCGCCGGCACCGATCAGGAAGGCGATCTCGTGCTCGCGCGGTGTCAACAGGGCCAACCGGCTATCGGACTTCTGACGTTGGTCCAGCTCATTCCCTCGCGACGCGTACTCCTCCAGGAGTCGTGCAATAAGCTTGCGTTCCGCCCAGATCTCTCCGTCATGGACCCTGTCCACGATCCGTCGAAGAAGCTGCGGTTCGATGTTCTTGTTGCAGTATCCCCTGGCGCCGGCTTTCAGCACCCGGATCCCCTCCTCTTCGTTGGGAGAGGAGCAGAACAGGACCACCTTCGCATTCGGGGCGAGGCCGCGGACGATCGGACCGTCGCCGATTCCGGCGGCGCCGAGCAGGTCGAGATCGAGGAGAAGGACATCGGGTGTGACCGTCGCGATCGTTCTCTCGAGGCAGGCGCGGTCGGAAGCGTCCCGAAGGGGATACCCCGCCCGGAGACCTCCCCTCCATCGGCCGCGTAGAGTTGGATCTGGGCTCGCGAGGAGCACCACGGGCGCCTTGGCCTCTACCCGGTTGGCGGGGCTCTTTGCGCTGGCGACGTTCCATCCGAATCGCTGGGCTCGCGGGGAACAGGCCACGCTGCTCATCCTCGGGATCCTCCTTTACGGTTTACGACCCACGAAGAACGCTGAGCCTCCGCCAGTGAACAACATGGTGCGTAGGACAAATCTCCGCCCGGGAGGTACCCGCCGATGTCTCTTGATTGTCTCATTGCGTCTCCAGTTATACCCTAGAGCAACACTTGTGCCCGATTACCACAAAAACTGTTCGCAAACTTGGCAAGACTCTAGACGATAGTCTAAGCCTCTCGCTGCAAGAGAGATAGAAGGGTACGGTTGACGAGCGGCGCCCAACGAAGACTAAATCCTGAAAAGGGCCGCCTGACACTGTTTTTACATTGGGAGGTTTTGCCTAGCCGAATTCTGCCCGATCTCGTGAGTTTCTTACCCGAATCGAGGCAGCCTGCGGGCCTCAGATCACTGAGGGTACCCGATCCGTCTCACGGTGGTGTCAGGAGGTCCGCACGCCTCCGCGCGTCGCCGCCTCGGAACCCACGGGCACGGCTTGGATCTCTCGGCCGCTCTCGCCTCCCATCAAGCGCTTGAGCGGCCTGGAAAAAAGAAGAAGGATCAGCCCGGCAGCGCCCGTCACCTTGGCGACGGCGGCAAACATCTCTCCGACCGACATCCCTGCGTATCCGCCCCCGGCAAGCCCCGCGATCAGGTTGCCGAGCGCGGTCCCCATGAACCAGGTCCCCATCAATTGACCGACCAGGCGGCGAGGGGCGAGCTTCGTCACGCTGCTCAGACCGACCGGGCTCAAGCATAGCTCTCCCACCGTGTGCAGGAAGTAGGTCGCGACCAGCCACATCGGGGAGACCCTCGCGCCGCCGCGGGTGAATGTTGCGCCCCACGCGAGCACGAGAAAGCCGGATGCGAGAAGGAGAAGGCCATAACCCATCTTGGTGGGAGTCGAAGGCTCCCGCGACCTGAGCCAGACCCAGAGGGCCCCGACGACAGGAGCGAAGACGATGATGAAGACCGGGTTGACCGATTGGAGCCACGAAGTGGGCATCTCCCAATGCCCGATCATGCGATTGGTCAGTCGCTCGGCGAAGAGGTTCATCGAGGACCCGGCCTGCTCGTACCCGGACCAGAAGAGGACCGCGGCGAGGAAGAAGACGAAGATCAGGACAACGCGCTTCTTCTCCGGTACGGACAGTTTGCCGAAGAGAAGCACGGAGGCGAAATACAGCACGGCGAGGACGGCCATGAAGAAGCCCGTGCTTTGCGCCACCTGGAGGAGAGTCAGATGCAGAAGCCCCAAGATCATGAGCCCGGCGAGAAGAGCGAGCACGAGCGCGATCGTCGCGATCCCGACGGCCATCCGTCGCAGAGCGACCCGGTCTCCGGGCTCGGCCGCGCGAAGTCCCGCCGCGCCGAGGTACTTTCCGCCGAGCCGGTACTGCACGAGGCCGAGTACCATGCCGACTCCCGCCGCCCCGAAGCCCAGGTGCCAGTTGATCTTCTCGCCGAGGAACCCGCAGATGATCGGCCCGAAGAGCGCGCCCGTGTTGATGCCCGAGTAAAAGATCGAGAAGCCGGCATCCCGCCGTGCTCCCCCTTCGGGATAGAGGTCGCCCACCATCGCGCTGACGTTGGGTTTGAGCAGTCCCGTTCCGACGACGATCAGGCAGAGACCCAGATAGAAGGTCGGCACCGTTGGCAGCGCCATGCTGAAATGTCCCGCCGCAATGATGCATCCCCCGAGGAAGACCGCCCGGCGTTGGCCGAGAATCCTGTCGGCGATCCACCCGCCGGGTAGCGCCATCAGATAGACCATCCCGACGTACAGGCCATAGATCGCGGAGGCCGTCCGGTCGCTCATGCCGAAGCCGCCGGTCGCGACGGCATTGACCAGGAAGAGCAGAAGGATGCCTCGCATCCCGTAGTAGCTGAAGCGCTCCCACATCTCCGTAAAGAAGAGCGTGGAGAGGCCGCGCGGGTGTCCGAACCACTGCTTGTCGCTCGCCCGCGCCTGACTCGTCATACCCGGTATCGGCTCCTTCGCTCGTTGTTCGAGGACAGGCTACCAGAGATGAGCGCGTGAACCTCAGTCCGGGATAATGAGCTGCGTGAACATCCCTGCCTTTCTCGGTCCGCTCGCGCTGGTCTTTCTGGCGGCCCTGGCGGCGGCCTACGTGTTGAACCGGCTGCGCCTGCCCCCCCTGATCGGCTACCTGCTTGCGGGCGTCCTGCTGGGGCCTCACGGGCTCGGCTTCGTCAAGGACGTGGGCACCGTCGAGGCCCTCGCGCAGGTCGGCG
>WNGB01003091.1_pt1 | contig 26780 bp, 14 predicted proteins | sample 5400681 | NCBI WGS metagenome assembly WNGB01 (sample SAMN13153367, study PRJNA577476) | soil metagenome | isolation source: 115 cm soil or saprolite under grassland replicate 2 | place: USA:California | collected 2016-06-15
GGGCCCGAGGACGGGCCTGCGCTCGCGGCGCTGCTCCAGCGGGCCGTCGAAGGCGAGCTTCACTCGGTCGTCTTCGCCCTGCCAGCGGGTCACACCTGGCCGCTGCCCTTGTACGAGCTCGCTCTACTGACGGGGACCTCAGGTCCAATCGGAGTTCGATATCTACGCGGCCGGCGATCTGACCCAGTTTTCCGCTCAAGCAGGGTGGGATCGCGACCCAGCAGGCGGACACCGCCGCCGCCAGCATCGCCGCCCAGGTTGGGGCAGAAGTCGAGCCGACGCCATTCCGGCCGGTCCTGCGCGGTCTGATGCTTACCGGCAGCGCCCCCCCGCTACCTCCGCGCCAAGCTGGGAACGGCCGACTCGACCGCTGACACCGAGCCCCTCTGGTGGCCGCCGGCGAAGATCGTCGGCCGGCGCCTCGCTCCCTTCCTCGCCGCGCAGTTGGGACTGTCGGACACGCCCAGTTGGGACTGTCGGACACGCCACCGCGGGCAGGCCGCCGAGGACGTCTCGGTCGAGGTCGAGGTTGAGGTCGAGCTCAGCCCGCGCGACCAGACGCCCTCGCCGGACGGCTGACGAACACGCCTCGCCAGCAAGAGGCGACACTCGGAACCAGCGCGCCTGGGCAATGCTGGCGCTGGGCCTCGCGGTTGCGCTTGACCACCTTCACCAGCACCAAGCAATAGGCTGGCCCCGCAACGAAGTCCGTTCGCCTTGAAGCTCCTCGCCTCGCGCGCATCGCGCGTTGGTGGGTTGCGGGCTCAGGCCTGAACCTAAGTGCAGGGCCAGTTCAGAACATCCTACGCCGTTTCGGGCGTGCGCGCGGTTAAGGCTTCGTCCCGATCCTCAACCACTTGCGGATCTTGGCGATCAGGCTGGTCATAGAGCGAGTCTACGCCGTTTCGCCAATCGAATCGCGAATCTCCGAGGAGGAGCCCTTTCAGCTCGCTAGTGATCTCAGTCAGCTTCGGGCGGGTCAGGACGTCGCCCGGTTGGCTGATGCCTGAATCGAGGTTTGGGGGAGGTGTCCGACTCGAATCACTTGAGGACGGAGAGCACCGGGAAGGTTGCGTAGCGGGCGAGGATGGTCGGGATTCGGCTTACCTGAACGCGCGTCCGGCCGGCATCCGCTTGCCGTAGCGATGGACGACCTCGCTGCGTCGCTGCTCGTAGATCGCTTGAGTGCGGTGCCAGGTCGGCATCGTCTCCGCGATGATGTCCTGAGATTCGATGACGCTGAAGCCCTGGCGGCGAAAGAGTGCCGGTCAGTCGGTGACGAGCTCCTCGCCGCGGTGGTAGAGGACCGCTCTGAGCGTGTGATTGTCTGTCGGCGGCGGATTCGTGTGCAGGGCGAGGTCGGAAAAGCCGATGCGGCCGTCCGGGCGCAGCACCCGATGAAGCTCGCGTACGAATCACTCCTTGTCGGTCTCGCTGACGCAGATGTCGCCTGCCGCCTCCAGGCAGACGATCGCGTCGAACGACCAGTCCGGGGAATCGAGCGCCCGCGCGTCTCCCCTGAGGATCCTCACCCGGTCTGACATTTGCCGCTGCTCGATCAGTAGCCGTCCCTGCCGGATCTGCTCGCTGCTGATGTTGACCGCCGTGATCTCGTAGCGGTAGCGCTCGGCGATCCGTGCCGCCGGCGCAGCGAGGCCGCAGCCGACATCGAGGATCTGCTGTTCGCCGCGCAGGCGCGCCATCTTGGCGACCGGATCGGTGTGCGCGTCGAGCGCCTGCGCCAGTGTCTCGGAGCCGGTGCGGAAGTAGCCGAAGTGGAAGCTATCGCCGTAGAAGAGACGCCCCTCGTCCGTGATCAGATCGAAGTAGGCGGCGACACCACCAGCCGTCCGCCTGTGCCTGAGCATGACCGGCAGCGCCATCCGTGTCGCCGCGCTCAGCTTGCGCACGCACGCGGCTGGCCCCTGCTCATGCCAAGTAGTTACGAAGACTCTGGCGGGCATCCCTCTGTTAGTCAGAGCCTATCCCTGCAAGCGGCGCCGGCTTCCGCAGGCTGGCCCCGGGCGACTCACTTGACCTCCGGTGCGAAGGTCACGACGGGCAACGAGACGCAACGAGAACGGCCGAAACCTGCGGTGCCCGCAACGGCTCAGCGGCGACTCGATCCCGAGGAGGGAGTCTTGTTCGTGATCGACGGCGCACGCTCGCCTCAGCGCATGGACTCGAGGGCTACAGCGACATCACCGGCAAGTCCGTCGCACCGGGATCGTCGCAGGGTCTGAACCGCGCAAGGGGTGTCCCGCTGTTGTGACACGGAGGTATTCAGTGACGTATGAAGTACGCAAATGCGTGCAGTGCTTGGAGCGATCGTCGTCTCAGGGCTGGTCGCTCTGCCGGCCCCCTCACAGCGTCTGCTGGTCGCAGGGCCTGTGCTGGCTGGACCGCGAGTGATCTGGGGAGAGCAGGACGGAAACCTGAGCGTGCTGCGGGGATGGCCCGATGCCGCGCCCTTGTGGCAGAGCGCGACGAGCACGTTCGCGGGGCCGCTGGCCGGCTCGACCGGCATCGTCGCGTTCGCGCGCAGCTTCGACCCGTGTGCGGGGCAGCCGGGGGTCGCCTGCCCGGTCGAGACGCAGGCTCTGGCTGGGCGACCGCACGGGTCGCTGCGACCGCTCGCGCCGTCGGAACGTTGTTCGGCCGCGGCCGGCAGGCGGCGCTTGGCGGTGTCGGGTTCGTTGGTCGCGTTCTTTGCCCTGGGCTGCGACTCGGCGGCCGGCACGGTCACGGTTCGGAGCGGCTCCCGTACGGTCCTGCGCCGCGAGCGCGCCGGGTGCTGCGATCTCGCGCTGGCAGGCCGCTTCCTCGCTTGGCGGAGTGGGGGCGGGATCGCCGTGGTCGATGTGGACAGCGGGCAGCGCGCGTTCACGGCCGCGGCGCCGGCCGGTCAGTCGATCGAAGGATTCGACGTGCAGGCAGACGGCACGCTGGCTTTCGCCTTCGGTCGCGGCTCCGACGGCATCGCCACCCTCGCCTGGCGTCGTGCGGACGAGCGGGGCGACAGGAAGCTCGGGTTCAGGATCGTCGTTCCCGTCGGCGGGCCCCTGCTGCGCCTGGTCGGCGATCGGCTGGTGGCGGAGCGGCGCACCCAGACCGGCAGCGAGCTGGTCGTCGCCGGTCTACGTGGTGGCGTGCGCACGCTCGCCCGCTTCACCCATAGGCTGGAGCCGGTCGGCGGCTTCGACGCGACCACCGAGCGTGTCACGTGGGCGTCGCGAGCGATCACCTCCACCCGGGTCGACTGTCCGCCCAACGGCCAGGGACGACCCTGCGTGCTGCTCAAGAGCGGCATCGAGACCGTCTGGCTCGCCCGGCTTGCGTCCGGCGCGCCGCGGCCGATCGCACGCTGGGCGTTTCGGGACGTGCCCTAGGCCCACCCAGGCGCGTCCCGGATGGGGCAACACGGGGGGGCAACCAGACCCACCGAGAACCACCGAAACCCGCGGCCGCGAAACGGCTCAAAGCCCACGCTTCTCAAGCTAGGCCGAGGTCCACCGAAGCCTCAGCCCGCTTCTCTTAATCCCAAGGTCGAAGGTTCGAATCCTTCACGGCCCATTCGTTGTTGTGGTCCCGACAATGTCCTGTCGCCTGTTCCGTCCCCGGCAGAGAGCACCGTCGTGGCCGAGGGTTCAGGAATGTCCCTTGGACTGCTGTCGCCCTTTGGTTGAAAGGCGACGGCTCGTCAGATCATGGTTTTGAAGACGACCGGTTAGGGCAACTCGTCCGGACTAGCCTTTCCTCGTCACGCGCCCGGAGTCGAGCAGGCGGTTGCGGTCGCGAGGCGGGAGCAGCGCAAGCTGTGTCGACACATCGTTCATCTGCCAGCAAGGGTGGTCCGAGCCGTTGACGATAGCGGCGAGCAACCGCCTAAGAATCGTGCGCGCCGACGAGCTATCGTGGCGCACCCGCTGCGACGGGACAGCGAGCGTCCCAATTGTGCGTGAGGCGTGCACGCTTCCCCACACCCGGTAGCTCGTCCTAGCCAGCGCCATGTCAAACTCCCTTTGCTCTCGGCCGCCCTGTGCGACCCGGGTGAGATCAAGCTATGGAGTCGAATGTCGCGGCACATCGGTACGACTGCCGGGCTGCGCGAAGTCGCGGCTTTCGTGAAGACGATCGTCCGCCCGTCCGGTGAGGATCGCCTTGCTCAGCCGCCGCGACGGCAAGCAGGAGATTTACGTCGTGGACGCGGACGGGAGCGGGCTGCGGAACCTGACGCGCAGCCCGGAGCACGAGTTCGCTCCCGCCTGGCTGCCCGCTCCCGTCGGCGTTCATGACGAAGACATCGCCCCTCGCCCACACAGGCCCGCTGCTGTGCGTGTACGCGATCTTGAAGTCCGCCTGCGCAGAGACCGCCGCACGGCGAGACCCCGTAGCCGAGCTTGTCAGGAGGAGCGCGGCGAGCACTAGAGCGATGCCTGGACCGATCGCCTGCCGCCGCCGATTCCGCTTCACACGACCCTCCTTGTAGCAGGAGCATCTTGCTGCGCGGGCAGATGCTACCCCAGGTACGGCGCAAAAAAGGACTAGAGGCTCGCCCCGACTGGCAGGCCAGACCTAGACAATGAACGCGTCCTCCAGTCGCTTCCGGCACACATGCGCGACGATGCTCTTCCGCCACGGGCTGAACGCAAGCAAGAGCAGATGTGGCTCGGGCATCACTCGCCGGCGTCCACCCTCGCGACTTACGTTCACCTGCTCGCCGACGATCTGCCTGACCACGAGTTTTTCGGCGTGATTACGGATCCGACCAGCGATCAACGAGCGGCTGAGGATGAGACCGGAGATCCCGGCGCCTCGGAGCCTCCGATTTTGACACCGGGGGCTTCGGTGCGGAGTCTGTAGTGGCCCTTACGCACGCCTTGAATCTCGCCGCGCTCCGCCATGCCGGCCACGGCAACCTCCAGCGCGTGGATCGAACCCGGGCCGTGGGTCAGCCATCCCCGCCCGATGAGAGCCCGCCGGATTTCGACGAGCTTCAGCTCGAGATCCGGCGCTTCGCTTAAAAAGGCGAGGACGGCCTCTCGTTTGGTGGCGGCTTCTCGATTGCCACAACCCGCAGGTGCCGCGGTGTAGACGGAGACTACAACGACACGTGCGCCGTTTCCCACGTTCGCAGTGGACGAGCGCGAAGTCGCGGCAGTGCTTGCGCGAGGTGGAGAGGCCGCCTGCGGGGGCGGCCTCTCTGCTTCGCTCCCAACTTTGCGTGGATTCAGCCGGCTGTCGAGTAGAACGCGTCGCTCAGCGGGTGGAACGGGTCGGTCCCGGTCGCCTGGACGAAGAACGGCGTGAAGGTGTTTCCGAAGTTGTCGAGGCCCTCGTAGTCGCCCACGAAGTAGCCGCGGGCATATGGGGCCGTTCGCATGTTGAAGGACACAGGCGTAAGCCGGTTCTCGTCGCTGAAGTGCGCGCTGTCGAACGGATCGCCGGGATGGTGGTGCACGATCCAGTAGTCGGTGGACAGTGCCGCGTCGCCGGCGGTGTCGTTGCGGAAGTCGTAGTACGTCACGGCGACGTCACCGTTGGCCGCCACGTGGACCGAGGCGGTAAACGCCTGCACGCCAGGCGTCGTGTGGTTGACCTTGACCGGCGCCGACCACGTATGGCCGCCGTCGGTCGAACGTGAGATCAGGATGGTGTCGTCGACTGGATTGCCGAGGACGGTCGCCGACCGGTGCGACTGCCAGACCGCGTACATGGTGCCTGGCGAGCCCGAATTCGGATCCACTGCGAAGTCGGGGAGGATGTCGCCGGTCCGGACCAGCAGGCATGGCGTCGATGGGGTGTTGTCCCCGAGACAGTTGACCGGTTCGGGATCGCGGACGCCTGCGTCGCCCATGTTGGCGATGACCGTGAGATTCGACGACCAAGTCGTGCCCTTGTCGGCTGAGAAGATGACCGCGGCGTTGTCGCCTCGCTGGATGCCCTGACCGTTGGCTCCGGTGAAGTAAGTGAAGCCGTCGACCAGCGTCCCGTTGGGCAGCACCACGATCTGGTTGCCGATCGTCTGCGTCCGCCCGGCGTGGGGAGCGAAGATCGGTCGCGCCGTCTCCCAGCTCGCGCCGTTGTTCGTGCTGCGGGCGAACCATACTGGCCCGCGGAAGGCGGGCGCGTGCGCGTACGCCTGGGGCGGCGTCAGCGGGTTGTTGTTGGGCGACTCGATGCGGTCCCAGACGGCGTAGACGTTGCCCGGAGTGACAGGATCGGCCGTGATCGACTCCTTGTCGTTGAACAGGTTCGCGAGCGGTCCGGAGTTGGAGTTGTCTTCACGGAGCGTGATCGGCGGGCTCCAGTGCAGCCCGCCGTCGAGCGACCGGCTCACCAGCACGGCGTTGTGTGCCGTCGATCGGTCGAACGAGATGCTGATCGCGTGCAGCGTCCCGAGACCGTTCGCCGGCCTCGCCGACCACGAGAGCCACGGATCCGAGGACCGTTCGTAGTCGCCGCCGTTCGCAGCCGTTCCGTCGGCGCAGTTGCTGAACGCTGGCCAGCTCCTCGACCAGGTTGCCCCACCGTTGTGCGAGACGCCCGCGACCAGGCCGTGGGCCCCGCCGTCCGACCAGCGGTCCTGCTGCCAGAACGCCGCCAGATCCTGCGGGTCCTGCGGATTGACCTCGATCCACGGCTCGACCTCGGTATCCGGGAAGTTGACCGGGGCCACCTCGGTCGCGGTATGGAACGCCTCACCAGGGCCGCCGCAGCCGGCCGCGAACGGGGTGGAGCCTCCGCTCGCGAGCGTCGGTCCCGTGACTACATACGTGTTCGCGCCTGCAGTCCCGACTGCGATGCACACGGTCAGTGCTGCCAACGCCACCAAGCGCATCAGCTTCGTCATTGCCCCTCCCTTCCAATACACGCCGGTCGACCATCGGCGTCGATAGAGGGCCTATACCCGACCGAACGGCCGGTCCAAACTCCTGGGAAGACGTCAAGCTCTCCGGCGGCGACTGAGCGCGCCTGCGCCATCGCCGACCGGCCACGCGGCCGGGGTACGCAGGTTTCCGAAGAGGGCACGAGGCCGGTGCAGAGAGCCGCCTCCGCATAGTGGGGGCAACGTGGGGGCAACACGACCCACCGAGATCAGCCGGGGGTCGAAGCCCGCCCGCAAGCCCGCGAAGCCGCTTGAATCCATGCTGACCGAGGCTGGCCGAAACGGGCGCCGCTTCTCTTAATCCCAAGGTCGAAGGTTCGAATCCTTCACGGCCCATCGAAGAAGCCTCTGCAAAGACACGAAACCGCGGCACCCCTTCTTCCTTGTCCAATTCGATCTGAGGGGGAGGGGGGCAACGTAGGGGGCAACATGCGCGGCCTCGTGCGCGTGTGCGCGAGACTTTTGTGTGCGGGGGCGTCCGTGTCTCACCAAGGCGCCGGCTTTATCGTCGTCCAACGCCAACTCGGCGACCTTGTATTGGGCGTCAAAAGACGAGGTCGAGCTAGATCCCCGGGACGATCGACAAGAGCTCAGCACGCATCTGTCGCCACGCGAGTGGTGCGTCGCTGGGGCCGAGCACAGCTAAGAGGGAGTCCAGATCAGCAGGCAAACAATCACCCGCGGATTCCACGGCGCTGGCCGGGGTGGAACTGCTGGGGTGGGCGGAGTATCCTCGGCTGCTAGACGCTTCCTTTCATCCGCGCCCGCTGGCAGCGCGACCTGGATTTGGGCGGTCGCGCCTGAGGGGTCCCGTCTACAGGCGACGGCATCGAGCCGGAGGAGGTGGATGCGAGATGGCGACCGCCGAGGCTTCTCGGCAGGGCATCAGTACTCCTCCGCGCAGCGCTTGGAGGCCGTTTGGCTCGAACGGTGCGCTGTGGGCACCGAAGCCGACGGTATTGGCGGCGATTGGCTGTGCCGGTGTGGCAGCCGCGGCGGCGACGGCTGCACTCGGGGTGACGAACGACGAGGTGGACCACGTGGGGATACGGGTGTTCCTCAATGATTGGCTCACGCTCAACTACATCGGCGCGGGCCTGATCGCGTGGTGGCGCCGACCGGACAGCCGCTTCGGTCTGCTGATGGTTGCTGCCGGCTTCGTCAACTTCCTCGCCACCCTGGACTGGGCGACCGCCGATGTGCCGTTTACGTTTGGGGCCGCGCTCGACCTGCTGCCGCCGCTGCTCTTCCTGCACGTGTTCCTCGCGTATCCGAGTGGCCGATTGGCCGGGAGACTCGAATTGGCGATCGTGGTGGGAGCGTATGGGGCGGGGTTCGGGCTGGGTCTGGCGCGGATGGTGCTGGGCGGGGCCGGACCCCGGAACCTGATCGAGGTCGTGAGCGAGCCCGGTGCGGTCGAGGTGGTGCGAAACATCGAGTTCATTGGAGTGAGTGCGTTCTGCCTTGCGGGGATCGGCGTTCTCGCCACTCGGCGGTGGGGTGCGGGCCGTGCGCCGCGCCGGCCGCTTGGCCCGCTCGTCGATTCGTTCGCGGTTGGGCTGGTGATGATTGCCGCGCTGTTTTCGTCCATCGTCTTCGTCGGGAGTCCCAACGACGTTGCGGCGATCGAGACGGTGCGGCGGGCTACGTTCTTCGTGGTCGGGCTCGCCCCGATCGCCTTTCTGATCGGGCTCCTGCGCTCGCGTCTCGCTGTTGGACCCGCGATCGTCTCGCTCGGGGCCGAGGCGGCTCGCGGCAACGTGGTCAATGCGCTCAGGACTGCATTGCGGGATCCGTCGCTCGAGGTCGCCTATTGGGTTGCGGAGTATGAGACGTATGCAGGCCCTGAGGGTCGAGCGATCAAGCTGCCGACGACTGATGGCAGAGCAACGACGCTAATCGACCGTGAGGACGGGACGCATGTGGCGGCGCTGGTGCATGACATCTCGCTGCGGGAGGAGCCGGAGCTGCTCGGCGCGGTCACCGCGGCCGCTGGGTTCGCGCTTGAGAACGCCCGCCTGCATGCGGAGCTGCGCGCCCGCCTGGAGGAGCTGAAAGGCTCTCGCGCCCGGATCATCGAAGCTGCGCAGACGGAACGGCAACGGCTGGAGCGCGACCTTCACGACGGGGCGCAGCAGCGGCTTGTCGCCCTTTCGCTGGAGCTCGGGTTGCTTGAGCAGCGGTTCGAGGGCGATGCGGACGCGAAGGCCGCGCTCGACCAGACGAGACGCGAGGTCACAGAGTCGCTGCGCGAGCTGCGCGAGCTCGCGCACGGGATCCATCCGGCGGTCGTAACAGGTCACGGTCTTGCGGTCGCGCTGAAGACGCTCGCGGCGCGGGCGCAGATAGCGGTGCGGCTGACGGTCGATCTGGACGGGCGTCTGCCGGAGCGACAGGAAGTCGCCGCCTACTTCGTTGTCTCCGAGAGCCTCACCAACGTCGTCAAACACGCGTGCGCGTCCTCGGCGGCCGTCGAGGTCCGACACGCGGACGGGCGACTCGTCGTCGAGATCGTCGACGACGGCATCGGCGGGGCCGACACACGCCGCGGCTCAGGTCTACGCGGCCTCGCCGATCGCGTCGAGGCGCTGGGAGGCCGTCTGCGGATCTGGAGCCCCGCAGGCGGCGGGACGCGCGTCGAGGCGGAGATCCCGTGCGCGTAGTGCTCGCCGAAGACGGCGTCCTCCTGCGCGAAGGACTTGCGCGCCTGCTCGGTGAAGCCGGGTTCGAGGTCGTCGGTCAGTGCACGACCGCCGACGATCTCCTGCTCAAGGTGCGAAGCTACTCGCCCGACGTCGCGATCGTCGACATCCGGCTGCCGCCCACCCACAAGGACGAGGGACTGCGCGCAGCGCAACAAATCCGCGCCCGCTATCCGTCGGTCGGCGTGCTCGTCCTCTCCCAGTACCTCGAGCTCGGCCTCGTCGAAGAGCTCCTGGCCGACTCGGCCGAGGGGGTCGGCTACCTGCTCAAGGACCGGGTCAGCGACGTGAAGGAGTTCGCGGCCGCCGTCCGACGCGTCGCCGAGGGCGGCTCCGCGCTCGATCCCATGATCGTGTCCCAGCTCCTCGGCCGCCGCCGCGGCGACGACCCGCTCGCGCAGGTAACCCCGCGCGAGCGCGAAGTGCTCGAGCTGATGGCCGAGGGTCGCTCAAACCAGGGCATCGCCGAGCGGCTCGTGATCACCGAGCGGGCCGTGCAGAAGCACATCACGAGCATCTTCGAGAAGCTCGGCCTGAGCGCGAGCGGCGACGACCACCGCCGCGTGCTCGCCGTGCTCGCCTTCCTGCGCTCCTAGCGCCCGTCGATCGTCGGCATCCAGACGCACCTGCCAAGTGCGTCTGGACGCACCTCAAGAGGCCAGCAGGCTCCATTGGCACTCGCCCGGCCCGCGGTCATCGTGACTGATCCAAGCGAAAGGAGCCGACACAGTGGAGACGATCGTGATCCAGAAGGAGCGGCAGGAGGGCGGCGCCGCGGTGGTGAGCGCCACGGAGGTCACCCGGCGCTTCGGCGAGGGCGACACCAGCGTGAACGCGCTTCGCGGCGTCTCGATCGAGATCGCCAGCGGCCAGCTGACCGCGGTGATGGGGCCGTCCGGCTCGGGCAAGTCAACCTTGATGCACATCCTCGCCGGCCTCGACCGACCGACGTCGGGTGGGGTCGCGATCGCCGGCATCGAGATCACGGACCTGAACGACGGGGAGCTGACGAAGCTTCGCCGCGAGCACATCGGCTTCGTCTTCCAGTTCTTCAACCTGCTGCCGATGCTGACGGCGAGGGAGAACATCGTCCTGCCGCTCGATCTGGCCGGCACGAAGTCGAAGAACGGCTGGGTCGAGGAGCTGACCGCGAAGGTCGGCCTGACGGAGCGGCTCTCGCATCGGCCGGCCGAGCTCTCGGGCGGGCAGCAGCAGCGCGTCGCGATCGCCCGCGCACTCGTCTCGCGGCCGACCGTGATGTTCGCGGACGAGCCGACGGGCAACCTCGACTCGACTACCAGCGGCGAGATCCTCGAACTGGTGCGCGAGTCGGTCTCCAACTTTGGTCAGACGACCGTGATGGTGACCCACGACGCGCAGGCGGCGGCGATCGCCGACCGCATCCTCTTCCTCGCTGACGGTTTGATCGTCAAGGACCTCGGCCCCTCGAGCGCGCGCGAGATCATCGCGGCGATCGAGGAGGTGAGCACACGATGACCAGGGTCACTCTGAAGGGCCTCCTCGGGCGTAAGTTTCGGGCAATTCTGACCGCGCTCGCCATCGTTCTCGGAGTAGCGATGGTCAGCGGGACTTACGTTCTCACTGACACGATCTCGAAGGCGTTCGACAACATCTTCTCCGGCTCGTACAAGAACACCAGCGCCGTCATCTCCGGGAAACAGATCGTCAAATTCTCCACTAGCGGCAACGCGACCGTGCCGGCGTCGGTGCTCGACAAGGTGAAGCAACTGCCCGATGTCGATGAGGCCTCCGGTCAGATCTTCGACCTGAACTCGAGCGGTGACTACGCAAAGCTGATCGACCGGAATGGAAAGGCAATCAGCGGGCAGGCGCCAACGTTCGGCTTCGGCTTTGACGGCGCTGCCTCGCGGTTCAACCCATTGACGCTGGTGGAGGGAAAGTGGGCGTCCGGCGGCGACCAGATCGTGATCGATGCGGCCACAGCCAAGGATCATCACTTCAAGGTCGGAGACCGCATCGATGTCTCCGCCCAGGGCCCGATCCGCACCTACAGAGTCACGGGCATTGCGAGGTTCGGCAACGTCGACTCGCTCGGGGGAGCGACCTTCGCGATCTTCGACGTCGCGACCGCACAGAAGCTGCTGCACAAGGAGGGGGTATTCGATGCCATCTCCGTCGCCTCGAAGCCCGACGTCTCCCCGGCGCAGCTCAAGCGTGAGATCCAGGCGGTCCTGCCGCCCTCGACGGAGGTGAAAACCGGTGCCGAGCAGGCAGAGGCGAACGCGAAGGATACGAAGGAGTTCACGAGACTGATCCAGCTGTTCCTGCTCGCCTTCGGCGGCATCGCGCTTTTCGTCGGCGCCTTCGTGATCTTCAACACGCTTTCGATCACTGTTGCCCAGCGGGCGCGCGAGTTCGCGACGCTGCGAACACTCGGCGGCTCCCGCAAGCAGGTGATGCGCTCGGTGCTGCTGGAGGGGATTGTGATCGGGGCGCTCGCCTCCCTCACGGGGCTATTCCTGGGACTGGCGCTAGCTAAGGGGATGAGCTCGGCCTTCGCCGCGCTGGGCCTCGACCTACCGAAGAGCGGAACCGTCCTCGCGACGAGAACGATCGTCGTCTCCCTCGTCCTCGGGATTGTCATCACATTGGTCGCAAGTCTCGCGCCTGCCCTACGAGCGACACGTGTTCCGCCGATCCTCGCTGTTCGTGAGGGCGCTCAACTTCCGCCCTCCCGCCTGGCCCCATTTGCACCCACGATCGCCGCCGTCACGGTTGTCGCGGGCCTCCTGCTCCTGGCCTACGCGATGTTCGTCGATGGTCTCGCCATCAAGCTGCGACTTGTCGTGCTCGCGGTCGGCCTGCTCATCCTCTTCGTCGGCGTCGCGCTCCTCTCGTCACGAATCGTGCGACCGCTCGCTGCCCTCGTGGGCGTTCCGGCCGAGCGGGCAGGGGGCGTGGCAGGCCGCCTCGCCCGCGAAAACTCAGTTCGCAACCCAGGCAGAACCGCCTCGACCGCAGCGGCCCTAATGATCGGCCTGGCGCTGATCACCGTCGTCGCCACCCTCGGAGCAGGCCTCAAGAGCGCCGACAAGGACGCCCTGAGCCAGCAGGTCCGCTCCGACTACGTCGTCACATCGAAAAACGGCTTCGATCCCTTCCCAGCAGCGGCCGGAAGCGCACTCGCAAGCGTCAACGGACTTGACACAGTCTCAGATGTCCGCAACGAACACGCACGCCTGTTCCGGAGCGACGTCACGGTCGACGGGGTCGACCCGAACACGATCACAAAGGTGTTCCAGTTCGAGTGGGAAAAGAGATCCGCCGACCCATTCAATTACCTCAGCTCGCCGCAGGGCACGCCGACCTACCTCGGGCTCACCAGCGCACTCGTCCGCAAGAAATTCGCCGACAAGCACAAGCTCGAACTCGGAGACCCGCTACGGCTTACAACACCGGACGGCAAGCACAAGGTCTTCCAAGTATTCGCGATCTTCTCGCCGCCGAAAATAGACAGCCTCGATCCCGTCCTCGCCTCAATCGTGATCACGAACGACGCCTTCGACGAAACCTTCTCCCGCCCCAAGAACATCTACACGCTCGTCAACGCCAAAGGGGGCGTCAACGACGCAACGACTGCGGCGCTGAAGCAAGCGCTGGCCCCATATCCGGACGCGAAAGTGCAAACCAAGGGGAAGTGGGTGAACGAGCGCGCCGCCGGAATCGACACGCTCCTCAACCTGCTCTACGTCCTTCTCGGCCTCTCGGTGATCGTGAGCCTGTTCGGGATGGTGAACACACTCGTTCTTTCCGTTTTCGAACGAACACGAGAGCTCGGCATGCTCCGAGCGGTGGGCATGACCCGCCGGCAGACACGGCGCATGGTCCGGCACGAGAGCGTGATCACGGCCTTGATCGGCGCAGCGCTCGGTCTGCCGCTCGGCATCGTCTTGGCCGCGCTCGTCTCGCAGGCGATGTCCGACCAGGGCCTCTCCTTCCGCGTTCCGATCCTCTTGCTCGTGATCTTCGCGGCCGTGGCGGTAGTGGCGGGCATGGTCGCAGCGATCATTCCAGCGCGGCGGGCAGCCAGGCTCAACGTCCGCGAGGCGCTCCAGTACGAGTAGGCGCGATGACGCAAAGGAGACCGACATGACGACCATCGAAGCGAGAGGATCCTCCCCGGCCCGCCGCTGGCCGCGGCCGTATCTCACTGCGCTCGCAGTGTCGGCGCTCCTCATCGTGGCCGGGTCGGTCGCAGCCGATCCGGCCGTCGGGGAGCCGGCAGCGCCGGCTGCCGCCCCCTCAATCACGCTGCCGTCCCCGACTGGACGTTTCCTCGTGGGCACTGTTTCGCTGCACTGGGTAGACGCTTCCCGCCCGGATCCGTTCCTGCCCGGCAAGCGGCGCGAGCTGGTGGTGCAGCTCTGGTATCCGGCGGCCAGCACGACCGGCTTCCCGCCGGCGCGGTACCTCCCGGCCGTGGTCGCCCGTGCGTTCGAGCGCCTTGGAGGTATCGGGGCCCCGGTCTTCGATCGAATCCGTGTGCACGCGCGGAGTGGCGCACCTGTTGTGAGCGGCCGCCATCCGGTGGTGCTCTTCAGTCCCGGGGGCGGGATGGTGAAGGGTTTCTATACGTCGCTGCTCGAGGAGCTCGCCAGCCAAGGCTTCATCGTCTTGGCGATCGATCACCCCTACGACGCGTTGGCCGTCGAGTTTCCGGGCGGCCGCCTCGTACCCCAACGCCTAGGCGAGGGACCGCTGGAGATCAACCGGGGTTTGAGCATCCGCATCGCCGACGTTCGCTTCGTACTCGACCGGCTGCCACGGCTGAACGCCCGCGGCCGCTTCGCCGGCAGGCTCGACCTGACGCGCATCGGGATGTTCGGCCACTCGCGCGGTGGTGCGACCGCAGCGGAGCTGATGCTTCGCGACGGCCGCGTCGACGCGGGTGCGAATCTCGACGGCAGCTTCAATCAGCGCGCTGCGCGTCGCGGCGTCCGCGGCCCCTTCCTGCTCATCACCGCCCCACGCGGCGTCGGCCCCAGCGAGCAAGCTTACCGCGCCAGCCTTCGCCGCTCACAGCTGCGGTTGACGCTGCGCGGCGCCGACCACTACACCTTTAGCGACTTCGCCCTCATCGTGCCGGCGCTTGAGGGGCTCGCGCCCGGGCTGCGCAAGGAACTTGCGGTCGGTTCGATCGATGGGCGACGGGCGCTGGCGATCGAGCGACGCTACCTCGGCGCCTTCTTCCGCGCGCACCTGAAAGCAACCCGCGAGCCACTCCTGACTCGCGCGTCCGGGGCCTACCCGGAAGTCAGCTTCGAGCGCGGAACGCATTGACCTTGGTGGAGGCCCCTCGTCGTCGTCGACGACGACGCCGTCGGCAATCCCGAGAGACGGCCCCGACCCTGAATGGCCAGATGAGGCCGATGCTCCTGACTAATGCCCGAAAGGTCGCCTTCCTTGAACACCTTTGCGAACTATCGGTAGGCGGGGGCAACAAGGGGGCAACACAACCCACCGAAACCGGCCGAGACTGCCGAGCCGGTCAGCGACCGAAAACCGGCTCAGATCCAGCCACACCGAAGACGGCCGAAACTGCGCACCGCTTCTCTTAATCCCAAGGTCGAAGGTTCGAATCCTTCACGGCCCACTCGATAAGAGTCTGCAAATACGCCATTACTCGGCCATTAGTCGACGGGGCCCACCGGGCGATGCGCCTACGGGGGTAGTACGAAGCAGAAGTGCGCAGAGGGCGGCGTCCTCGCCCCGCACCATCCGATGGCAAGGCTAGCCTGAGGGTGGAGGACCGATCTCACCCTCGGAGGTGAGGATAGGCCCTGCGTCTAAAGGATGTTTAGGGATTTCTTACGGATGTTTGGAAATCGGGGGCGTCGTCGAGAAGGGATCGGAGTGAAGAGCTCCCCCCAGGCTCCTCGGGCTCGGCGACGTTCTTGCGTAGGAACAGTTCTCGGGATCTGCCTCGTTCTCGCGGGCACGCTCGCCGTGGCTCGAGCCCAAGCGCGCACGGGGGCCGCGTTCGCCGCACCGACCGTAACAATTACGAGCAGCCCGGCGAGCCCGACGACCAGTACCAAAGCGACGGTCGCCTTCGTCGCGAAAGACGCGAACAAAGTCAAGTGCAGCCTCGACGGCGCCAGCTTCGTGTCGTGCACGAGCCCGGTCACGTACACCGGCCTTGCGATCGGAGGGCATTCGTTTGTCGTCAAAGCGATACGCGACGGCCTCAGCGCAACGGCGAGCGCCGGCTGGCAGATCGTCGCTGAGCAACCGCCGCCGACCGGGTTCTCCGTGGGCTCCTCGATCACCAATGGGGCGACGCTTGCCGGCTCGCTCGTCTGGGATGCAAGGCCGAGCGTTCCCGTCAGCAAGGTCGACTTCTACATCGACGGTGCGCTTAGGTGGACCGAGAGCATCGCGCCCTACGTGTTCAACGGCGACGGCAATGTGCTGGACACCAGGACACTCACGGACGGCAGTCACGTGCTCAAGCTCGTAGCGACGGCGACCGACGGCACGAGGGCCGAGCTGAGCGCCACCGTGCAAGTGGCCAATGGCGCACCCCCGCCGCCGCCGCCCAGCACTGCCTCGGCCGGCCACGTCCAGTTCATGGTCAAGACCGACGGCAGCATGCTGGGCTTCATCGACAACTCCACGGCGGCGCAGCAGCAATGGATGCGCGATCACTGGCAGCGGGCGGTCGTCGACGGCCAGGGCTACTGGGATTCGAAACTCTCGTGGTACCCGAACGCGTGGGCGTACAAGAACTCCTATGCGATCTACAAAAACTCCTCCCTCGCTTCCGAGCACCCCGACTGGATCCTGAGGGATGCAAACAAAAACAAGCTCTACATCCCGTGGGGATGCTCGGGCGGCAGCTGTCCCCAATACGCGGCGGACATCGGCAATCCCGCGTGGCGGCAGTACTACATCGACGGTTGCAAGGCCCTGATCGCGAAGGGGTACAAGGGGATCTTTGCCGACGACGTGGACATGGACATCAACGTGGGCGACGGCTCGGGCAAGCAGGTTGCCCCGATCGATCCGCGTACCGGCGCACCGATGTCGGACGCGGCCTGGAAGAGCTACTTCGCCACGTTCATGGAGCAGCTCCGGGCGGCGATCCCGACCGCGGAGATCACTCACAACGCCGTGTGGTTCACCGGAGGCGGCCAGCACGACGGGACGCAGCCGGAGATTGTGAGGCAGATCAAAGCGGCCGACTACTACAACATGGAGCGCGGCTTCAACGACTCGGGCCTCACCGGAGGGACAGGCGTTTGGTCGGTGTTCGCGGTGATGCGTTTCATCGACAATGTCCACGCCTACGGCCGGCACGTGATCCTGCAGAGCTATGCCAACGACCAGGCCTTAGCCGAGTACAACCTCGCCGGATACTTCCTGATCAGCGACGGCCGGGACTACGTGAGCACGATCATCGGCAGCCTGCCCTCCAACTGGTGGTCCGGCTACGGCACCGATCTGGGCGACGCTACGAGCGGCCGCTACCTGTGGAACGGCGTCTGGCGCAGGGACTTCACTCGCGGGTTCGTGCTTCTAAACGAGCCGGGCGCCTCGACGAAGACCCTCGCCCTTGGCGGCACGTTCAAGAACAGGGCTGGGACGTTCGTCTCCAGCGTGACTCTCGGCGCCGCACGAGGCGCCGTGCTGAGCTCATAGCTCGGCGCGGGCTCGAGGTCACCGATCTGAGTTCGCCCGGGTCAGCGACCGCTGAGAGCCGGCCCCGACAGTTCCCTTCCAGCCGGTGGACCAGGGCCCGTGCCTTCGTTGCACCTGAGACGAGTACGGCTTCAATGGAAGAGATCCTCGGCGAGCACCTCTGCGAGACGTCCTGCGGCGTTTCCGTCCCAGCCGGTCGGCGGCTCGGACGGTGCCGGAGCCGACGCGAGCAACTCGGGCACACCCTCGACGGCCTCGGGATCGAGGCCGAGCAAGGTGTTCGTTCCTTGCACGAGCGTAATCGGCCGCTCCGTGTTTGCCCGCAGGGTAAAGCACGGAACCTGCAGGAAGGTCGTCTCCTCTTGAACCCCACCCGAGTCGGTGATCGCCGCCGTCGCATGCGTTTCAAGCGCAAGGAAGTCGATGTACCCGACAGGGTCGATGAGCAGAAGGTTCGGTGCCCTAAACCGCGGCGGGATCTTCGCCCGCGTCCGCGGATGAACCGGAAACACGACTCGAATCGTGCGTGCGAGCCGTGCGAGGCTCTCGAGCGTGCGTACGAGCAGCGCCCCGTCGACAAGGGACGGACGGTGGAGCGTGACCAGGATGTACTGCCCGCGCTTGATTCCGAGCAGATCGTGAATGTCCGATTCGCCGATACGGCCACGCATCCGCACGAGTGTGTCGATCATCGTGTTCCCAACATTGTGTATGTGATCCGGTCCCACCCCCTCCCGGACGAGATTCGTCTCGGCTTCGGGGCTGTGGATGAAACACCAACGTGAGATCTGATCGACGAGCAGCCGATTGATCTCTTCCGGCATTGACCGGTCGAAGCTGCGGAGGCCCGACTCCACGTGGGCTACGGGAACGTCACACTTGATACCAGCTAGGGCGCCGGCGAGTGTGGAGTTCACGTCTCCCGCAACGACAACGAGGTCGACCCGGTTCTCCTTGAGAACGCGCTCGATCCCCTCCCACGCTCGAGCTGTCTGAGCACCATGATCTCCAGAGCCGATGCCGAGCGCGTAGTCGGGTCTAGGGAGCCCCAACTCAGCGAAGAAGACATCCGAGAGCTCTCGGTCATAGTGCTGGCCGGTGTGAACGACGAGATGAAGCGACGAAGGAAGCCGTGCGCGGAGCGCAACGATGACGGGTGCCATCTTCACGAAGTTCGGGCGAGCGCCGACGATGTAGCCAAGCGTGCTCACGAGACCGCGGCGAGCCGTTCCACCCACGCGTGCGTGTGGAAGACGGAGCCATCGAGCTGTCCGGCCGAGGCCGTCCCATGCCCCGGTTCGAACTCGGGGCGGACCTCACATCGAGGCAGTTGCATCTGCTGCGGCTCGACTCGGTCGGGCGAGCTCAGGCCGTCCCAGCGTGGCGAGGACGAAGTCGGCGACCTCCTCCGCGACGGCCTCCCATGATTCGGAGGCAGGCGCGGCAAGCTCGGCCGGCGTCCAGTTTCGACTGATGTGGCGGCGAACCAGCTCCGCCGCGTCGGGGGAATCTGGGCGCAGGACGAGCCATCCGCTCTGATCGCGGAGGTACGTCCCGATCGCGTCCCGTTCTGGATCCGATGTGATCGCGATGCGTGGGATCAGGAGGCTTAGGTAGCCCACGACCTTGCTGGGGAGCATGCTCGGATCGACGTTACCGATCACGAGGGCGGCGTCGAACTCGCTTGCTCGACGCACAACCTCCGACCATGGGAGCGGATGCTGAAGCCGCACGTCGACCTCGGCAGCCAGTCCTCTTAGAGTGCGCTGCCAGTCTGCCCCGAACTGCCCGAACTGCGTGAACTCGATTCGTCGCCATGGCCCTGCCCGGGCGAGGCGATTCAGGATTGGACGCACGTCGATCCTGGCCCTGTTGGTCGAGCCGAAGTGGACCAATCGAAGGGTCTCGAGGTCGGAACGTGCGCTTCTCGGGGCCGAACCTGGGACGCCGATCTCCAACCCGTTCGGTCGGACGAGAACGGGTAGCTCAGGGAATCTGACTTGGAGCGCATCGCGCTGCGCCGCCGTTGTGACGACGGCGCCTGCCGCCCCCGACCACATACGGGTCTCAGCACGGCGTGAGCGCAGCAGGGCGAGCGCATGCGTGTCCGGCCTCCGCGCTGTGAGCGCCCATGGGTCGCCGACGTCGACGACGTAGGGGATCTCGAGAGCGGAGAGGGACCTGGAGGCAAAGGCGAGCGACGAGAAGGGATAGCCAACGAGGAGGGCGCCGTCCGCCTCCGGATTCCAGTTCCCGAAGCGTTGCCTACTCCACGGCTCGAACCTGTCAATCAGGACGGACCTGAGCAGATATCCGCTGAGCTGTCGTGCCCGCGACGAAATCGCGCGTTCTCGCCCACGAGGTCGCGCAACGAGGTCGACCGAGCAGCGCCGCTCGAGCTCGCCGAGGATCGCGCGTGTTCTCACGCCTCGAGGTTCATATGGTTCGTGCGCGAGGCACGAGACAAGGGCGAGGCGGAATCTGCTTTCGTAGGAGTCGCGGGCTGAGGTCATCGCTGATCGAGCCGATTCTAAGGCCAACCCGTAGGCGAGCTTTCAGCGGGGCAACAAGGGGGCAACACAACCCACCGGGACCGACCGAAACTCCGCGCCTGCTCTCAAGTCCCAAGGTCGAAGGTTCGAATCCTTCACGACCCAGCGCTCGCCTTGCGTGCCGGGTCCTCGTCTACCAGATGTACGGAACGGATCGACTCGAGCCCGCGAGACTCCCACGGCGCTGCAGCCACGCCGAGCGGAGAGCCTCCAGCCGGGGTCTGCGATCGCTTCGAGCACCACGGTCTTGCCAACCGTCACTCGCTCTGTAGAGCTGATTCGCCTCGATCCGACTGCCGAGGAAAGCCTACTTACAGGCCGGGTCGTAGGAGCGGCCGGGCAGGTACAGCTCCCACTCGCGCTTCGTCAGCGTGCGCCCGGCGACGTCGCACGCGTGCCGGTTCCAGCTCGATGGCGCCATTTGCCATACAAAGCCGCGGCCTGTGCTGTAGACCACGGCTAGTCGATCGCCGGACGGCGTGAGGTGCGAGTTCGCCGGGATGTTGTCGAGACCGGGAAGCGGTGAGCCGAACGGTGCGCGTCTCTCCACGTCCCAGATACGCGTCGAGCCGTCCGAGCCGCTGCTCACCAGCTGCCGGCCGGTTGGGTCGAAGTCGAGCGAGAGCACCCAGCCGGCTGTACCAGTGAGCGTCCGCCCCTCTCGACGCCCGCTTCGGGCGTCCCAGAGCTTGATCTCGCCCGATCCCCCTCCCGTCGCCAGCAGCCGACCGTCCGGCGAGAACGCGACAGATGAACCACGCCCGTAGCCGTCGTCGATATTGGCGCGGTAGAGCTCCTTCCCGTCCGAGAGTCGCCAGACGACGGCGACGCCTCCTTCGACTCCGAGCTGTGCGAAAGCAGCGGCGAGCTTCTCACCGTCAGGGGAGAAGGCAAGGTCGAGAGCCGCGTTGCCTACGGCCGGCCGGCCGGCAGAGAGGGGCTTCCCGACCTGTCTCCCCGAGCGGGCGTCCCAGCGGAGGATCCGGCCGTCGGCCGCCGACGCCGCGAGGGTACTTCCGTCCGGGCTGTAGGCGATCGCGAACACGTCGTTCGTCGGTGCCGCTAGCCTCGGCTCTGCTGCCGCCGCCGGGAGCTTGGGCGGAATGCCGTAGAACGAGCGCCCTATCGGGTCGCCGGTGGCCGCGCTCCACGTCGCAACGTGCCCTTGCTCAGCTGCTGTGGCCAGCTCCTTCGCGTCCGGGCTCCACGCGACGTCCAGGACGCGTCCCCCGACGTTGGGCGTTTGGAACACCTGCTGCCCTGTCGCCAGCTCGAGGACGGCGACGCGTCCGCTCACCTGAGTGACGGCAAGTCGACGCCCGTCGGGGCTGAGGGCGAAGGTCGGAGCTGGGTCTCCTTCGTCCTCGGGCACCTCGTTCCCCTCGCCCGCCCGAAACGGACGACCGAGCAGGCGCGATCCTTCGAGGTCCCAGGTGATCGCCGCGCCGTCCAGGCCAACGGTGTAGAGGGTCCTTCCGTCGGGACTGAACGCCGGCCCGAAGGTGCGGCCCGCGTGACCCGTGAGCGTCTGGTGAAGCTCGCCGCTTTCAGCATCCCACACGAGCACTTGCGCGTCGTCTCCCGTCGAGACGATCGTCTTCCCGTCGGGGCTGAAGCCGATCCCTTGCACGGCCGCGTTATGGCGTCCGTTGAGATCCCGGGACGTCCCGCTCTGCAGGTCCCAGACCGTGACCGAGCCGTCCCGGTGCCCGTCGACAAAGCGGCGGCCCGCGCGGTCGACCGCGAACGGGAAGCCTCCGCGCGGATCGTCGATCGTCGCCACGAGCCGCCAGGGCTCCAGCCGCCAGATATCCGAGCGGGCCGGCGCGAACGGCCCCTGCGGCCCCTTTAATGAAGTGACGACCAGATAGCGGCCGCGGAAGTTGACGTCGAAGAACGGTGGCGCGCCCGCGGCGGGGCGGAGACGATGTAGGACGCGGCCTGTTGTCGTCTCGCGTACCGTCACCTCCGGAGACGAGGCCGGGCGAAGGGCCCAGATGCGGTTGTCGTCGGTGATCGAGAAGTCGTCTGGCCCCTTTCGGAGGACGGCGTACGGTTTCTCAGCCCCGGTCTCGAGGTTCACGCGGACGAGGCGGATCCCGTCGGGCGCTCCTCGGCCGACGACGACCTCGTTGCTCCCCCGGCGGTCGAATCCCCAACCATCGCCGTTGACCACGCGGACGACGTGGCCGCTTCGCGTGTCGACGAAGGCGAGTTGGCTCTCGTTATTCGCATAACCGACGAGGTGCCCATCCCCGGAGGTGCCGACTCCGAGCAACCTCCCGGGAAGTGGCCGGGAGACTCTGATCGCCGCCGGGCTGCGGACGAGCGCGGACTCGAGATTTGCAAGTGTCTCCTGCGAGTCGTTGATCGCGACGCCCTGCCGGGCGAGCAGGAGCGAGAGGTCGATGTCCTTCACCGCCAGCGCCTGCGCCCCGAGGCGCTGGCCGACGGCTGCAGACGCCGATTGCTTCGCGTTCCCGCGTGCGATGAGGGCGAGCACGCCCGCGATCAGCGCGAGGACGAGCAGTACGCCGACCCCGGCGAGCAGTCCCCGCAGCCGGCGGTTTGTGCGACGCTGGCGCGCCAACTCGCGCTCGCTCTCTGCCCGGCTTTCGGCGAGGAACTCTCGCTCGAGCTCGTTCAGCTCGGCCTGTCTCCCCGCAGACCAGTCGAGCGTAGCCTGGAGGCGCGCTCCGCGGTAGAGCTCGGCAGCGTCCCGGCCAGTGTTTTGCCACCGCTTCGCGCTCTGCGTCAGGTGCTCACGGAGTTCCCGGCCCTGAGCATCTTCCGTCAGCCACTCCTGAACCCTCGGCCACTCCCTGAGCAGCGCCTCGTGCGCAACCTCGATTGTGTCCCCGTGGGCGGTTAGCAGGCGGTCCTGGGTGAGGCGCTTGACGACCGATGCGAGGACCGGCTCCCGCTCGAGATCGAGCTCCAATAGGGGGACTCTGCGCCGCGCGACGCTTCCCTCTTCCCCGCTGGCTACGAGCCGCAGGAACAGGCGGTGCGCGGCCGCGCGCTGGTCGTCCGTCAGATTCTCGTACGAGCTCTCCGCGAGACGCGCGACGGCGCCGCGGACGCCGCCGAGCTGCTCGGAGACCTCGAGCCGAAGCCAGCCGTTGCTTCTCGCCACCCAGAGCTCGACGAGTGCGGTCGAGAGAAGCGGCAGACCACCGGCTCGTCGCTGATTTCGGTCACCAGGGCCTCCGTGAGCGCGGACTCGACTCGTGTGCCGGCGCGGCGGGCGGGCAGCTCGATCGCTCGCCGAAGCTCTTCGTCGCTCATTGGCCCGACGAGTACCTGGTTGGCAGCTACCAGACGCGCCAGCTCGGGGTAGGCGCCGCAGTGGCCGTAGTAGTCGCCTCGGAGGCCGATGACGACAACGGCGCGCTCAGGATCAGCAGTGGCCTTGACGAGGCGCTCGACGAACTCGGTGCGCTCCTTCTCGCGCTGACAGACTGTGAAGACCTCCTCGAACTGGTCGACGACGAGCACGAGCCGGCCCTCCTCGTCCGGAGTCCTGGCGTGAAGAGCCTTCAGCTCTGCGAGAGGATGCTCCCCGGGGCGAATGACGGCTGAGCGCCAGCGCTCGCTCCCGGGCAGTAGCCCGGCGCTGAGCGACGGCAGCAGGCCGGCGGCGATCACGGACGACTTTCCGCTTCCGGACGCTCCGACGACTGCCAGGAGACCGACGCTCACCGTTCGGGCCGCAAGCTCGCCGACGAGCCGTTCCCGGCCGAAGAACAAAGCGGCATCCGCGTCCTCGAAGGAGGCGAGCCCCTTATACGGACACTCCCCGTAGCTCCCATCGAGAGCCACGCGATCATCCCCGTAGAGACGGGTGAGCTTCAGGCCGATGACGTTGTTGGCGAACTCGAGGTCGGCCGAGCGTGTACGGCGCTCCGATGCGAGGAACTCGGCGGCTGCGGCGAGCCTTCTGGTCGCCTCCTGTTCGGCCCACCCGCTCATCACCTCATGCACCCGGCCGGGCACACTGGCTGATGCGCGCGCGATCGACTCGAGCGGCACCTCCTGCACGTTGTCCCCCGCGTAGAGGCGCGCAATCTCGCGCACGCCCTCGGCGTCGAGCGGACCGAGCGTGCGGTGCCCGTCGCCTCTGGCGTCGACGCGCTCGATCAGCCGTGCCGCCGCGGGGCTGGCGTCCGGGTCACGAATGAGTCCGACGACCATCGTCGAGGCGGCCTCGATCGCATCCAGCAGCTCGGCCAGGCTGGGCACGACAGCCTCTCCCGTCACGTCCAGGTCGTCCAGGACGACGAGCGTGGGCCCGGGTTCGGCGACGGCTTCATGAAGGGCCGAGACCGCGAGCGCCGCGGCAGTCCCGCCGGCGCGCGCGGACGCAACGCCTGCGTCGTACGAGCGTGCGAACGCGGCGAGCTCCGCAGCGAGCCTCGACTTGCCGATCTGAGCCGGCCCTGAGACGAGTACGACCCGCCCGTGGCCGCGTAGTACCTGCCGCCAGGTCCCGCGGAGCCAGGAGAGCTCGCGCTCCCTGCCGACCAGCGGCGAGTCGGGCTCGAGTTCGATCGGCAGCAACTCGACGCTTGCCTCCGCCGATGACGGTCGAGCCCGCTCCTGGGCCAGGACCTCAATCAGGTCCACCGGTTCCTCGAAGCCCTTGAGCTCGGCCTTGCCCGCAGCCACGAATCCGACGCCTTCGATCTCGCCGGCTCGCTGCGCCACGTTCACACTCACCAGCACTTGGCCGGCCGCCGCCCGCGAGCAGAGTCGGGCTGCAGTGTTCAGTGCAGCGCCTCTGAAACCGTCCTCCACCGGCACTGCTTCACCCACGTCGACGCCCACTCCCACGAGGAGCGGCAGCGTCGGATCTGCAGCCGCTTCCTCCGCGCAGACGGCTACGAGCTCGGTCGCCGCACGCACAGCCTGCGAGCACGACTCGAACACGGCCAGCGCCTCGTCGCCCCGCAACTCGATCACGCGGCCACTCCGGGCCTCAACGGCATCACGGGCTAGATCGGCGAACCTCTTCGCGAGGCGCGCTGCCTCGGCGTCGCCGTGCTCACGCGTGAAGCGCGTGTAGCCGCGGACATCGGCGATGAGAAACGCCCGCTCGAAGGGCGTCGCCACATCGGCCGCGATCGCGCCAGTCACTGGTTTAGAAGCACGATCGCTCAATCGAGGGATGATTCCTTCCAGCTGGCCATGTTTCAAGACCGGAGGGAGCGTTGCGCTCTTCCCCTTACCAGCGATTGGGAGGATTCGCCGGTTCGCCGGACTATGCGGGCGTCTCGAGTTCGGAGAGCCGTTGGGTCATCACGGCATCTGCCTCGGCGGCGCTCATGGTATTGCCGGAGACGGCGGAGACGAACTGCTCGCGCTCGAGGGTGTAGAGCTCGACGTCCATCCGCGCCGTGCAGGTGGCGACGCGCGGCACGTCCTGCAGGAGCGCGATCTCGCCGAAGTAGTCCCCGCGGCCGAGTGTGGCGACGTGGCGGGTGTTCTGTGAGACGTCCACGAGACCCGACTCGATCACGTAGAAGAGGTCCCCCTCCTCTCCCTCCCGAGCCAACGTTGTTCCCGCCGCGACGGCGAGTGGTCGCAGGCGCATGGCGACCCGTTCCAGCGTCGTCGCCGGCAGCGCGCTGAACAGCGCGATGGAAGAGAGCAACTCCAGCTCTTGGGCCGGCACATCGGCTGACGCGTCGATCACACGCAGGCGCGGGTAGCAGAGCGCGGCCAGCACCGGAAGGATGCAACCGGCGACCACGAGTGCGTTCCGCACGCCGAGCTGATCAGCCAGGACAGAGCCGACGATCGAGCCGATGCCGACGGCCGTCAGGACGAGGACCTCGAAGACGCCGAAAACGCGCGCGAGGACGGCGTCGTGGATCGCCCGCTGGATCAACGTGAAGCCGGACACATCGAGGATGGCGTTCCCGGCGCCGACGACCGCGAGGCACGCGAGCGCCCACGCCGCGTTGGGCCACGCGGCAATGAGCGCGAGCGGCACGCCCCACATGACGAGACCGGCGGCGAAAGGCTGTGCGAGCCGCCGGAGTCCGATCAGTCCGAGCCCCGCGACGCCTCCTGCCAGGCCGCCGGCCCCGAAGGCCGCATTGAGGAAGCTGAAGCCAGAGCCCTGCAGCTTCAGCAGGCGGAACGCGGCCACGACGAGGAGGACGTTGAGGAGGCCGCGCACGAACGCCTGAGATGCGAACAGGCCGACGATCAGACGCGGATGCGGCGCGTTGGCAAGCGTGCGCGCGCCCGCGAGGAGGTCGGCGACCGGCCCCCGCCCTCGCGGCGGAACGTGCGGTCCGGGTTCGATCCGGGCGACGAGCAACGCCGCCCAGAGGGCGATGCCTGCGCTGACGGCGACTACCAAATACGTACCGCTGAACGTCAGCAGCACCCCTGCGAGCGCAGGGCCGACCAGGACGGCGAGGCCCTCGAACGTGCTTGCCGAGACATTCGTGGCCACAAGCTCCTGAGGTGTCCGGGCGTGAATCGGCACGATTGCGAGGTGCGCTGGGCGATAGGCGCCCCCGGCGACGGCTGTTATGGAGGCAAGCGTGAAGACCAGCCACCGAGGCCCGCCTGCTCCGAGCGCGGCTGCGGCGGCGCCGAGCGTGCCCGCTCGGCTCAGGTGGATTCCGATCAGCACACGCTCGCGCCGCGTGCGATCGGCGAGCGCGGTGGCGGCGGGAACTCCAACCGCCGACGGCAGCATGCGCACGACTCCAAGCAGCCCGACCGCCGCGGCTCCGCCGACCCGGTAAGCGTAGATGGAGAATGCAACGAAGCTCGCCCACTCGGCGATGTAGTAGCCGGCCCAGGCCAGCTCGAGCCGGCGCAGCTCGGGACTTCTGAACACATCCGCCAGGGCAGCGGAGCGAGCGACAACGCGGCTGAGCAGCTCGCGCACTGGCGCCGAGGATCCCAGATTCCTTTCGGCTGCGAAAGCGCGCC